>Ga0265297_10000328_pt1 | contig 154168 bp, 154 predicted proteins | sample Munlanlwell13791_FD_192502 | JGI IMG/M metagenome (GOLD analysis project Ga0265297, IMG submission 192502) | Leachate microbial communities from a municipal landfill in Southern Ontario, Canada - Leachate well 137-91 | ecosystem: Engineered > Solid waste > Landfill > Unclassified | place... | reverse complement strand
TCATTTTTGCCTTTCTTAATTGATCTCTGACACTTGTTCCTCCAATGCAAAGCATAGAGAATAAATGCATTCCATTGGTAAATTCTCTAAACTCCTTGTCTATTTGAAAAGCCAATTCTCTGGTCGGGATAATAATGATTGTTTTGTTTCTTCTGTTTAACAAAGTTTTGTTAATTGCCGGAATTAAAAAGGCAGCGGTTTTTCCGGTTCCGGTATTAGCAATACCAACTACATCTCTTCCTTGTAAAATCAAAGGAATGATTTTGTCTTGAATCGGTGTCGGTTCACTATATCCTTTGCGAACGATACTGGTTTTCAATCTGTTATCAATCTCAAAATCGATAAACTTGTGTTCTGGCTTGTAGGCAATATCTTCTTCAGCCGGCATCACTTTCTGAATAAACTTAGAAATATCTATTCTGGTAGCTGAAAATCCTCTCTTTTTCTGGGAAGAACCTCCTCTTCTAAATTTGGAACGATCTCCAAATCTTCTATTACTATTACTGTTGTTAAATCTTCTTTTTTGCATATTATTAAAAAAACGGATTTCTCCTTAGTACAGAGAACCCGCTTTACGTATCTCAATATCTATTAATAATATAACTATATTACATTTTAACTCTTTTGTCAATGATTTTACTCCGGACAGACCTTATTTAATTCAATTAAGTCGGTTTGGGTAATCGTCTTGCTTTTCCCGATATTATAGGGATACATGATATCTTCAGAACCTTCTAAATGGTCTATTCCCAAGGCGTGCCCCAATTCATGGGCCAAAACCCTCACCAGCTTCTCTCTGTTCTCAAACTGATAAATATTAATCTCTCTCGAATCTATTCCGGAGATATAATTACCCTGCTCAAACTCCGGATCGGTCGATTGAACAGCATCATTATAATTTGCGATATTCAAATTTAAATTACCGGCTAAAATATTCAAATTGCTGGCCAATTGATTTATACTCGAAGCCATACTGTTAACCTCGCTCTGCTTAGTTTTAATGGTTATCGATAAACTCTCCAATTCCTGCTTTTCTAAATTCAATTGATTGTATTCCGCCTCGGTTCCTCTTTTTTTATTCCATGCCCGAACCTTGCTTTCATAGTTTGCCAATTTTTGATTATACGAAGAAATCAAACTGTTTAGTTCTTGACCAGCTTTATTGTATTGGGAGACCAATGATTCGTATTGCGATTTAAGAAGTAAATAATAATTATAGTCTTTGCTTAGAGTATCATCCAACTCACTGATTTCCGAAGTTGATTCTTGTCGGTAATCATAAATTAAGCTGACTTTCATCTTTCCTTCAGACGAATATTCGAAAAGATTTCGAGATGAAGCTTTTTCCCAAATATCCTCGGCTTCTTTAATTGCCAATTTAAAATCTACCTCACTAATACCAAATTCTGTATCAAATTGTCCAATTGAATATGCAATCGGCGTCGGACAAGGATCAATCCTATTCAATATGCTTTTATATGCCTTAATAATATCCTCCTGAAACACAAAAGCATATGATACTATCAATAAAACAAAAAGTATTGGTAATAATTTTTTTGCTTCCATTATCTTACAATTTTCAATGGCATATACCATCCTTGAGGTTTAGTACAAAGAGGACATTTATCGGGAGCGCTGTTTCCCTTGTGAACATATCCACAATTCAAGCATTTCCATTCAACCTCTTCGTCTCTTTTAAACATTTTCCCGGTTTCTAATAAATTAGCCAAAATGTCGTATCTCTCCGCATGTTTTTCCTCTACTTCCAATATTTCTTGAAACAAAGTAGCTATTTCTTCTTCATTCTCTTCATGGGCTATTTTAGCAAACTCAGGATACATGGTTCCGAACTCATACTTTTCTCCGGCCGATGCATTCTTTAAATTTTCCAAGGTGTTCGATAAAGGATGGATATCGTAAGTATTGGTCATCTCCACTTTCTCGGTAAGCTTCTCTAACTCTTCCTGAGCATGAGCTCTTTCATTATCAGCTGTCTCTTCAAAAACTTTAGCCACCCACATCAATCCTTCGTCTTTGGCGATTTCAGCAAAATACGTATATTTATTTCTAGCCATTGATTCTCCAGCAATAGCTTTCAATAAGTTCTCGTGTGTTTTTTTCATATTTTTAAATATTATTCTATTGCTTAAATTATATCACAAAGACAAGAGAAGGTTAACATTAATCAAATATTTCTTTTAATAACTCCTGCACACCAGTCTTTTTTTTAGCTGAATAAGGAACAATCTTGTGAGTCCCTACCAACTCTTTAATATTTTTGAATTGCTCTTCGTATTTTGTCTGTTTTATCTTATCTATCTTATTGGCCACGATAATAATATCTTTTCTATAATCTTCCAAAGCGTAAAGCATTTCTAAATCATCTTTCGTCGGTCCAATACTGGCGTCAATGATTAAAACAACTTTCTTTTGTTCATAGTCGGAAACAAAAAAATACCAATTCACCATGGCTTTAAGACTATTCTTTAATTTATCCGGAACCTTGGCATAGCCGTATCCCGGCAAATCAACAAAATACAACGAATCGTTGATTAAGAACAAGTTAATTCTCTGAGTACGACCGGGAAAAGAGCTAGTAGTCGCTAAATTATTTTGATTAACTAAAGAGTTGATAACACTGGATTTGCCTGAATTTGAACGACCAATAAAAGCAACCTGAGGAGTATTGCTCTCAAGCGCACTATCACTACCAATCACTCCTTTTATAAATTTAGCTGATTCTATCTTCATATATACTATTGAGAATAAAAATAGATACTTAAAATTAAGTATCTATTAATATTACTTAATTACAACTAACTGAACTATTTCTTTTTGTCTTTCTTCGGCTTCTTTACCTCTTTTTTTCTAGAGTTATTTCCTTTTGCCATAACTTTATATTAATTATTATATATAAAGTATATCATTGTATTTATTTTTAGACAATCAAAAACCGATTTTGCAATCGGCTTTTAATTAATTATTTCTTTGCTTTCTTCTTTGCAACCGGTTTTTTAACAATAGTCTTTTTAACAGGCTTCGTTGTTTTTTCTTTCTTTTCAACAACAACTTCTTTCTTTTCCTCTTTTACAGGAGCAGTCGGAGTTAATGCTTTTAAAATTCTGTCTAGTTTGGCATTTAACTGTTCAAACTGTTCTTTGTATTGATTAGCAGGCTTTTCAATATTCTTAACTGAAGAACCGCCTTCTCTATCGAAACAATCATTACAGTAAACAGGTTTCTCTCCGGTCGGTCTGAAAGGAAGCTGAAATCTCTTGCCGCAAGTATCGCAAGTTGCATCAAACATTGGTCTGTCTCCTCGGTCACCAAATCTTGGTCTTTCACGTCCACCTCTTTCCGGTCTCTCTGACCTTGAAGCGCCGCCATGACTAGTGAAGCACTGGCTGCAATAGATCGGTTTGTCCCCAGTTGGCTTAAAAGGAACCTCGCATCTCTTACCGCAGTCAGAACAAATAGCTTCGTGCATTTCGGGTCTCTCTCTATCTCCTCTGTCTCTACCACCAAAACTTCTTCTTCCGCCAGAATCTCTTTTTTTAAAGTCTCTTTCTCTAGGACCGGTGTCTCTTCTGTCACGATCAAATATCTTGTTAAAGTTTGCCATATGTTTTATTTATATTAATTTGTTGGGCTATTATAGGCTATATATAGATATAAAGCAAATAAAAACTATTTAATGACTTGCAGACTAGGTAATTTATTAATAATCCCGTCTAAGTCAAGTGTTGAATAATTATTGCCAATAAGGTTAAAAGTCTTAAGATTTTTAAGATTACCCAATTCATTCGGTAGTCCGGTGAGACTGTTATAAGAAACATCTAGCTCTGTTAGCTGACTAAGCTGTCCCAACTCGGCCGGTAAGCCGGTCATGAGATTGTGACTCAAGTTAAGAATTTTCAGATTCTTTAATTGTCCGATTTGAGAAGGAATTGCTCCCGTAAGTTGATTATTAGAAAGATTAAGTTCTTCGAGTTGTTTCATTGAAAAAACATATTCGGGAACTTTTGTTAAGCCTTTATTACTTAAATCAAGCTTAATCGCATTCGTATCATTTGATACGGAGAGATTTGTATTGATAACATTTTTAATCAAGGATGGAGAACAATAGACAAAAATAGCTATGATTATTAATAAAGCTACTAATAAGTACTTGTTAATATTCATATATTATTTTAAATATTCTTATACCTATATAATACTCTTATTAATGAAAAATTGCTATCTTAGTCGTTTTCCAGGTCTAAAATCTTATCAATCCTAATTTTGCTGATAAAGTCAGGAACGTGACTCACAATAATCATTGCTCCATCATATTTATTCAATGCTTCAGCAATAATAGGAATGTGACGGAAGTTTATATGATTTGTCGGCTCGTCTAAGATAAGGAGTCCCGGCTCTTGCAAAACAAGTCTTGTGAAAGCCACTAAACCTTTTTGACCTTCCGATAAATCTCCAATTTTAGTACTCATTACATCTCCCGCGATAAGAAATCCAGCCGCGACTTTTCTCATTGCTTCTTCAGAATGTTTTTCAGAAACTCGAGAAAGAGATTTATAAACAGTATCTTCAAAATTTAAAGTTGAAAAATCCTGACGATAATATCCGATAGTAACATTGGGAATAATCTTTGTTCCCTCAGCTTCATTCTTGGCAATTGCTTCCAAAAGAGTACTCTTGCCGATACCATTAGGTCCGACAAGTAAAAGATGCTCATTTCTCCTAAGTTCTATATTGGCCTTTCTCTGTACTTCTTTATGTTTTTTTATCGTCTTAAAAGAAGAGATGTGAAGAATTTCTCCCTTGATATCTTTTTGTGAAGGAATAACAAAAGAACGGATGGTTTTATCTTCTCTTCTTATCTCAACTATTTTTTCTTCTGCTTCTCCGGCCTTTTCTCTCATTTTCTTGGCAACAAAACGAAGATTTCCTCCTTTATTGGCAAAAAAGTTAGCCTTGTCTTTATTCTCCTGAATTTCTTTCTTCAATTGAGCATTCTTTCTGTTCTCCTTTTCCTGACGAAGAGTGATCTGCTCTCTCACGTCAAAATAGTTTCCGGTATATTGTTCTATTTTTCTGGTAAAAACATCCAAATACAAAACTCCGTCGGTAAAACTATTTAAGAAGTCTGCATCGTGTGAAATTACAATACAGGTTTTATCGTATCCGATTAAGAATTGTGTAAGGTGTTCAATTCCCGCCTTATCCAAATTGTTGGTCGGCTCATCAAGTAAAAGCAAATCTGGATTTTGAATAAGAGCTGAAGCTAAAAGAAGCCTGGCCTGCTGTCCGCCGGAAAATGATTTAATAAGCTTGTCGTGTGGAGCTTCAAAATTAACGGCTGCTAAAACTTCGTCTATTTTAGGGTCAATATCGTAAACTTTCTTAGAAGAACCCTTAGCCAAAGCTTTTTCAAAAAACTCCCGAACTGATAAATCAAATTCGTCTCTTGGAATAACCTGACGGGAAACAGCAATCGAAAGACCGTTGGCAATATTTATCACTCCTGATTCAGGAAAAATCTCTTTAGTAATCAATCCGAATAAAGTACTCTTGCCGGCACCGTTCTGTCCCATGATGGTTGTTTTCGTACCGCGTCTAATAGAAAAATCCACCTCTTCTAAAAGAGGCTTATTATCTACATATTCAAATGATACATTCTTAAAACTAAGAATTGTTTCGTCTTTAGGCATATTCTAGAGGATACTGCATTTTAGGAAAAATAGGAAGAGCAGTATTAAAAAACAACTCGAGAGAGCTGTTCTTGTTTTAATTAAAACTTTAGTTTGAAATATTATTTTTGATAATCGTCTTAGCTTTTTCAATAATATTTTTACTGTCAAAATTAAATATTTTTTGTTGAATTTCTTCTGGGAAGATTCTTTTTATGTCTTCACCATATTGAGAACCATCTCCCGGAACTTCGTAAGAAAAACCGTCGATGTCGTAAAAAGACAGCTCATTGGGATAGTCTATCTTTACCGGCAGAGAAGATCCGCTCAATGTCTTACCATTATTAGCATCATATTCTACGCAATAAGCCCAAACATATTTAGGAAATAATTCATTTTCTAAAAGATTTTCAATTACGCAAAGATTTTTACTATCAGATTTTGTTTTCCAACTGAATTGACTTTGAGATACAAGATAGTCGGTGATAGCTTTTTCCAACTGATTACTCAAAGGACAAACGGTAAACTCACAATTCGGTCCAATACGTCCAACCGCAGAACCGTCAGGACAAATCTTAGCTTCTTCTGTACAATAAACTTGCTCAGTCTGATTGAAATAAAAAAAACAAATGCCGGTAAGCAGAACTATAAAACTAATAACAATTAATATTTTATTCTTTGATAAACGTTCGAATGTCATGCTTTTATTATAACAAAAAACCGTATCTTTAGCGATAACGGTTGGTTTGATAAAAAGAGAGAGAATCATCACTGCTAATCTTGTATGATAAGTTGGTGAGATAAAAAACTCTCAAATTATTTTAAGCAAGATTAGGTAGTGATAACACGGCCGTACGAATCTGTCGGGTACGTGCTGGTGAATCCGATCTTCTCTCGGACTATCTTTGCTGGGTCGTTGAAATCGGTCTGCTGGATTTCGTAGGTCATCTCGTAGGTGTCGCGGGAGTAGTCCATCATTGCCGTTACGCCATCTTTACTGTCGGTCACGCGCGGGTCGAGTACGAATGCGTACCATCCGGGTTCCTCAACATTGAACGTGATCTGGCCTTTACGGCTGAGCTGCATTGGATCTGATCCTTTGACAACTGTTATTCCCCGGTGATCGTAGTTCTGATAAACATCATCAGAGAGCGGAGCACCGTCAAAGCTTGCAATCTTGTCGCGGTCAATTCCGTAGATTGCGTAAGCATACACTGGGACAGATGACTGCCAGTAGAGCGACCATTCTTCTCCGGCCTTGAGCACACGGAAGATACTTGCATCTCCTCTGTACTGATAGACCCGGGAATCGCCGGAACGAACAATCTGAATTAATCCATTCGGTCCAACGGGCTCATAGCGCCCATTTACGGTCTGATTCTTCTCATTGATCGGCAGAATAACGGGCCTGTTCATTTTGAACGAAGCGACGATTCCGGCCGTTGAGCCGATATCCAGGACGTGATGGGTGTTCGGTGTCTCGAAAATGACGAGCTGGGACACTGCGGTCGCACCATTGATCTGGGTAGCGTGCACGTCAACATTGTTGTTGTCGCCGTTTACGCCGACTCCTGTGTTTTGGGTGTTAGCCGAAGCGGCTACGACAAGGAATGCTGTAAGCATAAGTACGAATAAGACTGAAATTTTCTTCATTTTTATTCCTCCAAAAAAATGGATGGTCGAGACGTTCAGTTCACACTGACGCTGACATACTGGTTGTTACCGCCACCGGACTGCGTTGTAGTGGTTTGGACATCGTTGCCAAAACCATTGACGCTGACGCGGGTGCGCTGGTCGTTGGCAATGCCGGTCTGCGTTGTCTTTGTTCCGACATTGTTGAAGGCACCGACGGTTGACACGCGGGTAGACTGGTCGTTGAACATGCCGGTCTGCGTGGTGATAGTGTTGGCCTCGTTTGCAAATCCGACGACTTTGACCTTGGTAGACTGGTCATTTAAGGCACCAGACTGGGTAGCGCTGGTTCCTGCGTAGTTTGCAATCCCGGCAACCTTGACCTTGGTAGACTGGTCGTTTACGAATCCGGTCTGCGTTGTCTGGGTCTGTGCATTATTTGCGATTCCGGCGACTTTGACCTTGGTAGACTGATCGTTTAAAATGCCAGTCTGGGCGGTCACCGAAGTGACTTCGTTTGCGAATCCGACAACCCTGATGTTAGTCATCTGGTCGTTGGCGATTCCGGTCTGCGTTGCCTGTGTGTAGACTGTGTTGGCGCTTGCAAGTGGTGCAAAAAGACAAATTGCAAGGACAGCCAGTACAACAATTGTAGCGTTTATTCTCATGTAAAAAACCTCGTATTGTGCTTTTTTGTTGTCTGCTTTTTATTGTTCTGCAGTCGATACATCCCCATTTGGGGGAAAATTGTGACATGGGTTCGAACCATTATTTGAGCCAAAAATCGCTCATTCACAATAAAAAACCTTTCTTGCTTTTATATATTTTCAAATTGCTATATATACTTCAATAGTATGAATATGTAATTATCATATTTCTTTAATTATGTCAACCCTCCCCAAAATCCACCGTTATAATCAGTTCTTTTTCGAAGTATTTTATTTAGTTATTGGCAGCTCAAACCAAAAGGTACTGCCTTCTCCTTCCTTTGATTCAAATCCTATCTTCCCATCGTGCTGCTCTATAAAGTATTTAGCTATAAAAAGCCCTAAACCTGAAGCATCCGGCCGCACAGAAACCGCATTAGTAGCACGATAAAAGCGTGAAAATACGTTTTTTTGTTCAGAATCAGGAATGCCAATACCATTATCTTTAACCTCAAAACGAATATTATTCTTTACCTCCTTTAAAGAGATTTCTATTTTACCATTATTTTTAGTGTAAAAAATAGCATTATCAATTATTTTTTCAATAATAGACCTTACTTTATCATGATCAACTTCTAATAAAGGCAATGGTTTTGAAGGCGGCTCATACAAACAATCAATATTTTTAATGATACATCTCTCTTTGGTGCTAATCATGACCGATTTCAAAAGATTTTCCATGGAAAGAGATTTCTTATCAAGATAAGCTAAATGTCCCTTTTCAATATCAAGAGCCGTCAAAAGATCGCCGATGCGATTAATAACTTCTATATCAGCATCGAGACTGATACGCATAACGTTTTTTGCACTTTCTTCAATTTTAAATTTGTTTCCGGATAATAAGGATTCAATATTCCATCGGATAACATTCAAAGGGGTACGCAATTGATGAGAAACTACTTGAATGAATTTTGATTTTAAAGCATCAAGTTCTCTCAAGCGAACTTCCATTGCTTTTCTTTCTGTAAGATTCCTCACTATAACCAAAACCGCCGATTGATTGCCATACTCTATAACACCGTTTGAAATTTCGACGTCTATAGATGAGCCGTTCTTATGTAATAATTTAGTTTCATAAATGGTATTAAATTTTTTACCCTCAATTCTTTTTTTATAATTTCCAAACACTTTTTTCTTTTCTTCAGGAGCAATAAAATTTATAAAAGGTTTTCCTATAATTTCCTCGTCTGTATATCCTATAATATTCATCGCCTTATTTACGTATTTTACAACCTGGTCTTGGATAATAACAATTCCGTCTTGCGCCTGATTCATTATGGCTAAATACTTTTCTTTACTTTCTTTAATTTCCTGAATTCCTGTCTCAATTTCTCTTTTTAAAGTTTTTTGATATTGTTTTGCAAAGAAAATACTGGCTACTATCAATACCGATAATAAACCTAAACTTATCAAGAAATAATTCCACCATTCGGGCAAAACCTCTTTTCCTTTTAAATATTTACCAAAATTATTATCAATAGATTGATAATAAATACTATCTTTTTCTTGTTTTATCTCCTGTAAATTATAATCTAATATACTGATTAGATAATCATTCTTGGGACTACCCTTAGTTAATGCAAATTTAAGATCAGACGGCTGAAGCATGATTCCTGTACGACTAATATTGTATTTGTCCGCATTGGCGATACCATAAAACCAATTCACCACTCCCACATCAGCCGAACCGTTATCTAACAATTTAAAAACATCTTCATAGACTTCAACACCAATAATATCGGCATTAATATTAAAAGAAGTTAAGGTATCCATCAATCCGCCGGAACCAGTATAAAGAATGCCTGATTCCATTATCGCAATCTTCTTTCCCTGTAAATCCATAAAGGAATTGATTTCCACCCCTTTTTTCGCATAAAACACACCCCAAGACATGAGTACAATTTCATTATTAAAATCATATTTTTCTTCCCGCTCTTTTGAAGTCGCCACATCAATCATTAAATCAATTTCTCCATTTTCTAGTCGTGTTAATCCTTGCTCCCAAGTTCCAAAAACATACGTTAAGTCCCAGCTCTCTTTTTCGGCAACATAATTAACAATATCTGCCCAAAATCCTTTTATATTTCCCTGCTCATCTTTATAAATTTTAGGAGAATTATCGTAAACCCCGACTTTAACAACTTTCAAATCATCTTCTACCGCCAAAGCAGAAACCGGACAAAAAAATAAAAATTGCGCAAAGAGGAATAGAAGAAGAAATTTTTTCATATTTTTCTTAAAATAAAACACCTCAAAAGAAGGTGTCGCTAATTGACTAATTGATTATTAAGATTAATCTCCCGATAAATTTTCATATTAAGATAATGATATAATAAAAAAACTATTATCGCAAGAAAGATAGAACCATTTATCAACCATTATTATTTTTATATTTTTTAGAATAAATGAATTTAACTAATTCAACCCAGAGAGTGGTAATCAAAGCAATTCCAAAAATTAATAACCAATAAACAGGAGCAAGGGGTTCGGTGCCTAAAATCTTATTCAGAGCGGGAAGATAAATAGCAATAAAGGTTAGTGCAAATCCAAAAAGTACGCTTAATATCATGAATTTATTCTGGAAGAAATTATCGGTTTTAAAAATAGGCTTTTTAAGATTCTTAAAAGAAAAGATATAAACCAGATCAACGACTGCCACAATGGCAAAAATAATAGTACGGGCAAAATCTATATCCCCTGTTTTTCTCATAAAATAATAGAAGAAGAACAAACAGAAAAGTCCAACAATAAGACTGATTCCCAAGATTAATAATTTCATTGAATTAGAAAGAATGCTTTCTTTTTGGAGATTTTCCGGTCTCTCTTTCATTAGATCTTTTTCTTTTGGTTCAAAACCTAAAACGATATCAGGCGGTCCATCGCAAATAAGGTGAAGCCATAAAATTTGAACTATTGTAAGCGGATACGGCAATTTCAAGATTATCGAACCGAAAATTAAAAAAATCTCTATAAAAGAATTGGAAAGCACATAAGAGACAACTTTTTTGATGTTAGAGAAAATCAGCCTACCTTCTTCAACCGCTGCAACAATTGTCTTAAAATTATTATCTAATAAAATTAAGTCTCCTGATTCTTTCGCCACCTCGGAAGCACTCCCAACGACAACTCCGATATCAGCCTTCTTTAAAGCAAGAACATCATTTACCCCGTCACCAGTCATTGCCACCACCTCTCCTTTCTCTTGAAGAACTTTTATTATTTTTTGTTTCTGATGAGGAGCAACCCTGCTGAAAATAATAATATTATCTATTATCTTTTTCAGCTCTCTTTCTGAAATAATCTCCAAATCTTTTCCTTCCAAGACATTCTCAGGTTTTATTTCAAATCCAAGATTGGCCGCCACCCTTTCAGCTGTTTTTCGATAATCTCCGGTTACTATTTTAATTTTTATTCCGGCCGCTTGAGCACTTAAAATCGCTTCCTTAGCATCTTTCCTAATTGGGTCAACAATGCCAACCAAACCTAACCAAACAAAATCTACCTTTTCCTTTAAATCACCTTCTTCTTTGAAAGCTACACCCAATATTCTTAATCCACTGTCCGCCCATTCTTCAATCTGTCTTAAAATATTATCTTTTTCTTCATTGGAAAGCTGACAGAAGGAAAGAATTATTTCCGGAGCTCCTTTTAAAAAAGCGATGCTTCTGTTATTTACTTCATTTACAGTTACTGAATATTTCTTTTCGCTATCAAACTGTTCTTCATGAATCCTCTTCATCTGATCAAAAACTTCCTGAGGGTCTGTCTTTCCTTCTTTTTTAATATAGTCCCAAATAGCAACTTCTAAACCGCTTCTTTGCTCATTATTTAATGTTAAGGCAAGAAATGCTTTTTCTTTATCTATAAAATCAACTTTCACTACCTTCATCTTACCTTCGGTTAAAGTTCCCGTCTTATCAGTACAGATAACCGAGGCAGCTCCCAAAGTTTCAATTGATATCAATTTTTTGACCAATCCGTTTTTTTTCAATATCCTCCTCATTCCCAAGGCTAAAATTATAGTTATCGCTATCGGTAAACCCTCGGGGATTGCCGCTACCGAAAGAATGATAGCGAATTTAAAAGTTTCTAAAACATTTGCTTGATATAGTAATCCCACTAAAAAAATAATCAAACAAACACCGACGATAATTCCTCCCAGGCTTTTTGAAAATTCTTCTAGCTTTAATTGAATCGGAGTCTTTCTTTCCTTGATATCAGACAGGGTTTTTTCTATTTTTCCAATTTCCGTCATTCCTCCGATTTTCGAAACCACCATAATTCCTCTCCCGGCAATCACCATTGTTCCCATAAAAACAAGGTTATTTTCTTCTTCTACTGTTTTTACTATCGCTTCTTCCTCACCGGTTAAAATTGCTTCGCTGATTAATAAATTAAATCCTTCGATTATTTTGCCATCGGCCGGAACTTTATCTCCGCTACCCAAAACGACCAAATCACCCGGCACCAATTCTTTCGCTTCAATTTCTTTTCTTTTTCCGTCCCTAATAACTATCGCTTTCGGCTTTAAAATCTTTTTAAGCGCCGCCAAGGTTTTTTCAACCTGGTATTCCTGGGAAAAACCCATAATTGTATTAAGCACTATTACCGACCAAATCAAAATAACATCAATATATTCTTTAAAGAATAAAGAAATAAGCCCAACGACAATTAGGATATAAATTAACGGACTCTTGAATTGAGAAAATAAAATTGAAATCCAAGCAACCCTATCTTTTGATGGAATTATATTTGCGCCAAATTTATTCTTTAGCTCTAAAACTTTTTTTTCGCTTAATCCTTTTTCTGGCATAATAATACTTTAATTCTACCAAGAAACTATCTTAATTAAAAGGACGGCTACATAATATCTTTGTTCTGTTTGGCTTTCTTTCCTTTTATTATTTTTTTAAATCTATTTTCGGCTAACGAACCGCAATCAAGAGTTCCCACGGCGGTCAAAATTGCCTCCTTTTCTTCGGAATCAAGCAGATGCTTGTCCATTATTTTTAATAAAACTTTAATTGCTTTTTTATATTCCATAAATATTTATTATTCCTCTAGGGTACAACACATTAAGGTTCCCGGACCGACATGAGAACCGATGAAAACTCCGGTCATACTTATAAAATCAATCTTAACCTGAGAGGGATATTTCTTAGAAAACATTTGTTCTAATTTTTCTGCTCCCACGATATTATCAGCATGACTGATGGCAACTCGATAAGTCTTCCCTTCAGCCAATGATTTCTTGTTAATATCCTCAAACTGCTTAAACAATGCCTCAGAAATATCTTTGGCATTCATTTTAAGATTGGCCGCCTTAACGACCCCATCATCCATATGTAATATCGGCCTCATTCCTATCTTTTGCATCTGAGAAAGAATCACTGCCAAAACATGACTTATTCTTCCTCCCGCTTCCATTTGATCTGGATTTTCAGTCATTCCATAGAAATATGTTTTAGGAATATAGGAATTAATCTTATCAACTACCGTCTTTATATCCTTTTCATTTTTAATTATTTCAACAGCTTTAATCGCTAAAAGACTTTCCGCCGCATCAATATTGTTAGAGTCGATAATATGTATCTTCTCTTGAATCTCGGGGCTAAATAATTTCTTAGTCTGTAAAGCGGCGTTATACGTTCCTGAAATTTTAGAACTTATTGTAATACAAATAACTTCATCATTATTTTTAAGCGCTTCTTCAAAATACTTCTTAAAAGTTCCCATTGATGGTTGAGAAGTTTTGGGTGTAGATTTAATTCCTTTCTTGCGTGCATCTCTCATTTTCTGAAAAATATTTTCTCCAACCAAAGAATCTTCTTCCGGCCAATAGGGCTTAGATACAATCTGAACAATATTATATTTATTAATAATCGCCTCATTAATTGAAGCAAAATTACAAACCAAAACTGCTACCTTTTCCATAGTTTAAATTATTTAAGTAGTTTTATTTAGCTAAAATTTGAAAAGCATAATAAACCAAGAATGCCGGCCAAACCAATGCCTTTAAAAATCCGATAACTCCCATCGAAAATGTTGTCGCCGTACCGATAAAATAAACAGCGGCACCGATAAAGCCAAGACCATAAACAGCTGAATTGTTCTGACTCATATATTTGTTTATAATTTTTAATTTAATATTGTTTATATTATATCACAAAGCAAAAACCGACAAAAGTCGGTTTCTAATAGTTCAGAAATATTCCCATGCGCTGGAATATAATTACATTCCCAATATTGTATCGTATTTTGCGTAAACTTCTTTAAGTTCTGCAACCTTCGGATTAGCCCAGTCGTGCATCCATTCCGAAACTAATGTCTCCCAAGTAATAGGAATCACTCCTGCCTGTAACATTCTCTTTATACCGTATTTATGAGCGTCTGGTGTCGAGTCTCCGGCCGCATCCACAAGACCATACACATCCATTCCTTCACGCAATCCATGAAGAGCGGTAAAAGCGAAACACATACTGGTCCATAAGCCGGAAACAACTAGTTTTTTTCGTCCGGTTGCCTTTACTGCCGCTAATACCTTTTCCTCTTCCAAAGCATCAAAGCTTGGCATTTCGCGACCGATAGCTTTGATTTTCGGGAACAAATCGGTGATTTCTTTTATAAATTCCCCGTTTCCTCCCGGATAAATCGTGGTGAGTACTGTCGGCACACCCAATATACTAGCAGCTTTGGCTACCGCTACGGCACTGTTTTTAATAAGCGTTCGATTCCCCGAACCGACACCCTTAAACATAGCTGGCTGATAATCAACCAACAATAAAACACTATTAGAAGGAGTTAATAAGTCTAATTTTGAATTATCCATATTATATTAATTATAATATTAATTATTTTCGACCTTTTATTTAGTTAACTCTTCAACTTCATTTTTGCCTTTTTCTAATTCTTTTGATTGTTCAGCGTCTTTTTCTAATAATAACGCCTGAAATTCTCCGACGTGAGTTTTTTCTTCCTTAGCAATATCTAAAAGAACTTTCTTAATATCGCTATTTTGGGCGTAGGCCGCCATTTGTTCGTATAGGTTTATAGCATCTAGCTCGGCTATCATCCCAACTCTTAAAATTTCCTGATCTAAATCTTCTTTTTTTATTTTTTCGAGATTAATGGGTATTCGAGATAGCATATTTTTTAATTATTTTATTTATTATTAAATTATAAATATAACGCTAAAGCCAGAATCAAATGAATAGCCACGATAAAACACAGAATAAAAGCGTTTATTCTGTGATATTTAAAAAACTCTGGACGACCCTTTATCATCTTTATGCCCAAATAAATTTGTATAGAAAAAGAGATAAAAGCCAAGAAACCGAACCAAAAAACTAAAGGTTTGCCGAATAAAATAATAATCATATGATTTAAATTATTTATTATTCTTCTATAATAACAAAAAATAGTTCTAATGGCGATTCCTATAAAAATAAAGGAATAATATTAATCTTCTAGTCTTTTTAAAATATCTTTCATTTGATTAATCTCATTTTGCTGGCTCAATTTTATATTTTCACACAATTTTTTTACTTCAGAATTTTGTATTGATGCTTTTTCACACATCAAAATAGCCCCTGCATGATGAGGAATCATTGATTTTAAAAACTGTTTATCTCCGATTAAAAATTGCTGTCTAATAAATACCCAAAAGATGATTAATACAAGAATACTCAATACAATAATGGCAATGTTCCGTTTCTTATTGCCGTACATAGCTCTCATGAGCAATACTTCGATTATAATCATCGGAGCTGTCATAAGTCCGGCCATATAAAACTGATTTAAATTGGGATAAACATTAATAAACCTATCTACCATTACATACATTAAAATATACATGCAAGCAAAAGAAAGCACAGTCATGGCGACCAAATAATAATAACTTTTATTATTATGATTTTTCATATCCATATTTTTATTATATCACAAACAAAAAACCGACAAAAGTCGGCCTCATAAGAGCTCCGGTGGTAGGATTCGAACCTACAACCTATTGCTTAACAGGCAACCGCGCTACCATTGCGCCACACCGGAATGAATGACTATTACATTATAGTCATTTTCACTTTTTTTTCAACCCTCTTAGTATCCCTCTAATTTCTTCAAATCCTTGTGTCCTCTGATCTTTTCAATCGCTTTAGCTTCAATCTGTCTGATTCTTTCTCTAGTTACACCAAACTCCTGTCCTACCTCTTCCAAAGTGTGGGTAACTCCGTCTTCTAAACCAAAACGCATAGAAAGAATTTTCTGTTCCCTTTCGGCCAAATCCTTGAATATCTCGTCCAAATGTTCTCGAAGTAATGTTCTTCCGGCTTGAGAAGCTGGAGATTCAATCTTGTCATCTTTGATAAACTCACCCAAAACACTGTCTTTCTCATCTTCTCCGACTGGAGTTTCTAAAGAAACTGCTTTTTGAGAAATCTTCTCCAAATGTCTCACCTTCTCAACTTCAATTCCCATTTCCGCTGCAATCTCTTCGTCTAACGGTTCCCTGTCTAATTCTTGCAATAGCTTTCTCTTAGCTTGAGTATATTTAGTCAAAGTTTCAATCATGTGAACCGGAATACGAATCGTTCTGGCCTGGTCAGCCAAAGCACGAGTAATAGTCTGTCTAATCCACCAAGTGGCATAGGTTGAAAACTTGTATCCTTTTCTCCAATCAAATTTCTCTACCGCTCTAAATAATCCCAAATTACCTTCTTGAATCAAATCAAGCAAAGTTAAGTTAGGAGAGCGTCCGATATATTTCTTAGCAATTGAAACAACCAATCTTAGGTTAGCTTCGGCTAATTTCCTTTTTGCATCTTCGTCTCCCGCTTCAATTCTTCGAGCTAAATCCTTTTCATCGCGGGCAGTAATTGGATCAATCCTTCCAATTTCTTTTAGATAAGACTGAATAGAATCAATCTTTCCAGTTGAAGCTCTTTTTCTTCCTTTCTTTTTGGTTGTATCAGTTGTATCTAAATATCCTTTAGAATCTTTCACATCGATACTCAGCTGTTCCAATTTACCGAACATCTGATCCAATTCAATCATGTTTTCTTCAATATTGGGAAAATAATTCAAAATCTCAGAAAAAGTCACAAAACCTCTAGTTTTGCCTTTCTTTACCAGTTCATCTAATTTTTCCGGAGTGATAACATTAATGACTCTCTTCTTCCTTTTCTTGAGTTTCTTTACTGGAGCTTTCTTCTTCGCAGTTATCTTTTTTTTCACAACTTTCTTCAGCGGCTTTTTCAGCTTCGCCTTTTTGACTAACTTCTTTTTTGTTTTCTTCATTGTTTTTTATTAATTTATTAAATTTTAATAAAAGTTCTTTGACGTCTGCGAAAGCTCCTTCTTTCTCCTTGCTTTTTATCTCTTGAGTCAGCCTATCTCTTTCTTGCTTTTTAATCAAGCTTTGAAGCTCATTTAGGCACTTATTCCATTCCTCGTTTACAATCAAATCTTCCACTTCTTTCATTAATTCCGACCTGATTAAGATATAACTTGCGTAGTCTGATACCCCTAAATCTTCCTTGTTTTTAATCTTTAAAAACACTTCTTTGGCCTCGGGAGAAAAAACTTCAATCATTTCTTCAGTTAGTTCGGTGGCTTTTAAAGGCTCAAGTAGGGTTAAAGACAAAATATCCTCTTCCAGCATCTCTCGCCTGGTTTTCTTCTCCTTAATATTAATTACCTCTTTTTCGGGAATATTATTCTCCTCTATTTTGACTTTTTTCATTTCCGACCTGATATCTTCATCCTTTATCCTCAATCGCTGACTCATGTTTTCAATCCAATGGCTCTGTTCTATGTTATTATCAATTTTCTTTAAAACGGGCAAGAGCTCGGCAATAATCTTCTTTTTGTCTTCAAAAACTTCGGGATTCCTGTTTTTAAACGCTAACTCAAAATAGAATTCATTGATCGGCTTGGCTAAATTAACCAAATCCCTCCATTTCTCTTCTCCTTCCAAAAGAATAATATCAGCCGGGTCTTTTTCTGCAACCATCGAAATAACTTTCACATTGAATCCGTTCTTCAGCGCCAAATCAATCCCCTTCTTGGTAGCATTGTTTCCGGCAATATCCATATCAAAAGCCAAAACCAAATTAGAAGAATATCTTTTAATGATTCCCAGGTGTAGTGGAGTTAAAGCGGTTCCCGAAACAGCGATACAATTTTTAATTCCCGCCTGATGAGACATAATACAATCAACGTTGCCCTCAACCAAAACACAAAAATCTTTCTGACGAACTTCGAGCTTTGCTTTGTCCATTCCGTATAAAGCCCGGCTCTTGTCATATAATAAAGTATTGGGAGTATTTAAATATTTGGCTTCATCTTCTAGTTTAAATATTCGGCCGGTAAATCCCGAGACTTGAGAATTCAAATCGAGAATCGGAAACATAATTCTGCTTCTAAATCGATCAAAAAACTTAGCCGAATCTTTTTTAATTCCTAATCCTCCACTAACTATATCATCTCTTTTAAATCCCTGTCCGATTAAATAATCAGCTAAACCAGTCCAAGTATCGGGAGCATAACCAAGCCTCCAGTCCTTTATCGTTTCAAGCCTCATTCCTCTTTTTAAAAGATACTCAATCGCTTCTTTTCCGGTTTTGCTTTTTTCCAATTGAGCGGAATAAAACTTACATGATCTTTCCAATAAATCAATCAGGATTTGTCTTTCATTTTTCATCTTCTTCCAATCTTCCGATTCCTTCTTTAAAGCCACTCCCGCCTTATCAGCTAAAATCTTTAAAGCATCGACAAAATCAACTCCTTCTATTTTCATGACGAACTTAAAAATATCTCCACCTTCATTACAGCCCCCGAAACAATGCCATAATTGACGAGAAGGAGAAACAAAAAAAGAGGCCGATTTTTCATTATGAAAAGGACAACGGGCCCGGTAGTTTATTCCCGCTTTTTCAAGTTTAATGTAGCTTCCTACGACATCGACGATATTTAGACGAGACTTTATTTCTTCAATGTCTGAGTTCATAGTATTAAAATACTAACACAAACCAAGTAAAAACGCTATTGCTTCCATTCTCCCAAAACAACCGTAATTGTGACTTCTTCTTTATCTCTCAACACCTTTAAATCAACCGAAGTATATGGATCGTATCTGGAAATAATCTTAGATAAAGGGCTGTCTGTCGTTATCTTTTCTCCGCCCATTTCTAGAATGATATCCCCTTCTTTCAATCCGGCTTTTTCGGCCGGAGAGCCAGAAACAATTGCCGGGTCAGTAGCATCCGTTCCCTTACTAATCAAAGCTCCGTAATCAACCGATAATCCTTTTTCTTCCGCATACTTCTTGCTTATCAATATATATCTGACCCCCAGATACGGATACGATATTTTTCCGGAACCCTTAACCTGCTCAATATCTTTCTTGGCTTTATTAATTGAAATGGCAAAAGAAATATTCTGACCGGAAGAAGAAATAGCGGTATTAATTCCAACAACTTCACCTTTTAAATTTAGAAGCGGTCCGCCTGAATTTCCTTTATTAATTGCGGCATCGGTCTGAATAATATCTTCCAGTGTTTCTGTTCCGATTGTTTCTCCCGAAGCAATCACTGTTCTACCTAGACCGGAAATAACTCCTACCGAAACAGTATTCTGATATTCTCCTAAAGCATTACCGATAGCAATAACACTTTGTCCAATCTGAACATCATCAGAAGAACCAAGAGTCAAAGCCTTAAATTTATTATTCCCTTGTATTTTCATGATTGCTAAATCTTGAACCGGATCTTTGGCTAAGACCTTAGCCGGATATTCGTTATTATCATTCATCACGACTATATATTCAGCTTTATCGTCAGCAACAACGTGCTTATTAGTTAAAACCAATCCGTCTTCAGAAACAATAAATCCGGTACCCGCTCCCACCTGCTGCTTCTCGGTTCCGGTCTGCTTCTGTTGAGGAATAGTGAAAAATCCGTCCCCGAAGAGATCTATATATTGCTGTTCGTAAACGGCAACTTCTTTCATAATAACCACAGAAACAACCGAAGAAGAGTTTTCCTTGACTACGTCGATTACTTTCTGTTCCTGGGTAGTCTGAGGAATATATTCTTTCTCAACAACTTTTTCCGAATGAATAATCGGAACTCCCGCACTGACAATCTCCTGTTTTAATTTAAGATAAAAAATATAACTTGAAGATACTCCTCCAATCAATCCGATTAAAAAAACTAAAATTAAAAATAATCCCGGGAAAGGCATCTTTCCTGGAAATAATTTCTTCATCTCCGGTCCTTTTATTTTGTGAAAATTAATTGATGGTAATTGATAGATTGACATATTTTTTAAAACTTACTTTTTATCGTAATGTCCGAAATCATACTTAATCTTTCTTTCCGGAACTCGACAAAACCCCATATTCAAACCGCATAAAAGATATTTGAAAACTGTTCTGAAATATCCGTCTCTTTCAAATCTCCGTGACGGCATATATATTTTGACCTTTTTAATAATATCGAATTTTCCTAATTTCTCGGCCTGCTGAATAAAATAATGATCTTCAGCCAAAGTAATGCTTTCATCAAACCCCTTAACTTTTTCAAAGATATCTTTTTTAACCATTATTCCCATTGCTCCCATCGGAAACACCTTCTTCAATATCTTCTGCGGAATATTATAAAAAAGATTTAAAGTCAAAGGATTCAAATAGATATTGTTTTTTTGAGGCAAAAGAGGAAAAGAAGCGACCACTAAATCATTTTTAATAAAATAATCAACCGACTGTTTTAAGAAATTCTTGGGAGCAAGTTTTAAATCTGCATCAAGGAAAAAAAGAATATCTCCCTTGGCAACTTTTGCTCCATTGTTCCTTCCTCTGGCCGGCAATCCTCCTTTAGTAATAATACAATTATATCCTCTTGCAATTTCAACTGTCTTATCGGTTGAACCGGCATCGGCAACAATCACTTCATAATCATCAAAACCTCCCTTCTGAATTAAAGATAGTAAGGTTTTAATATTCTTCTCTTCATTTAATGTTGGTATAATTATGCTTAACATATTCACTAAAATAAATTTTTGGCTTCGTCCCAAATTTCTGAATTATTATAAATTATCTTCATGTAGTACCACCACTCGGCTCCCCAGAAATAGAAAGTATCAATTCCGGTACTCTTGGCAAATTCCACATTCTTTTTGAATTGTTTCAGATTCATTGTTTTTTCCTGTTCCGCCAAAGAGGAATTCATAATTGAATTAGCACACCATGGTTCAGCCTGTAATTCCACTCCAATTACTTTCTGCTTGAAAAAGTTCTTCACAATATCGGCTCGACGGTTATAGAAAACACTCGGGAGAGGATAAGAAACGTAAGAACGGATCTGTTGTTGCCAAACCTTCTCATAAGTTGTGACTCCGACCATATCTCCACCGATTTGAGCCGCTTTAATCCAAAAAGACAATTCTCCACTATCGGTAACAATGATTTTATGATCAGGGTCACTGGCCCTAACAAAAGCAACTTCTTTCTTTAAAAATTTCTCATCCGCCCAAGGACAGGCTCCGAACTTAAGAAAAGCTTCGTTTTCTACCTGCCACATTGAAAGGGCCGGAGAAGTTTTATACCTCGAAACTATTTTTTTAAGCATTTCCATTACTTCTTCTTGTTGCTCTTCTTTATCAAAGTCACGAGCCCAAGAAGGTAAATGACATTCCGGCCAACGAGGAACTCTCATTCCGATAGCTAGAATAACATTGGCATTATACTTTTCCGCCTTAGCCATCTGCCAATCTAATTCGGTAAAATCATAGACTCCTTTCTCTTTTTCAATTAAATCCCAATAAACCGATATTTTAATGTTTTTCGCCCCCAAATCATTCAAAATAGCAGTATATGTCTCCCTTGAATCCAACCTTAAAAAATCTGTCTGTTTGACCGAAAAATTAACTCCCCAAGTCATACTCTTCGGCTGATTAGCATAACCGATAAAAAAATATGCGACAAAGAGAACGACTAGTCCCAAAAGGGACCATAAAATGTATTTTAATAATGGAATCATTAGCAAGTACATTATATTAAAAATTAGCTAAAGAATCAAACCCTGTTTTTACAGAACCAAAACCGCCAAACCTAAACCGATAACAAGAATGGAAATGATTTTTTGCATCATTATTTTTCTATTCATATCCTCTTTTAAAACTTTGGGCAAGAAAGAAGAAGTTAAAATAACTAAAATAAACAAAAAAGCATACTGTATTCCTTTCATTGAATTCATTATCGCTAAATAAGAAACCGGTACTAAAAAGATGGCCCAGCTTTGAAGAATATTAGCCAATCCTCCGAATGTCTGAGCGGTAAAGAAAACGATTCCTGTTTTCTTGCTAAGCTCTCCGTTCCCTCCTTTCAATTCTTTGATGAATTTTTTATCAAATAAAAATACCAAAACAAAAATAAAACTAAAGATCCTCATCCAGACAAAGCCCTGCCAAAAAGACATCTCGGCAAAAACAAATTTAGAAAAAATAAAATCGAGAGAAAAAAGAAGTGATGTGATTAAAGATATTTCCAAACTTTTTCTGGTGATTTTTGGACTCTTATCAATCGAAATCAAAACACTTCCTATTAAAAGAATAATAAAAGCCAAAATTTCATTTCCTTGCATTTTATAAAATCCCCAAAAGAAAAAAGACAAGAGAGCAATAAAGATTGGTTGAGTTGCTCCGATGGTCGGCATTACTTTGGAAACATCAAAATGCTCTAAAGCATAGAACATGGCATAGAGACCGGCAATATAAACAATAGCTTCAAGAATTATAAAGCAAAGACTGATTAAGCTCGGATAGCCAAATTCAACAAAAGGAATTATGAATACCGAAATAAGACTTAAAAGCCCGACGATAAAAGTATATGTTTTAGGCTTGGACGGACCGGATAAAACAATCTTATCCCCCAAAGAAGCTAAAGCAAAAAATAAATATGAAAAGATTATTGCGGTGAGCCAGAACATTTTTGTATTTCTTCTTTAATTTTAACTGTTCCCATCTGTTCTCCATCGATAAAACCTTGCATTGCCATTTCAGCAAAGTATCCCGAATGAAGGTAATCGTAGAACCAATTCTTAACGTTTTCGACACTTCTTTGTTCAATTCCGAAGCCGGATTTCAATAACCAGCTCTTATTAAATTCTTCCTGAGAACCGATAGTCGGAGCAATAATAATCGGTAAGCCTAAGGCGGTATAAAAAGAAAGTTCTGACGGTTTGGTCCATAAAATATCAGTTTTTCTCAAAGCTAAATTAAACTTGTCGTAATATTCTTCAAAGTTTTTTGCATAGATAATTTCTATTCCGCTTCCCAACAAATCTCCCAGTCCTCCATTTCTAACTTCTTTTTCAAAATAACTCTCAATCTCTTTTTTAATTCCGGCAACAAGAATAACCTTTAATCTTTTGTTGTATATTATTTTCTTTAAATTTCTGATAATTTTTATACCCAAATCTTTTTGTGCTCCGGCTCCGCCGACGGTAAACATGATTGTTAAGGGATGGTCTGATTTCTTAGGCAAGCGTCCGAGCTTTTCACGGATGATAAAATCTTTTTTCTCACGATATGTTTTCACCGGATCAAGATTAACGATTCTATTTTTCAAATCTTCTTTCAATACTTCCATATTTTTTCCTCCGATGTTTTCCATCGGTAAAGGATAACCGGTCAAGATAATATTATCTTTTTTGACTCCATACATCTTTAATCTCTGAACCACTCTTTTATTGGGAGCAAAATACTTAATCTTTGATTTTTTGCCGGAAAGAGGAGCCCAGTTACGGCTAATATCGGCATCACAAATAACGCAAAAAATATCATTGGGATATTTAAAGTATTCCGCCATGAAAGCTGGGTTATAAAAAGTAGAAACTATCGGAACCGGTTTAGCTTTCTTTAGTCTTTCAATTAAATCCATTCCCCAGCCTCTTTCAAATAGAATGTGAGTTCTTTTTTGAGTAAAATTAGGAATCGATAAATCTTTATTACTGTAAAAATCATTAATCCTCTGGATAGTATCGAAAAACCAAAAAGATAATTCTCCAAACAAGGGAAATTTTTTAAAACGGGAAATCGATTCATAGAAAAACCTGGAACTTTCCCAAATCTTCTTGTCTCCCGAAGGAATGCCGTGATAATCGTTGGCGCAAACAATCTCCTTGCCTTCGGCAAAAGATTTCAAAGGATGGGCTGTTCGCTGATGCCCGTATCCCATATTAACAGAAACAATCCAAGCAGTCTTACTCATATACCTAAATTATACATTATCCGTTTAAAAATTCCAATTGTTTTCTCCTCCCCTTGCGAGCTAAATATAAAAGAGGAAGATAAATAACCAATAAAACAACAAAAGGTAAGTCGACTTTCATTATTGCAAAAGAAGCTTGAGAAGAAATATCTACTACCCAAACTAAATATGACAAAAGAATCGAACAAGGAAAAGCAACTATTACTCCCAAAAAAGGAACCAAAATTCCTAAAGCCATTAAGAGTGGCGTAACCGGCAAAACAATAATATTCGAAAGCAAAGAAACCAAAGAAAAATAACCGAAAGAAGAAATCAACAAAGGTAAAGTAAATAATTGAGCAGAGAGAGTCATTGCGATAATCTCTCGCAGCCAGGATAATCTTCCTTTAAAAATAACATCCAACCATTTATTAAAAACCGGAGCAATTAAAATTATTCCCAAAACTGCCAGGAAAGACAATTGAAAACCCAAATCAAACTTTAATAACAAAGGATTGAATAACAACATTATTGAAGCGGCTATCACTAAAGTTCTTAAATTAAATGATTGGCGGGAAATCAATTGAGCTAAAAACAGAAGCCCGACCATTATTCCTGCCCTCACTCCCGAAGCCGGCATTCCGACCAAGAAGATATAAAAGACGGTAAAAATAATGGAACCCAATAAGGCTTGTTTTCTCCATAAACCGAAGAAAATTAAAACTTCGAATAACATGGCGGAGAAAATAACAATGTGCGAGCCGGAAATAGCAATCACGTGACTTAGTCCACTCTTGCTTAATTTATCTTTCAGTTCTTTGTCCATCATTTGATCGTTCCCCAAAATCATCGCTTCCAATATCGGACTTAAATCGGGAGAAAGATTATCCTTTATCCTTTGTCCTAATTCTTTTTTAAAATCATAAACCTTACCGATAAAAGTATTTTGACTTTTAATAATTTCTATTTTAGGAAAAGAAACAATCATTGATATCCGATCTTTAGCTAAATATCCTCTATAATCAAAATTATCAAACTTCTCGGGAATTTTAATTATTCCTTCAATTTTTACCGTGTCTCCGAATTTAGCCGGAAAATATTTATCGGTAAAAACCAAGATCTTTCCCATCTTTAAAACATCGACTGTCATTTGCATCTTTTCAGCTCCTCTTTCCGGATCATTGGAAACCATTCCCTCAATAATAACTTCTTTGCCTGCAAATTTAATTAATTCGCTATTCTCAATCTCAAATAAATTAAAACTGAACCAAAGCATCCCAAAAGAACAAATCATGAAACAAAATCCAATCACAATAATTGTTTTGTTTTCGTAAAAAGCACCGATTAAGATAAGACCGACAATCAATCCGATGATTTCAATAATAATTGAATCAATAAAAAAGGAAGCAATACAAATGCCTCCCACAAAGCTTAAACAGAAACATATTAATGATTCTGATTTTGTCATCTTTTCTTTTTAAACATGTTGATAAAGGCCATGCCCGAGACAAAGCCTCCGATATGGACCCAATAAGCAACCGAAGTCTCTATTACAGAAGTAGAAAAAAGCTGTAATAAGAACCAAATAAAGATGTAAATAACGGCCGGAATTGAAGCAATATAAATAAAAAGAAAAGTCTTGATTTTGTTCTTCGGAAAACAAACCAAATACCCACCCAACACTCCAGAAATAGCCCCTGACGCCCCTATAACCGCGGCAGTGGGGTCAGACATGGCTAAAGCATAAACAATAGCCCCACCAACGCCGCAAAGGAAATAAAAGCCAAGGAATTTAATTCTGCCCAAACGTGATTCCAGGTTGTTTCCAAAAACCCACAAAAACCACATATTAAGGATTAAATGCCAGATATTACCGTGTAAAAACATAGAGGTAAAAACGGTAAAGAACCTTCCGTCCCATAGCTTACCGGCTGTAAACCCAAAAAGATCAATATAATGATTAAGATTAGAAACCGTACAAAGAAAAAAAATTGTATTGACTACAATTAAAAAAGCAGTTGCAAGAGGAAAACCGTTCCCTATCCTTTTTTTGTCGTATAACGGTATCATTATCTTATCCTAAAAATAGTAAAGAAATCTTTAACCTCCTTTTCTATATTTTTATAAAATTCATCGGGAAAAGGAATAACCGCTTCAAATTTTTTATCAAGCGTTCCTTTCTCTCCTCTGAATCTTTGGACGAAATATTTGTTAGCCGGAGAAATATCATTAGCAATCCTAATAACATCTTCTTGGGTATGAATTCCCGGAACAACTGTTGTTCTGAATTCATAGTCAACTCCCGAATCTTTAATAATTGAAATTGATTCTCTGAGTTTTGAAATATCAGCAACCATTCCGCAAGCTGCTTCGTATTTTTCTTTTATTAAAGGAGCTTTAACATCCATGGCGATATAATCAACTAGTTTTTCATCAATCAATCTTTTAATTAAATCGGGATTGGTGCCATTGGTATCAAGCTTGATTAAAAATCCCATCTTGTTTATCTTTCTTAAAAATTCAATCAAAGATTCTCCGTGAATCGTTGGCTCTCCTCCGCAAATTACACATCCATCAAGCAATCCTTTTTTTTCGTTTAAGAAATCAAATAAATAATCTTCTGATATTTGCGGATGATTTTTAATTTCTTGATCCAAGACGAGTTCCTTGGAATAACAAAAAGGACAGCGGAAATTACAGCCCGAGAGAAAAATCGTGCAAGCGAGCCTGCCCGGATAATCAACCAAAGTAACTTTTTGCAATCCTCCTATTGTCATATCTGTTAAAAATGTGCGGAAACCCGCACATTCATAATTAAGAAATTTTAAATTCTTTCCTGTCCTTGAATTCCTGCTGCTTGCCTTCGTTCCATTGTGAGACGGGACGTAAGTAGCCAACGACACGGGAATATACTTCTGTCTCCTGATAATTCTTTAAGCTCTTATTTTCACTAAAACATTCATTACACTTGAAAACCATTTTCTCTTTTCCATCCGGTAAAGAGTATTTCAACAGTTGTCCGTTAAGAATTTCACTATTCTCAGAAATAATAATTTTCTTTCCGCAATCATGACAAACCTCTTGAATGTTCATATGTTTATTTTTTGTTTAGCTTTGCTAAAGAAGCTTTGACTTTAAATTCTTTCCTGTCCTTGAATTCCTGCTGCTTGCCTTCGTTCCATTGTGAGACGGGACGTAGGTAGCCAACGACGCGGGAATATACTTCACAAGGCTGTTCAATCGCACACTTAGGACAGGTAAAGTGTTTTCCGGCAATATATCCGTGAGTCGGACAAATTGAGAAAGTCGGAGTCAAAGTGATATAGGGTAACCTGTTCTTCTCAAATACTTTTTTAATCAAAGTTTTTACCGTATCAATATCGGAAATTTCTTCTCCGATGAATAAGTGCTCAACTGTTCCTCCGGTATACTTGCATTGAATATCATCCTGCAATTTCAATTCTTCAAAAATATCATCGGTGTAATTTACCGGCAACTGAGTTGAATTAGTGTAGTAAGGAACTTTCTTTGTTCCCAAAGTAATAATATCGGGATAAAGTTTTCTGTCCTTCTGAGCCAAGCGGTAAGAAGTTGATTCAGCAGGAGTCGCCTCAAGATTATAAATACTGTTGGTTTCTTTTTGATATTCAACCAATTTGGAACGCATGAAATCCATTACCTCTAAAGCGAACTGGCGTCCTTTCTTTGAACCGATATCTTCTCCCATGTAATTCAACAAGGCTTCGTTCATTCCACAAATACCGATAGTTGAAAAATGATTGGCGTAATATTGTCCTTTAGCTTTCTTAACTCCAGCCAAATAATGTCTGGAATAAGGATATAATCCTTTAGAAGTAAACTCTTCAATTGTTTTTCTTTTGATTTCTAAACTTTCCTTGGCAATATCCATTACTTTACCTAATCTCTCAAAGAAATCTTTCTTAGTTTTAGACAAGTATCCGATTCTCGGAAGATTGATAGTAACAACTCCGATACTTCCAGTCAAAGAACCTGAACCAAATAATCCTCCTCCGCCTCGATTTGCTAATTCAGTCATATCAAGCCTAAGTCTGCAACACATTGACCTTACATCTTCAGGCTTCATATCTGAATTAATATAATTGGCAAAGTAGTTGATACCGTATTTAGCTGAAGCTTCGAACATCGGGTCCAAAGCCGGATCATCCCAAGGAAAATCTTTAGTAATATTAATAGTTGGAATCGGGAAAGAGAATGGTCTTCCACTTCTGTCTCCCTTAATCATGGTTGTATAAAAAGCCTTGTCCAACATTTTCATCTCTTCCTCAAACTCAGAATAGTTTTCTTTCTGAACAACTCCGCCAATAATCACCGGCTGATTAGCAAAAACAGCTGAAGGTTTTAAATCAAGAGTAATATTGGTAAAAGGACACTGGAATCCAACTCTAGTCGGTACGGCCATGTTATATAGGAATTCCTGAATGGCTTGTTCAACTTGAGCGTAACTTAAATTATCGTAACGAATAAAGGGAGCAAGCAAAGTATCAAAGTTAGAAAATGAAACCGCACCAGCTGCTTCACCCTGAAGAGTGTACATAAAGTTTACCACCTGTCCTAAAGCACTTCTGAAATGCTTTGGAGGAGCTGATTCAATTTTTCCATTGACTCCGCCGAATCCTCTCAATAATAAATCATACAAATCCCATCCCACACAGTAGCAAGACAAGGTGTCTAGGTTGTGTAAGTGGATATCACCCGACTCATTAGCTCGCCTAACATCCTCAGGATAAACTTTATTCAACCAATATTTTTTTACAATATAAGAAACTCCGTAATGATTCAAACCTTGCAAAGAAAATGTCATATTTGAGTTCTCTTGCACCTCCCAATCCAACTTATCCAAGTAATCATCAACACGATCAACCGCTTCTTCAGCTACAGCTTGTGATTCTCTTAAGATTCTTCTCTGTTCTCTGTACAAAATGAAAGCTTTAGCGGCTATTGCCTCTCCTTCAAGTATCAAAACCTCCTCAATAATGTCTTGAATCTGTTCAACGTTAGGGATTTCTTCAACTTTAAACCTTCTGTTTAAAATTTTAACAACACCATCGGCTATCTTTTGAGTTTTTTTTCCGTTTCCTTGCTTAGTAGCAGTGATTGCTTTGAAAACAGCATTGAAAATTTTCTCTGGTTGAAATTCTACAATGTTTCCGTTTCTCTTTTGGACTTTAGTGATGTGGTTTGTTAGTTTCATATTTAGTATTCTATACTCCTAAAAAAATACTGTCAATTTTGACAAAAAATTAGAAGATTTTCTTATTCGCTCCTCGTATTAGAGCCCTTATAATCTACGATTTTTCTGAACTAGTGGCGATAACAGTCACCCTGATTTCATCTTTCGACAAACTATTATCAAAAGATGCTCCAAAAATTATTTTCGCCGAAGATGCTGTCTTCTTTTTTATAATCTCGGCGATCTTTTTAACTTCCGATAAGAAAAAATTCTTATTTCCCGATGCAACATTAAATAAAATTCCTTCAGCTTTGTCTAATGGGAACTTGGCAATTGGAGAATGCAGTGCTTTTTCTACTGCCAGAACTGCTCTGTCCTTACCCTGTGCTTTTCCTGTTCCAAAAAACGCTGAACCACTGCTTTTTAATATCTCTCTGATGTCAGAAAAATCCAAATTAAGTATTCCCGGATTCATTATCACATTAGAGATACTCTCAACTGCTTCTTTTAAAAGTTCGTCACATTTATTAAACGCTGTTTCGACTGATGATTTTAAAGGAATCATTTCATGAAGCTTGTCGTTAGGAATAACAACCATTGCATCAATCTTTCTTCTCACATCATCCAAACTATTCAACGCAATCTTTTTTCTTTTCTTGCCTTCGAATGAAAACGGCAAGGTAACAATTCCGATAGTTAAGGCTCCTGATTTTTTTGCAATCTCTGAGATAATCGGCATTGCTCCCGAACCAGTCCCTCCTCCTAATCCTGATGTTAAAAAAATAATATCACTATCTCTTAAAGTTTCCTCAATCTCTTTATAGCTTTCTTTGGCTGACAATCTTCCTACTTCCGGTTTCATTCCCGCCCCCAATCCCTTGGTAATCTTGTCTCCTATTCTTAATTTTAAGTGCGCTTCTTTCTTTTTTAAGTCTTGGGCATCGGTATTAATACTGATCAATTCAACATGCTTGATTTTTGCTTTTGTTAATCTATCAATCGTATTTGAACCTGCCCCTCCGACCCCAATAACTTTTATTCTTGTTAAGTTCATATATTTTAAGGAATAAAGTTTTCAAAAAATCCTTTAATCTTTTTTCCAACCCCGCCTCCTCCCGAACGAGCAACTACTTTATCGGCTCGACTCATAACTAATCCGCAAACGGTAGATAAAGAACTGTCTTTTTCCAATCCCTTGAATTCGCTACAGTATCCGATTCGGCAAGGAAGCTTAAATTCTTTTTTAGCCAACTCAACAATTCCAGGCAGCTTACTTCCTCCTCCGGTTAAAACTATTCCTCCCGGTAATAATCCCTGCTTGGAAACCTTTTTAATCTCTTTGTCAGCTAATTCAAATATTTCACAAACTCTGGCCTCAATAATCTTGCTTAATTCTTTTTCAGAAAAAGATAATACATTTTTAGGCTTCTTCTTCACTATTTTCCTCTTTTTACCAAAAACATCTTCCTCTTCTTCCTCCTCTTCTTCATTAACCAAAGAAAGATTAAAATCTATTTTCTTCTTGGCGTCTTTAGATAAACAAGAACCGTGCTGCTTTTTAATGCGCTCGGCTATTTCTATCTCCGTTTTAAATCCAATAGCGACATCATTGGTAATATTTGCCGAACCTACCGGGAAAACAACCATATTCAAAAGTCTTCCTTCTTCAAAAACGGCAACACTAGATGTTCCCGCTCCAATATTAACCAAAGCAACCCCTAATTCCTTCTGGTTGGGAGTTAAAACAGCATTAGAATCGGCAATTAATCCGGGAATGATATTTTCATCTTCTAAATCAACGGCTTCAACAGAATCAATAATTCCTTCAATATCTGAATTAAAAGCAGATAAAAGCAAAGCATCCAATTCCAATCTTACTCCCTGCAGCCCCAACGGATCTCTTATTTCTTTTTCTCCGTCTAAAATCCACTCTCGGGGAAATACTTGAAGAATAGTTTTATTATTCGACTGAAGGTTAATCATCTTAACCTCATCGTAGATTCTTTCAATGTCTTCTGAAGAAACTTTCTGATCAGCTCGGCCGACAGAAATCAAAGCATGACTCGGAATAAGCTGAAGCTTAGTTCCGTTAATATTTACAAAAATATTATCAACTCGACAATTATGTTTTCTTTCAACTCTTTCGATAAGTTCTGACACTCTCTTTGCAACTTCATTAGAATCCTTGATTCTTCCTTTTTGAACTCCAAATGAATCGATGGTGTCGAAGAATAAAATTTCCATTCCGGATTCAGAATCTTTTTTAACTCCCAAAATCTTTATTGTATCTGTTCCGATATCTAATCCGGTAATTGTTTTTATTCTCGACATGTTGCTTATTAATTAAAATTTAATCTTAGAAAGATATTCTTCTTGTCTCTGAAACATTTTTTCAGCTTCCTTCTTTGTCTTTTCATGATCGTATGATAAAAGATGAAGAATTCCGTGAATTAAAACCAATGTTAATTCTTTTTTAAAATCTTTTCCGTTCTTTTCTACTTCTTCGGGACAAATCACAATTTCTGATATGTCTCCGCCGATTTCTCCGAAGGAAAGTACGTCAGTTGGTTTATTTTTTTTCCGATACTCCTTATTTAATTTTTTAATTTCTTGCGGATTTACAATTGCAATAGACAATTCAATCTTTTTTTTGTTTTTCTCTCCTTTTAAAACTTTTGTAGCAACTTTTTTCAAAAAAACTGTGTCTATCTTTTTGTATTTTAGGGAAAGATTGTTTATTTCTATCATTTTCTTTTACTCTATTTTACTAAATTAAAAAGGTTCTTGCAAGTTTAACAAAAAAAGGCCTATTTTAAGCCTTTAAAGGACGAAAAAACCGCCTTTTCAGCGGTTTATTGTTAATTTCCTAATTCTTCTCTCACAATCTTAGCTACCACGTTTCCGTCTGCCTTTCCTTTGGTTTGCGGAGAAACTTCTTTCATTACAATTCCAATATCTTTCATTGTTGTTGCTCCTGATTTAGTAATTGAATCTTTTACTATCTTTCTAATCTCATCTTCGGTTAATTCTTTGGGAAGATATTTCTTCAAAACTTCCAATTCAGTCTTTTCTTTTTCAATTAAATCGGCTCGGCCTCCCTGTTCAAATTGAGTGATACTATCTCTCCTCTTTTTAACTTCCGAAGAAATAACTTCAATCACTTCTTCGTCGTTTAATTTAATCTTCTCTTTTATTTGCTCTTCACTTAAGTTAGGTTCGGCTTCCAAAACTTTAACTCTCTTCTCCATTTCTTTATTAAAAATAGAAGAAGTCACCATTCTCAAAGTAGAGACGGTGGTTTCGTTTTTTTCTTTTAGCGCAGAAATTAAATCTTTTTTAATTTCTTCAACTATCATATTATTTTTTATTTATAGTTTTGCCTAATTTTTTGGCTCGATCAAACTCCTTCTTTTTGCCTACCTTAACTAAGGCAGCTCTCTTTTGCATGTTTTCGCTTTTGGTTCTCTTAACAAATCTTCTTTTTCTTGCTTCAACCAATACTCCGCTCTTCTGAACGGCTTTTGTAAAGCGATATACCAAAGATTGAGAAGTTTCTCTTAATTGCTTCTGTATCTTCATACTATTTTTCTCTTAATATATTTTTAACTTCTTTAATAATATCTTCTTGTTTTACTTCGACCTGTTTAGCTGTTTGCATGTTCCTTACCAATATCATATTGTTTAAGGCCTCTCTTTGTCCTAAAATTAAAACTACTTTTGAACCCAATCGACTAGCTTTTCCCAATTGAGCTTTCAAGGCGTCCTTTCCAAAAGCTTCTCCCACTTTGATTCCGGCTTTTCTCAAGTCTTCTAAAATAGGAAGGCTCTTCTTTTTGGCCAAAGGTCCGATTTGAGCAAAGAATATTTCCGGAACCGGATTAAAGCTTACTCTCGCTTTATTCTCCTTCATTTCCGCAATAATTCTTTCTACTCCGGCGGCCGCTCCACAAGCAGGTGTTTCTCCTCCTCCGAGCATCTTTGATAAGCTATCATATCTTCCGCCTCCTGCCAAGACTCCCCCGGTGTTTTCTCCGGCCTTGGTGGATTCTATCTCAAACACGGTTCTTGAGTAATAATCAAGTCCGCGGACCAAACGACTATCTAAACAATAAGGAATTTTCAATTCGTCTAAGTATTCCAAGACATCTTTTAGGTGTTTTTTGCATTCCTCGCATAAATAATCAACGCTTTGCGGAGCAGAAGCCAAGACTTCCTGGCATTTTTCATTCTTGCAATCCAAAACTCTTAAAGGATTAACTTTCATTCTTTTCTGACAATCAGAACATAATCCGGTTTTCTTTTCCCTTAAATATTTAACCAAGGCTTTTCTGTATAAAGGACGACAATTGTCATCTCCAATTGAATTAACCTTAACCATCAATCCTTTTAATCCTAAATCATTAAGAACGCTGTACATTACCAAAATAGTCTGGACATCGACAATCGGATCAGCCTCACCGATAATTTCCACTCCAAACTGATTGAATTGTCTGAATCTTCCAGCTTGAGGTTTTTCATATCTGAAGAACGGTCCGAAATACCAAAGTCTAACCGGTTGAGGTAAAGAAAGAAAACCGTGTTCAATGTATGCTCGCATAATTGATGCGGTTCCTTCCGGTCGCAAAACCAAAGAATCTTTACCTTTAGTTTTCAAGGTAAACATTTCTTTTTCCACGATGTCGGTATTTTCTCCCACGCTTTTGATAAATAAATTGGCATCTTCCAAAATGGGAGTGTCTATTTTCTCAAAATCGTAGAATGAAAAAACTTTCTTCGCTGCCTCCTGTATTTTTTCATAATACGCTTGGTATTGAGGAAGAATATCGTGCATTCCGGTTACAGTTTGAAATTTTGGTTTACTCATATTTTAATATGTTGTTGTTTCTTGACCCAAAGTATTGACCAATACTTCGTATGGAGAAAGTCTTAATAACACTCTCCCCGTTATATTTTTTATCGGTAAAACTCCCCAAACTCTTGAATCGGAAGAATTATTTCTGTTGTCTCCCATTACAAAATACTCATTTTGTTTCAAAGTTAAGGGACCATAACTGGTATTCTTCCATTCTTCTTGAGTCTTGCTTGAAAGATACAAGCTCTCGTCTACCTTCTGTGCTTCTCCTTCAGCTCGACTAATATATACTTCTCCGTTCTTTATCTCGATAGTTTCGTTCGGTAAGGCAATAATTCTCTTGATGTATCTGTAAGAAGGATCGAGTGGATATTGGAAAACAATAACTTCCCCTCTTTGCGGATCTCTTAATCGGTATGACAACTCATCGATAATCAAATAATCGCTAGAATGATAATTAGGCTCCATTGAAGCTCCTCTAACCATAAAAGGCTGAAACAACAGCATTCTTATCGGAATAACTATCGCCAAAGCAATTAATAGTATCTTTAAGGAGTCTAATAGGAAGGTTAAAACTTCTTTTTGTGTCATAATAAGATTATTATAAAGGAAAAGGACTTTTAAAGCAAGGTTTACTATTTTCCTAAAAATACATATAATACAGGTATGAAACTAATTATCGGCTTGGGAAACTACGGCCCAGAATACGAAAAAACTAGACACAACTACGGATTCATGGCAGTTGATGAAATTCAAAGGAAATACAATTTTCCTGATTTTAAATTAGAAAAAGAGCATAATGCCCTGATTTCAAAAAAAGGAGACGTTCTTTTAATCAAACCCCAAACCTATATGAATAACTCGGGCAAGGCGGTAAAAAGCATTGCCTCGTACTATAAGGTAGAACCTAAAGATATAATCGTTATCCATGATGATGCCGAAACAGATCTAGGAGAAATCAAAGAAGTTGAAGGTCGAAGTGCGGCCGGACACAATGGAGTTCGTTCAATAATCAATGAATTGGGAACCAATGAGTTCAAAAGATTGAAATTGGGCATCGCCTCTGACGATCCGTCATTTAAAAATAATTCCCTAGAAGAAGTTGTTCTAAAAAACTTCAGCAAAGCAGAAGAAATTGTCGCCTTGGGAGTCATAGAAAAAGCCGTCGAATTAATAGTCGGTAAAATTATTGATTTAATCGTATGACAATTTGTATCTTTGGAGATAGTATTGTTTGGGGAGCCAGCGACTGCGAACGCGGTGGCTGGGCCGATTCTTTAAAAAATTATCTGATGGATGATGATATCGATGTTTACAATCTTGGAATTTCCGGAGACACTACCGAAGATTTACTTAAAAGATTTGATACTGAAGCTGGAGCCAGAAATCCGGATATTGTTATTTTTGCCATTGGAATAAATGATTCATTAAGTCTTGATAAAGACGGACTGATTAAATTCCAAAAAAATATTATCTTACTAGCTAATAAAGCCAAGAAATTAACCGATAAGATTATTTTTATCGGCTTAACCAGTGTTGATGAATCCAGAACCACCTCTTACCCCTCGGAAGAAACCGGAGAAGCATACAACAATCAAAGCATCGGAGAGTATGATGAAATTATTAAATCTTTCTGCGAAGATAATAATTTAATTTTCGTTGACGTACTTGGACTATTAATAAATGACGATGACCTCTGTGACGGATTACATCCCAGCTCAAGCGGCCACCAGAAAATGTTTGAAAGAATAAAAGAAACAATTGAACCAATATGGAAGGAATAATTTCTTTTGAAGATAAAAAATATCCGAAGAAATTAAAGGAAATCAAAAATCCTCCTAAAAATATCTATTACAAAGGACGTATTACCTGGAACCAACCCTGTCTCGCTGTCATCGGTTCAAGAAATTGCTTGAGCCAGAACAAAACTATTTGTTTAAAGATTATTAAAGACTTGCCTCAGGAATTTGTTATCGTTTCCGGCTTAGCTAAAGGAATTGATGCTTTTGCTCACGCTTCAGCCTTAAAGGCTAATAAATCAACTATTGCCGTTCTTCCTTCTGGAATCGAAAGAATCTATCCCAAGGAAAACGAAAATCTTTCCAGAAAAATCATTGAAAAGGAAGGACTTTTGATTTCTGAATATCCCAGCAAAACCAAACCGACAAAATTCTCTTTTATCCAAAGAGACCGAATCACCGCCGGACTATCATTTGCTGTTTTAGTGATTGAAGCGCAAATGAAATCAGGAACAATGCACACGGTGAGATATGCTCAAGAACAAGGTAAAACAATTTACGCTGTTCCCGGCTCCGAAGGAACCGACTATTTAATTTTAAACGGAGCCATTCCTGTTTTGTCAGCTCACGATATTTGCCTTTAACTTTTAAAAATGATATGAAAAATACATGAAGTCATTAATAATTGTTGAAAGTCCGACAAAAGCTAATACGATAAAAAAATTCTTAGGCGCCGATACAAGCGTCCTTTCTTCATATGGACATATCAGAGATTTGCCGAAAAGTACTTTGGGCGTAGACACCGAAAAAGATTTTGAAGTTAAATACGTTATTCCCACTAAAGCCAGAAAAAATGTTAATCTTTTAAAAAAAGAAGTAGAAAAAGCTGACACCGTATATGTCGCTACCGATCCTGACCGAGAAGGAGAAGCAATCGCCTGGCATCTAATTGAAGTTCTAAAATTAGATAAAGATAAATACAAAAGAATATCTTTTCACGAAATTACTAAACCGGCAATTGAAGAGGCTTTAAAAAATCCGACAGAATTGAATCTTGATTTGGCTGATGCCCAGCAAGCCAGAAGAGTTTTGGATAGAATCGTAGGATACAAGCTTTCCCCTTTTCTTTGGAAGAAAGTAATGAGAGGATTATCGGCCGGAAGAGTTCAATCGGTGGCTGTTAGATTGATTGTTGATCGAGAAAACGAAATCAAAAACTTCAAACCGGAAGAATACTGGAGTATTATCGCTTTACTGGAAAAAGAATCAAAAGAACAATTTGAAGCGACTTTGAGCAAAAAAGACGGAAAGGCTATTTCCAAAATGGGCATTAAAACCAAAGAACAAGGAGAAGATATTAAAAAAGAATTAGAAGCAGCCAAGTATTCTATTTCTTCAATTGAAAAGAAGGAAACAAAAAGAAGCCCACTTCCCCCCTTCACCACTTCTTCACTACAACAAGAAGGTTCAAAGAAATTAAGATACCCGGCTAAGATGACAATGAGTATCGCTCAAACCTTGTATGAAAAAGGTTTGATTACTTATCACCGAACCGATTCTTTGAATCTTTCTGAACAAGCATTACAATCGGCTCAAAGCTTCATTGATGGTAAGTTCGGAAAGAATTATCACCAATTAAGAAGATTTAAAGCCAAGGGTAGAGCTCAGGAAGCCCACGAAGCTATTAGACCGACTAATGTTGAAAACGAACCAGAAAGTTTAAAAATCGAAGATAAATACAAAAAACTATACAAATTAATCTGGACCAGATTTGTCGCTTCGCAAATGACCGAAGCTATCTTTGATTCAATTAAAGTTGAAATTAAGACCGACAATAACTACACATTACAAAGCAACGGATCAACTTTAAGATTTGATGGTTTCTTAAAAGTCTACCCGATGAAGTTTGAAGAAAAAACTCTTCCCAATTTAGTCGAAGAAGAAAAAGTTGATTTGGTAGATATTAAACCAGAGCAACACTTCACTCAACCACCAGCCAGATACACCGAAGCCAGCTTAATTAAAGAGTTGGAAGAAAATGAGATTGGAAGACCATCAACCTATGCTCCGATTATTTCAACCATCCAAGCCAGAAACTATGTTGAAAAGAATAGAGAAAGAAGATTTCAACCAACAGAAATAGGAACTACCGTTAACCAAATTTTAGTTGAACATTTCCCTCAGATCGTGGACATCAAATTCACTGCCAATATGGAAAAAGAATTAGATGAAATCGCGGAAGGAAATGAAAACTGGAAGACAATTTTAAGAGATTTCTATACTCCTTTCAATGAAAATCTTGAAAATAAATACAACGAGGTAGAAAAGAAAAAAGAAGAACCTGTTATTACCGACAAAATTTGTCCTAAGTGCGGAAAGCCGCTAGCAATCAAAACTGGAAGATTCGGTAAATTCCTAGCTTGTACCGGATTCCCTGAATGTAAACATACGGAAAATATTGAAGACAAAACAAAAAAGACTGGCATTATTTGCCCCGAATGTAATCAAGGAGAAATAACTCAAAAGAAAACCAAGAAAGGAAAAATCTTCTATGGCTGTCCCAACTGGCCCGATTGTAATTTCGCTTTGTGGGATAAACCGACCGGAGAGAAGTGTCCTAAATGTGGATCCTTAATGGTGGAAAAAGGAAAGAAAACAAAATGCTCAAACAAAAACTGCAAGGAATTATAACTTGCAGTTTTTCTTAATAATTATTAACTTCTTAATTTCTTGAGCCACTCGTTCATTTCGTCTTCAGTCTTGAAATTAACAACCACCTGAATACTATCCTTCTTCTTCTCAATCTTAATATTTTCCAAATTTAATATCTGTCTAACTTTCTTTTCTAAGAATTCGCTAATCATTAGAGGAACTTGCTTAACAAGGTTTCGTTTCGGTCCAGCTCCAGCATTTCTTTCTTTAACTCTTCGCTCCGTTTCTCTTACTGAATAACCATTGGTTATTATTTCTTCTAATAATTCTTTAATTAATTTAACATCTTTACATCCTAATAATGCTCTGGCATGTCCCTCAGAAACACTTCCTTCCTTTAAAGCCTTTTTAACCTCTCCCGGTAAAGCTAATATTCTTAAACTATTAGCAATCGCTTCTCTGCTTGTTCCCGCAATCCTGGCAATTTCTTTTTCCAAAAGACCGAATTCCTCTCTTAATCTGTCGAAAGCTTCGGCCTTATCAATCGGATTCAAGTTTCTTCTTTGTACGTTTTCAATCAAAGCTATTTCTAATTTCTCTCTGTTTGATTGCTCACGAATAATAACCGGGACTTGTCTTAAACCAATCTTTTGAGCTGCTCTCCACCTTCTTTCTCCGGCTACAATCTGATATTCATATGTAATGCCTCGATCTGTTTTCTTCTCTATCTTATTAACAATAATGGGTTGAAGAATACCGTATTTCTTGATTGACTCCCCTAAAGACTCTAAAGCTTCCTCGTCAAATTCTTTACGAGGCTGATAAGGATTAGGCTTAATTTTTTCTATCTCGATCCAGAAGATAAAATCCTTGCGAATCTTATCTTCGGGAATAGACATATCTTTTTTAGGGATCAACGATTCAATTCCTTTTCCAATCATATTTTAATAATTAACTTTTTGATATTATTTCACGAGCCAACTCTCTAAAAGCATGAACAGCACGAGAATTAGGAGAATGTCTTAAAATTGTTTTACCAGTTATCGGAGATTCGGACAAAGAAACTGTTCGCGGAATGACAGTATCAAAGACATAACCGGGAAAACTTCTTCTTAAATCTTTGGAAATAGCGGCACAGACTCTGTTCTTTCTATTATACATTGTCATGACCGAACCCAAGACTTTGATATTCATTTCTAAATTCTCATTAATCAGTTTAATATTAGTTAATAACTGTCCCAATCCTTCCATGGCTAGATATTCACATTGAACCGGGATTAAGACTTCGTCAGCGGCAATCAAAGCATTTAAAGTTAACAATCCTAAGCTGGGTGGACAATCGATTAAAACAAAATCGTATTGGTCTTTAACAGCATCTAGTGCTTCCTTTAATTTGAACTCTCTGTTTTCCATATTAACCAATTCAATATTCGCTCCAGCTAAATTGTGTGAAGTCGGCATAATATCAAAAGCTAAAAAAGGAGTCTTCTTGATAATATCTCGAGGAGAAACCTGTCCCAATAATGCTTCGTATAAAGAAACGGACAATTCTCTGGGCTTTATTCCCATTGAAAATGTAGCATTAGCTTGGGGATCGATATCAACAAGAAGAACCCTCTTGCCGAAAGCAGTCAAAAACACGGGTAAATTAACAGCAATTGCTGTTTTCCCGACTCCACCTTTTTGATTAGCGATAGCGATTACTCGAGTCATTGATATAATTTTACCACAAGGCTTTTAAATTTACAAACAAGAAAAATTATGGTAAATAAAGATATATGCCGAAGTGGCGGAACTGGCAGACGCGTAGCACTCAAAATGCTATGGGGGCAACCCCGTGAGAGTTCAAGTCTCTCCTTCGGCACAATTTGTGCTTTTTTTATTTGCCGAAGTGGCGGAACTGGCAGACGCGTAACGTTCAGAACGTTATAGATTTATTCTGTGTGGGTTCAAGTCCCACCTTCGGCACTACTTTGCTGTAATACAGTAATAGACTACGGTTAGAATAAAGAGAGAACCGTAGAACCAAATTAATTTCTCAGAAAACATAAGTTGAGGACGGGAAGGAACTGTTTTCCCGAATCTGTCGTTGATATTTATATCAAACATATAATCATCAGTCTCAAGTCTGTTTTCAATATCCCACTTATATAAATTTTTGTATCTTCGAATTCTTTGTAAATAATGAGCATCTAAAAACCAGAAAGCTAGAAGAGGAACAAAAGCAATTATAATGTGCTCTTTTTGACCCTGTAAAATTAAAGTTGCCACTAACAAAGAAACCGTCCATCCTTTTATCAGAAAAGAATGATTTGATTTTCTTTTAATTATCCCTTGAACAATCTCGGCCTCTTTCATCAAAATAGAAAGTCTTCTTTCTTTAACACCTTTATCTTCTGTTTTTTTAATCATATATCTTTTTCAACTTTCTCTCCTGGCAAAGTTGATTTATTAGCCCCGATTTTTCTACCGGGATAAATTATTGTATTGATTCCTGTTTTAACATTATCGCCCATAATTGTTCCAAACTTTTCTTTCTTAGTATCAATCAATTCTTCTTTTATTACCGTCTTTATTGTTTTGTGGTCATGTCTCAAATTAGCGATAATTGTTCCCGCACCAAAATTACAATTCTCTCCGATAATTGAATCTCCGATATAGGTTAAATGACTGGCTCGAGTTCCCTTTCCGATTAAAGAATTCTTGATTTCAACTCCTTGTCCTACTTTGCATCCGTCTTCAATTACCGTTCCACCACGAATAAAACAATTGGGTCCAATCGTACAATTTCTACCAATATATACCGGACCTTCGATATAGGCTCCGCTTTTAATCAGTGTTCCGGCTTTAACAATAACATCACCGTTTAAAACTGCTCCTTTTTCAATCTTTCCTTTTCTTTCTTTTTTCTGCTTGCTGAATAAATAAGGAACAACATCAAAGATATCCCAAGGATATGAAGCCGGCATCCAGAAAGATGCTTCACAGATATGCAATTTCTTCTCATGAATAAACTTTCTGATATAATCGGTAAATTCGAATTCACCGCGCGGTGACTTTTCGATTTGGTAATCAAAGATTGTTTTCGGTAAACAATATAAAGCCGAATTAACCAATTTAGAAACCGGTTGGGCTGGCTTTTCAATAATATTCTTAGCGTATCCCTCTTCTTCATCAATCACTCCGAAACAGGAAGGATTTTCATGCTCTTTAACTAAAATGGAAGGACATTTATTAATTGCTTTTTTAATATCTTCCCGGGCATAAAAATCATCTCCGTTTAAAAGTAAGAATTGATCTTTTAAATGAGAGAAGGCTAATTTAGCTGAAGAACCGGTTCCCTCAATTTTACTGTCTTCAATGTAGGTTATTTTCATCTTGCCGTATTTCTTTCCAATCAAGTCCATAATCATCTCTTTCTTGTAGCCGACAATAATGATAACCTCGCTTACCAATTCATCCAATTCATCTAAATTGTATTCCAAAATACTCTTTCCAAAAACTGAAAAGAGTGGTTTTGGTCTAGTCTCCGAGAGAGGCATAAACCTGGTTCCTTTTCCTGCCGCTAAAATTATTGCTTGCATATCTTTAATAATACTTCTGCTATTTTACTTGGGTCATGAACGATATCCCCGCTACTAGGCAATAAATCTAATCCGATATACTTTTTATCCTTAGGTAAATCATCAAATTTAACTATTTCCAGGAATTGAGGATGTGTTTTTGAATATTCGTCTAATCTTTCAACTGCGGGAATATTTGTATTAAAGATAACATAATCAAGCTCGCACTTCAAACAGTTCTCCACCTCTCCAACAAAGTCTTTAACGGTAAAGCCGTTTGATTCCCCGTTCTTGGTCATTAGATTACAGATATAAACCTTCTTGGCTTTACTTATCTTTATCGTTTCCGCAGTACCATCAACCAATAAAACCTGCATTAAAGACGAATAAATATCTCCCGGACCAATCACAACCATATCTGCCCTCTTAATCCTCTTCACTGTTTGCGGACAAGCTTTGGTTTCCGGTCTTAAAAATAGCTTCGTAATTCTTAATTTAGGGTCATGTTTGGGAACATCAATATTTGATTCCCCTACAATTTCTTCCCCATTTTCCAAAACCGCAACTAAATCAGCTTTATGAGTAGTTGAAGGAAGTATTTTGTGATTATTAATCAGCATCGAATTCATTTTCTCAAAAAGAGATCTGTAACCGCCTTTTTCCAAAGCCATTGCCACGAAAGCAATATTCCATAAATTATGTTCGTGCAAATCACCGTCTTCAAATCTGTAATCCAATAAAGATTTATCCTCTTCCGATAAATTGCATAACTCTAACCAGGCTCTTCTCACATCTCCCGGAGAAATAACATCGTAATCTTTTCTTAATCTTCCCGAAGAACCGCCAGAATCTAAAACCGCCGAAACGACGGTTAAATTAACATTCTTGTTTTTCAGTCCCGACAAAACAACTTTAGGCATCGCATTGCCTCCTCCGATACAAACAATATTCTTTTTTACAAATGGGTTTGCAAACATTTTTCTATTTCTGGTTTTTTATCTTTTACCAAGTGTTTATTTGATTCTTCTTCAAAACAAGTTCTGTCTTTTTTGAATAAAATTCCGACCGGTATTTTACCCTCTCCATTATAGTTCCATTCCTTAATTAAAGCCAAAGCCTTTTCTCTTGAATCCAATTCCGGGTTAACTGCTTCGTAAACCTTCTCGTTATAGAATTGAACTGTATTAAAGAAAGTAACGCACGGCTGCATCACCTCGATAAAAGAAAATCCTTTGTGATTAACCGCCTCAATAATTAAATTCTTCAAGTGTTCAATCTTCGCTGAATAAGCTCGAGCGATAAAAGATGAATTAGCAGCTAACATTAATTCCAACGGATTAATAGGTTCTTCGATTGAACCCTCGGGAGTAGACTTTCCTTTTAATCCTTTAGGAGAGACAGCGGTAAATTGCCCGGTGGTAAGAGCAAACAATCGATTATTGTGCATAATCACGTTAATGTCTGAATTTCTCTTGGCAGCATGGATTAAATGGGAAATTCCTTCATCTAAAGCAGCTCCGTCTCCCAAAAAGACCAATATCTTCAATTCCGGATTAGCCATTTTAATTCCCATCGCGGTAACAATTGAACGGCCATGCAAAGAATAAAAACTATTGATATTCAAATAATCAACTATTTTTGAATTGCAGCCGATATCGGAAACAATAACAATATTTTCTTTTGGAGTTCCTTTTGAGATTAAATCATTGATAGCCAATTTAACCGCTTGAAGAATTCCAAAGTTTCCACAACCGGGACACCATGTATTAATAGAAGTTGTTTCTAAGTTTTCCATATTAAATATTCTTTAATTTCTTTTCTAATTCTTCTACGGTAAACGGCCTCATATCATATTTGAGGATTTCTTTATCGACTTTAATCCCATTACAATTAAGAAGCTTTGCCATTTGTCCCAAAGCACTGCATTCAACCAATACCAACTTATCAACTCCCTTCAACGCTTTTTCAAATTGTTTCTTCGGGAACGGCTGAAGAACAAGTGGCTGAATAAATTTCAATCCTAATTTTATAGCAACTTCTAGGGCTACTCCTTTGGTTGAACCCCAAGCAATAATCGCTTTCTTAGACTTTTTATTTCCATAAACTTTAACTGCTTCCAATGAATCTACCTCAAGAGCCATTTCTTTAAACTTTCTCAATCTTTTTTCTTGCATCAAAATAATAGATTCGCTGTCTTCAACGGACAATCCTTTTATGTCGTGTTCATAACTGGTTCCCTTAACTACCGCTTTATTTCCCGGGAAAGCCATCGGAGATATTCCGTTCTTTGCATCAGCGTATCTCATATATTCACCTTTTCCGCTCCACAATGATGCCTTTTCTTTTTTAATTTCTTTTAAAACTTTCTCGTCAAACTCAAAAGTACTTTCTGATAATTCTTTATCAACTAGTAATATGGCCGGAGTCTGATATTTCCAAGCTAAGTTTAATAACTTGCCGGACCAATAACAAGATTCATTGGCATCGCCGGGTGCAGCGATAAACCTGACAAAATCTCCGTGTCCCGAATTAAGAGTGAAAAGTAAATCGGCCTGACTGCTGTAAGTCGGAACTCCTGTGGCTGGACCTGATCTTTGACTATTAATAATCAAAACTGGTGTTTCAGCTTGAGCAGCCAAGCTTATCCCCTCGGTCATTAAAGCAAAACCTCCGCCTGATGTTCCCACCATTGAACGCTTGCCGGCAAAAGCTGAACCGATTGCTGAGTTGATCACCGCTATTTCATTTTCCAGTTGAGAAGTGATGATGTTAAAATCTTTCTCATGTTCGGCCAAATAATGAAGAATGCTGGTCGCTGGAGTCATGGGATAAGCATAATAAATATCTAATCCGGCTTTAACTGCTCCCAAAGCAATTGCTTCGTTTCCGGTTAAAAGAGGATCCGGATTAGCCTTTATTCTTTCAAGAATCAAAACTGTCTTTGTTTCTTCATAGGCTCTTTTAGCAATTTCTAAATTCTTTTCAATTCCTTTTGTTAATTCTTTTTTTAAAGCATCTTCCAATACTTTCCATTCTATTCCCATGGCTTTACTGAATCCGGCAATCAAAGCGGTATTACTCATGATTGGCAGACCGCCCAATTCTTTGGTAATAGTATCAGAAGCTATTCCTACTCCTTTTTCTCTTTTAATTTTGTCTTTATTAAAAACAACGCAACCCTTCTCTTCCAAATATTTTTCATGCTTATCAATTGTATTGGCATCTAAGGCTAATAAAAAATCAGCCTTTTCACGGGTAGAAAAATGCTGGCTTTCAGAAATCCTCACGATTGAGAAATTGTGTCCACCTTTAATCAAAGATTGATAATCTTCGGAGATGAAAACGTTGTAGCCGAGATTATTGAAAAGCTTGGCAATTATTAATCCAGCCTTTCTTGAGCCCTGTCCGGCGGCTCCGCCGATGATGATTGAATAGTCTTTTTTATTTTTCATAATAGGCGTATTTTACCATAAAGGAATTAAAAGCAAAACTAATTATCCACAACTCTTAAGCTGTTTTATTCGACGGTCACACTCTTCGCTAAGTTCTTCGGCTTATCAATATCCCTATCCAATGAATCGGCAAAATAGTAAGCAAAAAGGTGAAGAGGAATAGCTGATAATATGGGTGTTAACATTTCCAATGTCTTGGGAATATAAATAACATCATCGACAATATCTTTAATCTCTTCGTTTCCAATAGTGGCAATTGCAATAACTTTTCCCCTTCTGGCTTTAATTTCTTCAATATTGGAAATCATCTTTTCGTAAACAGAATCACTGGGACAAATGGCGATAGTCGGGCAATTTTCATCAATCAAAGCTAAGGGACCGTGCTTTAATTCTCCTCCCGCCACTCCTTCGGCATGAACATATGAAATCTCTTTTAATTTAAGTGCTCCCTCTAAAGCAATCGGATAATTATACTTTCGGCCGATAAAGAAGAAGTCCCGGTACTGTTTGTATTTCTCAGCAATCTTCTTGATTTCATCTTTCTGTTTTAAAATCTCCTTGGCTAATTCGGGAATTTTCATTAATTCGGAAACAATTCTTTTTCCCATCACTACCGACATATCTCTCTGTCTGCCCAAATAGATGGTAATTAAAGCCAAGGTTGTTAATTGTCCGATAAAAGCCTTGGTTGAAGCCACGGCTATTTCCGGACCGGAACGAGTATATACTCCGGCATCGGTCTCTCTCGATTGAGAAGAACCAACCACATTAGTTACTCCTAAAGTTAAAACTCCCTTTGCTTTCATTTCTCGCAAGGCCGCTAGAGTATCAGCAGTTTCTCCGGATTGAGAGATAAAGATAGCAGCTGTTTTTTTATTCACAATCGGTTTTCTATATCTGAATTCAGAACCGATATCGGTTGAAGTTGGAATATTACTATATTCTTCAAGCATGTATTCTCCAACTTTAGAAGCATAATAGGCAGTTCCGCAGCCAATTAAAGTAATGTTATCTATCTCTCTTAATTTGTCTTGAACCGACTCTAATCCTCCAAGCTTAACTGAGCCCTCTCCTTCTAGTAACCTTCCTCTCATTGCATCTTCGATCACGTTCGGCTCTTCCATGATTTCTTTAAGCATAAAATGCTTGTAACCACTTTTTTCTGCCTGTTCAATATCCCAATCAATTGTTTCAATGTTTTTCTTAGATTCTTTTTCTTCTTTTAAAATGCAAAAGCCGTCTTTCTTTAAGACTGCTATTTCTCCGTCATCCAAATTAATTATCTGTCTAGTTCTAGTGATAATCGCTGAAGGATCAGAAGCAACTAAAAATTCATCTACTCCGACACCGATAATCAAAGGTGAAGACATTCTAGCGGCGACAATCTTTTCCGGATCTTTAGTTGAAATAACCGCTAGCCCGTATGTTCCTCGAACATCACGCAAAGCTTTTCCCACCGCTTCTTCTAAATTAGAAACAAAATATTTTTCAATCAAATGAGCAATAACTTCGGTATCAGTTTCTGATTTAAAAACATGACCTTCCTTAATTAATTTAGCCTTTAATTCCTTATAATTTTCAATGATTCCGTTATGAACTACAAAAACCTCATTCTTGCAATCGCAATGAGGATGAGCGTTTTCTTCGGTCACCAATCCGGTTGTTGCCCAACGACTGTGCCCAATTCCAATCTGTCCTTTAAAATCTTTGCTTAAGAATTCTTCTTCGGTATTATCTATTTTTCCGACTCTTTTAAAAAGAGATGCTTTGTTATCGTTTAAAAAACAAAAGCCGTAGCTGTCATAGCCCCTATACTCCATTCTTTTCAATCCAGATAAAAGAATTGGAGACGCTTCTTTATTTCCGATGTATCCGACTATGCCACACATATATTTATAAGTTTATTTTCTACAAAAAATACTTCCTTAACTTCTTTTCCTTCAATCCATTTTTTAACTGTCTCATTATTTAAAGCAATCTTCTCAACTTCTTCCTTTGGCATATTAATTTCAATCTCAATCCTTTCTCTTACTTTTCCATCAACTTGAACAATCATGATGACTTTCTCCTCCTTAATCAGATTTGAATCTTCTTCTGGCCATTTCTCTAAAAGAATACTATTTTTATTTCCCAAAATACTCCACAGTTCTTCACAAAGATGAGGAGTAAAGGGAGATAATAGCTTTAAGACTCTTTCAATCTCAGGCTTACCGAATTCTTCTTTCCTCTCAGAAATAAAGTTAAAGAATTCCATAAAGAAAGCAATCGGAGTGTTAAACTTCATTTTTGATAAATCTTCACTCACCTTCTTGTTTAATTTGTGAGTTGCCGCAATAACTTCATTCGAGCTCGTTTGATTGTCTTTGCAGAAAATAATAGTATCCCAGGCTTTAGTTAAGAATCTGTTAACTCCTTTCACTCCCTGTTCGTTCCATTGAATTGCCTGGTCAAAAGGACCCATGAACATTTCGTAGGCTCTTAAAGTATCTGCTCCGAATTCATCAGCAATCACGTCAGGAGAAATAGTGTTTCCCTTGGATTTGCTCATCTTCTGTCCATCAGGAGCAAGAATCAATCCGATATTCCTTAGCTTATAAAAAGGTTCTTTAGTTGAAACAACTTTAATATCATAAAGGAACTTGTGCCAGAATCGGGAATACAATAAATGTAAAACGGCATGCTCGGCTCCTCCGACATATAAATCAACTGGCATCCATTTCTTTTCTATTTCTTTAGCAAAAATCTCTTTATCATTCTTATTATCTAAGAATCTTAAATAATACCAGCAAGAACCAGCCCATTGAGGCATGGTGTTGGTTTCTCTTTTTGCTTCGCCTCCGCATTTAGGACATTTAACATTCACCCAATCGGTGATTGCGGCTAAAGGAGATTCTCCTGTTCCGGTCGGTTGATATTTTTCAACATGAGGAAGCTTCAACGGCAATTCGTTTTCAGGAACGGTAACCATTCCGCAACGGGAACAATGAATAATCGGAATCGGTTCTCCCCAATATCTTTGTCTTGAAAAAACCCAATCTCTTAATTTGTAATTAACTTTCTTTTCCGCCTTGCCCTGTTTCTTCAAAAATTCTCCAATCTTAATCCTGGCAATCACTGACGCTAAATTATCAAAATTAGATGAATTAAATAATAATCCGTCTTCGGTAAAAGCCTCACCTTCTTTTTTGTTCCTTCCCTTAATAACTTCTATTATTTCCAATCCATACTTGTTGGCAAATTCAAAATCTCTTTCATCGTGGGCTGGAACAGCCATCACTGCACCTGTTCCGTAATGGAACAAAACGTAATCAGCGATAAAGACCCTTATTTCTTTTCCGTTAACCGGATTAATCGCTTTAACTCCCTTCAATTCAACTCCGGTCTTGTCTTTTACTTCACTGATTCTATCTCTTTCACTTTTATTCTTCGCTTTATTAATATATTCCAAAACCTCTTCTTTGTTCTCAATAGGAAGCTCATTAACTAAAGGATGCTCTGGAGCCAAGACTAAATAAGTACAGCCAAATAAAGTATCGATTCTGGTTGTAAAAACAGAAACCTCTTTAGTGTTATTAATCAAAAACTTTATCTCCCAGCCTTCACTACGACCGATCCAATTCTTCTGCATTTCTTTTATCTTGTCCGGCCAATCAATATCATCTAATCCTTCTAATAGTTTATCCGCATAATCGGTAATTTTTAAAACCCACTGTTCAATATCTTTTTTAGTAGTCTCTGTTCCGCACCTCTCACACTTTCCATCAACTACTTCTTCGTTGGCCAATCCGGTCTTGCAAGAAGGACACCAATTAATAGGAAGTAATTTCTTGTAGGCTAATCCGTTCTCGAATAATTTTAAAAATATCCATTGAGTCCATTTGTAATATTCCGGATCGGTAGTATTAATTTCTCGAGACCAATCGTAACTCAATCCGAGCATCTTCATTTGTCTCTTGATATTGCTAACATTCTTTTCGGTAACTATCTCGGGATGAATTCCCGTCTTGATGGCAAAGTTTTCGGCTGGTAAGCCAAAAGCATCCCAACCCATCGGATGTAAAACATTAAAACCTTGAGCTCTTTTTAGTCGGGCAATGATATCGGTTGCCACGTATCCCTTGGGATGGCCGACATGAAGGCCTTCGCCCGAAGGATAAGGAAACATATCTAAAACATAAAATTTAGGATTCTTTGAATCCTCTTTGGTTAGATAAGAATTATTTTTATCCCAATAATCCTGCCATTTTTTTTCAATTTCTTTGTGATTGTATTCCATACTACATTAATAACAAGGCTCCGATTACTCCCATAACAATTGAAACCGAGACGGTTAATATCCACCACAAATCAACATCAATCCTTTGTATTTTTATTATGTCCTCAATTATCACCTTAAAATACAGGAAAAAGTAGAAAAAAGCGTAGCCGACAACAACGCCGAAAGCTATCGCTCTAAAAAAATATATTAATTCGTGGCTTAAAAATTGCATAGTCTTTATATACTTAAAGAATACCACAAAACAAAAGGCCTGTTAAGGCCTTAAATATTAAACAAATCTTTGGTATTTTGACGAGTTATTTCCTCTATTTCTTTAACACTTACCCCTTTTATTCTGGAAAGCTCTTCGATTACGTATTTTAAAGAAAGGGGATTGTTTCTTTCCTCAAACTTGGGAGGAGAAAGATAGGGACAGTCGGTCTCTAATAGTATCCTATTCATCGGAATACTCTTTATCGCTTCTTCCATATCTGTCTTAAAGATAATACCATTGATTCCAAAATAGAAGCCTAAAGCAGCAAATCTCTCTGCTTCTTCTTTGGTTCCGGTAAAACAATGCAATACTCCTTTATTATTTCTCTTTGAAATAATTTTATAGGTATCATCAAAAGCATTTCGACAATGAAGAATAATCGGCAAGTCTAATTCTTTTGCTAAATCGAGTTGTTTCTCAAAAACTTTCTTCTGCACTTCTTCAAAGCCTTTTACCCCTTTGGGTTTGTGATAATAATCTAGTCCGCATTCCCCGATTGCCACCACCTTTTTAGACTTAGCCAATTCTTTATATTTTTCATAATCAAAACCATCCTCTAAAAATCCTTCTTCGGTTGCAAAACATTCTTTGCTTTTGAAATGATCGTAAGCAATATTTTCGGGATGAAATCCAACTGAAGCAAACACCTCTTTATACTCATTAGCAATTTTAATGGCCTTTTCTGAGCTTTTAAAATTAGTTCCGACATTAATAAAGCCTATTTGAGAACTAAGTATCTTTTTAATCAGTTCATTCCTGTCTTTATCGAATTCAGAAAAATTAAGATGAGTATGAGTATCAAATATCATATTCTTGGAAACAACACTTCTCCTTTACTGATATCAAAGACTCCATTATCTTCTTTTAATTGTTCTTTCATTTTTTCTGCAGTTAACGGCAAGAACGGCTCGATTAATTTAGAAATATTATTTAAAGAGTATAGAAGATTAGAAAAGACTTCTTTTTGTTTTTCGACATCAGTAATTTCCCAAGGCTTTTCGTCTTCAATATATTTATCACAGAAAGAAACCAGCTCCCAGATATCTGATAAGGTTTCGTTGAATTGAAAAAATCTTTCAGCCACCTTATCTTCCACCTCTTTATTCTTCTCGATAAAAAGAAGACTGAGTTTCATTTTAAATCCTTTATTCAGTCCTGCCTTTATCACCATAGCTAAAGTTCTAGAGAATAGATTACCCAATCCGCTAGCTAAGTCTGAATTATATCTCTTCTCAAACTTTTCATAGGTAAAGTCTCCGTCACCGGTAGCGGGTATTTCTCTTAATAAAAAGTATCTCACTCCTTCACTGCCATACTTCAAAACCAGCTCTTTCGGATCAATCACATTACCGATACTTTTACTCATCTTTTGATTATCAACCGTCAAATAACCGTGAACAAACAATGTTTTAGGCAAAGATAGTCCAGCGGATAAAAGCATCGCTAACCAGTAAACAGAGTGGAATCTAATGATTCCTTTGCCAATCACATGAACTCGAGAATCACTGTTCTGCCAGAATTCATTGAATTTTTCATCATTACTTCCGTATCCCAAAGCATTAATATAGTTAGAAAGAGCATCGAACCAAACCCACATCTTTTGGGTCGGATCACCCGGGACATGAATTCCCCACCCCTTGGCTCTTTCACTGCTTCGGGAAATACAGAAGTCTTGCAGTCCGGAATTGATAAAGCTCAAAACCTCATTCTTTCTTGATTCGGGAATAATTTTAACAATGTCTTTTTCAATCAATTCTTTTATCTTCTCCTGATAATTAGAAAGTTTGAAAAAGTAATTCTCTTCTTCAATCAGTTCCGGCTTAACTTTGTGGTCGGGACACATTCCGTCAACCAATTCTTCTTCTTTATAGAATTCCTCGCAGCCGACACAATACAATCCGGAATACTTTTTCTTGTAAATATCTTTTTCACAAACTTTCCATAATTTCTGCGCTCCCTTGAAATGTCTTTCTTCGGTCGTGCGGATAAAATCATCGAGAGAAATATTCAATAAGTCTTTTAATTCCAAAAACTTTTTAAAATTATCCGTAACCAAATCCATTACCGGAACTCCGGCCTTCTCAGCGCTTCTGACATTTTTTAAACTATTCTCATCTGTTCCTGATAAAAAGAAAACTTGATCGCCGAGCGAACGATGGCGTCTGGCTAAAACATCGGCCTGAACAAATTCCAAGGTGTGCCCCAAATGAGGAGCCGCATTCACGTATGGAATAGAAGTTGATATAAAAATCTTTTTCATAATTAGTCTTGTCTTTTTCTCTGATTAAAATAATCTTTAAGTCCTTCGAATATTATCCCGGCCATCGGAATTGCCAAAATAGCACCGACGACTCCTCCTAAAACCCCTCCGATTAAAAGAGCCATCAAGACTACTACTGAAGGCAAACCGGACATTTTCTTGGTAAGTACTGGCATTAAAACATTGCTTTCAATCTGCTGGATAAGGAACAGGAAGATAATCGCAATAATTGCCGTCGGCAAAGAAATGGAAAAAGCCAGTGCGGCTAACACGATTCCTGAAATTACCGGACCAACCATCGGAACTATATTCAATATTCCGGCCAGAATTGCCAAAGCAATCGAAAACTTGATATTCAAGAATGCACACAGGATAAATGTGGAAATGGCAACAAAAACACAACATATCAACCTGCTACCAAACCAGGCCACGACATGGTGTTGACTTCTGTCCCATCTTTCTAAAACCTGCTCTTCAAAACCTTTAGGGGTAATCAATCTTAATCCTTTCTTCATTTCTTTTTCCTCTATCGACATAAAGAGAGATAAAAGGAAAATAGTTATGCCGGCAAAAATACTGCCGAATAAAGAAATAAATACATTAAGGATATTAGAAGATATATTGATCAAACTTTGATTCAAGCTTGAATCAAGAGAATAAATCCCCTCAAAAGAATTTATTCCTAATTGATCTAAGAAAGCCGGAACTTTATCAAAGTACTGAGAAAAAGTTGAACTGAAATACTGCGTCTCCTGAATTAGCGGCGGAACGATAATAAAGACTAACAAGCCGCAAATCAAAAGAGAAGAAAAATAAACGATAACTGCAGCCAACACTCTTCCCATCTTTTTCTTCTCAAGAAGATCAACTAAGGGGTCGAAAAGAATGGAAATAAATAAAGCGATAAGAGCCCAAATAATAATATCTTGCAAAAGATATAAAAGATAGAAAAGAACAACTGCCGCTATTACCTTAAATATAGCTCTCCATGTAATATCTATCATTTCAATTTCTTTTTTCATATTATTAAAATTTTAATATTTTTTTAAACTCTTCTTCTTTTCCCTTATATGGGCCGATAATTGCTAAATTTAATTTCTCGTTCTTAAAAATATCTTTGGCTACTATCATTATGTCTTTCGGCGTAACTTTTTCTATTTTTTTAAATACTTCTTCCATGGTCAATATTTTGTTTTCTATTAATTCTTGAACACCGTAAAAAGAAGCTTGAGCATCGGACGATTCCATTCTTAAAACTGTCTTTCCTTTTAAATAATCTTTAGCCTTTCTTAATTCTGCTTCTGAAACTTTAATTGTGGCTAATTTCTTGTATTCTTTTAGAATTGTTTTAATAACATCAAATATCTTTTTATTATCAATCCCGGCAAAAGTAGTTAATGATCCTGTATCAGAATCATAATTATTGTATGTTCTTATATAGTATGCAGCCCCCATCTTTTCTCTTATCTCGATAAACATTCGGGAACTCATCATTCCACCTAAGACAATAGACATTAAATCCAAAACATATCTTTGCGGATGCAAAATGTCGTAACCCCTGACTCCGATTGCTAGATTGGTCTGACTAATATTCTTGTATTGAATCAAAACCTGGGGAACAGACTGCTGCTCAATAACCTCGGCTCTTCCTTTAGGTTTGGTATTTTTAACCCCGCCGAAACGACTTTTAATCTTATCAATCACTTCTCTTTCTTTTATCTTCCCAGCAACGCAAATAATCGTATTAGAAGAAACATATTGAGATTCAATGTATTTCTTAATATCATTTCTTGTGATTTCCGAAACACTCTTCTTGGTTCCGGCAACATCCCATCCGGCTGGCTGATCACCGTATAAAACAGACTTCCATAGTTCATCGATATACATCATGGGATTATCATCATACATATTGATTTCTTCAATAATAACCCCTCTTTCTTTAGCCACCTCTTTATCAGGAATTTTTGAATTTAAAAATATATCAGAAACCCAGTCTAAGGCGACATCGAAATGAATCGCATCAACCTTGGCATAGTATCCGGTATATTCTTCTCCAGTAAAAGCATTATAGTCACCGCCTATCTTATCCAAAACCTCAGCCACATCTTTCGGTGTCTTTCTCTTTTCCGTTCCCTTAAAAAGCATATGCTCTAAATAATGAGATATTCCCGAAGTTTTCTTCTCTTCGTATTTCGAACCAGTTTTTATCAAAATTAAAACAGTCGAAGCCATTGCTTCTTTTTGAGGAACAGTAATCACTCTTAATCCGTTTTTAAGCGTCGTCTTCTTGTACATCTCCTTTGTATTTTTTTAACTCTTTCTTTAGTTCAACCATCTTTACCTCTCTGTTTACCGTTAATTCAAAAAACTTCTCCAATTCATTAACTCTTTTTGCCATCTCTTCTTGAGATTTTTCCAATTCACTCTTTGAACCGTACATTTTTTCTGAAGCTTCGTTTAAACTTTGCGATAGATTAACAACCTCTCTATCTAAACTGCCTGTAATAAAGACGGCTCTTTCTCCTCCTTTCGGTAATTCTACAGCAAACGTTTCCAATTCTTTCAAAGTACTAGTTAAATAAACAAGCAAAACTCGGTCGATAACAAAAGTCATTCCCAAGCTAATCAAACAAATAATCGCTACATTGAAATTAAAAGGACGAACTGCTAACAGGACAGTTAAAATAGTAAAAAACGGTAAGAAAAACAAGAAGAAAAACTTCCCTCCGATTCCAGAGTATTCCATCTTATCTATCTTATCGTCTCTTTCCATTAATATTCTTCGGCATTCCTTTATTGCCGGGAACATTGCTTGCTGACAAAAGAAAGCAGCAAAAGCACAAGAGAAAAACAATGCAATTGCCCCGCCGCACATAATTATCAACATTTCAAAGTTTGAAGCCAAATTAAACCACTCGGTTAGAATAACCAAAACCATGACTGATAATCCGCTGGCTAAAACATTAATGGCACTTCCCTTGCAAATAAAAGCTAAAGCATTAAAAGTATCTTTAATTTCTTCAGTCGATAAGCTCGGAACTATTCCTTTTGTGGTAACATTTTTATTTATCAACTTGATATTATTATCGGCCAAAAAGCCTATTCCGCTATATCTTAAAAATGACCAAACGGCGAACACGATTGTAAAAATAGGAGTCATTACTAAAAAAGCACGCTCCGCTGCCGGTTCTTCAAAGTTAGCGATAGTAATGATTAAAAAATAAGCGAAAATACTACAAAGAATAGACCATCCGATGACGGGAAATAGAAGACTTAAAGTATAAGGAACTTTAATTTTCATATATTTCCTTTTTTAATATAGAAATTAATTCGTCTATTTTTATTCTTTTTTGTTCCATTGTATCTCTGCTTCTTATCGTGACCGCGTTGTCTTCCAAGGTTTCGAAATCAATGGTAATGGCATAGGGAGTTCCGATTTCATCGTGCCTTCTGTATCTCCTACCAATGGCACCGACTTCATCGTACTGGCAATTAAATTGCTCTTTTAATAAATCATAAACTTCTCTGGCTTTAGCGGTAACATTTTCCTTGTTCTTGACCAAAGGAAGAATCGCTACCTTAATCGGAGCAATCTTTTTATTAAGCTTCAATAAAAATTCTGTTTCTTTTGCCGCTTCAGTAGTGGTTGTTCTGCCTCCCTCAATTTCAGTATAAGCATCGCATAAACAAGCCAAGAAAACTCTTTCCACTCCGCAAGAAGGTTCAATCACGTAAGGAATATATCTTTCCTTGGTTACTTCTTCATAATAAGTTAAATCCTGACCGGAATGCTTCTGATGTTGGGTTAGATCATAGTTTCCACGACTGGCAATACCTTCAATCTCTGACCAACCGATTGGAAATTTATATTCAATATCAACACAACCGATAGCATAGTGAGCTAACTCTTCTTTTTCATGATATCTTAATCTTAAATTCTCTTTTTTGATTCCCAAATCATTAATATACCAATTCATTCTTTCTTCAACTATCTTTTTAAAGATATCTGTTTCAGTTCCCGGCTTTACAAAATATTCCATTTCCATTTGTTCAAACTCACGAAGTCTAAAAATAAAATTACCAGGAGTTATTTCATTCCTGAAAGCTTTTCCAATCTGAGCAATACCAAAAGGTAACTTAACTCTTTGTGTATCAACAATATTTTTGTAATTAACAAAAATACCCTGAGCAGTTTCGGGACGAAGGTAAGCAACCGAAGCACTGTCTTCAACTGGTCCAATAAAAGTTCTAAACATTAAGTTAAAATTTCTAGCTTCGGTTAACTCACCGCCACACTCTGGACATTTAGTCTTGTCTTCTAAATGATCTGTCCTCCATCTTTTGTGACATTTCTTGCATTCCGATAAAGGATCAGAAAAGTTTTCGGTATGACCCGATGCTTTCCAGATATTAGGATTCATCACAATCGAACTGTCTAATCCGACAATGTCATCTCTTCTTCTAGTCATGGCATTCCACCATGAATCTTTAATATTCTTTTTTAATTCCACTCCCAAAGGTCCAAAGTCGTAAAAACCGCCCAATCCACCGTAAATATCCGATGATTGGAAGACAAAACCTCTTCTTTTAGTGAATGAAACTATTTTTTCAAAACTGTTTTCCATATATGTATATACTATCAAAAAAGCTGAAATAAGCCAAGTTTTCTCGGCTTTTATGAATTCTTAGTAAAATTACTCACATTGAATATGATTGGTAGTACATTTTCCGTCATCTCCGACGCGCCCCTGATTATCGACACACCAACTTCCCAATCTTGAATTAGAAAAATTTGTTCGGCAACAAAAACTTTTACCGTCGGCAGATACAAAAATAGCCGCCACTCCTTCCATAGTTTTAATGTCTTCAAAAACTCTTTTAATTTCCACATTATTCTCTAAGCCAGCATAACTATTGTTTTCAATTCTATAAACTTCAGCCCAATTCCTTAACTGATTCATGTCCATCTTTATTCTCATTATTTTTGCATTTTGCTGGGTTTTGTACGACACATACAAAGGCAAGCAAAGAGAAGCGGCAAAAACAACTAAAACAGCCAAGGCTTTTAAAAGGCTTTTAATTGTTTCTGGGTCGCTAAAGTCTATTGGCTCATTTGCCCATAGAGAGTATCTGTTTTTGTTGTTAGTGTTTTGTTTGTCCATTGATCTGTTCCCGAAAGTTGAGCCGAGCCAAGAAGAATAATAGCCTCGTCAGCTAATTCAGGTTGTACTGAAATTTGAAAAGCGCAAATCTTCGCATCCTTTATTATTCCCGAACCAGCCGGAAGACTGCCGATATTACAAACCACTTCGCTAGTACTACTATCATATATTATTTCTGTTCCCTCTGGATATGTTCCTCCAACAAAGGTAATGCTTTCCGGTAAAACGGTAACCATCTTAGTATTCTCAAGGTCGTTGTAATTATTGATTGCTCTCCATTCAACAGTTAGAGTAGTCTTTTGTCCGGTTTGTAGTGGATACGGTCCCGAATTTTCAAAATATTTATTCTCGGAATAAAGTTTCTGTTCCGCTGAAATAATTGAATTAATCTTAGTTAAGAACTCCTGCCTGGCTTCTCCTAAGGTCACCTTATTCTTTAAAATAGGATTCTTGTCGTTTAATGACTTCATTGTCCATGGTGACTTAACATTAACCCAGAATTCAACTTTACCTACCTGCCCTACTTCTAAAAGCTTTAATTCGGGAATCTTGTCTACTTCCCAAACAATTGAATTGTCTCCGGGCTGATTTTTTCCATCAGTTGATTTAATAGAACCTAAATCAAATTGATCTCCTTCTAATCTGGTAATCAAAACTAAATCCTGTAAAGCATTGTCTCCGACATTCCTGAAAGTAATTTCATAATGTAATTGATCTCCAGCGGAAGCAACGTAATTATCATCATTGTTTACCTTCTGAGTAATGTATAGGGCCGGAGCAACAATCTCCACTCCCTTAATCACTTCTTTTAAAAGAATGAAATTGCCGTCTTGCCAGATTCCAATTCGAGCTTTAAATACTTTCTGCTCCATTGATTGTCCGTTCAAAATTCCCGATATTTCTATCTTACCGGCTCCCCCTTCATTTAAAACCGCAATGTCCCATTGAGTATTATCCATTCCTTTGGGTTGTGAATAAAGAAATTCAAAATCATCCGGCATTTCAACATAGCAAGTTAAATCTTCCAAAGGATATGTCACATTGGAAGAATAATTGACTCTAAAAGTTAAAGCCTTTCCGGTTGAAGCTTTGGAAGCGACATCAATCGATAGGTTTAAAGGTATTTCTCCCAAAATAGTGGTAAAGGTAGTTGAAACCTCGCTCCTGGTCTTTAAATCTTTAGGTTGAAAAGAAACACTTACTTTGGCAACTCTGGTATCCCTTTCTTTTCCCAAAAGTCGAGCATTAAACTTAAATGATCTTTCTTCTCCAGGATAAATATCTCCACCCAAATCATCGGCACTCATTACCTTAACCTTACTTTCCGTATTTCCAATAATTGAACCTTCCGGATAATTAAAAATCAATTCCGGGCTTTCCAATCTGATAGAACCATTGTTTTTCATTTTAACAACGTATTCAACATCTTCTCCGATGGTTGTTTTTTCCGGTCCCAATATTTCCAATCTCAAAACCTCCTTAGAAAAAGACATACTCTGCCAAGAGAGATAAGTTCCTAATCCGATAATAGATAGGACAACTAAAATTGTAGCGATTAATCTTTTTTTCATTTTAATTTATTATATCTTTTACCCTATTAACTAAATCTTTTCTGGCTGTATACCAGGAGCCAGCCTCCTTATTCACCTCTTTTTCTATATCCCTGGTTATTTTTCTTAATTCAGCTTGAGTATAATGTTCGTATTGCCCTTTAGTGAAATGCTTTTCAGCTAAGGCCTTCATCTTATCTTTATACATTAAAGATTTTCCGCCCCATAAATTTTTGTAAGCATCAGGCTGTCCTAATTTCCAAAGTATCTCTCTAGCGGTAACGTCTCTTCTTCCTCTGAAGAATGACGGCTTACCAACCGGCACTTCTTTCTTTGGTTCCGGTCTGGCAAATTTTCTAGTTGCTCCCGGACCCTTACTTTCATCTCTGATTGCCGGATTCTTATTATCAACATCGGGCCTCAAAAATGGATTAGGTCCGATAGCACCACCCATAAAGGAATTATTCGAACCGTTATCACTTTTAATTGGAGGATTGTTTTCCATAATTATTGCTTCAAGACTTCTTCTAATGATTTTCCGGCTAACTGAGAAGCACGGTCTGACTTACCCTTTAATGTGGTTGCAATTCTCCTGATTTCATCTTTACTGAAAGTTTCGTAGCTGTTTTTCTTGAAAGCTAAAGCATCTTCGACAATCTTTGTGATTTGAGTTCTGTTAGATGCATACTCTCCGGTATTGTATACGTTGCCATACAAATCCTTGTGTCCGGCAAGACCGATAAGATCTTTTTTAGAAAGACTTTTACCACCGTCAAAAACTGACTTTGGCTTTTCGTCTACTGGTTTCGGTTCTTTATTTTCTTCTGCTTTTTGATCATCCTTCTTTTCCAAGGGCTGACCCAAAACAAAATCTCTGAAAAAACCCATATTATATCTTTTTGATATTTAATAATATATTTTCTTCTCCTATCTTGATTTCTTTCATTCCTTCTTCAGTTGAAGAAATGAATTCTTTAGCTAAAACTTCTTTTAAGATAGTTTCCTTGTTTCTTTCTAATATTCTATCAAATAATTGAGATTGTTGGAAGTATATATTGATAGTATCTTCAGGAACAAAGTTCATCTCTTTCCTCATTTGCTGAATTTGTCTGATTATTTCCCTTACCTCTCCTTCTTCCTTCAATTCGGGGGTTAAATTAGTGTCTAACTCAACCGCTTCACCAATCTTAGAATCAAAGATGATTTCTTTCACATTCACCTCATCCTTAATTAAATCCAAGATATCTACTCTCTCCTTTAATTTAGTTTTAACTTCTTTAACCTTTAAAGACGTTAAAGGCTGTCTGACTTTAATTCCTACCTTTGATCTTAGGGCTAAAGCTAAATTAACAATGTCTCTCGCTTCTTGCATCTCACTCTCTAATTCTTCATCGATTAATTTAGTATCGACTTCCGGGTAATCACATAAATGGACACTCTCTTTCCCACCATCATTCATTTTTAAATAAATCTGTTCGGTAATGAAAGGTGTAAAAGGAGCCATCAGTTTAGATAATTTGAATAAAGCATAATTTAAAGTATTAGTAGCTTCAGCTTTTTCTTTTTCAGTTTCCGGTTTCTGGAATCTTCTACGTGACCTTCTGATATACCAATTAGATAAATCATCAATGTAGTCATTGAATAATCTACTAGCCTTAGTTAATTCATACTTATCCATCCACTTAATCACTTCTCTATTTAATGTTTCTGTTTTAGAAACAATCCATTTGTCTAGTAAATTTTCTGTTTTTATTTCTTCAACTTCTCCCTTGTATGTTTCGTAGAAAACAAAACAGTTTTCTAAAGCCGAAACAATCTTTCTCCAGTATTCCTTAACTTTATCTCCGGAGAATCTGTAATCTTCTCCGATTGAAGTTGAAGCTAAAAGGAAATACCTTAAAGAATCAGCACCGTAAGAATCAAACATTTCTGCCGGGTCAGGATAGTTCTTTAACTTCTTCGATAGCTTCCTTCCTTTGTCATCTAAAACTAGACCATTAACAATGACGTTCTTAAAAGCCGGATGGTCTTTTCCCAATCCGATATCATCAATTGTTAAAGCCGTTGCTAGAACATGAAGGGTGTAAAACCAGCCTCTGGTTTGATCCAATCCTTCAGCAATAAAGTCAGCGGGATATGTTTTTTCAACTAGTTCCTTGTTTTCAAAAGGATAATGCCATTGAGCATACGGCATAGAACCTGATTCAAACCAGCAATCAAATACTTCAGGAGTTCTTTTCATTTTCCCTCCGCATTTGCATTTCAATTCAACTTCATCAATATACGGACGATGAAGGTCTTTTAAATCATATTCTTTAATGGCTAACTTCTTTATTTCTTCAATTGAACCGATACAAATCTTTTCTTTACAATCAGGACATTGCCAAATCGGAATGGGAGCACCCCAGAATCTGCTTCTACTAATATCCCAGTCTCTCGCTCCTTCTAACCATTTACCGAATCTTCCCTCTTTAATATTATCCGGGACCCAATGAATCTGCTCATTGTTCTTTAATAATCTGTCTTTAATCTTGGTAACCATGACATACCAGCTTTCAATCGCGTAATACAATAAAGGAGTATCGCATCTCCAACAATGAGGATATTCATGAGTAATTAATTCTTCTTTAAAGAAAAGCTCTCTTTCTTTAAGATTCTCAACAACCTTCGGATTAGCTTCTTTAACCGGCATACCTGCAAAATCAGTTACTTCTTTTTTGAAATTGCCGGCAATATCAACGGTATGGAATAAAGGTAATTCATATGTCTTACCCATATTAAAATCATCTTCACCGTACATGGGATTCAAATGAACGATTCCCGTTCCATCTTCATTAGAAACAAAATCACCATTTAATACCTGGTAAGCATTCTTGAGATTATCTACCTTTTCTTTTTTTAAATAATCAAATAAAGGTTCGTATCTTAATCCGACTAATTCTTTACCTTTGAATTTTCTGATCGTCTTGTATTCTTCTTCAATAATGAATAATCTGTCAGTTGCTAAAACATACTCCTGATTACTAGCTGTTTTAACAAAGCTGTATTCTAAATCTTTGTTGATCGCCAAAGCCACATTACCGGGTAAAGTCCAAGGAGTAGTGGTCCAGACTAATAGATAAGCATCTTCGAATTCTTTATTATCAGTTATCTTAAATTTAACATAAACAGATTTATCTCTGGTTTCTTTATATCCCTGATTAACTTCAAAGTTAGAAAGAGTGGTTCCGCAACGAGGACAATACGGAGAAACACGATAATTCCTGTTTACCAGCTCTTTATCCCATAATTGTCTTAAAACCCACCAAACTGATTCAATGTAATTATTCTCAAGGGTTGAATAAGCAGTATCGTAATCAGCCCATCTACCTACTCTCTGTAATGTCTTCTGAAAATCGTCAACGCAAGTAAAAACAGAATTCCTGCAAGCATCATTGAATTTCTGAATACCCATCTCTTCAATCTGTTTCTTGTTTTTAATTCCTAATTCTTTTTCAATTAAGTTTTCTACCGGTAAGCCATGACAATCCCAACCCACTCTTCTCGGTACCTGATATCCCTTCATTGTCCAGTATCTTAAAACCGCATCCTTAATTGTAGTTGCTAAAATGTGACCGTAATGAGGCTTTCCAGTTGCAAAAGGAGGACCGTCGTAAAAACTAAAATACGGAGAACCTTTTCTGTTCTCGATTGATTTATGGAAGATATCATTATCTTCCCAGAATTTTAATATTTCTTCTTCTTTATTCATGTATTTCTCTTACCTCTCCGGTTCCTAATAATATTTCTTTTCTTTTATTTAAAAGAGTTTGATTATCTATTCCTCTGATATATCCTTCTAAAAGCCATAAAGGATCACCGTGAGAAACGATTAGGATATTCTTATCTTCAAATTCTTCTTCAATTTCATTTAAAAGCTTGACCATTCTTTCCTGGCACTGACTCCATGATTCTCCGCCGGGAATAGCCAGATCAAAGGCTTTTGTTCGGTCATTGTTATAGAAATTCCAATACTCTTCTTTAGTTTTACCACCAAAAGCTCCCCAATTCAAATCTCTGAGCCTGGTATCATATATAATCTTACCAATATCGTAATTAATGGCTTCAGCTACTATTTTAGCCGTTTCCCGGCAACGCAAAATATCCGAAGAGAAAAGACAGTCAATTTTGTCTTTTTTTAATGTTTCTCCGGCTAATTTAGCTTCCTCTTTTCCCTGTTCGGTTAAATAATACGGAGGATTACCGTCAGGCCAATTATATATTAATCCATTATTCTTGGCCTGATGATTATTTTGGCCGTGTCTTAAGAAAAAATACCTGTTTTTGAGGTTAGGTTTCATACGTTAAAAATAGCAGATTTTAAAAAGAGAAGCAATTAAATCCAACTTTCTTTTAAGTAACTTAGTAATAAAGTTTGGAGCTCTTTCTTGCCCACAAGATCAACTCCATTAGTCTTAGCTAACTGTTGAGCTTCCTTAGTAAAGTAAGGAATACCAATAACCATTGCTTTATTACAATCATAATGTGTTTTTGCTGCTGTTGCTTGTTGAACCGCAGCATTACCTATGCCCCAAGTTTTATAACACTTTGCTTGAATTAAAATTCTTTGTTCATTTTTTACTATAATTAAATCTGCTCCTTGATCGCCATTCCCTCCAAGATGTTGCACTAAATAGCCCATAGCTTCATAAAGTTTGATTAGTAATAGTTCAAAATCATTTCCACCTAAAGAAGAAAAATTATATTGCTTTGAATTTAGACTACCTTTAAGTAAAATCTCTTCCTTGTCGTCTATAAATCTTTTAATAATATACTTAAGATCATCTATTTGTTTATTTTTTAATCCTTTTTCCGTTAAAGTTTTAATAAATATTCTCATTCTATCAATATTAAAACCGTAATCCATATATTGCCAAACACCTTTCCCTTTTTCTTTACCAGATCTATTTATAAAATTATTAATGTCATCATTCAGTCCAAGATTGATTACGTCTTCTATTAGTTTTTCTTTTTTAGCTATAATTAATTTTTTTCTGTAAAACAAAATTAAAAGTATAACTGCAAAAAATGCTAAGCCTACTAATAACAATTTCAAAAATTCTTCTCTATTTGTAAACCACAATAACAAAAGATAAATAACATATATAACTATTATTACTGATAAAGTATCTAAAAATTCGTCAATTAATTCTTTTTTCTTTGCCATAATTAGATTAATTTATTTATAATTCTTACTCTATCAACTTATCCAATACTCTTACTACAACACCCTGTATTTTAATCTCGTCATCATTTGTAAATTTTAAAGATTTATGTTCAGAATTACTAGAACATGGCTTTAAAATTACGATATTGCCCTCACGATGTAATTCCTTTATTGTAGCATCATCACCAATAAGTGCTACAACATTACTACCATCTTTGGGATGATAATCTTTTTTACATAAAACTAAATCTCCATCATTAATTCCTGCATTATTCATAGAATCACCAAAAGCTCGTAAAACAAAATATTTTGAACTTTTTGAAATCAAATTACTCTTAATTGAAATCATGTCTTGAATGGTTGAATCAGCAAACATAAGGTCACCACAACCAACAGACTCAAACAACGGGACACTAACAGTTTCTATATTATAAGCTGACATCATAAAACTATCAATTTCTTTTTTCTTTTGTGAAAAATTTGTCTTATTTTTAAAATATTCTCTTAATTCTTTATCTACAATAAAAACATATGTTCCATCTATTCCACGAGTTAATAATGTTTTATAAATATTAATGATATATCTTTCGAGCTCTTGTGGATCGTCAATTCCTCGTTTTCCATTAGCATCCATATACCTATCGGCATAAACAACAAACTTCCCATTAGTCTTATCATAAGACAACTCTGGTCCAATTATTACGCCTGCATAATTAAGATCGTATCCTTGCACAGTATGTATACAGCCAACTTCATTAATAGCATTTTTGGAATTAACCCAATTATGATTAACACTATTCCAAAATAATTTAATTCCGTCTATTTCTATATCATACTTATCGTGATTATTTTTTGAAACCCAAGGCCATGCATAACCAGAAACCATTCTACTTAAACCAACCTCTGCATCTTTCTTTTTTATATCATCTACCATTCTATAAATATCGTCATAAATTTTAAAATCATACTGACAAAATTTATCATCAGCCACGTTTTGCAAATCAAATAAATCTTGTATAAAATTTATATATCTTTCTCCGTCGTCACCCTTACCAATTCTTAATTGTGTCTTTAATTCAAACTCTGTAGCTTTTAATTGTAAAAATTTATTATAATCTACGTCTGATGGTCGAACACTTTGATTATTATCATAAAAAAGTATTTGATATCTTGATGATTTCATTATCCAGTCCAGCTCTGTACCATTTTTATCTAACCCTAATTTTTGATTTGTTTTATCAAAACTTCGATAATTAGTAATGTTTCTTCTTTGTCTTAACCGATGTGCCTCATCAACAATTAATATGTCGTATTTTTTATTAACAACTTCATTGGGACCGATAACCATCTTAGGGCTTAAACCTTTAATGTTTTTAAAAACTTTTTTGATGGTTTTTCTTAACGATGTCATGGGAATTACAAGTGCAATCTCAAAATTTTTAGTTGCTTTTAATTCCTTAAAAAATTTAATTAAATATGTAGCAAGAATAGTTTTTCCTGTGCCTGGTCCGCCCTTAATAATAAAAGCTTTCTCTGAATTTAATCCTATTTCTACTAGTAATTTATTTGCTACCTCGAGCTGATCTTCCGTTAAAGCCTTATATGGTGAATATTTAAATAAATCGCTATTTTTTATTTGAACCAAGCTCTTTTTCACAAGAGACATTTCTTTTAATTGCTCCCAAATAACTTCAAACTTTGCTTGATATTTTTGCTTGTCGTAATAATTATGATTTAATAATCCATGATTACCATTTTGCAATATAAAAGTTTCTTCAGCGGACATATATTGAATAAGAGATGATTCAATATCAAGGGTAGCTGATTTATTATATTCTTCATCGGTAATTATGTGAATTCGTTCCAATTTTTTTCGTTCTAATTTTTCGTAGTGTTGATTACTCCTACTGTAAGCATTAGTGGTCTCCCCGATATAAATCTCTCTTCCATCTTCAATAAGATAAACAACTGGCCAATTTAAACCAAAATTATATGATTTTATTTGATTAAACTGTTCTTTTTTAAATTGGAAAGTTTTTATTTGAGACATCGTCTTTATAATTTGTTGTATTTAGTGTGTTTTCCTTTTGACTTATCTATTGGATACTTTTCTTCATTCTTTTTAATTTTTTTATCTAAAGCATCAAGAATATCTATATTTAAATCATAACTCATTAAAATAACCCAATATAAAACATCTGCTAATTCATCTCCTATGTGCTCTTTGTCTGTTTTTATATATTCTTCTATTTCTTCTTTATTTTTCCATTGAAAATGCTCCACCACCTCTCCAGCTTCTAAAACTAAAGATAGCGAAACATCTTTAGGATTGTGAAATTGTTTCCAGTCTCTGGCGTCTCTGAAGGCAATTATTCTATTTGTTAAATCTTTAATATTTTTCATATTTAACTATTTCTTAATTGTACAAACCAACAAAATCACCTTTTTCTATCTCTTCCTCTATATCCTTAATGGTTTTACCCATAATATTATCAAATCCCAATGTCTTCATTCCATTAACCGTTGCCATCCTAACAACTTCTTTGACTGGAAGTAATGTCGGGTCATAGTTTATCCCCTTTTGTAGTAAAGCGGCAAACTTTCCTGTCTCCCAAATATCTAATCGATTAGAACTGGCTGCTCCGTCTGTTCCTAAAGCAACGATCACTCCCGCTTTCAATAATTTAGCTATCGGAGCAACTCCCGAGCCAAGTTTTAAATTACTCAACGGACAATGGACCACTTTGCAATTATGTTTGGCAATAATTGAAATATCATTATCGGTTAACCAAACACAATGAATTAAAACTGTTTTTTCATCCAACACTCCAATCTCCTCTAAGTATTGCACCGGAGTTAAACCGTGCTTATTTAAAGAATCATCAACTTCTTTCTTTGTTTCTGCCACATGAAGCTGATAAATAGTATTATACTTTCTAGCTAATTCTTTAGCTCTAATTAAGTTATCTTTATTAACGGCATATGGAGAATGCGGAGCAACCGATACTTTAACAAAAGAATGATTTTTGTATTTCTCCAACAACATTTCTGTTGTCTTCATATCTTTATCAAATATATCCTGTCCCTTTGAATCAATTAATCCTTCTCCTAAAACAACCGGCATTCCCATTTCTTCGCAAGCTCGACCCACTTCATTCTCATAGAAATACATATCCATAAAAGCAGCTATTCCGTTTTCTCTCATTTCTTCAATGGCAACCATGGTTTGTTCGTAAACAAAAGATGGATTTTCCATTTTAAATTTAGCTTCCATCGGCCAAATAACATCATTAAGCCATTGTTCTAATGGCATATCTTCGGCCATACCACGAAAACCGACCATCGCGGCATGAGTATGAGCATTGATTAAAGGTAGATTGATGTTGTTCATATAATTACATCTGCTCAGGAGCAGATATTCCCATTAATTCTAATGTATTCTTTAAAGCAATCTTAGTGGCATAGACTAAGCCCAATCTTGCTTCTTTTAATTTTTGATCCTCAACTAAAACATGACAGTCGTTATAGAATTTGTGGAAAGAAGTAGCCAGATCAAGTGCATACTGAGGAATTCGATGAACCTGATAATCAACAGCAGTATCTTCTATTATTTCCGGTAATTTCAATATCTCTTTCATTAATTCAATTTCGCTCGGATGAGTAAGCAAAGAAATATTGTTAATTTTCTTAATTGAAGAAACTCCAGCATTTCTTAAAACACCTGTAATGCGGGCATGAGCATATTGAACATAGTAAACAGGATTCTTTTCCGATTGCTCACGGGCCAAATCCATATCAAAGTTCAAATGAGTATTGTTTGATTTCTGCAAAAAGAAAAACTTGATTACATCGGGAGGTAATTCAGATAGTAAATCATCCATTAAAACAGCTGTGCCCATTCTCTTTGACATCTTTACCGGCTTGCCGTCTTTCATGACTGTCACAAACTGTAATAAAACAATCTCCAGTTGGCCTTTGTATCCGATGGCTTCAACTCCGGCCATTAATCCGGGAACATCACCGAAATGATCCGCTCCCCAAATATTAATCACCTTATTGAATTTCTTTTTCTCAAACTTATTGCGGTGATAAGCAATGTCTCCGGCTAAATATGTATTATTGCCATCGGTCTTAACTATTACCCTGTCTCTCTCATCTCCAAGCATTGTTGATTTAAGCCACAAAGCTCCTTCTGATTCATAGGTAAAACCTTTCTTTTTTAATAACTCGATTGTTTTCTCAACTTCCCCATGTTTATGGAGCGATGTTTCTGAAAACCATTCATCGAATTTAATATTCAAATTAGCAACCGTTTTCTTAATTCCTTCTAAAACAATTGCCGAAGCTTTGACTCCTACTTTATAAGGATCTGTTTCTTTAATTACAGAAGCCAATTCATCAATGTATTCTCCTGCATATTTAGCTTCAGCATCTTTTAAGACCGAATGGCCTAGAGATAGTATCTGCTGACCGTAATCATTAACGTAATAGGCCTTTTCAACCTTAGCTCCGGTCTTAGTAAGAACATTAGCTAAAACATCACCAAAAGGACCTCCCCGGCCATTTCCGACCGTTAAAGGACCGGTTGGATTGGCGGAAATGAATTCAACCTGTATTTTAGACTTGGAAATATTCAAATCTCCAAACTTGTTTCCTTTCTTCAAAACCTCCTGGATTTCATTTAAAACTAAATCCTTAGAAACAAAGAAATTAATGAATCCGGGATTAACCACCTCAATCTTTTCAAAGTATTTATTATCAATTCCCTCTTTTATCTTCAAAGCTATTTCTGCAGGATTCTGCCCTTCTTTTTTAGCTATTTCCATGGCGACACTGACTGAATAATCACCGAAAGAAGCCTCTTTAGGCTTTAAAACTTTAACCACAAACTCATCTCCGTATCCCAGAGATTTAAGCGATTTAGACACGCTATTCTTGATTTCTTCTCGTATATTCATAAACAATCTAATTATAGCCATAAAAATACAACTAAACAAGTAAAAGAAAACACTGCGATTAAACAGTGGTTTTCTTTTTCTTAATCTCTTTTTTAATAATTGCCTTGCGGGGACATAGCTTTTCTCCTCCGCATTTCTCTAATTCTTTGCAATCTATTATCTTCGCCCGACCATTACTCATTATTTCTATCCCCTTGGGACAAAATATTGTACAACCGGCACAGCCAAGACACCTCACTTTATCAATTTTGTATAAATTCATTTGTTTTAAAATTACAAAGGCATACTGCCATGTTTTCTTGTTATCAATCCCTCTCTCTTGGTTGAGAGTGATTCCAGCGATTTAATCAAAACACTTCTTGTTTCTCTCGGATCAATAATCATATCCACCTGACCCAGTTTGGCCGCACAAAAAGGATCAAGAAAACAATCTTTGATTTCCTTTATCTTCTCTTTCTCTAATTTATCCGGATTTTTAGAATCAGCTAATTGTTTTTTAAAAATAATCTTAACTGCCTGCTCGGCTCCCATGACTGCTATCTGAGCACAGGGCCAGGCGATAACACAATCGTATCCTAAATCACGGGAAGCTAAAGCAATATATGCTCCGCCAAAAGCTTTTCTTAAGATCAAACTAATCTTCGGAACCGTTGCTTCAGCATATGCATACAAGACCTTGGCTCCGTGACGAATGATTCCCTGATATTCCTGATTGGTTCCGGGAAGATAACCCGGAGTATCAACTAAATTAATCAAAGGGATATTGAAAGCATCGCAGAAGCGCACAAACCTGGCAATCTTATCCGAAGAATCAATATCCAATACTCCGGCCATTGATTTAGGCTGATTACCAACTACTCCTACCACACTTCCGTTTAATCGGGCAAATCCGACAACTGCATTGATAGCAAATTTAGAATGAACTTCAAAAAAAGTATTGTCATCAAAAACTTCTTTAATAATTTCTTTGATGTCGTATCCCTTCTCCTGTTCTTCGGGAATTATTTCCAACAGCTTCTCATTTTTAACTTCTTCGAAAGATTCCTGATTAACAATTGAATCTTCGGTATTGTTTTGCGGAAGATAAGAAAAAAGATTCTTAACTCCGTTAAAACAATCTTTCTCATTAACATAAACAAAATGAGCACAACCGCTTTTAGTAGAGTGAACGGTTGCTCCTCCCAATCCTTCGAAATCAATATCTTCTCCGGTCACTCTTTTAATAACTTCCGGACCGGTAATATACATTTGGGAAATTCCTTCGGTCATGAAAATAAAATCAGACAGTCCAGGAGCATAACAAGCGCCTCCGGCTGAAGGACCGACCATAATACTAATTTGAGGAATAACTCCCGAAGCCCTAACCATACTTCTAAAAATACTAGCATAGCCGTCTAAGCTGGAAACTCCCTCCTGAATTCTGGCTCCTCCTGAATCAATGATTCCGATAACCGGACAGCCTGTTTTACGCCCCAATTCAATGATTTTAGCGATCTTTTTGCCGTGCATTTCTCCCAATGACCCTCCCATCTTAGAGAAGTCCTGGCTGTATAAATAAACAACTCTGTTATTGATTTTACCGAATCCGGTAATTACCGAATCTCCTAGGAACTTCTTCTTATCTAAATCTAAGCCAGAAAAACGACTTTCAATAAAAGCATCTAGTTCGGTAAAACTGTTTTCATCCAACAATAGGTTAATTCTTTCTCTGGCTCCCAGCTTTCCTTTCTGATGCTGTTTTTCTATCAGCTTAGAATTATCAATGTTTGATAAAGTATTATTCAATTTTTCTATTTCCTTTTTAAATTTCATAATATTTATTCACTAATTGTTTTGAATTGATTTTTCAATTCAGTAATTATTTTTTCTAATAATTTCTCATTATCAACTTCATGCCCTAATTCCATCTTTAAAGAAGTGGCAATATCTTTTAATTCAATTGGAAAGTTTTCAATATTGGTATCGATTCCAATTCCAATCACCGAAAGCTTAACATCTGACCCGATAACATTCTCGGTTAATATTCCGCAAATCTTTTTTCCGTTTAATAAAACATCGTTCGGTAATTTGATTAAAGGTTCAACATTAAAAGATTCTTTAATCACTTTAGCAACAATGAAAGCAGCTAAAATAGTAATTGTTTGTAAATCTTCAATATTCCCCCGGGGAAGAATAATAGAAAAATACAATCCGCCGAGCGGAGAATACCAGGCCTCCCCCTTTCTTCCGTATCCGTTTTCCTGAACTTCGGAAACAACAACTGTCCAAGGTGCAACACCAAGACTGCTCATCTCTTTGGCTTTCTTGTTGGTCGAAGAAATTGTTTTAAACTTTTCTATTTGCATATTATTCTAAAATGATTAAGACTTCCCCCTCTTTGACCTGTTGATTCTCTTTAACTAATATTTTCTTAACCTTACAATCATTTTCCGCCACAATCTCATTTTCCATCTTCATTGCTGACAAAGTTAAAAACTTCTTACCCGATTTAACTTTCTCTCCCTCCTTAATAAAAATCTCGATTATTACTCCTGACAAAGAAGAAATAATCTCTTTGCTTGAATCTTTCTTGGTAGTAGCTTGAACCTCAATTAAGCCTTTATTTGAGCCAAAAACGAACTCTTTTCCTCCAACTTTAACCTTGACGGCTTTCCCGTCTTCTTTCAACTCAACCTGGTATTCTTTGTTTTTAATCTTTATCTTAAAATCCATATCTTTAATCAGTCATTTTTAATCTTTCTGAATTAAGCCATTTGGAAACATATGTATGAGAAAAACCGTTCACCTTCTTAATCTTTTCGTAAATATGGAAAACAATATCTGCCAACTCTTCTTCATTCATTTCTTCAACCAATTTCCCTTTCATTTTAGTTTTCAGATATGGTTTCAGCATCAGTTCTTTGATAATTCCGTTCTTTTCTATAAAATTGGTATTAAAGTTTCCTTTGATAAATTCTTTGTCTTCCAATAATAATTTAAAGAAAGGAATAGTCGTATCAACTCCCTGGATAATAATTTCATCCAATGCTCTCTTTAATTTATTAATCGCCTCCTTTCTTGTTTTTCCGGTGGCCACAACTTTAGCTAATAAAGAATCAAAGTAAGGATATATTTCCTGACCGTGATGCAAAAAGCTGTGCAAGAATATTCCTTGCCCCCCGGAAGGAAAATACTTTTCAATTGTTCCTGGGGTTGGTTGAAAGTCTCTCTGTGGATCTTCAGCATTGATTCTGGCTTCAATCGCATAACCGTTGAAATGAACTTCTTCTTGGGTAAAAGATAATAATTCTCCCTGAGCAATTCTTATCTGTTGTTCAACAATATCAATTCCGGTAATGGCTTCGGTAATCGGATGCTCTACCTGAATTCTCGGATTCACTTCCATAAAATAATAATTCTTGTCGTTATCAACCAAAAACTCAACGGTGGCTGCTCCTTTATATTTCAATTCCTTTATCATCTTCACTGCCCAAGCACCCATTTCTTCTCTGGTTTTAGAATCAAGGAAAGAAGAAGGTGCTTCTTCTAAAAGCTTCTGAAATCTTCTTTGAATCGTGCAATCTCTTTCTCCTAAATGAATCGCATTCTTTCCGTCTCCCAAGATCTGAAATTCAATATGCCTTACCTCGGGAAGATATTTCTCTAAAAAGAAATCTGCATCGGCAAAAGCAGTTGCCATTTGTCGCTGCACCGCTAAAGAAATAGCAAACAATTCTCCCAAATTTATCTTATTCTCGATAATTCTAATTCCCATTCCTCCTCCGCCTTTCTGGGCTTTTAAGATAAAAGGTGGCTTGATTTTATTAGCCCACATCGCTAATTGTTTTTTGTTCATAATCGGCTTATCGCTGGCCGGTAAGGTCGGAATACCAAGCTTTTTAGCAATTTTCTTAGCTTCAATCTTATCTTCAAACTTACTTAAAAGATTGTGATTCGGTCCAATGAATCTAATCTTATTCCTCTCGCAAAGATGGGCAAACCTCCAATTCTCAGCTAAAAATCCATAGCCGGGATGAATCGCATCAACCTTGGCCTTTTTAGCTATCTCCACAATCTTATTCATATTAAGATATCCTTTCACCCCTGGCTCTTCCAAGAAATAATATTCATCGGCCAGAGTAGTTTCAAGGAAATTCTTTTCTTCTCCGGAATTAGGACAAAGAACGACGGTTTTAATTCCCATCTCTTTACACGTCCTTATTATCCGCAAGGCGATTTCTCCCCTATTGGCAATTAAAATCTTTTTAATTTTCTTAATCTTCATAGGTTAGTTTTTTAATTTCTTCCATGACTTTTTCTGTAATCTTAATACAGATATCTTCGTACTCTTTTGAACCACGACTCATTCCTTTAGAAATTTCTAATTCTTCTCTAAAGAAAAGTGGCCTACCGATATTCAATCTGATATTCTTTTTAACTTTCGGTTTTTCTCCCGGAGGAAACAATTCAAATGCTCCTTTAATTCCCAAAGGAAGAATCGGCACTCCTGTTTCCAGAAAAAACTTCGCTACTCCCCACTTACCCTTTCCAACTTCTCCGGTTCTGGTTCTGGTTCCTTCGGGATAAATAACTAATGAATATCCTTTATTTAAAAATTCTACAGCTTTCTCAAAAGCTAACTTTTTTGAATTTTCATCTTTTCTATTCACCGGAATAACTTCACCCAAAGAATAAATTAAATCTCTGATTCCGCTCCATCCTTTATTCTCTCTGTCTACCTGTCCGATATGAGTATACTTTCTGGGCACGCAAATATATCCGCAAAGAAGGATATCCAAATAGCTCTGATGATTAGAAGCTAAAATCACATTTCGATCCGGAAAATTATCTCTCCCCTTCACTTCTTTAATGAACAACAATCCGATTAAAGGAGCCAAGGTAATTCTTAATATTAATGAAAGTATTTTATTCATAGAAATTTTCGCTTTCCTTTATCGCTTTCTTAGCGTCAAGAACAATCTCGTCTATTATCTCCTTACAGCTCTTAATCTCATCTATCCCTCCGGCACAAATACCGCATAACAAAGGGGTTAAATCGATGTTAGCCGAGCCTTTATTTCCGGCAAATCTTTCTGAATTCAACTCTTCCGGGAAAGGACTCTTTTCTTCCATCTTCTTAATTGTTTCCGAAAGCTTGTTTTTAATGGCGCGAATCGGATGGCCGGTAAACCTGGCAACAACTGTAATATCTTCATCGGTCGCATTAAGAATAGCCTGTTTGTAGTTTTCATGAATCTGACATTCAGTTGACGCCATGAATCTGGTTCCAATTTGAACTCCGTCAGCTCCCAAGACTATCGCCGAAGCAAAAGTTGCTCCGTCAAATATTCCACCCGCCGCAATCAAAGGAATATTCTTAATAACTTTTCTGGCCTGAGGGACTAAACAGAAGGTTGAATTCTCTCCGATATGTCCTCCCGATTCCATTCCTTCAACCACCACTCCGTCAATTCCGTTCTGTTCCATTTTAGAAGCCAATCTAACTGAAGGGACAACCGCAATAACTTTTATTCCTGATTGTTTAAGATAAGGAAGAATGGGTAAAGGATTTCCTCCTCCGGTAAAAACAACCGGAACCTTTTCTTTAATGATAACTTTAACTAAATCAGCAATATTGGGATTCTGCATTAACAAATTCACCCCGAACGGCTTATCCGTCATTTCTTTAGTCTTTTTAATTTCTTCTTCCAACCATGAAGGCGAAGCAAAACCAGAGCCAATCACACCTAATCCTCCGGCATTGGAAACTGCCGCCACTAAAACATGTTCCGAAACTCCGGCCATTCCTCCCTGGATAATCGGATACTTGATATTCAAAATCTTTGTTAGTTTATTATTCTCAAACATATTATATGGTCTTAATTAAAGGATCTTTGATTAATATTTGTTCTGCTTCATCGACTAATTCTTTTAATAAATCTTTGACTTTCACAATCTTGTTAATCCTCCAAGCATTAGCTCCGGCAAAAACCAATCCGTTTTCTAGGTCTCCTTTTCTGGCATTCTCTAGGGCCTTTAAAATACAGTAACTCTTGTCGCAAACCGGACCGATACATCCTTCACATTCTGAAAGATTAACTTTGGGAGCATTATTATTTAATAATCTATTAACAAAAGAAGTTTTTATTGCTCTACCTGGTAATCCGACTGGAGAATGAATAATCACAATGTCTTCTTCTTTGGCTTTTAAATATGCTTCTTTGAATTTTAAATCAGCATCACATTCTTCGGTTGCCACAAAGCGAGTCGCCATCTGCACGCCCGAAGCTCCGGCACGAAGCATTTCAACAATATCTTTTCCGTTAAAAACTCCACCGGCGGCAATTACTGGAATCTTAACTTCTTTAACTACTTCTTTCACAATATCGATCACATGTCTGAAAGGATGACCCTGAGGAAATCCCAAATGACCACCGGCATCACTGCCTTCGATAACAACGGCCACGGCTCCGGATTCTTCCGCCCTCTTTGCTACTTTAGCTGAAGAAGCAATGGCAAAAACAGGCACGTTGCCTTCTTTGGCAATATCAAAAATATCTTTTCTAAAACCGGCTCCCTGAATAATTAAGTCTATTTTTTCTTCTACCGCTGCCTTAACTAATTCCTTAAATCTTCCCACCACTCCCATGATATTTATTCCGATAGCTCCGTTACGTCCGGAAATCTCTCTCGCCTTTCTAATTTCGCTCTTAACTTCTTCTGGGTCTTTCATTCCCGAAACAGCGATGATACCCACTCCCCCTTCTTTCGCAACATTACCCGCTAATTTATGCAAAGAAACTCGAACCGCCATTCCTCCCTGGATAATCGGTAATTTAGAAAAGATGTTTCCTATTTTCAAATTAGGCAATTTAAACATCTTTATTAAATTATCTTTATTAATAGATGTTGATAATTTCTTTTTTTCTTCCATTTCCTTTTTATCCATAATCGCAACACTGAATCTCACTTCACATTTTCTTATTTCGTTAACAAATGCCTCTCCTAAAAAGTTAGCAATTTTATTATTGTAAATTCCGAGAAGCTTAACCTTGTATTTGATTTTATCTCCCGGCCAGATAGGATCGTAAAACAAAGCACTTCTCACTTGATAAGCTAAAAGATGTTTCTTCTGATGATCTTTCCCAATCTTTTCTCTTAATAATAAAGTTCCGGTTTGAGCAATTCCCTCAACCACCAAAACTCCGGGCATAATAGGAAAATCAACAAAGTGTCCTTTGAAATATTCATCAGTAGAAGATGTTTGTTTAAAACCGATAATCGTATCACCTTCAATTGATTCAATCTCATCCACCCACAAAAAGGGTTCTGTATACGGTATTATCTGTTTAATTTGTTCTTTAGAATAAAGCATATTATAAGGATAAACCGCCATCAATATTTATTACTTCACCGGTGATAAAGCTGGCCTCATCAGAAGCTAAGAAAGCTACTGTTGCGGCAACTTCTTCCGGCTTACCGAATCTACCTAATGAAGTTAACTTTTTAACCATAACTTTTAGCTCTTCGGGAATAGCTTCAGCCATCTTGGTTTCGATAAAACCAGGAGCGACAGCATTAACTCTGACATTGAATCTTCCTACCTCTTTAGAAACCGATTTGGTAAAGCCGATGATTCCTGCCTTTGAAGCAGAATAATTAGATTGTCCGAAATTGCCTCTTTGTCCGACAATTGATGAAACATTCACAATATTCCCTTGATTAGGAATCAGGAAAGTTAAACCGGCTTTGGTACAATTAAAAACTCCTGTTAAATTAATATCGATTACTCTCTGCCATTCTTCAACCGTCATCTTGGCTAAAGTTCTGTCCTGAGTTATTCCGGCATTGTTAATTAAAACATTTAATCCACCCATTTCTTCCTGAATTTTATTCATCATATTTTCAACTTGATCCATCTTAGAGACATCGGCTAAATAATATTTACCGTTTATTTCTGCGGCCACTTTTTTTAAATTTTCTTCCTGTGAAGGAATATCATTTAAGGCAACCTTGGCTCCCAAGGAAGCAAACTTTAAGGCCATTACTTTACCTATTCCCTGAGAAGAACCGGTTATTAAAACAACTTTGTCTTTAAACATATTTTTTAATTAATTATTAATAAGTTTTACCTCTTTAATGTCTCGGCCTGTTATTTCAATATTTTGGATATCAACATCTTTTAAAATCTCCGGTAAATCACTCGCAACTATTTCATTAAAAACCCTATCTAAATTAAGGAAACTCTTGCTACCTAAAATCAAACCGGGATAAACAATGGTTTTATTCTGCTTCTGAACGAAATCAGCTTCTCCAAGAGTGATAATGTTGATTAAACTGTTCTTTAATTCATTCACAATATCTTCTTCTGATTGCAGGTATTTCAAAGAAGCAAAGTTTTCTTTCTTTAATACGCGGTATGCATTTTCTGAGGCACCAGCCTTCCCTATCTTCATCATTGATAAATTCAAGACGATATCAGCATTTAAAACATCTTCTGCTATTTCTAAGCTGCCTTTTTTAACAAAATTTAATTTAGCTAAATCCAACGGCATTATTTTATTTTTCAAACAAATATCAAGTAGGCCTGACTTCTGAGCCATGCCTTCAATCGGAATCTCATCAAAACTCTGAGTTGCTATCTTGATATTCTCCAACTTGATTTTCTTCTCAAAAAGAAACTGAATTACCGCCTCTAAAAACTCGGGAGAAGTATTATCTCTGAAATAAGCATGATTAGGAGAAACTAAGGTCGGTAAGATAACAATCTTTGAGTTTTCATTTAAAGACATGCTCAACAATTCAAATACTTTTTCAATCGAATCAGCAATATCATATTTAGTTCTCCAAATCGCCACCGAGTTAGGATTACTCTCAAAATTGATTTCTTCTCCAATAGTATATTCCTTTACCGACTTATGAGCCCACTTGTTTCCCAATTCATCTTCCAAAACCAAAGCAAAATAAGGAACTTCGGGATGAAGAATCGAGGAAATGCTAACTTTGGAAATTCCAATTACTTTGGCTTTAGCAGTCTTTACCTTTTCCAATTCAGAAAAACATTCCGGACAAACCCCGATTGATTGCTGCCAAATCTTTTTGCATTTTGAACATTGATAAAAAACCATATTATATCTTTTTAAATATATGAACGGTAACACTGCCACCAGCTCCCCCGATATTATGCGTTAATCCTATCTTCGGATTTGAAATTTGGCGCTCTCCGCATTTACCTCTTAATTGATTAACTATTTCAAATACCTGAGCCAAACCGGTAGCGGAAATAGGATGACCCTTGGCTTTTAATCCTCCGGAAGTATTAATCGGCATTTCTCCTTTAAGGTTTATCTTCCCTGATCTGATCAATTCTCCTCCCTTGCCCTCTTCGGCAAATCCTAAATCTTCGTAAGAAATTAATTCAACGGAAGTAAAAGCATCATGGACTTCAGCCACATTAATATCTTTCGGAGTAATTCCCGCTTGCGCATAAGCCATATTAGCTGCTAATTTAGTCGCTTTAAAATGAGTAATGTCTTCTCTTTCAAAAGTTAAGATATAATCGGTGGCAAAACCAGAACCAATAACTTCAATGTCTGTCACTTCAGTTGAAACAACTGCCGCTGCTCCGCCGTTAATTGAAAGAGAACAATCCATTAAACGTAAAGGAGAAGAAACAACTGGAGAATTATTTATCTTCTCTAAATCCATCGGACGGTTATAAAAATAAGCATTGGGATTCAAAGCCGCATTACTATGATTCTTAAAAGCAATCAACGATAAATCATCCATGCTTCCTCCGTATTTCTTCATGTATTGCTGCCAGATTAAAGCGTTCTGAACCGGAAAAAGCATTCCTTCGGTCTGTTCCATCACTCGCTCCGCCGCTGATAAGATATAATCAACTACAATCTCGCTCTTGTTATCAACCAATTTCTCTCCGGCTAAAACAAGAATATTTTTAAAACCTTCTAAATGCAAAGCAGTCCACAAAGCAACGCCTCCACCACCGCAAACTGAAGGAACTTCAATAATCGGCACATTTGTTTTAAACAAACCTGAAAGAAAAGACACTTTGTGTGTCTGATGCTCTCCGCCAGCCGCACTCGACATTCCGGTAAAAACAATCGCATCTATCTCTGATATCCCTGTTTTTGCATCCTTTAAGGCTTCGATAGCTGCGTCATAGGCGAATTGCCACCAATATTTCTGAGAATAATCAAATTTAGTCATTCCCACCCCTTTGATATACATCTTTTGCTTCATAAATAAAAAACAATCTCTTACAGATTACTAATTAATACTACCCTTCACTCATAGGCATAGCAAAATTATTATCCCCAGCTGAGAATTAGAAAATAATATTACTAATTAGCAAGTTTTATTCTTTATTCAAAAAACACCGCTTAAACGGTGCTTTGTAATTTATATAACCTCCCCTATGCCGAAATTCCCATCAAATCTAAAGTATTTTTAAGAACAATCTTGGTCATACTAATTAAATTCAGCTGAGCTTCCCTTCTTTCTTTGTTTTTATTCGAGACATAGCAACGGGAATAAAACTTATAAAAAGAATTAACCAAATTAATCGCATATTGAGGAATTCTCTGTACTTCGTAATCATTAACCGTGTCTTCAATAATCTCTGAAAATCTTAAAATCTGCTTAATCAGTTCTATTTCTCTTTTACTATTCAATAATTCAATATTTTTAATCTTTCTGAGGCCAAGTATGTTTTTAAAACTCTTGAGAATATGCGAAATCTTTGCATAAGCATTCTGGACATAAAAAACCGGATTGTTTTCAGAAAGATCTTTAGCTAAATCCAAATCAAAGTTCAAATAAGTATCAGCCGACTTCATTAAAAAGAAAAAACGAACAACATCAACGGATAATTCATCTAATAAATCATCTAAAACAACAAATTCTCCTCCTTTCTTTGACATACGGACCGTCTTTCCTTCTTCAACTAGAACAACGAACTGCAAAAGAACAGCCTGCAGTTTATTAATATGCAGCATTGCCTCAACTCCGGCTATTAAACCGGGAAGATCGGATGAATAATCTATCGGCTTGATATCGATGATTCTATCAAACTTCTTTTTCTCAAACTTGTATTTATGGTAAGCAATATCATTCAATAAGGGTCTGATATTCCCATCGCTCTTAATAATCATTCTATCTCTTCCATCTCCCAAGGCTGTTGACATGAACCACTCTTCCCCCTCCTGTTCATAAATCAATCCCTCCTCTCTTAAAAGATGTATTACCTTATCAACTTCCTTAGCTTTAGATATGACACTCTCCGTCGGCCATTCATCAAATTTAATCTTTAATCTTTTAATCGTCTTTTTGATTATCTTTTGCATGATAATCTTAGCCGCTTTCTTTCCAACAATATAAGGGTCTTTGCTTTTTATACTTTTATGTAGCTTATCAATATATTCCCCGGTATATTCAGATTCATCATCTTTTAAAATTGAATGTCCAAGGATTGAAATTGATTTTCCCTGATCATCAAGATGATATGATTTCTTAACCTTGAACCCGTATTTTTTAAACACATTGGCTAAAACGTCACCGAAGACACCTTCTCTTCCCTGACTCGGAGTTAAGGGGCCAACAGGATTGGCTGAAATAAACTCAACTTGAATTTTTTCTTTCTTCTTTGGAAACTGTCCGAACTTGTTTCCTTTTTTCAAAACTTCGGTAATTTCTTTTAAATAATATTCTTTGGAAATAAAGAAATTGATGAATCCCGGATTTACAACTTCGATCTTTTCAAAATATTTACCCTTAATATTATCTTTAATCTTCTCAGCTATTTCCATCGAATCCTTGTCTTCTTTCTTAGCTATCTCTAGAGCAACATTAACAAAATAATCTCCATGGGATGTTTTTTGAGTTCTTGATACTTTAACTGAAAAATCCCCTTTATAATCAAGGGCTTTTATTGATTTTAAGACACTACTCTTAATTTCTTCCCGTATGTTCATAACCGTAGTTAATGACTTAAAACCTCTATTCCTTTTTCTCGAAAACTATCTTTTTAATATTTAAAGCACCCAATTGTTCTTCTTTTACAAATCCTTCCATTGCCATTTCAGCAAACTTTCCGGCACGTAACCAATCTGTAATCCATTCATGAGAATAATCTACATTTCCTTGTTCCGCACCAAAACCGCTCGTGATCAACCATTCTTTATTGAAATCTTCCTGAGAACCGATGGTCGGAGCAATAACTATCGGTACACCTAAAGCAGTATAAAAAGAAAGTTCCGAAGGCTTAGTCCAAAGAATATCCGCCTTACTTAAAGCTTCATTAAAAGCATCAAAATAATCATTAAAATTATCAGCATAGACAATCTCTATGTTTTTAAGCTTCTCCATTTGCAGTCCCTTTATTTCCTCTTCAAAATATTCCTTAATTTTTATCTTTGTTCCGGCAACTAATATTACCTTTGCCCCATTCTTTTCAATGTCTTTTTTGAAACTAGTTAAAAGTTTAACACCGATATCTTTTTGTGCTCCCGCTCCCCCAACCGCAAACATTATCGTCAAAGGATGAACAGAAGTAACTGTTGTTTCTTTTAAATAAATATCTATTAAAGAAGCGTAGTTTTTTTCGTAATTCTTTTCTGGATCAAGATTTATTAAACGACTTTTAATATCGTTTTTCAATATCTTTCTAGTCTTGTCTCCAATACAAGACATCGGCAAAGGATAACCAGTTAAAAAAATATTCTCTTTGGGTACACCATAAAGAGCTAACCTTTGTCTTGTTCTTTCATTGGGAGCAAAATATTTAATTCTGGATTTTTGCGGCACCAATGGTGCCCAACCACGAGCAACATCTGCGTCACAGACGACGCAATATATTTCTCCCGGATAATTATAATGTTCGGCCATGAAAGCCGGAATGAAAAAAGTTGAAATAAATGGTTTAGCTTTTTCTCCTTTAGCCGGCCAACAAATCTTTTTAATCAAATGCTCTCCCCAGTGAAAGGAAAACATCTGATAGGTAAACCATTCGGTAAAGCCTGCTTTAGATAAATTTCTTTTAGGATAAAAATCTCCTATCTTCTGTAGTTTATCATAAATCTTAAAGATTCTTTTTCCAATCAACGGAATATCGTTAAACCTGGAAATAGTTTCGTAAAACTTTCTGGATCCATTCCAAAAACCCCTGTCTCTAGCCGGTATCCCTTCGTAATCATTAGCGCAAATTATTTTATTATTTACTGCTATTTCTCTTAAGGCATAAGCGGTTCGCTGGTGCCCGTAGCCCATATTGATTGATATAACCCAAGCTTCTTGTTCCATGGTAAATCTATTATTTCTTGTCTATTTGTAATCTTTGTTTAATTTTATCAACCACAGCATCAAGAGACCAGTCAGTCTTTACTAAATACTCATAAGTATTATTAATATTAGACAAACTGGAAGATAAAACTTCAGCCACTTTTGATTCATCACTAATATTGGTAAGAATAATAACAGCTGCTTGTGATCCCCATTCATCCTTACGCAACATTTTAAGCATTGTCAAGCCATCAATTTTGGGCATAATAAGATCTGATAAAATCAAATCGGGATGCCTTTCTAGAGCCAGCTTATATCCTTCTTCTCCATTAGATGCTCTAATAACATCAAAACCCTCTTCTAACAATTTTTCTTCTAAAGAATCTCCTAAAGGTGCTTCATCTTCAACTACCAATACTGAATATTTTTTTTCCATAATAATTTTATTTATTTTTAATTATTGTTATATAAAAGACAGTGCCGATTTTTTCATTAGATTCGAACCAAAGATTTCCACCATTAGCTTCAACCACCTTTTTCGTAATATATAATCCGAGACCGCTGCCCGATGGTTGTTGCTTCGGGGCATTATCTCCGCGAACAAATCTTTCGAAATTTTTAATTTTTTCAATTGTCGCCGGATCAATAACTCCGCTATTGTGAATAGAAATCAAATAATCATCTTTTCTGATCTCAATTGCAATATCTATATCTTTAGAATCTTCCGGAGAATAATAAATAGCATTGGTTAATATATTTTCTATGGCTTCAGTAATAAGAAGCGGATCACAGAATACATTTTTAATTTCTGCTGGAGCATTAACTTTTATATTCTTATTCTTTTTACTAGTTAAAGGTTTTAGTATCTCCACTAAATTATCAACTAATTCCCTGAGATCTACAATTTGCTTATGAATCAATAACTTGTTCGATTCGATTCTATTCACATTCAATAAGTCATTAACCAAATGAATAAGCCTCTCATTGGAAGTAATTAAACTGTTTAACTTGCTTTGTTGTTTGGGAAGAAGATTTTCGTCTTTTGCCATGGATTCTAAAACCCACTTATTAGTTGCTAAAGGCGTACGCAATTGATGGGAGGATAGAGATATAAAATCCCTCTTTGCCTGATCCAGTTGACGCTCCTTGGTTACATCGCGGAAGACCACTACGCAGCCAATAATTTTTCCGTTTAAGTTTTTAATTGGAGCGGCTGAATCGGCTACTGGTACCCTGCTTCCATCTTTCTTAATTAATAAAATATGATTAGCCATTTCGGTTCTCTTGTCATATTTAATAGCCTCATTAATAAAATCGTTTTCCGGCTTTTCTTCTTTTTCCGTAATCAAATTAATAATTTTATTATAATGACTACAAATTGCTTGTTTAGCAGAAAAACCTGTAATTTCTTCAGCAATTTTATTAAATAGCAATATTTTACCGTTTGTATCGCAGGCCAAAACGGCATCCCCAATTGAAGCCAAGATAGCTTCGTCTCTCATTTTAATATTATATATCTGTTGTTCTGATTTTTTTCTTTCCGTAATATCAGCAATACTCGACAAGATATAATCTTCTGAATTAAGCTTGATTAATTGAGCTGAATATAATCCGGTAAGAATCTCTCCTTTCTTAGTCTTAAATAAATATTCTCGATTCATGACAGCACGATTAGAAATAAGATCCTTTATCATGTTTTTCCTGTTTTCCAAATCAACCCACAGCTTCATTGCAATTGAAGTATTAGATAAAGATTCTTTTCGAGAATAGCCAGTTAACGAAATGAAGGCATCGTTAACGTCGATGAAGCGCCCGTCTTTTTGCCGCGTAAGAACAATAGCATAAGGAGAAGTTTGAAAAACTTTGGAAAACTTTTCTTCGCTTTCTCTTAATTCCTTTTCTGCTTTCTTGCGGTCATCAATATCACGAATACTCTCAATCGCTCCAATAATTTTTCCGGAATTATCACGCAAAACAGATGCTTTAGCGTAAACCCAAGATCCTTTTTTATTATAAAGATTCTTAGCAAATACTTCAGCCATAATAGCCCCCTTGTCGCGATGAATGTTTGGATACAACTTTTCAATTTTCTTATTTTTTTTAAATGCTAAATTAACCAGCTGTGGCCTTCTTTTTCCATAAAAAGGAATGGAATAAATATAGTTTCCTTTGCCGATCATTTTGGAAGCCGGAATCCCGGTCATTTTTTCGATTGCCCTGTTCCAAATAATAACTTTTTCATTTTTATCAATAACTAAAGTCGCGTCCGGTAAAAATTCAATGATATCCATCATTTCCTTCTGACTTTTTTGCAAAACATCTTCGGTCTTCTTTTTCTTTGTTGTTTTTTTGATTGTTGAGGAATTATTTTTCCTTTTAATCATAAAATTATTTTTTAAAAGATAATTTTTATAAAATCTTCATTAATCCTTCATTAACTTTAATTTTATACCTTTAAAAATTTAAAGGCAAGTAATTTGCCCTCTCTGCCTTTTAATATCTACAAAAATCAGATAATATAAAGGTATGCATATTGCCGAAAATAAAAAAGCATATTTCGATTATGAAATCCTCGAAAAGTTCGAGGCTGGTTTGGTCTTAAATGGACAAGAAGTGAAGGGATTGAGGACCAGAAGCACTAGTCTCTCGGGTACCTATATCCTCATCAGGCGCGATAAAAACGGTTTGGCCGAGGCTTTCTGGATTGGAGGCAATATTCCCCCTTACCAACCGGAAAACGCCCTTAAAGGCTACGATCCAAGAAGGGACAGAAAACTGCTTTTAAATAAGGAAGAAATCGATTATTTGCTTCAAAAATCAACGGAAAAGGGCTTGACTTTAGTGCCTATTTCGGTTTATACTAAAAAACACAAAATAAAGCTTGAATTTGGCTTAGCCAAAGGCAAGAAGAAGTTTGACAAAAGAGAATCTATCAAGAAAAGAGAAGTTGATAGAAAGATAAGAAATGAGTTAAAAGTAAGGGGGTGAATTCGCTTCGACAGATGTTTGAAAATAATATGCAAGCCGAGTATTCTCAAATCTCGCTAAACTTAGAGAACTCAAATTAAGTGCCAAAAACTTATTTGAACAACCCGCATTAGCATACGCTTAACGCGGTGTCCTCCTGCCGATTCTCGCTGGGCAGTAAAGGGCATTAAAATCGCGAGGCCGACAATACAGCTCCAATCCAGTATGTATTGTTTAAAAAGAAGGATTCGAGGTTAAAGTATTCTTTCCAGTCTAAAGCTTTAATCTTGTAAAATAGATTGGAATACGCTTGTAGAATTATTATCGGATAATATTTGGACGCGAGCTCATTACTCGCCACCTCCACAATAATGAATAAACCATTATACAACAATCAAATAAAAGTTAATGAAGTGAGGCTAGTCGCAGAAGACGGCCAGCAATTGGGCGTTTTTACTTTGCCCCAGGCATTGGAAATCGCTCGAGAGAAAGGCATTGATCTCATCATGATTACCGATAAGGTTAGCCCCCCTATTTGTAAACTGGGAGATTACGGCAAACATCTCTATTCGCTTCAGAAGAAGGAAAGAAAAAATCTTGCCGGCAGTAAGCAATCGGAAACAAAAAATATCAGACTGACTTTCAATATTTCAGACAACGATATTTTAACCAGAGTTAACGCTGCTGAAAAATTCTTAAACAAAGGAGATAAGATAAACATCGAATTGCGTTTAAGGGGAAGAGAAAAATCATTATCCGACTTCGGAATTCAAAGAGTGAATAAATTCATCGAAATATTAAAAAGTAAATTAGAAATAAAGATTGATAGAGAGTTAAAAAAAGAGCCGAAAGGTTTATCAATGATTATTTCAAAAAAATAACATGAAAGCAAAAACAAGAAAATCTTTAGTCAAAAGATTTAAAGTAACAAAAAACGGAAAGGTCATGAGAAGGGCTGTCGGACAAGACCACCTTTTATCAAAGAAATCTTCTCAGAAGAAAAGATCTTTAAAGAAGATGATAGAAATGTCTCCATCTGAAGCTAAGATTATTAGAAAACTATTAGGAAAATAAACATATGGTAAGAGTAAAGAGGGGTGTTGCCGCCCACAAAAGAAGAAAGAAAGTCATTAAAGCGGCAAAAGGTTACAAGTGGAGCAGAAAGTCCAAATTCATTGCTGCCAAACAGGCTTTGATGAAAGCATGGTCATATGCTTACCGTGACAGAAAGGTAAAGAAGAGAGAAAAGAGATCTCTATGGATTGTAAAAATGAATGCCGCCTTAAGAGAAAACGGAATGACTTACAGTAAGTTCATTCCCGCTCTAAAGAAATGCAATATTGAATTAGACAGAAAGATCCTATCTCAATTAGCCGAAGAAAACCCCGAAATCTTTATAAAGGTTTTGGAGAAGGTAAAAGTTTCAGAATAAAATCATCAGGGATATTCTTAGAATATTCACAAACATATTCAATCCCGCAATCAATCATCTCATCTTGAGATGATTTTTTGTATTTGCGAACCAAGACCGTCGGACCGGAAAAGTTATAAGGATCTAAGACCACATCCCCTTTTTTCCTTAAATCGGTCAGCTTAATACATTCCTTGGCGTCTCTAGCCACAACAATCAATAAGTCTTTCTTCCAAAACACCCGGCCAAACTTAATCACTTCGGCATCATTACCGACAAACTTGGGAACCCTCTCAAATAATTCAAATAACTTTTTAGAATAATTGGCATCGGTTAAGATACAACCTCCAGCCGGACTAGGATATTCTTTAATCTTAAACTTCTTGGCCAGCTCAATCTGTTTCCCTCTGCCCCGGCCAGAAATATCGTAAAAGTTTTCTCTTTTAATTATTCCTAATTTTTCCGGAATAGTTATAGGCAAAACCTTAACTGATAAAGGACGAACAATTAATCCTTTTAATCCTGACTCTTTTTCAATTAAATTAAGTGAATTAATATTTTGAGACATCGGTCGCTGACCCAATACTTCTCCCGTAGCGACAAAATCATAGCCTTCCTTTTTCATAATCTTCCCGGCCGTCTTAATCATCAATAAATGACAATCGATACAAGGATTAATTCCCTTGCCTCTTCCGTGCTTGGGAGATTTAATCACTTTCAAATGTTCTCGACTGAAATCTTCCACTCTTAATTTTAATCCAATCTGCTTGGCAGCTTTTTGAGCCGAAGCTGAAGAAAAAAAGAAACTCTCAAAACAGAGAGGGGTTACTTCGATTCCTTCTTCTTTTAAGATTTTAGCCGAGAGCATCGAATCGAGGCCTCCCGACATTAAAACCAAACATTTACCTTTAGATTGTTTCATTGTTTTTTATTACTTCCATCTTAAACCTAAATCCTTTAAAGATAAAGTATTTAAAACATCTTTCTTTTCTAGCCAGCCTCTTCTGGCCTGATAGACTCCGAATTGAATATCCCCCAATTCTTTTCGGTTATGGGCATCGCTGCCGATAGTTAATTTAATTCCCATCTCTTTTGCTCTTCTCGCTGTCTGGTAACCAATGTCTGAACGATACGAATTTATTTCCAGGGCAACATCATTTTCTTGCGCCGCTTTCAATACTGCATCAATATCAACTTCATATTCTCCCCTCTTGCCCAAAATCATGCCCGTCGGATGATTTAATATCTTAACTAAAGGATGCTCAATCGCTTTAATTATTCTTTTAGTCATTTCTCTCTTGCCCATTTTAAAATTAGAATGGACACTCACGGAAACGTAATCCAATATTTTTAATGTCTTATCATTAATATCCAAACTACCATCTTTTAAAATATCGACTTCCGAACCTTGCAAAACTTTAAAATTAATTCCTTTCTTGATGAAAGACTTATTTAATAAATCTATTTCTTTCCTCTGTTCTAATAATCTTTTTTCATCAAGACCGTTTTCAATCTTTAACGATTGAGTGTGATCAGCAATTCCCAAATATTCATATCCTAATTCAATAGCCCGTTCCGCCATCTCTTTAATTGAATGTTCTCCCCCGTCCCAGGAAGTATGACAATGAAAATCTCCCTTAATGTTTTTCGATTCAATTAAAGCCGGCAGATTCTTCTTGGTTGCTGCTTCCAATTCTCCTTGATTTTCTCTTATTTCCGGAGGAATCCAATCCATTCCTAATTTCTCGTATACCTCTTCTTCGGTTTCTCCTTTAATTTTTCTTTCATTTCTAAATAATCCGTATTCATTTAACTTGTATCCCTGCTTTATCGCAATACGACGCAAAGCAATATTGTGATCCTTTGAGCCGGTGAAATAAAGTAAGGCTGCCCCGAACGAGCTGTCGCTAACCAATCTTAAATCCATATCCAATCCTTTCTTGGTTTTAATTGAAGACTTGGTTTCTCCTTTGCCCACCACCTTAACTACATCATCCATGGAAACAAAGGTGTTCATTATTTTCTCCACCAAATACTTATCGGTTATATCCCGTATTGATACTAAAAAATCCACATCACCGATGGTTTCTTTTCTTCTTCGAGTTGAACCGGCCACTGACAAAGCAACAACTCCTTTAATTTTTTGAAACTTTTCCGAGATACGTTCTACTTCGGGAATAATTTCTCGCAAAAGAAATCTTCCTCTTCCCTGTTTTAAGAATTGAATTGATTGGAGAATATTTTCTTCCATTTTTTCTCCGAATCCGAACAAGGGAGCAATCTTGTGGTCATCCAATGCTTTTTCCAAATCTTTCAAATTCCTCACCCCCAATTCTTTCCATAATCTTTTGATTCTTTTCACTCCCAATCCTTCTACCTTGGTCAAATGCTCCAAATCAATCGGTGAAGCTTTTTTTAATTCTTTAAAATATTTAATCTTGCCGGTTTTCAAAAACTCTTCGATATTGGCGGCAATACTTTTCCCAACTCCGGGAATCTTCTTCAAACCATCAATTCCCTCTTTCTTGTACAAACTCGAAATATCCTCTTCCATATTATCAATCACAATCGCTGCCTGTTGATAGGCTTGAGGCTTAAAGGGAATTTCCTGCAATTCAAGAAATTCACCGATTTCAAATAAAATTTGAGCCACCTCTTGATTTTTCATTGTTTGCTTCTAAAAATGTCTTTTAAATTAGAATGAAACTTTCTATTAAAAACACCTTCAATGTCTTTTCTTAAACAGAGAAGAACTATCACGCTTAAAATTCCTAAAGATCCGGCCAGACCAAAAGTAGCGGCATAGCCCATTTTTGTAACCAAGAATCCGGTGGTAATTCCCGCCGCCGCGGTTCCCAAACTTAATGATGTGTCGTCCAGTGCCCACTCACTCGCCTCCTTACCTTTATCAATATTTCTGGTAAAGATTGCACGCCAGCCTGATAGACCCATTGCAATACCAATACCGTAAAAAGCCTGAAGCATATAAATATGCCAGGGATAAATAGCAAAAATATATCCAAATAAAACCAGAGTAGAAATAAAATTGCCGGCTACCAAGAAAAGATAATCATCTTTCTCCCCGACATACTTATCCAGTAATCTTCCGGCCGGAAGAACCAATAACGATCGGCAGAACCAATAGATGGCGGTAGCAATACCGACAACCAAGGCCGTTCCTCCCTGAATTTTCTCAACGATGAAAATAGCGAAAACCGGGCTCACTAATCCCCAGCCGGTCCAAAAAGCGATATCAGCCAATATTAAATATTTAACTATCTTGTTTACCTTTGCCATAATTGAAAATCTTACTCTCTGCTAATTTAAATCCGGTTCTTAAAAGAAATGCCATACCGACTGAAGAAACAACAATCTCGGCGGCTCTTAAAATTAATGTGAAAACGGTAGCCGTTGAACCTAATAATCCCAAAGATGTAAAAGCATAATACTGGATTGCTTCATGCGAACCGAGCGAAGTCGGAATCGGAATCATTGATGATAAATATGAAAACCCTAAAATTGATAAAGAAGGAAAGAATCCTATCATATTACCCAAGAAGAATATCAATATCCAGACCCTGGCCTGCATTACAATTGCCCTTAAGATTGAAAGTGCAACTCCTTTATTAAAACTCTTACCCCATTGAAAATATTTAAAAACATCATTTTCAACCGAGATAAATCCATTATCATCGCTCACCTCTTTTTTCCAGAACCTTCTCACGATATCCCTGATAATACTTTTCTTTCCCAAGGCTCTGATGTAAAAATAAGAAATAATCGAAACAAAGAAAGTAAGAGAAACTCCGAACACCATTACTAATTCTTTGGGAGGAAGATAAACATTATACAAAAAAAATGCTAATCCCAAGAAAATAACTAAAATATTGGCGGTCCATTCAAGTATTCTTTCAATAATCACCGAGGCAAATGTTTTCTTCCAAGAAACATCACTCTCTTTAGTTAACCCGTAAACTCGGAAAGCTTCTCCACCCCAGATTAATATCGGCATCAAATACATCATTGAATAACCCCCAAGATAGATTTTAAAAAGATTAAAAAAAGAAACTTTTATTCCCGAATCTTTTAATATCTCCTGCCATCTCCAATTACCAATCACTGCCACCAAAAATGAAAGAAGGATAATTACCAAGCCTTGCCAACCGGTAAAAACAGCAAAAGCCCTTCCTATTTCTTGCCAACCGATAACTTTTCCTAGTTGGATAAAAATAACCAAACCTAAAATCAATGAAAAACCGAACAATATTTTTTGTTTAACCGAAAAACTCATACCTTATTTTAGTATAAAAAAACCGGCTTTACAAGCCGATTTTAGAATTCCTTATCAATAAAAGAAGTGACATCGTCTTTAACTTGCTGCCAGGAATAATCATGCCCGTTAACATGCATCGCCTGAGTAAAAGAGATATGATTACCAGAAATATTATTATATGCCCAAATAAACGGAACTTTAATCACGGAAAGGATAAGCTTACCCAATCTTCCGTTAGCCAAGATGTCGGCTTGATTATTTAAAGAAATTATATTGTCGCTTTCAGTATTATTCTTCCAAAAAGGAGCTCCTAATTCAATTGCCCAAACATTATCATTCTTATCTTTCAAATCTTCCATTGCCGCATCGATAAAAGACGCTCCGTTAGATAGCCCGGCAATAATAACCTTATCATTAGGATTTTTGTCTAAGAATCCTTCTATCCGATTAGAAAAAACTTTAGAACTATCAGGAAAGTTAAAAAATACTTCCCTTAAAGATGCTAATTTACCGAAAAGACTTTCTTGAGTTCTGTAATACTGGACAATCGCAACCTTGTAATTTTTGCTTTCAATCAACTCTTTTGTCTTATTAATAATCGGATTGAAATCAAGAGCCTGGTCAAAAGGAACTGTTCCCCATCCCCCGGAATTAAAAACAATAACCACGTCACTGCTTTCTCCCGCCCGCATTAATTCTCTTTCAAAATTTTCTCCGTTGTATTTCAGAAAGACAAAATCAAACCATAGAAAAGACACCAGAGAGAGTATCACAAAAATACCTATTAATATTTTTGCTCTTTTATTCATATTAAGATTCCTCGTATTGTATTTTTAATATCTTGTAGTTATGGTTTCCGTTGAAAGAAACAGACTCACCAACTTTTTTTCCAATAAAAGACATGCCCAGTGGAGATTCGTTACTTATTAATCCTTTAAAGGGATCTGCTTCAAGGGTTCCAACAATTTTATATTCTTCGTGAGTGGTTGAACCGTTTTTCAAGACAACCTTTGCGCCCAAAGAAACCTTATCCTGTTCCGACTTTCCCGGCTTTCTGATAATTTTATAGTTTTTTAAGATATTGTCTAATTCCTCAATCCTCTTCTCAAGCTCATCTAAATTCTCTTTGTAAAACGAGTAATCAGGATTCAAAGCATCACCCTCAAGCATTGAAGGAGCCGATTCTAAAATCTCGTTCCGCTGAAGCGATCTTAAATCTTCGTATTCCTTCTTTATCTTCTCTAAGCCTTCTTTTGTTAAGTAAAATGTTTTTATCATATTTTTGTTTTATAAGCAGAAATCCTCTCCGTTGTGGAGAGGATTTTGTTTTATTATATATTTAAATTATGTTTAAAATCCTCTCCTTTTAAGTTTTCCTGAAATCATAGCCAAAAAGAATGTTCTGTTTTTAGCCCAGATATTTACAATCGTATAAAACTGTTTTGTAGTATTTATTTCCATATTTACGATTAAATTATACTCTCCCCTCTACACTTGTCAAGACCGCAATTGTAAAATATGATGTATTTATGCAAATAAATAAAAATACCATCTATATCATTTCTTCTTTTCTATTAATTTTAATTATTTTTTTAATTAGTTCAGTTTTTTTACCTTCAAACAAGGAAATTGATGCCAAACTTTTTACCATTGAAAAGGGTCAAACCGTTAAAGAAATATCCTTAAACCTAAAAGAAGAGAAACTAATCAAAAGCTCCACTATATTCATTGCCTATGCCGCCATTACCGGTAAGTATTCTAAAATGCAGGCCGGAGAATACCTTCTTTCTTCACAGATGAGCATCTCGAGGATAATAAGCATTTTCACTCACGGTGAAACAGCTAAAGAAAGTCTAACCATTATCGAAGGCTGGGACTTAAGGGATATCGCCAAATATTTAAAAGATAAAAATATTGCCGAAGAAGAAGACTTCTACGCTATCGTCGGCAATCCATCCGGAGAAAATGAATCGGTAAATGTAGAAGACTATAGTTTTCTTTCTGATAAGCCAAGCAATATTAGTCTTGAAGGCTATCTCTTCCCCGACACCTACTATATTGATAAATCAGATGACCTGGATAGCATTGTTAATAAAATGCTAATTAACTTTGATGACAAAATAACTTCTGATTTGAAAAAAGAAATCAAAAATCAAAACAAAACTTTGTTCGAGATAATTACCATGGCTTCAATGATTGAAAAAGAAGTTAAAACCATGGAAGACAAAAAAATTGTTTCCGGCATTCTTTGGAAAAGAATGATCAGTGGAATGAGGCTACAGGTTGATGCTACTGTCCTCTATGCTCAAAACAAAGAAGGATTGAAAGTCTACACCAAAGATACTCAAATTGATTCTCCTTATAATACATACAGAAACGACGGACTTCCCTTGGGACCGATTAGTAATCCTGGCATCGACAGTATTATCGCCGCGGTTTATCCGACCAAAACAGCTTACTATTATTATCTTTCTGCTCCGGACGGAAAAACAATATTTTCAAAAACATTAGAAGAGCACAATAATAACAGAATCAAATACTTGAAATAAAAAACCGGGGTCAATCCCCGGTCTTTCTTTATTTCTTATCTCCTATTTTTTCGAATGCTCTCAAAACCTCTAAAGGTATTGCAAAGATAATTGTATTCGATTGATCAGAACTGACATCATTAATCGACTGCAATGTTCTTAAGTGTAGAGCTCCGTTAGAGCTGGCAAGGATATCAGCCGCCTTGGCCATATTGTCAGCCGCAGCCACTTCTCCTTCCGCCTTAATAATTACGGCTCTTTTTTCTCTTTCTGCTTCGGCCTGTTTTCCGATAACTCTTTTCATTTCTTCAGGTAAAGTAATATCCTTCAATTCAACGTTCTCAACCTTAACTCCCCAATTATCAGCTGATTCGCCGATAATATCCTTAATATTCTTGGAAACAGTTGCTCTTTGAGATAAAAGCTCATCTAATTCAACCTGACCGACAGCATTACGCATTGTTGTTTGAGCTAATTGAGAAACTGCATAATAGAAATCTTCAACCTCCAAGATTGCCTTCTCGGCTGAACTTATCTTGTAGTAAATAACAGCATTAACCTTAACTGAAATATTATCTTTGGTAATAGCCTCTTGATCAGGAACATTTACCGCTTTCACTCTCATATCTACCTTTTTATAAAACTGAATGACGGGAAGAACGATGTTCCAGCCCGGTTTCATTGTTCCGGAGAACTTTCCTAAAGTGAAAATAATTCCATTCTCGTATTGATTGATTTGCCTAATTGAAGTCAATAGAATCGCTACGATTATGGCTATGATTATGAAAAAATCCATATCTTTATTTGATTATTATTATATTAAAAGATTATCACCAATTAATCCTTAAAACAAGGTCTTCTGCCTGATTGCTTCTCTTTTCTCCACCTCGGAAAATATCTTAACTTTTCCATACTCTCCGTCAAATCCCGGCGATATATTTACCTTTCCTTCTCTTGCTCTTTTAATTCCCTCGACAATATTACTGGAAATAACTTCTTTTAATGATTCTAAAGGGACGTCTAATAAAATATTGAATTCTGATTTGAAAGCTAAAATTAATTTCTGATATTCAGCATCGACTCCTTTTGTTCCCGAACCGATACCCAAAGCTTCTCCGATTATTTCTTTCAAAGGAACGATGCTTCTAAAAGGAATTGCATCTTTAGGAACAAACCCTTCCGGTTGATCAGCCAGCTTTTCAATCCTGTTCATTACTCCAACGGTTAAAGGTTTCCCGCAAACAGGACAAGTTTCACTGTATTTTAATGAATCTTTAGAATCCATATAAATATTACAAGCCCGGTGTCCGTCTCCGTAATACTTCCCTTCTTGCGGATAAAATTCAATTGTTTCTAAGAATCCTTTTCTGGTTTTAATTGCTTCAGTAATTGAATAATAATCTAAATCTACATCAAAGACATTAGCTTCTCTCCCAATCTTCTCCGGACTGTGAGCATCGCTATTAGAAATAACTGTAATCTTTCTTATATCCGGTAATCTCCAAAGCATAGCCGGGTCAGCCGATAATCCGGTTTCAACTGCATAAATAGAAGAAGATAGTTCTTCGAAACATTCTTCTAGTGAATCGAATCCTGATTTAGAGCCGAACAATCCGAACCACGGAGTCATGCAATGCGCCGGGATAACCATACAATCAGAAGAAACACTTAAAACAGTCTTTACTAACTCTTTGGCATCAAGACCCAGGATCGGCCTCCCGTCAGACTTCAAATTACCTATCTTAGATAATTCTTCATTTATTTTTTCGCAAACCTCTATCGAAGGAGATAAAACGATAATATGTATCTTCCTGGTCTTCCCTTTCTTGGAATAGATGCAGCTTATCTCTGTGGTTAATAAAAATCTGGTTTCAGAATTTTTGTATTGAAACAAGCCGGGTTCAGCCGGCTTCAATTCTTCTTTAATGTTTTTAATCCATTGCGGATGAGTAAAATCACCAGTCGCAATCACTTTGACTCCTTTGATTTCCGCCCACTTAGAAATGTTTTCCAAGTCTGTTTGTCCACTTGTCGCTCTCGAGTACTTTGAGTGAATATGGAAATCAGCGATGAATTTCATACTTTAAAAACTTTGTATCCCTCTCTAGCCCTATCTTTTATTTTTATTCCCACCTCTTTTCCTTTCTTGGCTTTTTTTAATTTCTCTCCTTTGAATTCCATTGAAACAATCTTTTGCTTGAAGTCGGTATTCTCCCCTCCCACGATTCTGACTGTGTCACCGACAGATAAATTATCGGACAACTTAATTGCCACGACTTTAATCTTATCGAAATAGTGAGTAATCTTACCGATCTTTTTTTCTTTTCTGATAACCTTCTTAACAACTTTCTTAACAGCTTTTTTAATCGGCTTCTTAACAACCTTCTTTTTAGTTGTCTTCTTTTTTGTTGCCATATTATTTATCAAGTATTTTTAAATTATGACCTTTTTGAAGTTCTATTTCTTTAATTACTTTTTTTATCAAAGATTTAGGATCTCGATCATAGATAATTTCTTTAGCAATCTTGCAGTAACTTTCAGCGATTCCCCTTATCTTATCTGCTGTACCTCCTGTTCCTTCAAGAACGCCAATAATCTTTTTAGTTTCAACCGCAGTGGTAAACTCATGCAAGGTTCCGATTCTTCCGCAAACGATAAGTACTGCATCGGCTGATTTAGTCATAATAATATCACGACCAGCATAATCTCCTCCGGTATAAATCATCATATCGAAAGGCTCCAAAGGAAGCTTGTATGATTTCATATGCTCCTTTTCTGTTGCTGCCGGAGAAAATCCGATATTGTATCCCCCCTCTTCATTGCAACCGATAGCAGCAAAATACGGAACACCGGTTGTTGCTCCACTAACTAAGGTATGTCCTTGGCGAGCAATCTCTCGGCCGACTTCTTTTGATATCTCTTCTATCTTTTCACAACAATGCCCGACCTCAGCCGCACCAGAAACAACAATATTATATTTAACTTCAGTCCTTTGTTTACTCTTTGCCATAATATATAATTATTTAATTTTTCGTCCCACGATATAGAAATTGGAATAAGGTTTTTCTCCGACTAATATTTCTCCTTTATCAATTACATCGAATCCAGCTTCTGATACCAATTGTATCAATTCTTCTAAATTAAAACAATGGAAGTATGTGTTCTTGCTCCCGTACCACGGAAGAAAAACATCACCCTTGTCTAATCTAAACCAATCAAGAAAACTTCTTCTCTTCATTTTCTCTTTTAAATTCCAAACCGTTAAAACTAAATAACCGTTATCTTTTAAAACTCTCTTAATTTCTTTTAAAAAATTCAAACGAAATTGATGAGAAGGAATGTGATGCAGGACAGCGATACTATAGACCTTATCAAAAGAATCGCTTAAAATAGATTCAATAGAAGAAACTTCAAACTTTCCCTCGGGATGATTATTTTTAGCAATTTCGATCAACTTAGAAGAAACATCGATTCCTAAATAATCAACATTTTTATTTTTAAAGGATTGATAAAAACGGGCATTGCCACAACCCAAATCCAAGACCTTGTCATTCGGCAAAAGATACTTATCAAAAAGAAAATCAAACTCTCTCCAGTTCTTTTCTCTCACCCTTGAATATTTATCAGCAATGCTGTTATAATCCAAGACAGTCTTATCTAATATTTTTTTGGCATATTTACCATCCATATGGAATCAAACGAATTAATAATTAAAGATTTACTTAAATTAAAGGCCAAAACCCAGAAAGATTTGTCATTGGCAAAAAGAAAAATCTCCAAAGAATACAAGGTTTCTTGTCCCTCGAACATCTCTTTACTTCAATCCTACCATAATCTGGTCCTAAAAAAAAGAATTAAAAAAAGCGAACAATTAGAGGAATTATTGAAGACTAGGCCGGTCAGATCACTCTCCGGGGTGGTTAATGTTTCTGTCTTAACCAAGCCCTATCAATGCCCGGGAAACTGCCTTTACTGCCCTTCTGAAGCGGATATTCCCAAGAGCTATCTATCTGGTGAACCAGCGGTTGAAAGAGCCAAAAGATTGAATTTTGACCCTTATCTGCAAACTCAAAAAAGAATTGAGGTTTTAGACATGTCGGGACATATGACCGACAAAATTGAACTGAGAATGATTGGCGGAACTTGGTCTTTCTATGATTTAAAATACAAGATATGGTTTGTTAAAAAATGTTTCGAAGCCTGCAATCAGCAAAAAGATAAAAAAGAAAATCTAAAAACAAAAAGTATTGAAGAATTATGGAAAGAATTGGAATCGGCCCAAAAGAAAAATGAAAAAGCCAAATATCGAATTGTCGGAATGTCTTTTGAAACCAGACCCGACTACATTAATTTAAAAGAAGTGATTGAAATGAAAAGATTGGGTGCAACCAAGATTGAATTAGGAGTTCAGTCTATCTACGACGATGTTTTAACATTCAATAAAAGAGGCCACGGAGTTAAAGAAACGATAAGAGCAACCGAACTGTTAAAAAACGCCGGATTCAAGGTGGCTTACCAGATGATGCTTAATTTACCCAAATCAACTCCTGAAAAAGATATTAAAATGTTTGAAGAATTATTTAATAACCAAGACTTCAAACCGGACTATCTTAAAATCTATCCCTGCGCTTTAGTAAAAGAAGCTCCGTTATACAAGCTTTACCTAAAGAAACAATATAAACCATATAAAGAAAGAGAATTGATTGAAACAATTAAATCGATTAAAAAGCTGATTCCCAAGTATGTGAGAATAGAAAGAATCATCAGGGACATTCCCTCTCCTTTAATTGTTGAGGGCGGTGCAAAAATATCAAACTTGAGACAAGTTATCGAAACTGAAATGAAGAAAGAAAACTGGCAGTGCCAGTGTATCAGATGTAGAGAAATTAAAGATTCGAAAAGCAAAGCAAAAATATTCCTAATGAGAGAAGATTACAATGCCTCCCACGGAAAAGAGATCTTCTTGAGCTTTGAAGATAAAAACAGAGAAAACATCTATTCTCTTTTAAGATTAAGAATAAATTCTGATAATAAAAATATTATTCCTGTTTTAAAAGATTCTGCTATTATTAGAGAAGTCCATGTTTTCGGTCTGGCTGCTTCAATATCAAAACAAAATTCACTTATCCAACACAAAGGATTGGGACAATTAATGATAAAAGAAGCGGAAAGAATAGCCGAAAAAGAATACAAACTAAATAAAATAGCTGTTATCTCCGGAGTCGGAGTCAGGAATTACTACAAAGAAAAATTAGGATACAAACTCAAAGACGGCTATATGATTAAAAAACTATAATTATGAATCAAGCTTTAAAATTCATCGACCAATTAAATAAAGACTATTTAATAATCCATAAGAAATACGAAGAATTGTATTGGATTTCCTATATGGGCGATCATTCAGTGGATAAAGAATTGAACGAAGCCCACAAAGCCAAAGATGCGTTTCTGAGTAATAGCGATTACTATAATAAAATAAATTCTTTATTAAAAGACGCCGATATTGAAACTAAAGAACGCCTTAATATCTGGCTTAACTTTTTCAAGAACTATCAATTAGATTCTAGGACCTTAAAGTTAAAAAACAAAATCAATCAACTTGAATCTAAGATATTAAAGATAAGGTCCAGTCAAAAAGAAGGATACAAAGATCCTTACACTAAAAAATTTGTTTCCGCCTCATCTCTTAAAATGAGAACGATGATTAGCACAAATCCGGACGAAAAAATACGTAAGGCCTGTTTTAATGCTAAAGAAAAAATGGCAACAATTCTGATCAAAGAATATGTTCAAATAATTCAACTGCGCAATGAGTATGCTAAAATTTTAGGCTTTGACGACTTTTACGATTTCAAAGTGCAGACCGATGACGGAATGACCAAAAAAGAACTGTTTTCTCTTTTTGATTCAATCTACGAAAAAACTAAATATGCTTTTTCTAATATCAGGAATCTTGAACAAAAAATGCCGGGACTCAGAAAACCGTGGAATTTCAACTATCTATTATCCGGAAACTTCACCAAAGAAGAAGACCCTTATTTCCAATTTGATGATGCCCTATTAAGATGGGGGTTATCATTCTCCGCCTTAGGAATTGATTTCAAGAAAGGAAGTCTAACTCTCGACCTTTTGGATAGAAAAGGAAAATACAATAACGGATTTTGCCACTGGCCAGACCTGGTCCACTTTGATAAAAACAAAAGAATTCCCGGAAAATCAAACTTTACCTGCACTGTCGTTTTAGGACAAATCGGATCCGGCATCCAGGGATACGATACTCTTTTCCATGAAGGAGGACATGCCGCTCACATGCTAAATTCTGAACAAAAAGATGTTATTTTAAATCACGAATACTTCCCCATGCCGACACCGTGGGCAGAAACACAGAGTATGTTTTTAGAATCTATCTTCTCAAGCATTGAATGGAAAACACGCTACGCAAAAGATAAAGATGGTAATGCCTATCCATTCAACTTATTCGAAAGAAAGATAAGAAAATTATCCGTTCTCTCTCCACAAAGAATGAATTCCATTATCTTTGTTTCTCAGTTTGAAAAAGAAATATACGAAACAAAAAATCTTAACTTAGACAAGGTTTTATCAATCGCTAAAAAGAATTACAAAAAATACTTCGATATGTCAGTTGATTCTCTTTCTGCTTTAAATATTCCTCATATCTACTCATGGGAGTCTTCTGCCTCCTATCACGGTTATGGCTTGGCAGAATTAGCGGTCTATCAGTGGCGACATTATTTCCGAAAGAAATACGGATATCTTGTTGATAATAAAGAAGTGGGCAAAGAAATGGCTAAGGTTTGGAATTTGGGAGCTAAAAAAACATTTAAAGAATTTGTTAAAATAGCAACAAAAAAAGAACTCTCCGTTGATTCATTTTTAAAAGAGATTACTCGTTCTCCGGAAGAAATAATTAAAAAAGCAAAAGCAAAGATTAAAAAAATGGAAGCGATAAAAAGATCTGATTCAGTGGTAAATCTAAACGCCGAAATACATATGGTCCATGGAAAAAAAGAAATTGCAAACAGCAAAAAAGGATTCGAAGCCATGGCTCGACAATACAAAAAATGGCTAACTGAATACAAGTAATTAAAAACGGGGCTAAGCCCCGTTCTTTATTTTTCTTTGCACTTTCTTAAAAGCAGACTGGTTCGATTATTTCTGGTTTTTAAAACCCCTTTTTCGTTTTCAAAAACCCTCTTCCCTTCCTTGGTCTGCAAAATAATATTTCCTGAATCAACAGCGGCAACCAAAGGAGCGTGATTTGATAAAACCGAAATATTACCGGCACGAGTTTTAACGGTTAATATTTCCACTTCTCCTTCAAATATTTTCTTTTCCGGTGTTAATATTTCTACTTTCATGCAATAACTTGATTAATATTTCCTTTCATGAAGAAGTCCCCTTCTGACTTGTGATCTAATTCTCCGGAAACAATTTTCTCGAATCCTTCGATTGTTTCTTCAATCTTTACATATACTCCGGGAATACCTGAAAAGACTTCAGCCACAGAAAACGGTTGAGACAAGTATTTCTGAATCTTTCTGGCTCTCGAAACCACGATCTTGTCTTCATCGGCCAACTCTTCAATTCCTAAAATAGCAATAATATCTTGAAGTTCTTTGTATCTCTGAAGAATCTTTCTAACTTCAGTAGCTACTTTGTAGTGTCTTTCTCCAACGATTCTCGGATTCAATAATGATGATGTTGATTCCAACGGATCAACGGCTGGGAAAATACCAAGAGATGCAATCGCACGAGATAGAACCAAAGATGAATCAAGGTGAGAGAAAGTGGCAACGATAGCTGGATCGGTCAAATCATCGGCTGGAACATAAATAGCTTGCACTGAAGTAATTGAACCGTCTTCAGTGGAAGTAATTCTTTCCTGTAATGCTCCGACTTCAGAAGACAGAGTCGGCTGATATCCGGTTTGAGAAGGAATTCTTCCCAACAAAGCGGATACTTCAGAACCGGCTAAAACGAAACGGAAGATGTTGTCCATAAACAATAGAACATCTTTCTTTTCTACATCTCTAAAATGTTCAGCAATAGTCATCGCGGTAAAAGGAACCCTCAACCTCACTCCGGGAGTTTCGTTCATCTGTCCAAAAACTAAACAAGTATTTTTAAGAGTATCTGCTTCTTTCATTTCTCTAAAAATATCGTTTCCTTCTCTGGATCTTTCTCCGATACCGGCAAAGATTGAATAACCGTTATGGAATTTAGCAATATTGGTAATCAACTCTTGAATTAAAACTGTCTTACCTACTCCAGCTCCACCAAACAATCCCACCTTTCCTCCTTTAGGTAATGGGCATAATAAATCAATCGCTTTAATTCCTGTTTCCAAAATTTCAACCTCTGATTTCTGATCTTTTAATTCCGGTCCTTTTTTATGAATAGACTCTCTTCTAGTGGCCTTGATTTCCGGGCCATTATCAATCGGTTCACCTAAAACATTCAATAGTCTTCCCAAGGCATCTTTACCAACTGGAACTTCAATCGGCTTACCTGTATCTTCGACTATATCACCCCTTTTTAAGCCCTCTGTTGGGCCCATAGCAAGGCATCTTACCTTGCCCTCACCTAACTCCTGTTCTACTTCTAAAACAAGGTTTTTTGCTTTAATTGTGAGCGCGGTGTACAAAGCAGGAACTTTTCCTTCTTCGAATTCGACGTCTATCACCGGCCCGATAACTTGTGTTATTTTTGCCATATGTTTTTTATTTTATTCCATTGCCTCTTTGGTCGATGATATCTCACAAACCTCGGAAGTTATTTGTTGCTGTCTTGCCTTATTATATACCAGTCTCAATCCTTCTAATAAGTCTCTGGCATTATCTGACGCATTTCGCATTGCCATCATACGGGCTGAATGTTCAGAAGTATTGGCGGAAAGAATGAATTGGTAGATAAGATATTCGACAAAGACTGGAATCACCTCATCCAATATTACTGCCGGGGACGGCTCTAATAAATAATCTACTCCGCTGGGTTTAACTTCTTCTTTGTCTTCTTTCTTTAAAAAGTTTTCAACAGTTTGATCTTCCATCGGAAAAAGTTGCGCAACTGAAGGTTTTTGAACAAAAGAAGAATAGAAGTGGGTATAGAAAATATATACTTTCTGATATTTATTTTCTAAAAATGCTTTAATTAAAAAGTCTGATATTTCTTTAGTTTGTTTAAAGCTCCAATAATCTCCAACTCCAGAAAAGCTGTATCTAATTCTTTCTGTTTTTGAATAATGCTTAACTGCTTTTTTTCCGATCGGCATGACTTCCACTTCTCCCTCTTCTCTTATCTTTGCAATCTCTCGATCGGCAAACTTTAAAATACCAGCATTAAAAGATCCGCAAAAACCACGGTCGGAAGCAACCACGCAAACTAAAATATTCTTCACCGGTCTTTCCTCAAAGAAAACTGACTTATGCTCTTTTAAAGCATTTTTCATATTCTTTAATACTCTGGTCATTTCTTCGGCAAAAGGTTTTGATTCAGAAAATCTCTTCTGAGTTTTTTTCATTTTCAAAGCCGAGAAAGTTTCCATCGCGCTGGTGATTTCGGAAATGTTCTTGACCGAACCTATTTTAGCTTTTACTTCTTTAAGCTCCATAGTTCTTTTTAACTTTCTTAATTAAATCTAAAAGACTTTCTTTGCTCTTGTCGGACATATCACCTGTCTCTTTAATCTCCTTCAATATTTGAGGAGTTTCTAATTCAACAGTTTTCAAAACTTCTTCTTCAAATTCACTTATTTTAGCCATTGGAACTTCTTCAATATCGCTATTAACTCCGGTGAAAATAACGATAACTTCTTTTTCAATCGGAAGAGGCTTCAAATCAACCTGACGCAAAAGCACTCTCATTCTTTTACCTTTTTCGATTGTCTTTTTAGTTTGAGGATCCAATTCTTCAGTGAACTCAGAGAATCTTTCCAATTCTTGGAATTGAGCCAAATCAAGCTTCAATCTTCCGGCAACTTTTTTAGTTGCTTTCATTTGAGCTGATGAACCTACTCTAGAAACAGAAGTTCCGATATTGATAGCCGGCTTCTGTTCTTTTCTAAATAAAGTTGAATCTAAGAATATCTGACCGTCAGTAATAGAAATTACGTTGGTCGGAATATAACCGGAAATATCTCCGGCTTGAGTTTCAATAATCGGCAAAGCAGTTAGAGAACCGCCTCCTTTTTCAGCACTCATCATGGCTGCTCTTTCAAGAAGTCTTGAGTGAAGATAGAAAACATCACCAGGGTAAGCTTCTCTACCTGGCGGACGTCTTAAAATTAAAGAGATTTCTCTCCAAGCCCAAGCTTGTCTAGTTAAATCATCGTAGACAACCAAAGCATCCTGTCCTTTGTCTCTAAAATATTCTCCAACCGTTGCTCCGGTAAAGGGAGCTAGATAAATAAAACTGGCTGGGTCATCGGGGAAAGCGCAAACTACGGTTGTGTATTCCATTGCTCCTTCTTTTTCCAAAGTGGCAATCAATCTTCTCACCTTGGCTTTCTTCTGTCCGCAAGCAACATAAATACAATACGGTCTGTTCTTCTCGTATTTTTGATTAATAATGGCATCCAGGGCAACGGCTGTCTTTCCCAATCCCCTGTCTCCAATAATCAATTCTCTTTGTCCTCTACCAATCGGAATCAAAGCATCAACCATTTTAATTCCAGTGTGCAAAGGTTTTGTCACCGGCTGTCTTTCAATAACTGAAGGTCCTTTTCTTTCCAAAGGTAGAAATTCCTTAGCCTTGATTTCACCTTTGCCGTCCAATGGCCTTCCTAAAGGATCAATAACACGACCCAAAAGTCCCTCTCCCACCGGCACGGAGAAAACCTTTTTGGTCCTTTTTACTGTTGTTCCTTCTTTGATATTCTTGTCAGAACCTAAAATTACAGCACCGACTTCGTACTCTTCCAAGTTCAAAACCAATCCCATAACATTAGCTTCGTCGAATTCAATCATTTCGAAGTTTTCCACCCCCTTAAGTCCGGAAATCTTTACAACTCCATCCTTGATTTCAACAACTTCACCCACTTCTTCCAGTTCTGGGGAAACTTCCAATCCTTCTAATTGTTTTTTAAATTGTTCAATTATATCCATATATTTTGTTTTTTAGCTTCAATAAAATATCCTTCATCGAAGCCTTAACTAACACGTCTTTTGTTTTCAAACGAAAACCGGCTAAAAGGCTTTCATCTAAAACATCGTCGACTTTTTCAATTCCTTTAACGATATCTTTAATCTTGTTCTTAATTTCGCTCTTTTCTTTTTCGCTGAAATCCTGAGCCAAAAACAATTCGGCTCTTTTCTCTTTCAAATATATTCTTTGAAGCTTTTTAATGATTGAAGGGATAAAAACAGATTTCTTCTCTAATGATTTTTTAAGATTAGCAAAAATCTTCTTAGTATCTTCGGGATGCTCTTCTAAAGAAAGATATAGGGCGCGGGCCCAAGATGAAATCTCTTTTTCTGTCTTCATATCTTAAGTTTGCTTAAAAAATCTTCGGCAATCTTTTTGCCTTTCTTGTCATCAATGCTTTCTTTCAAAAGCTTTTCAGTTAAAGAAAATGCATTTTCAATTGTCTTCTTTTTTGTTTCTTCTCTTTCAGCTTCCTTTATCGCTTCGGCTTCTTTTTGAGCCTTAGCTAAAATAGCAGACTTTTCTTCTTCTGCTTTTTTGTTCGCTTCTTCTAGTCTTTTCTTCGCCTCTTCATCCGCCTTAATTAATATTTTCTTCTTTTCTTCTTCATTAATTCTTCCTAAGTCTACTTTCATTTCTCCAATTTTGCTCAACTCTTTTTCCGCTTCAATAGACTTATTAATTCCCTCTTCTATCTTTTCTCTTCTTGTTTTAAGAAGAGCAAGAAAAGGCTTGTAAATTAATGTTTTAAGAACAAAAAATAGAATGGCGAAATTGACTATCTGGCCGACTAATATTTTCCAATCTATTTCTACGCTGCTCATTATTTTTTAATTAGACGAATAATATAATTAAAGATACGACTAAGGCATAAATGGCGATAGCTTCGGCAAAAGCGATAGCTAAAATCATACCTGTTTGAACTTTTGAAGATGCTTCGGGATTTCTTCCGATAGCTTCAGAACCTTTTGATCCAATCATACCGATACCTAGGCCGGGTCCGATTGCTCCTAAACCGATGGCCAATGCTGCTGCGATTGTGTTTAATGTTTCCATATTTTTATATTTTATTTTTTATTATTACCCGACCTTTTTTCCAAAAACGGAATTACTACTTTATACACATCGATAACCGTTAATCCTATTCCCACGAATACCATCAATAAAAGGAACCAAGGGAATGTATTCATTTTCTTATCTATCATTACTCCCAATATCACACAAGCTATCAAAGGAAAAGCAATTAAGAATCCTAATTGACTTCCCACTGAAAGCACGTATCCGATATTAGTGTTCTTCGGCGGCTGTGGTTGTGACATAGAATACTGTTATCAATGATGAAAATACTAATGCTTGAATGAATCCGACGAAAATCTCCAAGCCCAAAAACGGAAGCGGAACTAAATAAGGAACCATGAAAGATATAATCATTAACAATATTTCTCCGGCAAACAAATTACCGAATAACCTGATTCCCAATGACATTGTTCTAGTAATCTCCCCCATTGCCTCCAATGCTCCGACAAAAAACATTATCGGACTTTCAAATTTAATATACTTTTTAAGATATTTGATTCCCCCCAATTTCTTAATGGCGGTAAAATGAATGAAGACCATTGAGAAAATAGCCAAAGCCAAAGTGAAGTGAATGTCCGAGCTGGGTGACCTTAAAAAAGTAAAAATCCCCAATCCGGGGACTACTTCTAATAAATTATTTAATAAGATAAAAATGAACAATGTTCCGGCCAAAGGAAAAATCTCTTCCGTTTTTTTGCTGTCTCCTGTCATACCGTCAAAAATAGAAAAGACTGTCTCCAAGATAAATTCAAAAAAGTTCTGCATTTTACCGGGAACAATCTCTCTTTTCTTAAATGCAAAAAGAAAAAAGGCAATAATAAAAACTGATAGCAATATGCTGATGATAAAAGTATTGGTAAAGCTTATTCCCAAAAACGTGAAAACCGGCTCACCTGTTAAAGCTATATGTATATTCATAGGACAAGTCTATATTACCTGAAAAGGACTTTGTGTCAAGAAATATAAATTCTATTTTATCTTGCCAAATTCCTCTCTAACTATTCTTCTATCATCCCAAGCTTCTTTTCTCCCTCCTTCCCAGCAAATCCAAGGCTCGCATCCTTTGCCGGTAATAACGATAACATCTCCAGGTTTGGCTAATGATATCGCTTTATTAATCGCCTCTCTTCTATTAAAAATCTTAATCAACTTTTCTTTGTTTTTTACTCCGACACTCACCTGATCAATAATGTCTTCTGGTTTCTCGTCATACGGGTCTTCATTAGTAATAATGATAATATCACCGTATCTGTCGGCTAAACTGCCCAAGACCGGACGTTTCCATTTATCTCTTCCCCCACCGCAAGAACCCAAAACACAAATCAATTTACCATTCTTCGGTTTCACAAATTGATAAACTTTTTCCAAAGCTTCGGGAACAAAAGCGTAATCAACAAAAACTTCAAAAGGAGTATCAATCACTTTTTCCATTCGGCCGGCAATCTGACTCACCGATTCAATTCCCTTCTTACAATTTTCAACACTGATTCCTTCTGAAACAGCGATTGCAATTGCCGCCAAAGCATTGTAAATATTGAAATCGCACAATATTTTTAAATTAAAATTGATTCCCTTAACACTAAACGTTGAACCATTGGAAGTAGCAACGATATTCTCTCCTCTAATATCGGCTGATTCATTTTGAATCCCGTAAGTTATAATCTTTTGAGCACCAAACTCTGAAAAATAAGGAGCGTGCTTATCATCAATATTAATAATATGAGTTCCTTTAACGTCGTTAAAGAACTTCCCTTTGGCTTTCTTGTAATTATCAAATCCGCCGTGAGACTCAATATGTTCAGGATTTAAATTTGTAATGACCGCTGTTTTAAAATCGATAAACTTGTGACGATTTTGCGCTATTCCTTCCGAGGTTGTTTCGACAAAAGCATATTCGCATTTGGCTTTGACCGCATCTCTTAAAAATTTATTAATCACAAATCTTCCTGGCATCGTCATCTTTAATTTATTCTCCTCTTCTTTCTCCCCGATCTTAAACATGATGGAAGTTAAAGCGGCAACCTTAAAACCGTTGGCTTCTAAAATTTTCGAAGCAATATTTAAAGTGGTAGACTTTCCGTTAGTTCCGGTGATTCCTATCACTTTTATTTTTCGTGAAGGAAAACCGTAAACCAGAGCTGACAAAAAAGCCAACCCTAAGTGGTAGAGATTTATCAAACTCTTCGGAAGTAATTTTTTAACAATTTCCTTAATACTCATTTTCCCAATAACTTTAAAGCTTCTTTTATTCTTTCTTTCGGCTCTTTAATTTCTTCAGAAATCTGACCGATTGCCTCCCCCACGTCTTGTTTATTAAAACCCAGAGAAACCAAAGTATCAAATACTTCATCTTTCTCAATCTTCTTTTTGGGAGCAACCTTCACTTCCTTTATCTTTCCAGTAATCTCCAAAAGTATCTTTTGCAGTCTTTTAACGCCCACTCCTTTAACATCTTCCGGCAACTCTCCTTTTTCCAATGATTCCTTAAGTTTCTCAAGCGAACCGGCCACAGCCAAACCCATGGCTGTCTTGGGCCCGACTCCGGAAACACCCTTTAAAATCTTGAATAATTCAAGCTTTTCTGGGGTTAAAAACCCGTACAATTCAATCACCTTTTCTCCCAAAAAAAGATAGGTAAAAACGCTCCTTTCAGCGCCAATACTAAGCTCCCTTAAGTCAGTTGGAGCTAAAAAGACCTCAAAACCCACCCCTGATTTATCAAGAATGACCTTTTTATCGTCTTTGTATATGACTTTTCCGAAAATGTGACTTATCATTGCAGTCATTATATCAAACTTGCAATATTTAAACAATTAGTGTATATATATCGTATATGCCAATTACAAAAACAACTAAAAGACGCCCTGCTCAGATCGAAAGACGCAGAATCGTCAATTCAAAGAGAATTTTAGAAATGAGAAAGCTTATCAAAGAAGCCAATACTTTGTTGACTGCAAATAAAGTAGAAGAGGCTGAAAAGCTACTTCCGAGAATCTACAAAGCTCTTGATAAAGCAGCTAAAAGAGGTGTGATAAAGAAAAACACCGCTTCAAGAAAAAAATCAAGAATGATGAAGAAGATAAGCAAATCTGCTAAAAAATAAAAGAACCGGGGAAACCCGGTTTTCTCTTACAAAATATCTTCAGCAAGCTTTTTCCAATCCGACAATTTCAATCTTTCCATTTCGGCATCATGGAGAACTTTTCCTGTTGCCATTTTATACAACAAATACGGTGTTCCGCATTTTTCGCACTCTGTCTTGCCTCCAAAGTTGCAATAACCCTGTTTCCCCCAAAGCTCTAAACAAAATTTTAACTCATCTGTTGGCTTCATAGTATTTCTTTAATTTCTTTTAAATTATTAATTTGCTTCCAGGAGCAATTAAGTAATTTCTGGTTTCCTCCCATGGCAATGCCGTGCTTGGTCATTTCAAAAACTCCAATATCATTATCTCCGTCTCCGACAAAAATAATATCTTCAATTCCAACTTTCTCTTGATATGCTAATTCTTTTAATTTTTCTTTTTTGAATCCTCTTCCCTTAACACAGTCACTGGTAATCTTTTCTAATTCTCCCAGCTCATCAAAGATTAAATGACTGCCGGCATAGAAACCGTCGAGTAAAAGTTTTTCTACCATGCATTCCAAATAAATATCAATAGAACAGGAAATGAGATATATTTTATATCCCTTATCTTTTAAATAGTTAATAATGTCTTCGGTTCCGTCCTTGAAGGTGCTGGCTTTGTCCCAACAATTAGATACAAAATCTCTATTCGCCCGACCGGTTCTTTTTAATACGGTAACCAGTGCTTTCCAGGCATCATCGATTAATGTTTTCCCAGAGTAATATCCATTAAAAATTTCTTCAATTTCTTTTTCAACCACCTTGTCTCCGTTGGTAAAAATCTCCCATGAATTTTCTTCTACCAATGTTCCGTTAACATCAAAGCAAATAATTTTGTTCATATTTCTGATATTAAAACATCTAATGCAATACTCTGGTCTATTTTTCCAACTTTTATCTCCGAATCTAATTGAGTTATCCTTGCGTATATCTTCTTTAAATCTTCTAAGTTAAAATTATTAGCCTGATAAGTAGTCTTTCTAAAAACAAAGGGATGCATTCCTAATTGCCCGGGACCGCCGCCTTTAACTGAAATAATATTCCTGATTTGGGAAGCAATCATGGCCAAGATATATATCGCTGACTCCCCCTTTTCAATATGACTCTTAATCAAGTCCATCGCTTTCCTTTTATTCTTAGCAGCAATAGCATCAACCGTATCAAAGATATTTGTTTCATGACTTGGATGAACCAATAAATCTATACTCTTTTCAGTAATGCTTTTAGAATAATTAACCAGCTTTAAAACTTCATTTTCCATTCTCCATAAATCAGAACCGACGTATTCTATTAATTTCTCCAAAGCGGCTTCATTAATATCACCTCCCTTTTCTTCAATTTCTTTCTTAACCCAATTCTTTAATTTTACTCCGGTTAATAATTCAAACTCCTGAATTTTACCTTTCTTTTCTAAAAACTTTAATAACTTATCTGCTTTTAATACTTTTGCCTGTTCAACTAAAAGCAGAACATTATCCGAAGCGACAAAAGCATCTCCCTTTTCTAATAGGTCTTCTTTTAGTTTTGAATTAGAAAGAGGATCTAAAACGACTATCAGTTTCTTTTCTTTAAACATGGAAATCCCTAACATCTCGTTTCTTAAATCATCAAAAGAAATGTTTTTCCCTTCAAGATACCTTAAATTAAGACCACTCTTGTGTTTCTGTTTATGTTCTTCCATTATCTCCCCTAGCTTTTCTTTCTGTCGGTATGTATCTTCTCCGTATAATAGTATAATCATCTTTTTATTTGACACTTGGGACAAAAGAAAGTTCCTCTTCCCCCCTGTGTTATTCTTTTTATCATTCCCCCGCATCTCGGACAAGGTTTGTTTTCTTTTTGGTAAACCTTATTCATGCTTTGCGCTCCTCCTTTTTCTCCGTATAAGGTTCGGAAATCAGAAAAACTATCTCCCCTTAATTCAATGGCCTTTTCCAATATTTCTCTCATCGCCGTATAGATGTTTTTCAAATCTTCATCCTTTAAATTCTTGATTTCTTCTTCCGGATGAATCTTAGCTTTAAAGAGAATTTCTGAAGCGTAGATATTTCCGATACCGGAAATAAAGTTCTGATCCATTAAAACCTGCTTGATTTTGCCTTTCTTTTTCTCAAACAATTTTTTAAATACGGATAAGGTAAAATCTTTCTCTAATGGTTCCGGTCCTAGTTTAAGAAATTCTTTTGATGCTTCCAATTCTTTTTTCTTCCACAACTCTACCTTGGCAAACTTTCTGGCATCAGATAAAGCTAATTGTCTCTTGTCGTCTAAGATAAAAACCACGTGCAAGTATTTATTAATCGGATCGGTTAATAATGGCCCTTCATTTTCTGCCACCCAAAATCCCTTCTCTAGCTTCCATTTTCCTAAAAGCAAATGCCCGGCAATTTTCTGATGAACCAAAAGAATATAATCATCTGATAAGTCTATTAAAATATTCTTAGCCCTTCTTCTTACCCCGATTATTTCTTTCTTAATTATCTTTTTCTTAAAAGTTTCGAAAGTATCATTTTTAATCATTCCTTTTGCATCGGTCCAAATATCAATAAAGGTCCTGTGAAGGACCTCTTTGCGTAAATCTCTGACTATTGTTTCTACTTCTGGAAGTTCGGGCATTATCCTAAAATACTCTTTAATTTATTAACTATCTCTTGAGGGGTAAAGTGAGCTTTGACTAAAAAGTCTTTTGCTCCTAAAGCTAATCCTTTTTCAATATCTTCTGTCTGTCCCAAGTTAGAAAGAATGACCACCGGGATATTGGCAATTGCCGGATCCTGCTTGGCTTTCTCTAAAACTTCAAAACCATTGATTCCCGGCAAGATCAAATCCAATAGAACTACATCCGGTTTAGCTTCTTTAATCATTACCAGGCCTGATTCTCCGTCAGCGGCTGAAACAACCTCATAACCCAAGGTAATGAGCTTTTTACTCATTAATTCCCTTAAGAACTTATCATCTTCGACTAATAATATTTTTTTAAACATATGTTTTCTTATATTTTAATCTTATTATATTTATTGGTCAATACTTGGCATCGGGAATCGGAATAGTGAAAGTAAAGGTCGTTCCCGCCCCTTCTTTAGAATCAAACCATATTTTACCCTTGTGAGCTTCGATAATATTCCTGGTTGTATACAATCCCAAGCCGGAACCTTCGGTTTCCATTCTGATAACATTGTCTCCTCTGAAAAATTTGGTAAAAATTCTTTCGTGCTGAGCTGCCGGAATACCAACTCCAGTATCTTTAATTTTAAAAATAACATCGTGACTGTCTTTTTCTAAAGAAACTGTAATCTTCCCTCCTTCGGGAGTATACTTAACCGCATTTTCTAAAAGATTCTGAACAGCTAATTCTATTTTCTCTCGATCAACGCTTAAAGTGGGAAGTATTTCTTTCGGTCTCTCGAAACTCAAAGCCATTTTCTTCATCTTTAATAATTCTTGAGAACTATCAATAACGGTAGAAACAATTTCTTCAAGGCTTGCCGGTTCCTGTTTGTATAAAAATCTTCCTTCTTCAATTCTTGAAACATTCAAAAGATCATTAATCAAATTGATCATCCTTTCATTGCTGACATATGTCTTTTCTAACAACTCTCTTTGTTCAGGAGAAACAGTTCCTGTGTCACCATCCAATACCATACGTAAGGTCCATTTAATCGCTGATAAAGGAGTTCTTAATTGATGAGCCGCAATAGAAACGAATTCTGTTTTCATCCTCTCGACTAATTTGTCTCTGGTTATATCATGAAGAATAATTAAAACTCCTCCCTCTTCTTCCTGTATTCCTTCTAAGAAAACTGTGTAGACTTCAATGTCCATTCTTTTACCAATCGACATCTCCTTCTTGGTAACCTTATTAATCTTCTTTTTTCTAGAGTCTATTATTAATTCTTTGAATTCCTTCAGTTCTTCGCTGTCTAATAAATCAGCAAACTGTCTACCGACAATATCTTCTTTGTTCTTTCTTAAAAATTCTACTACTAACGGACTAATAATCTCCACTTCATATTTATTATTTAAAAGAAGAATACCATCGGGAAGATTCTCAATCATGGCCATAGTTTTATTCTTTTCCCGGACTGCTTCCTTTCTGGCTTCTTCGGTATCTTCCAAAATATTTAAAAGCGCCGCTCTCACCCTTCTGAGTTCGTCTTCTTTGGTTTCTGTGTAGTTTAATATTTTCTCCTCCATTAAGCTTTATTTTACCACAACTTCAAATTTTGACCAACACTTTTTTCTTCTTCGGTAGAGATATTTTTAATTAAACTGTTAAATCCGAACTCCTTAAGCATACTAACGATTTCTTTTTCGTCGTATCCTCCCCATTCGCAATCTTTCATATTAACTTCAATCGGCACGTCTTTTCTTATTTCTGATAATTCTCTACTTAAGAAAGCTTTTTCTTTACCATCAACAAGTTTTTCTTTAACACCCTTTGGCAAATCAGCCTCTCCTATCTTTTTATATAGATTCTCAATGCTTCCGAATTCATTAATCAATTTCAAAGCTGTTTTCTCTCCTATTCCCTTGACCCCGGGAATATTATCGGAAACATCACCTCGTAATCCTTTATAATCAATCAGCTGTTCCGGAGTTAATCCTTCAAACTTCTCACTGATCATTTTCGTATCGTAGATTAATCCGTTCTTAACTCCCTTGTTTAAGAAATAAACAAAAGTGTTTTTATTAATCAATTGAAGATTGTCCAAATCTCCCGAAACAACAATGTTTTCGACTCCTTCTTCTTTTCCTTTGGTTAAAGAATTGGTTAATGTTCCGATTAAATCATCTCCTTCATATCCGGCCATTTCAAAAATAGGGACATTAAAAGTTTTTAAAACTTTCTTAACCATTGGAATCTGATTATATAATTCATCGGGAGCTTTCTTTCGATGAGCCTTGTATTCTTCAAAAGCTTTCTTTCTGAAAGTCGGCTCGGGCAAATCAAAACAAGCCACAAAATATTTGGGCTTTAATTCTTTAAGTAATTTAAATAAAACAAGAAGGAAACCGTAAACGGCATTCACTACTTCCCCTTCTTTAGTTTTTAAAGGAGGTAAAGCATGAAAAGCCCGGTGAATTATTGAATTACTATCAATGATGACAAAGTTTTCTTTATTTTCCATAGTCGATTGTTATTTCTCTTTTATCTCCCTCAAGAATTTTAAATTTAATTAAAATCATATCCTTAGGCAAAATGCTTTTTATTTTCTCCGGCCACTCGATACAAACAATATTTTTAGGATTTTTAATAATTTCTTCAAACCCAAGATTTTCCATCTCTTTGGCTTTTTCAATGCGATAACAATCTAAGTGATAAAAATTCTTAAACCTACCCTTAAGGTCAAACCTGTTCATGATAAGAAAAGTTGGACTGGTTATTTTTTCTTTGATTCCCAGTCCCTTGGCAAAACCTTGAAGAAAAGTTGTTTTTCCAGCTCCCAAGTCTCCCTTCAAACCAAAAACCACTGCTTTTGACCCTCCCTTTATTTCCTCGGACAGAGCCATCCCCACCTCTTGAGTTTCTAGATAATTTTCTGTTAAATATTCCATAAATAAGTATACTTATTGTTGCATAATCATTATCTTTTTGCAAAATCAAGAATTTTAAAAACACTTAAAAACTTAAATCTAAAAGCTAAAATTTTACATGCCATACTAATTATGATATCTTTTAATAATAAAATGATCTTTTACATTTTAGGGGAGGTGTTTGATGTAGGAAAGTTTTGCATTTGAAAAAGGTATCAAAAGATGAATAAATTTCAAAGGAGGTTTGGAATGAGACATAAAATTGGCATAATTGCCATGATACTATGCCTAATTGTATTGGGCATAGCAACTCCTGTTAGCGCTGATGCATGTGTACCGCTAACAATTACTGGAGGAAATTTATACACCCTTAATGGCTACCCTGGCTACGCCTATGACGGCAACGGGTATCTCCTCTGGACTTACGGCCAAAGTCTTTCAGCTACTTACAAGCGTGCCTCAGGAAGTAATATTCAATTTGCCGACAACTACGGCAACAACTGGGACGAATGCGTCAGCGCAGTAAAAGCGCTGAGTGGAAATAATGTTCCAACAGGAAACTGGTCAAGAGGAAGCCAAGTAACAGCTGGCAGTGTTTCTCAAGGAACGGCAATCGCTACGTTCCTTGGGCCAGATAATAGTTATTATGGACACGCTGCGATATTCAAAAGCTACGTATACACCAATGGCGTCATTACTGGAATTGAAATGTGGGATCAAAATTGGCCCACGGGAGGTCTTTTCGGTAAACACACACGCGTCACCTCAGGAACAGGAGTTAATAATGCCAACAACTACTATGTAGTTTTGGTACCATAATTTCTTTCTATTTTTAAGGGACTAAAAAGTCTCTTTTTATATTATAAACCAACTATTTACCTTTTCATTTTTTAGAGATAAAATAAAAATATTAAACAAACACAAATCAAATGAAAAACTGGACAAAAATTTCAATTATCATCATCTGTCTTTTTGTCGGACCGTCTTTGCTTTCTTTATTAATTAAAGAAGAACCGACGCCTACGCCTGTTAATGAAGGCACTGTTACGGAAGTTAAAAAAGTTGTTGATACTTCTAATTGGAATGAATACATTAATACCCAATTAGATTTTTCAATAAAAATTCCATTGGAAGTGACAACCCTTCATAGATGTTCCAGCGATGGACAAACAGAGAACACTCCCTTAAAGGTTTACGAAGATAATCAAAACGGAGCAATATATATTTCTCAAGAATATTATTATGGTGTCAAATGGAATCAAGCTGAACAAAAATACGTCGGAGAATGCGATAAAATAACTTACTCGCTAGAATCTCTCAAAAAAGACGAAGAGGCTACGTACTCATCCGGTCTTAGTTCGCATCCTTTCTTGGGATGGAAAATAATAATAAATAATCCAAAAAATAATGATGAATTGATTGATTTTGTAAAACAAAATTTTGGCTCAACCTGCTCCGCAACCCTTAATGATTTACAGAAAGACGGCAATTATCAAATTAATATCAGCGGAAGAAATTTGACTGAAAACGGAGAAAAGATAATGGACGAAAATTGTTATACAAATTTCGCATATAAAATATTGTATTCACCGGAAAAACAAAAAATGATGTCTCTTATTCTTGGACAAGAATGCACTTTCGGAACCGATCCATTAATATCATCGTCTTATCAGTGTTATGACGAAGAAATGATTAAAAGTTTTAAGTTTGAATAATGATTAAATAATAGCAAATTCATATGTATTTTAATGCTGTCTCCCCATTAAATCTTAATTGACTTTTACCCCTAAATACAGTAAGGTTAAGGCAAGAATATGGAGGAAATATTGAAGATAAAAAACAGCATAGAAAGCGGTAAAAACATAGGAATTTTAACCAAAATCAATGCAAGCGACGATGCCATAGGAGCTACTTTGGCTCTTTTTTTTGCTTTAAAAAAAATGGACAAGAAAATCTTCTTTCCTTTAAATGAAGTACCGGACAAAGTATATAATCTTTTGAAAGAAAAAGAACAGAAAAAATTCCACATTTCCTTCAAAGAAGACGTTTCAGAAGTGTATTACGAAAAAAACAGTAAAGGAATCGACCTTTATCTCACTCCCAAAGCCGGAGACATTGATAACGAAAGCTATTCTTGCAAGATAATCTCGGGAACCGAATCGTTATTGTCCGATTCCCCTTACGACATTCTGATTACTGTCGGCATTCAGGAATTCCAGGAAGTCGAACAATTATGTGCCGATAATCTTGATTTGCTATACGGCTGCACTGTGATTAATATTGATAACGATTTAAACAATCAGAATTACGGAGAAATAAACTTAGTTGAAGATGGCCAGTCATTATCCCAGGCAATTTCTTGCCTGATCAAAGCTCTGGGACAGGAATATATGAACAGTGAATCAGCCAGTCTTCTCCTTTATGGGTTGACCATCTCCCCTAAAAACGTCTACAATAAGAAAAACATCCCGACCGTGAAATGGTTGTTTAAGAAAGGAGGTAATTTAAATTTGATTTCCAAAAGCGAACCAAAGGTAAGGATTCTGGAACTGGTCTTAAGTAATCTGACTTTTTCCGAAGATGAAAACATTTACGTTTCAACCTTATCGGAAAAAAACCTGCTTGATAATAACGCCACCTCAAAAGATTTTCCCTTCTCAATTGAAAGGTTAAAGAATTTCTTCAAAATACCATCTTTCCTTCTTTTGTGGGAAAGCCGCACTTCTCCCCTCTCAGTCAAAGGAATATTCTATTCAGACAACAAATCAGAAGTGACAAAAATAGTAAATAGCTTCAGGGGAGTTTCTAAAAACAACGGTGCCATGTTTCTGACCGAAGAATCATCAATAAATTTAGCAAAAGATAAAATACTTTCTTGCTTAAAATAAACAATATGGAAACAATAACGGAAAAAATAGAAATTGAAAAAGAATTGGAGGCTGAATTTGAAAAAGATATTTCAACCGTTCCAACTCTAAAAAGCAAAATTGAATCGGTTGCCTTAAAAGATGTTTCTATTCTCCTTAAAATTTTAATGTCCGGAGCCATTATCCTTGATAGCTCGGATATGCATATTGAAGCAATTGAATCTGGTTCAATCCTAAGAGTGAGAATTGACGGAGTCTTACAGGAAGTCTCTTCTTTCGACCAGCAAAAACACCAAAGAATCGTTTCCAGAATTAAGCTTCTTTCGGGGTTAAAATTAAACATTGAAGACAAACCGCAAGACGGAAGATTTTCCATTGTTGTGAATAAAGAAGATAAAGCTGAAGAAGTGGAAGTCAGAGTCTCAACCTTACCGACCGAATACGGTGAAACCGTGGTAATGAGAGTCTTAAATCCTAAAAATCTAATCAGCTTGGAAGATTTGGGTTTAAGAAAAGATATTTATCAAATCTTCACCACCCAATCAGAAAAACCCAACGGAATGATCATTGTTACCGGTCCTACCGGATCTGGTAAAACAACTACTCTTTACGCCTTCTTGAAAAAGATCAGAAACCCGGAGATTAAAGTTATAACCATTGAAGACCCGATTGAGTATCACTTGGATGGAATTTCTCAAACTCAAGTCAACCCAAAAAAGGGCTATGACTTTGCCGCCGGATTGAAATCAATTGTCAGACAAGACCCCGATGCAATTCTAGTCGGAGAAATCAGAGACTTAGAAACCGCTTCGATCGCTTTGCAAGCGGCTTTAACCGGACACCTTGTTTTATCAACTCTTCACACTAATGACGCTGCCGGAACTATTGCCAGGTTGCAAGCCTTGGGAGAAAAAGCAGTTAATATTGCCCCCGCCATTAACGTGGCTATTGCACAAAGACTAGTAAGAAAGGTTTGTCCCAAATGCGGAGAATTCGAAACCATCTCTCCGGAATTATTTGAAGAATTAAAAAAAGACTTGGAGAATATTCCCCAAGGTTCTGATATGCCGGAACTAAAGCCGGACATGAAGATAGCAAAAATAAAAGGTTGTGAGTATTGTAACTTTACCGGCTACAAAGGTAGAGTTGGAATCTTTGAAGCTTTAACGATTGATGATGAAATCCAAGATTTCATCTTAACCTCCCCTTCTACCTCAGCTTTGGAAAAGTTGGCCATCAAAAAAGGAATGACGACAATGAAGCAAGATGGACTGATAAAAGTATTAAAGGGAACAACAACAATGGACGAAGTCAGAAGAGTTGTTGGGTAATAAAAAAACGATTGCTGAACTGGGGGTCCTTGTTAGCGTTAGGGCTAAGCTAAAGAAATTTCTTGAGGAGAAACCCAGCCGAAGCCAAGTTATCCATTAACTAAAGAAATTCCCTTTCCCCCCAGTTCAATAATCGTTCAATTTTTAGTGCCCTAATAACATAACACTTATCAAAATGTCTGTCAAGAGCTTCTCCCCACAACTTAATCCTGACGAGGAAATCATTGAAAATACCTTAAGACCCAAAAAATGGACCGATTATATCGGTCAAGAGAGAGTCAAGAAGAATGTTAAGGTTATGATTGACGCTGCTAAAAAAAGAAAGGAGTCTCCCGACCACATTTTATTCTACGGACCAGCCGGATTAGGTAAAACTACGCTCGCTCATTTGGTGGCACAAGAATCTGGTGCCAATATTCGTGTTACCTCAGGACCGGTAATTGAAAAAGCCGGTGACCTTGTTTCCCTTCTAACCAGTTTAGGCGAAGGAGATTTTCTTTTCATTGATGAAATCCATCGCTTGAATCATTTTGTCGAAGAATATCTTTATTCCGCGATGGAAGACTTTAAACTTAATTTGATTTTAGGCAAGGGACCAATGGCAAAGAATATTGATATTGATCTCCCCCGCTTCACCCTGGTCGGAGCAACAACCAGGCTTGATTTAATCTCTTCTCCTCTAAGAAGCAGATTCGGAGCAATCTTCCAATTGAATTTCTACGATTTACCGGAGATAGAAGAAATAATTAAAAGATCTTCTCAAATATTAAATGTAGAAATCGAGGAAGATGCCATTAAGGAAATATCAAAGAGATCCAGATGCACTCCGAGAATTGCCAATAAGTTTCTAAAAAGAGTAAGAGATTTTGCCGAGATAGAAGGACAAGGAAAAATAACCCGGGACATCGCTGATAAGGCTTTAGACTTTTTGGAAATCGACGAAATGGGTCTTGAACCGGGAGACAGAAAAATCCTTGAAGCGATTATTAAGAAATTCAACGGCGGACCGGCCGGACTACAGGCTCTTTCCGCTGCTACTTCCGAAGAAAAGAATTCTATCTTGGATATTTACGAACCCTATTTAATCCAATCAGGATTGATAAAAAGGACTTCTACTGGAAGACTAGCAACTAGACTAGCCTACGAACATTTAAAGATTCCCATTCCCAAAGCTCAAGAAAAATTACTTTAATTTTATCCCGCTAAAACGGGATTTTTCTTTAATTGACATTCTTCATTTTTTAACATACTCTCAATTTAATCTCTAGGAGGAGATTATGTGAGAAAACTGTTTGAAGTTTTATTCGGACTGGTGACGGTGTTAATCATAATCCTCACCATAGTGAATAATTATTTGCTCTTTTTATGGATAGGAGCTCTCTGCACAATGTTCCTTGTCTTCTTCTGTTGCGACGGAGACACCAATTGGATGCTAACAATGTCTATCGCGTCAGCATTCGCTTTGTCTGTTCTCTGGGCAGTCAATTCAACAGATGTGGGCATCTTATTGCAACTGGTGATAGGAGCCTTTTATCCCAGCATAGTGGCTAAAGTATATCTTAGCCACTTTTTAAATAAAAATTGAATTTTTTAACCTTTTGGGCTAAGATGCAGATATATAGTAAAGAAACAAACATATGAGCGGTCATTCCCATTTCCACAATATTAAAATCAAAAAAGGCGCTGAAGACGCCAAAAGAAGCAAGATATTCTCTAAGCTTTCTAAAGAAATCTCCGTGGCAGCCAAAGACGGCGGCTCTGACACAACCTTTAATGCTAAGTTAAGGTCGGTGGTTGAAAAAGCCAAAGCAATGAATATGCCGGCGGACAGCATTGATAAGGCAGTTAAAAAAGGTTCTGGAGAGCTGGAAGGTTTTACCTATGAAGAATTTTTATTGGAAGCCTATGGACCGGGAGGCTCAGCCGTAATGATTGAAGGAATCACCGATAACAAAAACAGATCTTTGGGAGAGATAAAATTACTAATCAATCAAAAAGGAGGTAAAACAGTTAACGAAGGAGGAATCAAATGGATGTTTGAAAAGAAAGGAGTTCTTTCTATTGATGCTACAAGCAAAGACAAAGAAGATATGGAGTTAACGGCGATTGAGGCCGGAGCGGAAGACATCGAATGGCAAGAAACCACTCTCTATTTATATGTTAAGGCTGAAGATTTGGAAAAAACAAAAAAAGCCTTAGAAGAAAAAGGATTAAAAATAGAATCAGCTGCTTTGGAATGGGTTCCCAATGAAACTCTTGAAGTTGATGATGACACTAAAGAAAAATTCCAAAAATTCTTTGAAGCTTTAGACGAACACGACGACGTACAAAACGTATATACTAATATATGATAATTCTAGGTATCGACCCGGGCACGGCCACTACCGGCTTCGGTGTAATCGAATACAAAAAGAAAAACAAGAAACAGATTGTTTGTCTTGATTATGGAATTATTCAAACTTCTCCCAAGCAAACCGTTGGAGAAAGACTGATTCAGCTTAATTTTGATTTAAACGAAATTATTAAAAAGTATAAGCCGGAAATGGCAGCCGTTGAAAGCCTTTTCTTTTTTAAAAACTTAAAAACGGCAATGCCGGTGAGCCAGGCAAGAGGAGTTATTCTCTATACTCTTTCTAAAAAGAATGTTCCTTTTATTGATATTACTCCTCAACAAGCGAAAACCTCGGTTACCGGGTACGGCAAGGCAACTAAAAACCAAGTCCAGAAAATGGTCCAGAATTTATTATGCCTAGAAGAATTGCCTAAGCCGGACGATGCTGCCGATGCTTTGGCTTTAGCGATTTGTTGCGCCGATAAATGTAAGTTTAATTAAACAATCTTCCTAAAGTTTCTTTTTCCTACTTGGACAATTATTCCTTTTTCTATTTGCAGATCTATTTTCCAATCTGTAATCTCTTCAATGTTTTCTCCTTTGATCGCCCTCACTCCTCCCTGCTCTATCAATCTCTTGGCTTCTCCCTTAGAAGAAGCTAGATTTAATTTAACCAGCAAATCTTGAACATTAATTTTATCTTCAGTTATTTTAACTTCCTCTATTTCTGAAGGAAGTTTTTTGTCTTCAAAAACTTGTTCGAATTCTTTTTCCGCTGCTTCAGCTTTTTTCCTATCATAGAAGAAAGTAATAATTTCTTTAGCTAAAATCTTCTTAATATCTTTTGGATTCATTTCCTTGCTTTCCAAACTGTTTTTAAATTCATTAATTTGCAGCATGGGAACACGAGTACAAGATTCAAAGTAACCAACAATTAATTCATCCTTTAAGGTCATTAATTTGCCGAACATATCTTTAGGCTCGTCTAAAATATTAATGACATTGCCCCAAGAGGTAGACATCTTCCTTCCATCTAATCCGTAAATCATTCTTAAAGTCATCACATCTTGTGGCTCTTGATTAAAAGCTCTTTGCAATTCTCTGCCAGCTTTTAAATTAAATAATTGATCAAATCCACCGATTTCTAAATCAGATTTAATCACTACTGAGTCGTATCCTTGCAATAAGGGGTATAATAATTCATGGACTCCGATTGGCTTTTCACTATCCCACCTTTCTTTAAAGTTTCTTCTTTGAATCATCTGCTGGGCAGTGAAATTCATCGACAGCCTGATTAATTCTTCGGCTTTCATTTTTCCAAACCAATCTTTGTTGTGCTTAACTTCAACTTTCTTTAAATCTAAAATCTTGCCTATCTGAGAAAGATAATCTTTTAAATTCTCTTTAATTTCTTTTTCGGTTAAAGGTTTTCTGATTGAATCCTTGTCCGAAGCATCTCCGATTAGGGCAGTAAAATCTCCAATAATTAAAGTTATCTTGTGCCCTAAATCTTGAAAATCTCTAAGCTTAATTAAAATCGTTGCCCTGCCCAAATGAATCTTGGGACCGGTCGGATCAATGCCAAACTTGATATTCAGCTGCTTGCCGGACATTAATTTCTTCTTTAAATTCTCTTTATCGATGATATCTTCGGCTCCCCGGCTTAATATCTCGTCTATTTTGTTTTCATCAGTTATTATTTTCATACGTTTCGATTATAGCATAAATATGTTCAAAAATAAAAAGAAATGATAGTATTAAAACATGAAAAAATTCAAATTAAAGAACAAGAAAAGGTTATTTATTTCCCTGCTTTTAATTGCTTTTATCGGCTGCGTTGCGGTCTTTTTTATGTTTTTAAAAGATCTTCCCCGTCCCGAAGTATTTACCGAAGCTCAAATTAACCAGTCGACCAAAATATATGACCGTACCGGAAAAATATTATTATCCAGTGTTTACGGCGAAGAAAAAAGGACTTACGTTCCTCTTTCTGAAATACCAGAAATTATGCAAAAAGCGGTAATTGCCACCGAAGACTCTAATTTCTATACCCACTTCGGAATAGATATTCCGGCTATCCTTGTGGCCCTTAAAATAGATATTACCAATCGAACTAATTCTCACGGAGCTTCAACTATTACTCAGCAGCTGATAAGAAGTACATTTTTAGTTACCGACAAAACTGTCAGCAGAAAAATAAAAGAAATTATTCTTTCTATAGAGTTAGACAGAAAATATTCTAAAGACCAAATCTTGGAATGGTATTTGAACCAAGTTCCTTTCGGAATAAACATTTATGGAATTGAAGAAGCTTCCCTAACCTATTTCCAAAAACCAGCCCAAGATTTAACTTTGGCCGAAGCAGCATTATTAGCTGCCATTATTCAGCGTCCCAGTTACTATTCTCCCTATGGAAGCCACTTGGAAGGACTGATGGGCAGAAAAGATTACGTTCTTAAAAGAATGGCCGAAGAAAACTATATTACTAATGAACAGAGAGATGAAGCAATGAAAGTTGAATTAACTTTCAACAAGCTTCCGAAAACTATGGCGATTCATTTTGTTGAATATGTAAGACAACAGATTGAAAGTGATTACGGTCCCGACTTCCTTGAAACCAGAGGCTTGAAAATATATACCACTCTTGATTGGGAATTGCAGCAAGCTTCCGAAGCGGCAATCGCTGAAAACGTAGAAAAGAATATAACCAGATTCGGAGCATACAATTCAGCTTTGATTTCAATCGACCCTCATACCGGAGAAATATTAGCCATGGTTGGATCAGCCGACCCTTGGGGAGAATCACTACCGAAAGGATGCGACCCGTCGACTAATTGTAAATTCGTACCCAGTTTTAATGTCGCCACTGACGGATTAGGAAGACAGCCTGGTTCTTCTTTTAAACCTTTTGTTTATGCCGAAGCTTTCAGAAAAGGAGCGACTGACCAAACAGTCGTTGTTGATGAGTTAACTAACTTCGGATCATGGGGAGGAAAAGACTATATCCCTCAAAACTATGATGGACTATTTAGAGGCCCGGTAACCTTAAGAAATGCTTTAGCTCAATCATTAAACATCCCGGCGGTTAAGGTTTTAAGGGACTTGGCCGGACTAAATGACAGTATCGCTTTAGCTAAGAAAATGGGTATCACTACCCTCAACCAGGACCCTAGTTATTACGGTCTATCCTTGGTTTTGGGAGGCGGAGAAGTCCATTTGCTAGATATGGTCTCAGCCTACGGTATATTCGCTAATAACGGCTATAGAATCGCACCTTCTCCGATTATTAAGATTGAAGATGCTGATGGAAATGTTATTTACGAAAACAAGAAAACACCCAGGAAAGTTCTTGAATCCAATGTTTGTGAAATGATTACCAGTATCTTGTCGGATAATAATGCCAGAGCTCCTATTTTCGGACCGTACTCTAATTTAAGATTTGATAATTACAAAGTTTTTGTTAAAACTGGTACCACCCAAAAGAATGCCGACGGATGGGTCATCGGCTGCACCGAACAAACTTGTGTTGGAGTCTGGTCAGGAAATAATGACAACACTCCGATGGTTGGAGGAGTTGGAGAATCAGCTTCCGGTCCGGCCTGGAGAAAGATAATTGAAAAAACTGTAGAATTAAAACAAAAAGCCGACTGGTAGTCGGTTTTTTTATAAATGAACGAGCTTGGATTATTTTTAATTAATTTTATTTTTATTAATTAAATTAAAAGCTTCTTTAAGAAATAAAGAATCTCTCTCTTTTATAAATCTCCCTTGATAATTATCAGTATCAACTTCTTCAATTAAACTTATTGCTTTTTCTATTGGAGTCCATATTGGCATCAACCCCTCATTAATTTCCAATTCTTCATATTTAGGACTGCCTATTTCTCCGACAACTTTAGCTAAAAAACAATACGATATTTGTAATGTGTCAAATCTATTTCTGTATTCAATAATAATGCCGACATCATCAATAATATCTATTCCACACCCTGACTCTTCTAAGACTTCTCTCTTAAGAGCCTCTTTAATTGTTTCGCCTTTTTCAACTCCTCCACCAGGAAGTTTATAATATTTATGTTTAGAAGCGAATTGAAAAGCGATCTCATTTTTATCATTAAAAACTATTGCTCTGGCTGCTTTTCTTAAAAGATACGGATTATCAAATCTTTCTTCTTCATTTAATCCAATATCCGTTCCTTTTATTTCTTTAATTATTTTCATGTTTTGATTATATCACAAATAAAGAAACCGACAAAAGTCGGTTTCTTTATTACTATAAAGACATAATTACATCTTTATCGGCATAATCACATATAAGTAACTGGCATCTCCGATTGGTCTAATCACTGCCGGACCATCCCCTCCTTGAAGCTCGAATAATACTTCCGAGCTTTTCATATTAGAAAGTCCGTCTAAGATGAACTTCCAATTGAAAGAGGCTTTTACACTATCTCCTTCTACTTTTGAAGCCATTGATAATTCACTTTCTCCTATTTCTGAATCCTGACTTTTTATCTCTATTTCTTTTTCTCCCGCTTCCGCTCTTACAACCACTTCATTAGTTCTTCCTCCAAACAATCCCGCAGTCTTAATTTGCTTCACTAAATCTTCTTTGTTTAGTGTTAATTTTGTTTTACTCTCCTTGGGAATAATTTCTTGATAAGAAGGGTATTCTCCGTCGATTTGTCTGGAAATCAAATTAATTTCCGGATGATCTGAATTAGGCAAGAATGTTTCAAATAATACTTGTGATTCAGAAAGATAAATTCTGACATTCTTTTCTTCGTCTGGTAAAACATTTATCAATTCTCTGATTGTCTTTTGAGGAAGAATGAAACTTACCTCTTTATTAAATAAATTCTTAAATCCAGACTTTAAATGAATTGTTTTTTCTCCTAATCTGAAACTGTCGGTCGCAACTAATTTAACTGAATCCTTAGTAAAGGTAAAATATATTCCTGATATTTCCGGTCTAATTTGTGAGGGACTGGCAATATCAACAACACTCATTAATCCGTCTTTTAATTTTTTTCCGTCTATTTCAATATATATTTCCTTTAAGAAAGAAGGAATAATCGGGAAATCATCGGCCGAGAATCCTTTGATTTGAGTTTTTAGATTCTTTGTTTCTACCACTAAAGAATTTGTCTTTTCTTTAATATTAACTTTATCGTCCGGTAATGATCCGATTAATTGATTCAAGAACCTGGCTGGGACAGCAATCTTTCCCTCTTTCTCTGTCTTACAAAGTCCCCACCACTGAATGCCAACTTCAAGATCGGTGGCAGATATTTTTAAGAAATTAGGAAGTGCTTCGATTAGCACGTTATCCAAAATAGGTAGGGTTAAATTTTTCCCGGTTATCTTCTCCGCCATGCCTATCCCCTTTTTAAATTCTTTGACTAAAATTGTGAAATTCATATGTTTTGTTTTTATCTTATAAATATAAGTTTTATTTTTTATTATTACTATTAGTAATGTTAATTTTGTGGATAAATTTTATTAAAGCGAATTATTCTTTTATTTTAAATGATTTTACTGAAATAATATTGTGGATAAGTTGGGTGATTTGTATGTCTGTTTTAGTGGTGTAAATTGTATAACTTTTCTAAACACTTTTTTGTTAATATCTTCTCCCTTTCTCCCCCTCAGGTTTTCCACACTATTTACTATAGATTCTTTGTAAAATTAATTCTATTTCTTGATGTATTTTTTCGTTCTCTTCGTATTCTTTTTCAATCAGCTGACAAGCGTGAATAACAGTCGTGTGATCTTTTCCTCCGAACTTTCTGCCTATTTCCGAATAAGACATCTTTAGTTCTTTCTTTAATAGATACATGGCGATTTGTCTTGGTCTGGCAAATTCTTTCTTTCTTGAAGAAAAGAACATATTGCCCGAAGGAATGTCATAAAATTCAGTAATTGATTCAACTATCTTTTTGTAGTTTGTTATTTTGCTCGGAGAAACAATAATGTTTTTAAGCAACTTCTTAGCATCTTCCAATTCAATGTTTTTATTGTTTGCCTTCTTGTAGATAATTATTCTATTAATAGCGCTTTCAAGCTCTCTGACATTCTTTTGAATATTGTTGGCGATATAATCTAAAACATCGGCCGCAATAATTACATTCTTTTCTTCGGTTTTCTGTTTTAGAATAGCCATTCTTGTTTCATAGTCGGGAGTATTAATGTCAGCAATCATTCCTCCGTTGAATCTTGATTTCAGTCTTTCGGTTACCGCCGGAATATTATTGGGATGCCTATCAGAAGAAAGAATAATTTGCTTGTTCTTTTGATATAAAGAATTAAAGGTGTGGAAAAACTCTTCCTGGGTCTTATCCTTTCCGGCGATAAATTGGATATCATCAACTATTAATACATCGATATCGCGCAAATTCTTCTTTAATTCTTCTACGCTCTGATTTCTGATCGCGTTAACGATAGTAGAAATCAATTTTTCGGCCGGAATATACTTAACCTTCTTATTAGGGTCGTTTTCTTTTATCTTATTTCCGATAGCCTGGATTAAATGAGTCTTTCCCAGTCCGACATCTCCGTAGACGAACAAGGGATTATAGTTTTTGCCCGGCTCTTCGACAACGGCCATCGCTGCGGCGTAAGCAATTTCGTTAAACGGTCCGATAATAAAATTATCAAACGTATATTTGGGATTAAGGTTGGTTTCCTTGCTTACTTCTAGCTCAGAAAATCCTTGTTGCTCGATCGCCTCTTCTTTTTTAGCTCCCCTTCTTTGCGAGCCACCCATTTTTATGTTAACCGGAGTAACAACGTATTTTATTTCTTTAATATTATCATCTAGCGATTTTAATATTTTTAAAATATCTTTGTGGTATTTTTGTTCTAACCATTCTTTAGAGAAAGAATTAGGGACGGAAACAGTGACTTCATTATTTTCAATAGAAGAAATTTTAGTATTGGCAAACCATGTTGCAAAATTGGCCGGCGAAATATTCAATTGGACCTGCGACAATACTGATTGCCAAATTTCTTCGTTAGTCATGAAATTCTGTTTATTAATATTAAGCATATTATACCTTGAATAATGTCAAATAGGCAAAAAGCCTTGTAAAATCAAGGGGTCGATTACGAGATGTGGAAAGACTGGGGACAAAAGGTTAATAAAATTAGGTCCTTTTGTCGGTATTTTTTGATTGACCGAACCCCCTTTTTTTGATATGATTTAAAACATAAATCAAGATAAAATAATAATATGAGTTTAACTTATCAGCCAGCAAAAAAGAAAAGAAAAAGAGCTCACGGATTCTTAGAAAGATCAAGCACTAAAAGTGGAAGGAAAGTTTTAGCTAACAGAAGAAGTAAAGGCAGAGCTAAACTATCTGTCTAATTAACTATGTTGCCTAAAGAAAACAGGCTTAAAAAAGAAAAAGAATTCGAAGCGGTTTTTAAAGGTGGAAGAACCATAAAAGGCAAAAGTGTTTTTCTAAGGTATCTTATCAACGGAACAGACAAAACAAAAGTCGGTTTCGTGGTCAGTAAGAAAATTTCCAAGTTAGCCGTTATCAGAAACAAGGCGAAGAGAAGAATGAGAGATATAGTCAGGCTTAAAAAAGACGGGCTAAAAGAAGGATTAAGTATTGTGATTATTTCCCTCCCCTCGATTAGCAAGATGACCTATAAAGAAATAAAAGAAGACTTGGAAAATCTTTTAAGTAAAGAAGAATTGATAAAATAAACTATTGTGAATATATTTTCATTAATCTTTAATGCTGTTCTCTATCAACCGATGTTGAATTTCTTAATATTGATATATATTTATACCAATAATTTTGGTGTTGCCGTCATCGGACTAACCCTTTTAATTAAAGCCCTAACCAATCCTTTAAACGAAAAGGCATTAAAGTCTCAAAAGGCAATGGCCGAGATTCAGCCCAGACTTAAAGAGATTCAAGCTAAACACAAAGATAGTCCGGAAAAACAAGCTCAAGAAATGATGGCCTTGTATAAAGAAAAGAAGTTCAACCCTTTTTCAGGCATCATGCTTCTCTTTATCCAAATTCCTATTATCTGGGCATTATTCTACGTTTTTAAAGGAGGGATAAGCATTGACCCGTCACAGATGTATTCTTTTATTAGTTTCCCGCAAACAATTAATCCATACTTTTTAGGAATTGATTTATCCAAACCGAATCTTTATTTAGCCGTTCTTACCGCCATTGCCCAATTCTTCCAGGCAAAGACATCAACCCCTCCAGCAGTAAAGGGAGCAGAAGACGACAAAGCTTCGCAAATAACCAATATGATGCAGAAGCAGATGGTTATTTTTATTCCCGTTATTACCTTATTTGTTTTATACAATCTTCCCGCTGCCTTGGGTCTTTACTGGTTTATAACCACTATCTTTACCATTATCCAACAGAAAGCCATTTTCAATAAAAAAGAACATGATTAATCAAGAAGAGATAGAAAACATTAAAGATATCATTAAAGAGTTTTTCTTAAACGCCGGATTTATTGTAGAAGTAGAAGGCAGTTGCATTAGCCGAGACAATGAAGATGTTTTAGAAATAGAAGTTAAAACATCGGAAGCACAAAATTTAATAGGAAAACAAGGATTGGTTTTGGCTGACATTCAATTGCTTTTAAGAAAAGTTATTAAAAAGAAGACTGACAAAGAGTTTTATTTAAGTCTCGATATCGACGGGTATAAAAAGAACAAAGAGAGTTATCTAAGAAATGTAGCCCAGAGTGTCGCCGATGAAGTTTCCAGAACTAAAAGAGAAAAAGAGCTCCCCTACACTTCTTCCTTTGATAGAAGAGTAGTCCACATGGAATTAGCTGATAGAAAAGACGTAATCACTGAAAGTATCGGCGAAGGAGAAGAAAGAAGAATTGTTATTAAGCCGGTAATATAAATAAAAACCAGACAATCAAGTCTGGTTTTGTGTTACATTAATTCTTTAGCTTGTTTTATCTTTATCACCTCTTCCGGGCTGGTGGTAATGATTTGATCTTCGGTATACGAGGCAACAATTCTGATGGCGACGTGTTTTTGTCCGGCAAAGAAGATGCCCTCCCCGACCGGAGTTTCTAGTAATAAGAATTTTTCTTGTTCGGTTAAAGTAAAGGTTTGTTGAATCAAATCAATTGTAGCCGGACTTTGTTTTAATAATAATTGAATTGAAGAGTTGGTGATAATTGGTTTTCCGTATTCCGAACGCATAAAGTCGGAAACATCTTGAGTAATGGTTGTTACTCCTAGCCAATACTTTCTCGCTCTTTTACAAATTCCAAATAAGAAGGAAGCACCGTCTTCGGTTTTCATCATCCACCAGGCTTCATCAATAACCAGCAATCTTTTTTTCATTACCGCTCTGGTTGTGTTCCAAATGTAACGCATAATGATAAACATCGCCATCGGTCTTAATTCATCTTCCATATCTCTGATACCGAAGACAACTAAAGACTTATTCATCGAGATGTTAGATTTTTGGTTAAAGAAAGAAGCGTAAGTTCCTTTAGTGAATTTTCTTAATCTTTCGACTAACGATTCGGCTCCGTCCATGGTTTCTAAAACCGATTCCAAATCAGACATAATCGGAACTTTATCTGCCCAAGTTTTAGGATCGGAATTAGGAGTGATATCTTTAGCGGCATATGTTTCGGCCAAACCTCTATCCATAATGGCATCTTCCTCGGGGCTTAACCCGCCAAGCATAATTCTCATCAATCCGACCAAGTTAATAATGTTTGATCTCAAAACATCTTCCGAAGTTTCGTCTTCTCTCGGTTCGGGCAAATCAAAAGGATTAATGTGACTATCAGAACTCAATGATATTTTAAAGAAGGAACCGTCTACTGCTTCAGCCAGTGTCTTGTATTCGTTTTCAGGGTCAACAATGATACATTCGGCGCCCATCATCAAAGACCTTAAGATTTCAAGCTTAACTGCATATGATTTACCGGAACCAGATTTGGCGAAGATAACCATATTGGCGTTTTCCATGCTAAACCTATCAAACAAGACCAAGGAGTTGTTGTGCTTGTTGATACCGTACAGTATTCCTTCGTTGGAACTTAAATCAAACGAGACAAACGGGAAAATACTGGATAAAGGAGTTGTGTTTAAGGTGTTGTGTATTTGTAATAAATCAGAACCGTAAGGGAAACAAGAAAGCAAACCTTCCTTTTGTTGATACAAAGCCGGTTTAATATAGATTAGTCTGGCTTCAAGAATTGATCTTAAAGTTGTTTCAACTGTTTCTAGTTCTTTAGTGTTGTCAGCGTAAATAGTGATATACAATCCGAACTTGAACATTTTCTCCTGAGCAGTCTGCAGTCTGGTTCTTAGGTCTTCCAAGTCCTGGTAAGCGGTTTCTAATGCCGGGTCTCTGATTAATCCCTTATCTTCCCTTTCAATGATTTCCGCTTGAACTTCGGTCACACTTTTTCTTAATTGTTTTAAAATAGTTCCCGTTTCAATCGGATGAAAGAAGAAAGAAATATCCAAAGGAATATCCATATTAATAATCGGAGAAAGCCAGCCGGTAGTTAAATATCTGGGATAGGAAAAAACAAAGTATGTTTTAGCTAACTTTTCTTCCATCTGGACATAGTTTTGGTTTACCTCAATAGAAGCCGGGGCAATAATGTCCATGGCCGTTGTCATTTCTTTTTCCAGGAATTTCTCCTGTTTTGGTTTGTTTCCGAATAAGCCCATATTTTTATATTATAACTTCCGGAGGCAAATCAGGGTAATATCCCAATTCTGCCTGCTTGGGGTGATGCAATCCCCATAATAATTCGATCAATTCTTCGGAACCCAAGGTGGCAGACTTTAATCCGCATCTTCTGATTCCGAGCGACACATATTCCATTCTCTGCCATAATTGATATTTGCCGTTCTGGAACTTCTTTTCAGTTAAGCTGGTCTTGCTTTCTTTTCCTCCGGTCGTGATATTCGGCAATTCGGTCATCGGGTAATAAGGAACGACGATATAAAAGCTTTTACTCATAATACTGCCGTTAGCAACTATTTCTTCAATGAAAGCCCGGTATTCGGCAGTCTGTATCTTTAACATTTCATTTCTTTGTTTGTTTTCCAGGTCTTTGATCTTATCAATGTATCCGGTAATGTTTACCTTTCTTGAATTAACGATAATCTGACAGCTGAAATCAAGCGAGTTTAAAAAGTTTTGGAATTGATAAATAATCGCCATTTGTTCATCTTCCGATTTCAAGGCGAAGTTTAGAGAAGAAACCAAAAGTAATCCTTTCAAGGATTTGTCCTTCATTATCAGCACCCCTTCCCTGATTTGCTCAACGGGCATAAATTGTTGAGATGGAACCTTGGTCATGTAGTTTTTTCAAAATCTATTTTTTTAATCATTTCTCCGATTTTTCCTTCTTGTTTTACTTTTAAATTAGATCGGTCTTCCTGTTTTACCGTTATCTCTCTTTTTATTCTTTCAGTTGATAGAAACACTGGAGATTGTTTTCTTTTCCAAAGGAAGATTTTAGGATTAATATTGAAATTAGCCCAGTTCCTCATTACCGTCGGCAATCCTTGTCCTTCTATTTTGGTAAACGAGATAGCTAGGGCTAATCCGACTAAACCTCCGGCAATCAAAAGGAAAAGAAAGAAATTGGTCTGACCGATAGAAAAATACATAAAGAAACAAGCCGCAATTACTCCTCCGACGAGAAGGCTTTGCCTTATGTTCAGCGGCCCCAATATTTTGGCCTCGTGTTCTATAAATTGAGGAACTCTGTATTGCATATTAGATTAAAGGTTCTTTGTATATATCTTTAGGATTAGTAGGTTCGGTTATCTTTTTTTCTTCTGGCTTCACCTCCCCTTCTTTTTCTGGCTTTATCTCTTCTTCCTTCTTAGTATTATCCACTAATTCCTTCTTCTCTGCAATGTCTGGAGAGTATAGTTTATTTAAAGATATTCTTAGGTGGCTAAAGATTCTGCTGTCGATATCCCAGCTGATATTCCTGGCTGCTTCTGAATCAAGATTTAATTCTAGCTCAAGAATAATTGAGAATTCTTTTATCGGCAATAATCCCATTAGAGTTTTACCGACGTATTTTACCAACTGTGATTTGGTTTCGTCGTCGGTTATGCCGTTCTTTTCACATATTTCCGAGACAATATTAAAATTCTCTTCAGAGAAAAGAGCTTCTTTAATATTGTCAGGAAGCGTTTCGTATGTCTTCCAAAAGAATTCTTCCGAATTTTCTTGTTCGTTCATATCCTTATTTTAGCACATATTTAATTTTGGGCAATATTTTATTATATTATTTTATGGAAGCCTTAAGATATTTTTAAGTTTTTTATAAAAAATGAGGCTTACCTGTATTTGCTACACGATAGCCTCTTTAAGCTTTTTACTATTTTTGTCTACAATTATAAAGGTAAATAAATCCAAGAAATAACATTAAAAATATAAGTATCGCTAAAATTGGGTCTTGATGCATTAGATCTGTTGCTGACTTGATGAGATAGCGATATATGCCAACCATGAAATTTATTATAGTCACTATTATTGCATAAACAATGACTAAAACAACAATAATCACAAATATTGGACCGAGTACACTTCCCGCAGCTACACCACTAGAGTAAGCAGGTTTTGGACAACAACATGAACGACGAGACATTTTAAACCTCCTTTGGTTTTTAATTTGCTTCTCAGATTTTTCTGAGTTTAAATTATAATAAACTATTAGTAATTATCTGTCAAATCTAAGTGTAAATTATTAAAATAATCCAAAATAGAGGTGTTAATTTTACTATTAAATATTATTTAGCCCAAACGTTTTAAGATGAATTTCTTTTGCTTCTTTATCAGATAATTCTTTATAGGTTACTCTTAAGGTATATCTCTTCTTCTCTTTTATTTGATAGATATCAGCAATATTAATACTCCAAATATTCTTTTTGTTTATCTTCTTCTCTAAATTATCTAAATATTCAAAGATTGATTTTCCTTCATCTAATTCGATATTTACATCTAAGGGAATTAATTTTTGAGTTAATTCCACTACCGGATTATTATTTACACTGACCAGCAGCTTAGTAATTTTTTCAATATCAATTTCGGCAAAATAGATATTTAGCTTTGTTTCCGACGGAGTTAGTTTATAAAGAATGCCGATATTTTGATTATTAACAAAGACATCCCAGCAAGATTGAGGATTAGATTTCTTTGGTTTTGATTTAGATTCAAAGTATTTAACATCTTCAAATCCGAGCAATCTTAATAATGATTCACCTTTGTCTTTGAATTGAGGTAAGGTATTGTTTTTGGTTGCAGACAATATTCCTAAGGAATCATGTTCTAAGTAGTTTTTGTTCTTTTCTCCAAATACCTTCCCTATTTCAAAAATATCAATATATTCAACTCCTTTTTTGAAATATTCATTCATTTGATTTAATAATCCTGGGGCGATAGATTGTCTTAAGTTGGGGAACAAATCATTAACCGAATTCTGAGTGGTTATTTCTTTCAAATTGGAATAATTGAATTTATCATTAATTCCCTCTTGGGTTAACGGCCAGGATAATGTTTCATCAAATCCTAAAGCCGTCAAAACATCTCTAATCTTTTCTGATAGAATAATATTCTTAGGAGTGATGTTTTTAACTATTTCTAAGCAAGGAGTTTCATTGGTTGAAATATGATTATATCCGTATATCCTTATCACTTCTTCGGCCAAATCTTCAGACAAAGAGACGTCCATTCTTGAAGTTGGAGGAATAACTGTTAGTTTATTGTTTTTAGAAATAATTTGAAAATTCAGTCCTTTTAATATTCTTAAAGTATCTTTCGAGCTTATTTCAATTCCGGATAATTTGCTTGGCAATTCTTTATCAAATTGAATCTTCGGAGAAACGTATTTTTTAGGATAATAGTTGAATAGCGAACTAGTAACCTGTCCTCCGGTATATTTTAAAATCAAAGAAACCAGCATTTTCATTGCATAATCAGCTCCATTCGGATCAAGGTCTTTTTCCAGTCTTCTACTGGCTTCGGTTGTAATACTTAAGCTTCTTGAATTCTTTCTGATAATCGAACGATCATAAACAGCGATTTCAGCAATAATAGATTTTGTTTTAATATCAATACTGTCAGTTTTCCCGCCGATGATTCCCGCTAAAGCCAGAATACTATTATTATCTCTAATAATAATTTCATTATTATTTAACTTGGTAACCGAACCTAACAAAGTGGTTATTTCTTTAAAGCTGTTATTCATAGACCAGCAGATAGGTCCTTCTGTCTTATCAAAATCAATCAAGTGTGAAGGATATCCGGTCAACATCATTACATAATTAGAAAGGTCAACTAATAGCCCGGCGCTGTTTAAGCCGTAAAAAGACATATATTCTTTAAGCCATTTTGGAGATTCAATATTTTTAACTCCATCAATCTTAATCGCTAATACCCTTTTGGTTTCTTCTGTTGCTTCAATTTTTATATCAAGCTTTTTGGTATTTTTACTAATTGGCTTTATCGCCGGAACATTTAATTTCAAATTGTAATAAGCAGCGACTTCTTGAGCTAGACCGATAACAGAAAGACAGTCAGCGCGATTTTGTCTGATTTCCAAACTTAATAGGTAATCTTTCTTTCCTTTATGTGAAACTTCGGCAAAGCCATCCATCATGAAGCCGGTCAAAGTCAAAGCCCCCCCTACTTCTTTAGGGCTGGCTTTTAATCCCGGAACTAATTCTTTTATCTCGCTATATAATACTTTCATTTTCGTAATATTTATATCCCAAGTTTCCTCCCAATAAGGTTCTGATATCGGTAATTTTGTATTTGGCCATTACCCAACGGTCTAATCCTAATCCGAAAGCAAAACCGACCCATTTCTTGGTATCGAGTCCGGCCATTTTCATGACATTGGGATGGATGATCCCCGCTCCTCCCATTTCAATCCAGCCAACTCCTTTGCATAGCGGGCAGCCTTTGCCGTGACAATTAAAGCATTGCATATCCGGCCCTACCCCCGGTTCAACTTCAGGGTAGTATTTGTTTCTGTATCTAGTAACCACATCTTCTCCATACATTTTTTTAAACAGAACTTGAAAGGTTCCGAATAGATCTTTCATGTTGGCTCTTTCGGTAACAACTACACCTTGATATTGATGGAAGACGAAATGATTACTTTTATTCACGCTTTCGTTTCGATATGATTTTCCCGGACAAACGATCTTAAAAGGGGGCTTGTATTTAGCCAAAACCTGAGCTTCGATTGAAGAGGTTTGGGTTCTTAATAAGTAATCAGGTTCTTTGATATAGATAGTATCTTGCATATCTCTGGCTGGATGGTCTGAGGGAACATTCAATCTCTGAAAACAAAATTCATCGGTTTCTATTTCTGGTCCGTCCATAATACTGAAACCCATACTGGTAAATAGTTCATTCATTTCTCTGATGGTTTTTGAAATCGGGTGTAAGTGCCCTATTTTGGGAGCGATTGGATTAATGTCTTCCGATTGAGATTTGATATTCCCTGACATCTCCCCTCCTTTGATTGACTTCTCTTTTTCGGTAAATAGGTCTTGAGCTTCCTTGTATGCTTGTTGAATAATTAAAGCAGTTGTTTTCTTTTCTTCAGCCGGTAGATCTTTTATCTTTTTAATCAATAATTTAAAAGATCCAGTGTCGCTGAAATATTTATGCCATAGTTTTGTTATGGCAACAGAAGAGTCGGCTGATTGTAGGTCGGCTTTCAATTCTTCTAATAGTATTTTTACTTGTTCTTCAGTCATGATATTAATATCTTAACAAAATATGCCAAATGTTTAAATATTGACAAAAAATGGATTAGATTCTATAATTTACTCGCCGATGAACCTTTAAATGGGCGAAGCAATTTTAAGGTGATTAAAATGTCGTGTTGTCATCCTGTAGTAGTAATCCCTGCTTGTATGGTGGGATTATTTGTAGGTATTATGGCCATTTTTGTAATTCTTATACTCATAGGTATTTTAGTAGAAATGGCTATAAGTTTCCTCGTTCAAAATGGATCAACGATTATCATAATTGTTGCAATATGCCTTTTATTGTTTATTGCTTCTCTTAAGCAATAAACATGTGAATTCGTCCAAGACCATTTTAAAAGCAGGACGTTAAAATGCTTAGGTCTTTTTTTATTTTTCTAAATTATTTAAATATTTCAGAAGCAATTATTTTTCGTCTGTAGATATTGACAAAAAGATGTAAATATTACATAATAGTAGTGTTCTTTGGCAGAGCCAAAGGATATTACGTTTACGTAATTAGTGCATTTAAAAAAGAATTAAGCGGTGAAAAATCATGGTGACTGTTCAAGAAAAGATAAAAAACATTGAAAAAGAAAGAAAAGAAGCAGGATCACGGGGACTCAAATATATCCTCGTTATGTTATTAATTCCACTTATTCCAATCGTTTTTTCATGGGGCTTATTTGCTATTTTTGTCTCCCTCGGTTTGTTTGCACTGGGTTTATTTTTTGTAATTTACAGAATCTTAGCTCCAGCTAGAATTATTTCATACTTCGTAAAAGAGACTTATTGTCTCTTGATTACTGAAGGAGGGGCTTATAAGAGAGCCGATTTGCAGCTATCTGGTCATACCCTCACAGAAAAAGGTTGGATTGTTCCAGAAAATGAAAAAGACGGTATCGGGGCTGTTCTTTCAAAATATAAGATAGATCCCGGGAAAAGAATAAAAAAGCCTTTGATTCCCCCATCTTATTTAGGAGGAATGAGATTTTTTAAACTTTTCGGAATTTTCGAAGAACCACTAATAGACATTTTTAGGTGGTCTAAGCATGATTCTAACTCTCAAAAAATTATTGGGAGAGAAGATGTGATATACGACGGATGGATTGTCGTTCCGTATAACTATGGAATAGAAGTAAGAAATATTTTGACAAAAGACGGAATGCCAGTTGGCTTTGATCTAACGTTGCTGTCAGAGCTTTTGAATCCAGTTATCGCCAAATACGTGACTAAAAATTGGTACGGTTCTTTTATTCAAGATGTTACCAAGACAATTGTTGAGGTGATAGGAGAATCCACCTACGATGAGGTACAGGGTCACTCAAAAGACTTTGGATCTTATTTCTTTGAAAAATTTGAAGAAGTTCTTCCTAAGAAGAAAAAATGTTTAATCGAAAGCTGTTTAAGACTTTACGGAGTTCATACAAAGAGCATCCAGGTAGTAAAGTTTATTGCTCCTCCTGATATTGTAAATGCAGCTGATGAGCAAAAAAAAGAAGAACTTATGAAAAAAGCTGCTAAAACTAAAGCATCAGCAGTACAAGAGGTTGTTTTAACAAAAGCAGCTGCAATCGATGAACTTTTCATTAAAAGATCAGGATTGTCCTGGGAAGACTATGCTCAAGAGGTGCTTGACCTCGAAAGTTTTGAAGAGAAATACGGCGAATTATATGAAAAATGCCGAAAAGATGTTCTTGACATCATGGCCATTGACAAGGGTACAGGAATAAGAGTCGATGGCGGTGGCGGAATCGTTGATGCTGCTGCAGTTTTTCAGATTCTTTCAGGTTCTAAGCCTTCATCAGAAGAATCAAAAGAAAAGAAAGTGAGTGACAAAGAAGCAAAAGACAGAGAAAAATTAAAAAAGCTTCATCTCACTGAAGAAGAGATTAATAAATATTACTAATTAATCTTTTTTAACAAGATATTACCAATACTTTTAGTGTTGGTATTTTTTTTTGAGTCTTCTTCGTTGCTAATTAATTCTTCGGTCTCCCCTATTTTGCTATCAATCAATTCTTTTATTGAGGGATTTTTTTTTATTTTTTCTGTTATTGATTGTATTACCTCTGGAGAAACTTTAATGTTTTGAGATAATAAAGCATTTAAATCATCAAAACTTATCCTATTGTTTATTAATTGTTCAATTATTTTTTTAATTCTAAAAGAGACTAGAATTTCTTCAAGTGGTTTGTTGTTTTTAATATAATCATTTATTGTTTTGCTAAATAGTAGTTTATTAGATATTCTTTCTGCTAAGTCATCAACGCCAGATAATTTTTTCTTTAAAAGAACGTCTTCCTCGATAAAATCTTTTTCTAAATTATATTCCAAAACAATACCTTCTATAAAATAGATAATATCATCCGATATTTTTTTGGACATTTCACTGGTCATTTTTATATTATTTTTATCAAATTGACTATTTTTTTATTAAGATCGTCAAGTTTTTGTTCGGCTTCTTCAATTTGATCAACTGGTCCGGGTAAGTTTTTTATATTTTCTAATGTATCTTTTCTGTCGGTAAGAGCTTTCGATCCACTTCCAGTAAGTAGGCTCTTAATGGCATCAGTTTGTTCTCTTGACCCCCTATCTATGATTGCATTTAGTTGTTTGAGAGTTAATTTTTCAAAAACATCAACGTTTCCTAATGAATTAGGAGTTAACTTTTCAACAACATCTTTTGCGCTCATTGAAGACACTGATTTTCCAATATCAGTTTTGAAAACCTTACCCCAATCAGTAGTTCCAGCTTTAGTATTATTAATTGTATTAAGGAAAGCGGCATTTTTTGTTTTATCGTTTCCTGTGGCAGCGATAGATTTCAACCTTCTTTCTAGTTCGATTGGAGTTTTTGCTCCCTCTAAGAATTTAGATAAATCTTCTTCGGCAAGCTTTTTTTCAATAGCAGTTCTTTGAGGTTGAGAGTATCTTTCGCTTAATTTTTCGTAATTATTAAAACTAACTCCTTTGGCAAACTCTGCCGCTTCAGTTTCTTCTTTAGATTTTTGACCTACCGTTCCCGGGGCAACTAAGCTGTATTTAGCGGCAAGTTCTCTTGGTTTGCCTATGTATTCTCTAAACTTATATCGCCCTTCTTCTCTCCCCTCTTTTGTGCTTGTGTCTATTTTTTCATTTCCAAATACATTAGAAATTGCTCCACCGATGCGTCCAGTAGCTCCCTCCTTAGCCCATGTTCCTACTGCTCCTGCTCTACCCTCTACATAGCCAGCTGCTTTGACCCAAGGCGCTGCAGCAAGTTCTTTTCCTCTATCCACGGCTCTTCCTCCAGTTTTTGTCCAAACATTGGAAGCGATACCACTGACAGCCGAACCAATTTGTCCTCCTGCAGAGATAGAGATAAAGAATCCGGCAACTAAGACGATAAATGGGGTGAGACATTGGATGACTGCGGAAACAAGACTACCGGCCATATCTTCAATGCCACCAGACGTATTAATATTTAATGTTAGTTTCGAAATCGTCATGTTCGCAAGATAAATAGACATTCCGGCCGGTATCCCGATTACGCACCATTGTAAAAAGCTTTCCCACCAATCGTCCCAATAAGTGATACTAGGAAATATTTTTTTTATATATTTTGATTCAGGGAATACTTTTGTTGCAAAAGCTATCGGAGAGACTATTACTAATAGCCATAGAATTATAGATCTTCCGATAAAAAGCAAAGCATAAAGAGTATAAATAAAGAAACTAACAAGAGCAAACATCAAAAATACAAGCATTATTACAAAAGTTCCAACAGGATTTTTATTGTCTGTTCCTAAGTCGTTAAATATTTCTGTAAATTTGCCCGCTAAATTTCCCACCATTGAGTTATCTATTCCTCCAGCGACAAAAGATTTTGTTAAAATATTCGACCCGTCTATAATAAATCCGCAAATAATCGGAGTAAAGTTTATTAAAAGAGCGATAATTATGAAATTAATTAAAGTTTTTTTAGCTTTATTTTCTTCTCTTCCCAATATTATATTAATAGCGATAACAACTAATCCTATTACTAGAGCAGCATTAGCGACATTTCTTACTATCCCCCATCCAGTCGCCACAACATTATTATATGTTTCGCTGTTTGCATCGAAATCTGTTGGACTTAACCAAGTAGAGCTTGAGTTTACAGCAGAATATAGTATCATTTGTCCGATATCAAGTATTATTCTAGCTGCGGTGCAAATTAGGGCTCCAGCTGAAGCTGCAATACCTTGAGAAATAGTTCCGACGGGATTTCCTATAAGATCAATTGCTCCACCAAGCCCACCAGTAGCTGAAATAATTGTTTTTATTCCCGCAAAGGGTGGAAAGATAAGCAATAATGGATCGACAATATCTTCTGCAAAAACATTCCCTATCGGTGTAGTAAGAGTTAAAAAAATAAAAAGAAAACAAATAATAATTTTTAATATTTTAAAATTAAACATATTTTTATTATATTATAGCAACTTATTTATAGATGTAAATGCTATTCGTGATAAATAAAAAAACCAGGACATTTTAAATTGTTCCTGGTCGCTTCATGTTTCCCATTGAGGGCACACGACGAGAATCGTATAATCCCGCCATTGCTATAACTATTCCGACAAGGAGTAGTATTATTGGATTGATAGCTTGTGGCTGAGGATTATTTATGCCTGCATCGCCTGCAGTTTTAGCGATGGCATCTAGATTACCAAGTCGTGGCTTATCCTTGGGCTCTCCTGCCTGATCGTTGTTCGCTTGGGCGTTGTTCGCGTGAACATCATCCATCTTGGCGTTGTCCATAAGTACGATACCGATGCCGATGATTGCGATTGCAATCCCGACAATAATTAGAATGGTTGAGAACTTCATTTTCAAACACCTCAATATGTAATTGTGATGAACTTTATAGTCTCTACGAGGCTATTTAGGTTCTATATATATTATAATACCTATATTAAAATTTGTCAAGATTGTATGCTTTTAGTCAATAAAGTATAATTTAATTGTATGCTTAATATTAAATTTACTCCCGAAACTTTTTTCATACTTCCCTTTGCATTAGGACTCGATTTGATAGGAATTTTATTGATTTGTTTCGGTCTAGATGATTTTGGAATAACAGATATAATCGGAATAGCATTTTTAAACACATGGTTACTATTAAGAGGAAAGCAAGTAATACATAGACAAGGAAAAAAAGGAGCAGTAAGCAGCATTAAAAACGTTTTTACAGAAAAAACAAGCAAATTCTTTGCCGCACCATTTCTAGAGTTAATTCCCTATGTAGGATGTCTCCCCTTTTGGACAATCTCGGTAATATTAAATTTAGACGAAGAACAATAATATGGCATTTTCTGAAGCTATAATCTATCTCTTCAACTTTTCTCTGGGCATGGCCGTCGTCTTGGCTTTCATTGTTATTATTGCGGCCGGAATTAAAATGGTTGAATCGCGTGGAAATCCTTCGGAAACCCAAGATGCCAAGCAGAAAATCATTAATTCGCTTCTCGGATTAACTATTCTTCTAACTTCATATATTCTTTTGACGACAATTAATCCCGATTTGGTAAAAATTGAGAATATTTCTTTAGGCACGACCGGAATAACAATTCCTATAATTACTCCGGGTGAAAATCCGGAAACTGCCAAGAATTATCAATTTGAAGAAATACCGATTGGAACATTAACCGAAGCAATTCTAATGGGAAATTCGTCGACAAAAAACAAAGTTCCCTGCTACGAATACGAACACAAAGCTTACGATGACGACGGACAACTTATCATCGGCAATACGGTTGATAGGAATAAAGACGGAAAGATAACCGAAAAAGATATCATTTTGAATAAAGACATGTTCTATTGTATTAAGCTTTTAGACGATGCAATTAAGAAAAAGATAGAGATTCACTTAAATACTTTGGTTGCCGGGCAAAAACAATTAGATGCCTTAATGAAAAATAATTGTACCTGCAAGAGAGCATATTACAGCTATCTTCCCCCCAATAAAGAAGAATACAAGATTGAAGGAACGGATTGTTCTAGCACGGGCTGTTGGAGGGGCACCACCTATTGCCAATGCTGTGGAGGCGCTAAGACCGGCTGTCCGCGATTAGATCCGTATAATACTTCCTGCAGTTCTTCATCTGCGAATCCCTGTGAAATTGTCGGATACAATAACGGCAAGGAGGTTAGGCAGTATCAATACGATACTTGCGACAATAGATTAGCGATAGAGTGTAAGAAACAAGAAATAAAACAACTGATGGACGGAACCAAACCGGACCCGATTTGCTATGAAGAGGTTAACGGCGCCGAACCCTTAATAGAAAAAGAGCAGCCGTTTAATCTTTTCACTATTAAGTTAGGAATCGAAAGATTGCAAGAATTCAAGGATTATTACGATGACGAAATTAAAGCGCTGGAAGAAGCAGAATTAAAAACAAAGGAATACGGAGAAAAATTAACCCTAGCCGAAGTGTATAACAACGTTCAAACAAAAGACGATGTTACCGTCGGAGTGAAAGAATTTGAAACTGACGTCTATTACAATATTTCCAGGTACTGCCGAACCGCTAATTGCATAAAATCAGGATTTGATCCTAAGCTCGGATATGTTTGTCCAAAAGAAGATAATGAGTACGAAATGAGCTTTAAAAAGAGGGTTTGCAGGATGGATGTGACAAAAAAAGATGTCGAGTCCGGTGATATTTTTGCAACGAGTTGTGAAAAAGCGACCGGTCTTTTCGAGCTTGATGCATGTAAAGAATTTTATTCATATGCTGGAGATCCAGCAACTTTCTATTACAGCGAAAAATACAATTCCGATTATAAGGGAGAAAATCAGATAATCGATAGCGGTGATAATAAATGTAATCTTGAAACTCAAATTATTGAAAATGAAATGTATGGAGGAGTTATCCGTATTGGAGAAACGGTTGACTATACTGAAGCCTGGGGCAAGGAAGTTTCAAGAAGGATAGAAAAACTTAAAGAGGAAGTCCAGGGAATGTTTAATACCGGTATGGCTATATCCAACTTCCCTGACAGCTGCAGTGCCAGCAACTGTACCAATAGTAGTCCCGATAAATTGAATATTTGTACTCATCCTAAATGTGATTGCGAGGGCGACTGCTGTTGCGCTTCCGTCGAAGGAACTTCCTGCCAATCTTGCGAACCGGGTGAAACTATTTGCAAGGAGCCGGAAGAAGAATTGATGGATCAATTGGGTCACGCAAGTACCTGTAACGAAAAAGCAACAAAGGCGTACGGAGGATGCAGTACTTGTTGCGAAGGTATTTGTCCGGAGGTTCCTAAACCTCAGGATGATTATTGGACTTGTCCGTACAGAAACCTCTGTAGTCTCATGAAGAATCTATACCAAAGAAGGTCTATCGAAAGGTCATGCCTTGAAGAAACGGAAAACACCAACGAGGAAAACTTAAGGACGATTATGAAGAGTAAGGTGGGATATGTCCAAAAGATGGAAATGAGAGAAGTGATATTATTCGAGATGGCGCAGGTTAAGGAAATAAAAGACGATGTAGAATATGAAAAGGTTCCGACAACAAGTTTAATCGGCCTTGTCTGTCCCAGTTATTTGCTTTGGGACCTTACTCCCCTTACCTGTAATGCAGGACTGAATAAGAAGATAACTATCGAAAAGAGATTTGATTTATTCGATATGCTTAAAGATTCAAGAGAAAGATTGAACGGGTGCGTAAAAGGATACACTATCCCCTACAAGCAGACCGCCGACAATGTCAGGGTTTTGAGCTGTTACGAAGCTTCCAATACTTCTAATACCGGTCTGGTTGTTATTCCCGAATTTCCCTTCCTTAAACTGGGAGACCCGGTAGATAAAGATATCGGAGCAGGTATTAAATATATTAATTGTTATCCCTACAACAGTGACAATTTAACCGATCAGGAAAAAGAAATTTGTTTCTATAATATCAACCGTACGGGAACCACAGAAAATCCTGGTTGTTTAACAATTACCAAAAATTATATGGATAATTATTATTGTTGTCAGTAATTAATAATATGAATATTAAAACAATAATCACTACATTATTTTTATTTCTTATTGCTTCCCCTGTTTTTGCAGCGATGCAATATCCGGAAATCGGCGGCATTACAATCAACGAAAATACTTCCGCTGCCACATATATTGTCTACTTTTTTAATTTGGCTATTGCGCTCGGAGCTTTTGCTGCAGTATTTATGATGGTTATGGCTGGAATAGAATGGGTAACTTCCAGCGGTAATCCCAGCAAAATAGAATCAGCTAAAGGAAAGATTGCCAATACTCTTTTCGGGGTAGCGGTTCTTGTTGGCTGTTACTTGATTCTTAATACAATTAATGACCAACTACTTACCATTAAAATAAATGATTTAAAGTGTGAGCACGGTATAACAGTTTCGGTTAAACAGGCTTCCGATGATAAGATAAAGCAGAAATGTATTGATGCGAGTCAGACAAGTATCGAGGATACAATTATAAGTACTTTAAGTTGGAATTTTCCCGAAGATTATTTACTGAGAGCCTATCTCTATTCCGAACCGGACTACAAAGGAACGATAACTCAAATTGATTGCAAAAATGGACCTTGTAATGGGAGTATTGCCGGAGCAAAATCAATCTATTTCTTATTGAACAACTCCGGAATTTATTTATATGACGATAATAGTTATACACCGAGAGTAAAGAGCTATCCCCTTTTTACTTCGACCAGCATTCCCGACTTATCTAAAACAAACAGTTTCGATAATTTTATCAGATCGATAGAAATAATTAATCCCGACCAGGATAAACAGCAGCTTCAGTATTATGCAGTTGTTTTTAAGGATCAAAATTATCAAGGAAGATGCGCTTTTGTCGCTCAGTCTGTTCCCGATATGGATACCGGATATAGCGGATATTATACCGATGCCGTGGGAGATGACGAAATTTCTTCGATTATCGTTGCAAAATCCAATTTAAACAAGGAGGCAATCAGCCAAAAAAGAGGAGAAATCATATTGTACACCAAGGTTAATTGCGGAAAATCAGATACCGACCCGACCAAACAAATCAAGGCTTGTCATATACCAATAACCAGCGTTGGGAGTGGTCAAGTAGATATTTCTGAGAGTTGTTCAGAATTTATTAAGGGTGATGAAGTTATGTCTTTTGAAATCACCGGAGCAGCCGGACTAATACTGAGTACTTCAAAAAAACAAGCGGGAGACGAAAAAACATACTGCATGTATTTTAATAAAGAATCTTTAGGCGGAGGAACCTGTCTGTCTTCAATATTGGATACCCACATCTTTACAGTCGGAGGAACAACCCCGCAATCATATATAATCGTACCAGAAAACTAAAATGAAAAACGCAAAAACAATAATTTATCTTTCTTTATTTGGAATATTACTTATCTCCCCTGTTTTTGCAGCGATTCAATATCCGGAAATTGGTGGAGTTAATATCAATGAAGAAGGAACTTCAGCGGCCACTTACGTTGTTTATCTTTTTAATTTAGCAATTGCCACCGGAGCTTTTATTGCCGGAGCGGTTTTATTCGCGGCCGGAATCGATTACGTTTCTGCCCGCGGAGAACCAGCGAAATTGGATAGCGCGAAGAATAAGATAAAGAATGCATTTTTAGGGTTGACGATTCTTCTGGCCGCTTTCATGATTTTAAATATTATCAATCCGCAATTAACAAACATTAAAATCAGCCAGCTGGAAAAGACACCGGATAAGGAAATAGTTATTCCCGAAGGCTCCGGTATCTATTTGTATGATTCTGTTAATTACGTTTCCAGCGAAAATGAAGAGCCGGTAAGAGTTATCAAAACCATGGGAGGTTTCTTGGAAAGCAATTTTAGTAATAAGGCCGAATCAATTAAATTCAATAATCCGACCGAAGAATTCAGTTTCGGAGCAGTCCTTTATGCTTCTAAGGAAGACAGTACTGAGGGTTCCGGTTCTGATTTGAGGGGGAATTGTGCATACACACTCAGTAATGTTCCTGACTTGAACGTTGCGGTTAATGACAAGGAAAACTATCCTCCGATCGGCAGAGATAAACTATCTTCGATGTTGGTTTTCAAGACTGACGGCGGTTCAGGAAGTATTAAGATTTACAACACCATTAATTGCAAAGACAGAACTGACGAATACGGAGTGACCTGTAAAAAAAAGAAATACGATGATTGCGAGATTACTGGTGGCAGTGGATTTAAAAACATTAAAGAAGCTTGTCCTGATTTCAAGGGAGATATTATGTCGATAGAAGCGGGCGACGGCTTGGGAATATTATTCAAAGCAGCAGGTGCCCAGGAAGCCGGAAGATGTCAGTATATTGAAACCAACGATACCGGCTGTGTTAACGTAGTGAAATACAGCTATGTTTTTAATATTAACGACAAGAAATACGAGTCTAACTTTACCCCTAAATCTTTTGTAATTTTTTCTTTAGTAAAGTAAATAGAGAATCCCATTGAGGCAAAGACAATACTTCCGCTCTCTCCCCTGGCTTGAGGTTATTATCCTTCAGCCAGTTTTTTATTATCTCTTTATCTATTTTTAATTGACCGTATAAATTGCCGATCAATTGTTTTCTCGGATGAGAAAATCCGGCTTTAATTAATTTAAAAAATTCATCGTTTTTATCAACTCCTTTGGGAGTAATACGGATAAAAACACTGTCTATTTTAGGAGACGGCAAGAAACAACCCTTGGGAACGGTAAACAATACTTTAGGATTGGCATAGTACTGAACGGCAATGGACAAGATAGACATATTGCCCGGTTTAGCGCAGATTCTCTCCCCCACCTCCTTTTGAATCATTAAAAAGATGTCTTCGGGCGGGTTTTTGATTTCTAATAGGTTCCTGATTAAAACCGAAGTTAAGTAATAAGGAATATTAGCGACAATCTTGTATTTTTTAATTTTAACATTCAATTTATCATTGCTGAACAGCCTAAGAATATCTTCATTGATAATCTCCACGTTTTTAATGTTTTCCTCTTTGAGTTTTTGGTTTAAAGCCGTAACCATTTCCTGGTCCTTTTCTACACAAACAACCGATTTAGCTATTTTAGCCATTTCGAGAGTGATTGCCCCCAATCCCGGTCCTATTTCTAAGACGGTATCATTGGGCGAAAGGCTGATCGAAACCATAATCTTCCTAATTTGGTTCTTGTCTTTTAGGAGGTTTTGGCCTAATCCTTTTTTGAGTCTGACAGTGTTCATAAGTGCATTATACCTGACCAAATTGATTAATAAAAGGGTGTTAATTTCTTGTGGAAAGATTTCTTGACATATGGGTAGATAGGTCTAAAATATATGGTATCCAGATAGATTGTCTGGAATTATGAATTATTAACCTTTGCGGGATTTTTAATAGAAACCCTGCAACTCTGGATTATTCTTATTCAAGAAAAAATTAAGAAAACTATCGGTAGAATAGGTAAGAAAAGGCTCTTTTTAGCCTTTTTCGTCCTTTTTTGCGTCTGGGGTAATATTTTCCTTAACCAGGATATAAACACCTCTAAAACGAGCATTTCTAAGCTTCAAAACAACTTTTTAAGCCTTGAATCAGCCTTCCAGCCGATTACTAATAATCTAATCTTTGAACAGGGAAAAATCCTATCAGCTTTGCCTTCTCCCCTGTTTGTTTCATCAGAGACCTTAGGGTCTTTGTTTGACGAAGAGACAAGCAGTAAAGATATCATTAAACACGTCGTGGAAAAAGGAGAAACCCTTTCTTCTATCGCCGAACTATACAATATTTCAATTGAAACTATTCTCTTGGCCAACGAATTGAATACCACTAAAATTCAGCCCGGCCAAGAGCTTTTAATTTTACCGGTTAACGGCATTATCCACATGGTGGAAAAAGGAGAAACCGTTGCCGCGATTGCCAAGACATACAGCGCTGATAAAGAAGAGATTATCAGTTATAACAGCCTGTCTTCTTCGGGCGAGGTATACATCGGAGATGTTTTAATCATTCCCAACGGCAAAATGCCCAAGCAGTCTACCCCGACAACCAATACCACAACCCAGAATTATGCCCAAGTTGTTCTACCGAATTCTTATTTAATTGTTCCAACAGTCGGAACAATTACCCAGGGAGCCCACTATTCATACAGTTCCAGCGGAAAGGCTTATTATACCGCCGTAGATATCTCTAATGCGATTGGAACGCCAGTTGTAGCGGCAGCCGGAGGACAAATACAGATTGCCAAGAATAAATGGCCATACGGAAATTATATTACCATTCTTCATCCGAACGGAGTGGTAACTCTTTATGCCCACCTAAGCTTTATTGCCAGAGGAATAGAATCTGGAGTTACCGTTTCTCAAGGACAAATTATTGGATATATGGGTAATACCGGCCGAACTGTCAGAGGAGTCGGTGGAACAGGATCTCACCTACACTTTGAAACCAGGGGTGCAGCTAACCCATTAACCGCTTACGGCCGAGGTAGCAAGATTTCTTACTAGTTAATTAAGCCGAACAAAAGTTCGGTTTTTTGATATATAAATTAGCGCTAATACTATATTGACACAATAATTAATATATATTATAATAGTAATCAATAATCATTAAAGATTATTCAAGTTCATCACAATTATTGAGGTGTTTAAAATGAAGCTCTCGACAATTCTTATTGTTGCCGGAATCATAATCATGATTATCGGCGGTATCGCACTTATGAACACTATTCAGACTGAAAAGAACAAGGAAGTCAGTTCGGCCGAAAATTCAAATGGTTATAGTCACGGCGAAAAGATAATGAAAAATGTCGAAGTCGTAGGAAGTAAACTTCGACCACATGAACAGATGACACAAAACTCACTCGCTCCCCCCATCGCAATTATTATCTTTGGAATAATAGTATTTGCAGGAGGAGTATATGGCGTTCGTTATGCACCCTCAACCGAAAAAGAAAAATCGCCGGGATAAATAATATCTCGGTTTTTATTTATTTGTATAACAAAAAAGAAGGGTTAGTTCCCTTCTTTTTTGCAATTACATTCGTTATTTTTACAGTTGCAGGTATTGCAGGTTTTAGCTTCGGGCAAGGCAATCAATCTTTCTTCTGGTATTTCGCATTCGCAACCAGCGCATCCGCAGTCGCATTTGCCGTATGTCCCCTGCTCTATCTTCTCTAATGCTAGATTCACATCTCTTAAACTTTCTTCTAAAGAGTGTTCAACCGGTAAAAGATTTTCATATTCCTCTACTTCATCAACTTTATCTTCCGGAGTATCGGTTAATTGAGGAAATTCTGTTTGCCAATTGTCTTCGCTGGTTTTCTTGGCAAAAGTCTTCAATTGTTCTTCTATACTTTCCTTCTTTTTCTCTAAAGCTTCTTTTCTTTGAGCGATAAATTCTGGTGTCATATTATATTTAATAATTTAAGAATGGCTGTAACCACCAAGAAAAATATTATTGCTATTACCAGCCTCACTAATATTTTAGAAGTCGGGGTTTGTTTCTTGGCCATGTTTATTATTTTATCTTTTGTTCAATACTTATTAACTCGTCCTTGATTTGTCTGATCTGGGCTGAAACTTCTTGATATTTTTCTTTAATAATTTTTCTGGTTGTTTCAAAGTCTCTTACCTTATCCTCTATTTCCCAGCGATCTTTTTCCAAGGCTCTTCTCTTTTCTTCGTTGGTTCTTCTTCTTAATTCAATATCTCTTAAAATAACCTCATCGGTTGTTTCGCCCTGTCTTCTTTCAAGAATTTTGATTTCGTCTTCAGTGGCTTTTTCTTTTAAAGCGATATCGGCCAATCCTTTATCTGACTTGTCTCTTTGCTTGGTATTCTCAAACATTTCTTTTTTAATGTCTTCAACCGCTTGATTTAACGGTTTTAATCTTTCTTCCAAGTCTTTCTTTGTTCTGCCGAGAACGATTCTATTCTTGTCTCTCTTTAATACTTCTAACTGTTGAAGAGTATCCTTCTCTTTCGCCATTACTTTTTCCGCATTCAAATCACACTCCCTTATTTGAAGTCTTAATGATTTAATTTCGTCTTCTTTTTCATACTTCTCTTTTTCAATATTATTTCTTTCGTCTTCCACTCTCCATCTTTCTTTTTCAACAGCTCTTTTTTCTTCTGGTGTCTTAGCTAAAGCTTCTTTTTCTTCTAAATCTTTCTTTATCTCATCGGCTCTTAGTTTTTTTTCAAGAACCAATTCCAATTTCTTTTTAATGTTTTCTATTTCTTCTTCAATCTCTTTTTTTCTTTGCTCGAAAGGAGCCTTTTCTTCATTTACATCTTTTAAAGCTTCTTCCAATTCAAGAGTTTGTTCGTCAATCCTGGCTAATTTTTCTTCATTTTCATCGATCGCCACTAGTTCTTCTTCTTTTTGTTTTGCTTCTTCTAGACCCAACTCTTCGGCACTGGGAATTCTTTCTGCTTCTTCCAATCCCAATTCTTTTGCGCTGGGTATCTTTTCTGGCATTTCTAGTTCAAGCTCTTTTTCGATTGGAGTAGGCTCTTCTTCAATAGGTAAAGCCTCGGGAATTTGTTCTTCCAGTGGTTTTTCCGGTTCAGGTTCTGGCTCAGGCTCAGGTTCTGGAGGATTCATAAAGGCTACGGGGGTTTCTTCGGTTGGTGTAACCGGTCCTTTTTCTTCTATTACCTGCTTTACATTATCCTCGCTTTTATTTGTTGAGAGAGCTAGTTCGTAAGCAAAGTCCTCGGCTTTTTTAGTTTCTTCTTCCACAGAAAGAGGGCCTTGTTCGGGCGCGGTTTCTATTTTTTCTGGTTCTGTAAAACTAGGTTCTGAAGGAATTGTTTCATCTCTCTTTTCTGCAACAAAGCTTTGGGTTACTTCTTCAATTTCGTTGCCTTTAGGATAAACGGATACACCCTCAGCTTCTTTGATGTCCCTCAGCATCGTCCTAATTTTTTCTTTGTCTAAAAAAATTACCGGCATGTAGGATTTACTGATTTAAAATTAAAAGGCGGATTAAATTTATAAAATTATTTCCTCGCCTCTTTTAATGATAGATTAATTCTACCCTGTTCGTCAATAGAGATAACTTTTACCGGAACGACATCTCCAACCTTAACGACGTCAGTTACCTTATTAACTCTCTCGTTAGCTAGTTGAGAAATGTGAATCATGCCTTCTTGACCGGGAAGAATCTCGGCAAAGGCACCGAATTCAAGAATTCTTTTTATTTTTCCTTGGTATAACTCCCCTACCGCAACTTCTTTGGTTAAATTTTTAATCCACTCAAGAGCTTTTTGTGCAGAAGCTTCATTCTCAGCAGTAACAAAAACTTCACCGGTTTCTTCGATGTCAATTAGGACTCCGCATTCATCAATAATTTCATTAATGATTTTTCCACCGGTACCGATAACATCTCCGATTTGATCAGGTCTGATTTTAATGATGTATATTCTCGGAGCATTGGGAGATAATTCTTTTCTCGGTTCGGGAAGAGTTTCCATCATTTTAGCTAAAATTTGAATTCTGGCTTTTTTGGATTGCTCCAAAGCATCCTTCATTATTTGATAAGTAATTCCTCTAACCTTGATATCCATCTGTAGAGCAGTAACTCCGTTTTTAGTTCCGGCGGCTTTAAAATCCATATCTCCGTAGTGATCTTCTTCTCCCTGAACGTCAGTTAAAACAAGGTATTTCTTGTCTTCTGTACTCTTTTTGTCGTTCATTTCCATCATTAGTCCCATCGCAATTCCTGAAACAGGATTCTTAATCGGAACTCCACCATCCATTAGGGCTAAACAAGCAGCGCAAGTTGAAGCCATTGATGAAGAACCATTAGAGCACAAAACTTCAGAAACAACTCTGATAGTGTATGGGAAATTTTCCGCTTCGGGAATCATAGCACGCAAAGCTTTTTCTCCCAACATTCCGTGTCCGATTTCTCTTCTACCCGGTCCTCTTAATGGTCCGGTTTCACCGACGCATGATGGCGGGAAATTGTAGTGATGCATGAATCTCTTCTTTCCGTTTAATTCCATTTCTTCAAATATCTTCTGGTCTCCAGGGCTACCTAAGGTTAAGAATGATAGAACTCTTGTTTCTCCGCGGCAGAACAATCCAGTACCGTGAACTCTGGGAATAACATTCACATCACAACTTAATTCTCTGATTTCGTCAGACTTTCTTCCGTCGAAACGAATTCCTTTCTCAATAATATTTTCATGAATGATTCTTTCAGATTCTTTTTCGAAGAATGAAAAACCATAGCGAGTCTTATCCGCATCATCGTGTTTTTTTAATAGTTCTCCTAGTTCCTCTCTGATTGCATGAAGGTCATCGGTAGCATCTTTTTTAAGAATGTTATCGATCCTATTTCCCAATAAATCTTTAACTTCTTTTTTTATTTCTTCATCACTTCCCTTCTCTTCCAAGACTATCTTTTCTTTTCCTATTTTTTTAACAATCTCTTCTTCGAAATTAAGAATATCTTCGTGATATTTTTTAGCAAATTCAACTGCTTTCAAAATGTCTTCTTCGGGGATTTCTTTCATTCCCGCTTCAATCATATTAATCAAGATTTCTTTTTTTGATTCTGATTTCAATCCTGACAATAACAAATCCATTGAACCAGATTCTCTTTCACTAAAAGTCGGGAAAGCTACCATGTTATTCTCTCTCATTCCGATTCTTACCGGAGCAACTGGTCCGTCCCAAGGAATATCTGAGGTTGAAAGAACGATTGAGGCAGCGATTAATCCAAGGCTGGCTAAATCGCTTTCTTTATCCCAAGACAAACAAGTAACAATTACTTGCACTTCCCTTTTGAAGTCTGCCGGGAACAACGGTCTGATCGCTCGGTCAATTAATCTTGAAGTTAAGATTGATTGTTCGCTCGGTCTACCTTCTCTTTTTAAGAATCTTGAGCCGAGGATTTTTCCGACGGCGTAGAATCTTTCTTCATAAGCTACAGTTAAAGGAAAAAAATCGATTCCCTCGATTTCTTTTTTGCTCATTACGGCAGTGGCCATAAGGCAAGTTTCTCCATATTTTACAAAAACAGAACTATTGGTTCTTTCCGCTAGATTTTTGAAATCTACTTCTAAAAATTTATCGTCGATTTTAAGTTTAAAAGATTCAGTCTTCATATTTTAGCACTAGGCTT
>Ga0265297_10000327_pt1 | contig 154400 bp, 109 predicted proteins | sample Munlanlwell13791_FD_192502 | JGI IMG/M metagenome (GOLD analysis project Ga0265297, IMG submission 192502) | Leachate microbial communities from a municipal landfill in Southern Ontario, Canada - Leachate well 137-91 | ecosystem: Engineered > Solid waste > Landfill > Unclassified | place... | reverse complement strand
TATCCCACGGGCCTGGTGAACGCGGTGACCACGCTGACAGGGACCGCGCGCGACCCCGAGCTCGGCAAGCTCAGCCGGGTCCTTTTGTGGATCAAGCAGGTGAGCGGCATCGGGTTCCCGGCCGTGTGGAACGGGACGGGCTGGGAGAGCGGGAGCCCGGAGCGCTGGGTGGGCACCGGGACCATCGCCGGCCTGGTGTCGGACACGACCTACTATTGGAGCTTCGACTCCGTGGCCATGGGCGTGGCTTGGAGGAGCAACGCGGACTACGAGGTCAAGGCGCGGGCGGTTGACGAGGCCGGCCGGTTCGAGGGCCCGCACGCGACGGCCGAGCTCACATTCAAGATGGCCGGGCCGCAGAGCGGGGTCACCACGCCCGGGTCCGGAGAGCCGAACTACAAAGCCGCGAACCTGAGCTCCATCGTGGGGACCGCGATCAACGCCACGACCGCGGCGGTGCGCATCGTGCACGCGGGCGCGGACAACGTGCTGGACGACGGGGACGACGACTTCGCCTGGAACGGGAGCATCTGGGAGTCCACGAAGACCTATACCGGCTTCATCGGCGCGACCCACTACAACGGCGGCACGGACCCGAACGAGTGGGACTTCAGCTTCAACAGCGCCAACTGGGCTCCGAACAAGCGCTACCGCGTCATCTCGCGCGGCATCAACGAGGTGCCGGAGCCGGACGACAACGAGGCGGAATACACGGGAGAGGAGAGCCGCCAGTTCGTCATCGACGACGTGCTCCCGACCGTGAACATGACCCGGCCCGGCGCCCCGGCGTACCGGCGCGGCCAGCTGGCCACGCTCTCGGGCCAGGCCACGGACACGGCTCCCGGGACTGTCCAGGGCTCCACCGTGAAGTTCCTGCTCCTGCGCGTGTGGGACGGCAAGCAGTGGCACAATGTGAGCGACACGTGGGAGAACGCCGGGACGGGACTCACGGCCACGGACCAGGGCGGAGGGGTGTTCACGAACTCGGACCCGGACCTGGCCGCGGACCTGCCGTTCACGGACGGGTACCTGTATAAGGTGCGCATCTCAGCTTCGGATAGGGCCGGGAACTCGATCTCCGCGGACCTGCCCTTGGCCGGGTTCCGCTACGACGTGTCCCTGCCCACCGCGACCGTGACGGCTCCGCAGGCAGGCATCCATATCAACACGGTGGGAACCGTGGCGGGCGCGATGGCGGACCGGGACCCGGACGTCGCCGACCCGGATAGGGAAGGCTCCGGGGTCGCGTCCGTGGCCGTGTTCATCCAGGCCCTGGGCGGCGGCGTGAAGGGGAAATACTTCGACGGGTCCCTGTTCCAGAGCGCGTCTCCAGTGCCTCTGCCCGCGGTCCTGGGAGCCGGGACGTGGCAATACACGGACGCGGACCTCGACGCCGCCCTGGAGGACGGCCTCTATTCCATCCACGCCCGCGCCACGGACGCGGCCGGCAACGTCCAGACGAACTTCGAGGCGAACGGGTCCTCGTTGACGTTCCTGGTGGACAAGACCAGGCCCACGCAGAGCCTGACCTCTCCCGCCGGGAGCGCGTACACGGCCGTCGCCATCCGTTCCGACGGCATCGCGGGCCTCTCGAACGACCCGCTCCAGGGCGGGACGTCCTCCGGACTCAGGACGTTCGGCAACGACATCCTGCTGTGGTACGTGCAGGGGGATACGAGCTACTACTGGAACGGGTCGGATTGGGACGGGAGCGGGCCGAGCACGCGCACGGCGGACGGCACGAGCTGGAACCTGACCCAGCCTTCCGAACTCAAGTGGAAGGACCATGGAGACCAGCTGTACTACTTGAAGGCCCGGGCCCATGACGCGAGCCTCATGGGAGACGGGGCGGACAGCCCGGGCAAGGGCAATGTGAGCCAGTGGACCTCGGAAGTGGCGGGGTCCACGAAAAGCTTCGTGGTCGATGATACCTTGCCGGTATCATCGATGACCTGGCCCAAAGACGGGCTCTATCTGAGCGGGGTGGCCATCTCGTCGATCACGGGGACGGCGAACGCGGCGCTCTCGGGCATACAGAGCGTGGAGATCCGCATTTCCACCAACGAGGGGATCGGACCGTGGTGGGACGGGGACAGCTACGAGTTCACAGGCGGCTGGCTGCCCGCCAAGGTCACGGGCGACTCGTGGGAGTACCCGGGCGGCTTGGGAGGGACGCTCAACAACGCGTTCGTGGAGGAGAAGGAGTACTACATCCGCTCCAGGGTCAAGGACAACGCGGGCAACGAGGAACAGAACCCGACCGTCATCGGCATCATGGTGGACCTGACCCCGCCGACGCTCACGTTCAAGAGGCCGGTGGCCCCGCCGGACCTGCCGCCGTACTCCAACAATTCGGAGTCCGACCGGCGCATGGACCTTTCCTCGGGCTCGGTCACGGACAGCGGCGCGACCGCCTCAGGAGTCGAGCGGGTGGAGGTGGCCGTATCCTCGGGTTCGGGAAACAATCTCTGGTGGGACGACGTTTCGCGCACGTTCGGGGTGGTGCCGAACGCCTTGGTCCAATGGACCACGCAGGTGTACAAGAGCGGCTCGGATTGGACCTACGAACCTCCTGAATGGGCCTCAGGCTCCTGCCAGGCCCGCCAGACCTTCTGCGACGGGTACGTGTACAAGGTCTACATCAAGGCCAAGGACAAGGCAGGCAACTGGACCGCGGTCCAGTCCCAACTCATCAGCTACGACGTGAACCGTCCCACAGGGGTCGTGTCCGTGCCGGTCAACGGCTCGAGCATCAAGACTCTGGCTGAGCTCAAGGGCACGGCCTACGACTCGGGACAGGGCCTGTCCGGAGTCTACAAGGTCTACGCAGGGGTCCAGCATACGGCCGGCGTCGACGACGACTTGGCCTGGTGGAACTGGAACACGGGCGGCTACGACACCACGATCGGCGAGCCGCCGCCTACCGGCACGACCTGGGCGGGCTGGACCCAGGTCGCGTCCACGACGCTGCAGAACCTCGGCAACGTGGCGTGGTCCACTCCGGTGCCCACCGTGCCCATCAAGATGCTGGAGAGCTCCAACACCTATCGCGTGGTGGTCATGACCCTGGACCAGGCCACGAACCGGCAGGACCAACCGGACCTGGCCGGGGCAGGCTCGTACTTCCGCTTCGACGACGACGAGCCCGTGGCCTCCGTCACCGCGCCGGCGATCAACGGCAAGTTCAGGGCCGCGACGCTCGGGAACATGGCCGGGAACGCGAACGACGAGACCACCGGCGCCTCGGGCCTGACCAAGGTGGAGGTCCTGCTCAAGGCCAACGGGGTGCCTGGAGAGGGCTACTGGAACGGCGGGACCGATGGAGGTTTCGGGGACTGGGACGCCGTGTGGCCAGGGAAGTACAGCCGCTGGCAGACCGTGAACGGACTGAAGACCTGGGACAAGAACTTCCCGCCTCTGTCCTTCCTGGATTCCACGAAGTTCACCCTGTGGGTGCGCGCCACGGACGTCGCCTTGAACGTATCCACGCACCCGGTCTATCCGGGCGCGGATTGGCAGATGGACAATGACCTCAACGCGGACAGCTCGCAGGCCATCACCTTCACCTACGACGAATCCCCGCCCGAGTCCCGCGTGACGTACCCCGCGCCCCACACGAGCATGACCGGATTCGTCGCCATCAGCGGGACCTCCGAAGACGAGTATGAGGCCACGCGCTCCCCGGCCGGAGTGACGAACGTCTACTATAAGGCCAAGCGCTCGGACGACCTGTACTGGCAAGCCTTGGGCGGGTGGAACACGGGGGATCCAGGCTGGGTCACGGTGGACGGGGGCGGGCTCAGCCCGTGGAAGAAGACCATCGATCCCAACGCTTTCGAGGACGGCTACCGGTACACGGTGAACCCCCAGGCCAAGGACGCGGCGGGCAACGAGGAAGCGGCGTACTCCGCTTACGCCTTCATCGTGGACAAGACCAAGCCCGCGGCCCTGGTGCAGTCTCCGGTGGACAACGGGTTCGTGAACAACACCCTGACCCAGATCTCCGGGGTCCTGGAGGACCGCTACTGCCAGCTCAAGCTGGGCGGGGCCTGCCCCGGCGCGGGAGGCCGGAACTATGAAGCCGGCCTGGAGCGCTCCAGCGTGACCGTGGCGGTCCAGGAGATGTTCGGAACGGACCCGTTCTGGGACGGCCAAGGCTTCAGCCAGTCCGAGCCGGTGTGGTCCACCGCGACCTTCACCGGGGACTCGAGCGGGACATGGACCTACGCCTTCTCTCCCGGGGCCTTGACCTCGCCGAGGCAGTACAAGGTCTCCGCGCGCGCCATGGACCGCGCCGGGAACCTGCAGTCGGACGTCTCGACCTTCACCTTCACCTTCGACGTGACGCCCCCCATCTCCCTGGCCACGGCCCCCGCGGAATACCAGGAGGCCGTCTCCCTCATCGTGGGCACGGCGCGCGACGAGACCCCGGGGCTCCTGGACCTGGTCCTGGTGCGGTTGAAGCAGACGGCTTGCGAGGATCCGGACGGGATGTGCCATACGGACAAGTACTGGACAGCGACCGGGTGGCAGTCGAGCATGGACCCTCCCAATGATCCGACGGTATGGCTGGAGCAGGGCGTCGTGGGCAGCCTCGTGGAGGGCACGACGTATCAGTGGACGTTCAACACCGCGGCCGTGGCGTGGGACAATAAATCCACGTACACGGTCACGTCCCGCGGCAGGGACCAAGGCGACAACGTGGAAGAGACCCACGCCTCTCCCGTGGACATCACCTTCTACCTGCAGACTCCCGAGGCCACCATCACGCTCACCCAGCCGCCCGACGTCGCGGGCTTCGGCCACTATAAATCCGGGATGGGGGCCGTGAAGACCATCGCGGGCGCGGGCACGAACATGCGCATGCCCCCGGCCGATGCGGGCGTGCGCATCAAGCTCCAGCGCCTGAAGGAGCCCACGAGCTACTGGTTCGACGGCTCGGCCAAATGGACCGACACCGCGTCCACGTTCACGCCCGTGGACGTCCTGGACTCGACGCCTCCGCAGGACTGGACCAAGCCGCTGACCAACCCCTACATCGTGGACAACGCGTCCTACGCCGTGACCGTCACCCCGGTCAACGCCGCGAACCTCGAGGGCGTGCCCAAGTCGCGCACCTTCGTCATCGACGACACCAACCCCACGGGCCTCATCACCCAGCCGGCGGCCGCGGCCTGCCCGAACGCGAGCCAGCCCGTGGACGCGTGCCTGCGCTCCCTGCCGGAGTTCAAGGGCACCGCCGCGGACCCGGGCAACCCCAAGCCGCCCTCGATAACGGAAGTGCGCGTGCGTTTAAAGGACCTCACCAACGGCAACAAGTACTGGGACGGGACCGCTTTCAACGTGGCGGAGGCGAACCTGCTCGCCATCTCCACCATCGCGGCGGTCACGGATTGGAGCACCGCCACCCTGGCGGGGCCCTCGTTGCTCGACGGGAGCCTCTTCACGATCTTCGTGCACGCCAAGGACAAGGCCACCAACGACGAGACGGACGAGGGCAGGATGGGCGATTTCAGCTTCATCTACGACAAGACCGAGCCTTTCGCCGAGCTCATCCACCCGACCTCGGGCGAGGTCTACATGAACCTGCAGACCATCACGGGGACGGCCAGGGAGCCGCTGGGATCGGCGGAGCGGTCCGGCGTGGACACGGTCAAGATGCAGATCCGCAAGGTCCTGACCAACGTCTGCTTCTCCGGCACCGCGTTCGATAAGGACTGCACCACCGAGGCCTCCTGGGTGAGCGTCAGCACCACGACCGCCGTCCCGGCGCCGTGGACGTTCTCGAGCGCGACCCTGGACCGGGGAGCGGGTTCGGCCCTGACGAGCGGGGCTCAGTACGTGGTGGTGTCGCGGGCCCAGGACGGAGCCGGGAACGTCCAATCCGACTTCGTTTCCCCGACCTCGAGCCGGACCGTGTGGATAGACTTCCAGGCTCCGGCGGCCGGGTTCACCAAGCCGGTGTCCGGCAAGTCGTACAATCCGTCCTTGCTCGACGGAGGGAATGCCCTGACCGGGACCGCGTCGGACAACCAGGAAGCCCTCTATCCCAAGGCGGACGCTCTCGCGGACTGGAACAAGGACGGCATGGGGCCCGAGGTCGCGCTCTGGTACCTGCAGGGAGGGGCCAGCTACTACTACAACGGGGCCGCTTTCACGAACGCCATCTCGACGCAGGACGCCTTGGCCTGGCAGCACGTGACGAGCACGAAGTCCTGGACCCTGCTCTTCGACGCGGCGAGGTGGGAATCGGACAAGCCGTACACGGCCATCGTCAGGGCCAGGGACAAGGCCAGGACCTGGAACGGACCCGTCACGGGCAACGTGAGCACTCCCACGGTGTCCGGTCAGGACATCGTGGACTTCATCGTGGACGAGACGGCGCCCGAGTCCCAGGTGCAGAAGCCCGCGGCGGGCGACTACGTGCAGGATCTGGCCATGCTGTCCGGGACCTCGAATGCCGACCTCTCGCAGGCGGATACCTATTATCTGCGCGTCACCTATAACCCCGGGACGCTGCAGTTCTGGAGCGGGGCCGCTTGGAGCGCGACGCCCACGGACCTGCCGGTGCTCGTCACGGGCTCGACCGGGGCCGTGCGCTGGCAGTTCCCGTCCGGGACTTGGCACGCCGCGCCGGCCATCAGCGGTCTGTCCGACGGCACCGTGCTCGGCATATCGTTCCAGGCCAAGGACAACGCCGGCAACCTGGAGCCCGGGACCACCATCTACGTGACCAAGGACAAGATCGGCCCCAACGTCACCATCACGACCCCGACCGGGAGGGCCTACGGCAGCGCGACCCAGCCCTTGACCGTCAGCTCCGGCACCTCGCAGGATTCGCCGGCCGGCGTGGACCGCGTGGAGATCGAGCTCCGGCTCAAGGACGGGAGCAACGGGATATGGCATGCCGAAGGGCTGGGGTGGACGGTCGTGACCTCGAGCTATCACGTGGTGACGGACACGGACGATTGGTCCTTCCCGTCCCCGCCGTGGATCCCGAACAAGGAATACGAGGCCGAGGTGCGCGCCTTCGATTTCGCGGGGAACCAGTCTCCCACGGGACAATCGAACCAGATCGTATCCTTCATCTACGACACGAACAAGCCCACGAGCACCATGGTGGTGCCCGCCCACAACGCGTTCTACCCCAAGGGCCAGCCCGCGGACTTGAGCGGGAGCGGCTTCGACTGGGTGGACGACGCGGACACCGAGGCTCAGACGGACATGGCGCGCGTGGAGGTCCAGATCCAGGACGGCGGCCTGTACTGGAAGGGGACGCGCGCCTTGGGCTTCCAGGCGGATCCGGGCTGGCGCAAGGCGAACATGACCGGGGATAAGACCGCGGTCGTGAGCTGGACCTATCCTTCCGGGACGACGGACGAGATCCCGCTCTGGGAGCACGGCAAGCAGTACTGGGTGCGCAGCCGCGCCGTGGACGAGGCGGGGAATGTCCAGACTCCGGTGATCGAGCATCGCTTCACCTACGACGCGCAAGCCCCCACCACCACCGTGAGCTCCCCCTACGACAACGAGTACGTGCTCGCGTTCTCCTCGATCACGGGCACGTTCGAGGAGCAGCTCTCCGAATCCGGGATCAACGCCATCCAGATCGCGGTGCAAGACGACCTCACCGGCAACTTCTGGAACGGGACCTCCTTCGTGACGTACAACGCCGGCACCTGCTGGAAGCCGGCCACGAGCCGCGACTACGACGCGGACGTGGATACCTGGAGCTTCACGGACTCGGCCCTCAGCGACGCGATCCGGGCCCAGGTCCTGGGCCGCGGCGTGCCGATGAAGTACATCGCCTATACGAGGGGGACGGACTTGGCCGGGAACGCCAACCGGGAGACCGGCTCCGCTCCGGCCGCCGGCGGGAGCAGCTTCAAGGTCGATTTCTTCCCGCCCGTGTCCTTGGCCACGTACCCCGCGGCCGGAGCGTACCTGCAGCGCGGGATCACCCCCATCGTCGGGACCGCGGAAGACCAGCCCGGCGGGTACGGCGGGGTGGGGCTCGACCTGACGGCCGTGCTCTTGAAAGCCATGCGCATCGACAGCCTCGACGACAGGCGCTACTGGAACCTGTCCAACTGGAACGCGGTCACGGACCAGGGCTTCATCGTGCAGACGATACCCAATACGGGTTCGCCGGGCATCGAGGAATGGAAGACCAAGGACGGCCCCATGCCGGAGAGCGCGTTCGCGGACGGCTACCGCTACGAGGTCGCGGCGCAGGCGGTGGACCTGCTCGGGACCGTGGAGGCCGACGTCACCACCATCACCTTCATCGTGGACCGCTCCACCCCGACGGCCGGGTTCCTGGTCCCGGGCGAGGCGTCGGTGTACCTCAGCACCGACAGCTTGAAGTTCTCCTCCGGGCCGCTGGGCGAGGCCCTGGTGGGCGGCAACGTATTCAGCGGCGTGGATAAGATCGAGCTGCAGGTGGAGGACGTGTCCCAGAGCCCGCATTCCATCCCGGGCAACGAGGAGTGGTGGAACGGCGCCCTGGGCCTGTGGCAGGCGGGGGAGACGCAGTCCACGGCCGCGGTGCACACGGACTCCTGGACCTTCGCCGGTCTGCCGCCGAGCTGGGTGCGCGGGGACACCTCGCCCAACGGGCGGACCTACAAGCTGCGCATCCGGGCGCACGACAGGGCCGGCAACCAGGGCACTTTCCCGGACTCCTACACCCAGGTCGCGACCCTGACCTTCGACGGCACGCCTTCGACCTCGGCCATACTGTATCCCGCCAAGCCGGACAATTCGATCCTCAACACCCTGACGCTCATCTCCGGGAAGGCCCAGGACGCGCTCGTGAACGCGTCCTCCGGAGGCGTGAAGGCGGTGTATCTGAGCATCATGAGCGACGTCAGCAACCCGGCCGCCGGGGAGGACGCGTGCGACCCGTCGCTGCCCGGACATTTCTATGACGAGAATGCCGCAGAAGGACACGAATGGGACAGCACTCTCCGGGTCTGGAACCCGGTCAGCTACAACGAGGTCACCAAGGAATGGGTGTTCAGCTCCTCGAACTTCGACCTGACCCTGGACCCGAACTGCAAGTACGTCGTCATCTCCAGGTCCGTGGACCGCGCCGGCAACACCCGGCCCGATCTGCCGGACGCCGGGGAGGACGACTACCGGTTCTGGATATTCCAGCCTCCGCCCGCCGACAGCACGGTGGACGTGCCGGCGATCTTGGAGCGGTACAACCAGATCGCGCAGTTCCGCGGAGGGGCGAACGACAACACCTTCACGGTGCGCGTGCAGACCCAGCGGCTCTCGGACAACCTGTGCTGGGCCGGCACCGTGGGCTTGGGGGGCTGGAAAACCTGCGACGCCACCACGGACAGGGAGGTCGACACGGTCGGCGGCCCCAAGACCTGGACCTATCCCTATGGGACCGATACGTTCCCGTCGCTGTCGAACAACACCACCTATCAGGTGATGGTGACGGGCTACAACTTGGCGGACATCCCGGAGACACCGCCGAACCTGGTGACTTTCTACGTGGATAAGACCTCGCCGACCAGCAGCGTGAGCTTCCCGGCCCACCTCGGTTACGCGAACTCCCCTCCCAAGATCGGAGGCCTCACCAGCGACCCGGTCAACGATGGAGTCACCGCCGGCATCAAGGACCCCGACGGCGTGGAACTGCGCATCGTGCGCATGCTGAACGCCAATGAGTGGAGCCACAACGAGGACAAGTGGATCTCCGGCGCGGTGACTTATTCCACGGCGAACTACCACCTGGCCGGAGCCTCCTGGACCTTCCTATCGCACGCCCCCGCGACGACTTGGATCGACGGAGAGCGCTACGAGGTCTCGGTCCGGGCCATGGACAAGGCTTTCGGCGCGGTGACGGGCAACCAGGAGGTCCCGGGGAGCCCCATCTCGTTCCGCTACGACCTCTCCAAGCCGACCGCGACCATCACCTCGCTCGTGGCCGGGAGCACCTACTCGGTGCTGACCGTGAGCGGCACCATGGACGACCCGAGCTACCTGGACACCAGCCCCGGCCAGATCGACTACGTGGAGCTCCTGATCAAGGACCACGTGGTCGTACCGCTCTACTGGGACGGCGACTCCTGGGAGTCCGACGTCGTCTCGACCCGGGCCGTGCCGGGGGCGCACGATTGGAACCTGGTCAACAAGCCGGCCCTGCAGGACGCGCACTTCTACACCATCGTCTCCAGCGCGGTGGACAAGGCGGGCAACGCCCAGGTGGGCGGCAATTGGCAGGTGAACGCCTCCTCGGTCAGCTTCTACGCGGACATCTCGGCTCCGGTCATCACGTGGAGCAACCCGCCCCACGGGACTTATTTCACGAACGACCCCGGCGTGGTCTCGGGCGTCGTGGAGGACCCCAACGGGGAGCGCAGCTCCGGCGTGAAGAATAAGTGGAACGTGGAGACGCAGATCAAGTACGTGGTGGGGAGCACGACCTACTACTACGACAACACCGGGCAATTCCTCTCCTCCCTGGATGAGAACAACTCCTGGTTCTCGCCCATGGGCTTCACCCCCAAGGGGGCGTCCTCCGGCACGTGGGTGTACTTCAACCCGGGCGATCTGGACCAGAAGTGGGAGTACGCCCGGACCTACACGATCTCGGCCCGGGCCAAGGACAACGCGGCCCCGACGCCCAACCAGTCCGGCGCGTTCCGGCTCTACGACGTGGTCATGGACACGACCCCTCCCCTCGCCCGGACCACGGGCCCGAGCGACAAGTGGGCGTACCGCAGCGTGAGCCTCGCCAGCGGCCCGGTGACGGACAACTACGACGGCGTGGCCGCGGTCAAGCTGCTCATCAGCTATGTGGAGGCCGGGACCACGTACTACTACGACGACACCGCCGTCCCGGTCGGAAAGTTCGCGGCCGCGTATCACGAATTGTCCGCGACCGTGAACAACGCGGGCTCGGTGAACACCTATTGGACCTATGCGGATTCGGACCTCATCAACGGGGACTGGGCCTTGGGCAAGGTCACGAACCGGGTCTACCGCGTCTACGCCTTCGCCTGGGACCGGTGCAGCAACCTCCAGGTCGTGGGCTCGACTGTCAGCTTCATCATGGACAACAGCGCCCCGGTCGGGGACGCCACCCGGCCCACGGACGGCGCGTACGTGGGGAGCGGGAACTACTTCTACAGCCCCGAATTGAGGCCCTTGGGAGCCATGATCGGCTCCTCCGCGGACGTGCCCGTCTACCCGACGGACCCGGCCGGGTATCCGGAGGCCCAGCCGGTGCAGGTCGAGGTGCGCATCGCGCGCAGCGGGAACGCCCCGAACTACTACTGGGACTCGGTCGCCAAGGATTGGGTGGGGGAGGCCGGGGCGGTATGGTCGGTGATGGACGGGACCGCGCCGTTCACCTACGCGGCGGACCGCCTGCCCGGGAACAGCCTCGGCTGGCCGGACCACGAGGTCATGGCGGTGAACACCCGGATCACCGACCTCGTGGGCAACCTCTCTCCCATGACCACGCAGTACTTCACCTGGGACTCCAGCAGGACCATGGCGTACATCGTGTATCCCTCTTCCGCGTTCTCCCGCGACGTCAGCGTGGTGCAGGGCACCGCCAACGACCCCCGCTCAGCGCTGGCCTCCCTGGGCATCGGCTCAGGCATAGACGGGATCGAGGTGTCGTTCTTCAACAACGACCCCGGCATCAAGCGCTGGTGGAACCACAACCAGTTCCTGAGCTCCAGCCAGTTCTGGATCAAGGCCGCTTCGGCCCCGGAGACCACGTCCGGCGCCTGGTACAGCCTGAGCGCCGCCACCGTCCCGTTCATGACCGGGACCGAGTACTCGGTCAACGTGCGGGCCTCGGACCGGGCGGGCAACTACACCTCTCCCGTGGCGAGCTTCACCTTCATCTTCGACAACGTCAAGCCTCTGGCGAAGAGCGTGGATCCGCCCATCCAGCCGCCGCCCGCCTCCCCGGTGCAGACCATCAGCTACCTGCCGTATATCAGCGGCACGGCCGAGGACACGGTCGGCTTGAGCCATGTCGAGGTGCGCATCGGGTACAACGACGTGGACGGGACCCTGTATTGGAACCCCGGCACGGACTCGCCGCAATTCATCCTCTCGGAGTGGCAGTCGTCCGCATGGTTCCTCTCGTCCGGGACCGTGGACTGGTCCACGGGCCCGTTCGCCGCCGGCTTCTTCCAAAGCAACAAGAGCTATTCCGTGCACGCGCGCGCCGTGGACAAAGCGGGCAACGTCTCGGACTACTCGGCTTCCACGTTCACGTTCACCACCGAGATCCCGTATTCCTACGTGGTCTCCCCGGACACCTACGCTTTGTCCTCGTTCGTCAACATCCGGGGCACGGCGAAGGACGAGGTCTCCACCATCGAGAAGATCTGGGTGGGGGTGCGCCACCTGGAGAGCGGATACTGGTGGGACGGCTCCTCGTTCCGCAGCAACCCGGCCGGCGCCATCTGGAACGAAGTGAGCTACATGAACGCCTCCCCTCCCTATGATTGGAGATACGAGGGGTCCCTGACGCAGGCGAAGCTCACCCCGAACTCGCAATACCTCATCGTGAGCCGCTCCTCGAACACGGCCGGCAAGATGGAGAACTACGGCGCCTGGGGCGGCAACCACGGCACCGGGCGCGACCGCACCATCGTGTTCGACCAGCAGCCGCCGTACTCGCTCATCACCAAACCCGTCAAGGACAAGACCTATACGAGCATCGCCTCCATCACGGGCACGGCCTCCGACCAGATGCCGGGAGCCGGGATCCCGGACCGGTCCAGCGTGACGGTGTCCATGCAGGAGCTCAACGGCGCCTACTGGAACGGCGGCACGACCTTCACCCTCGCCACGGAGAGCTTCTTCCGGGTGGACTCGCTCACGAGCCTGGGCGGGGGGCTGTACGAATGGGCCATCCTGCCCACGCCGGCGGGGACGCTCCCCGCCTTCTCCACGGGCAAGACGTACAGGGTGCGCGTACACGCGGTGGACAGCTCCAGCCCCACGGTCAACCCCGAGGTCGTCGTCTCCTCGATCACCTTCAACTACGAGACGACCAAGGCGTCCGTGGCCGTGACCTATCCCGAGGATACGAAGTTCTACAGCTTCCTGCCGACTCAGACCACGACGTTCAACGGTACGGCCGACGACCAGTTCGGGGTGCGCGTGGCCTCCTTCTCGCTCAAGCGCCTCTCGGACAACCAGTACTGGGACGGGTCCGACTACACCTCGGGCTCGGAGCTGTGGTTCACGGCCCAGGAGCCCTTGACCACCCTGGACGGGGTGCATCACACCTGGGCCTTCTCGACGACCACGTTCCATTTCCAGGACAATACGCAGTACGAGGCCAGGCCCAAAGCGGAGGCCAACTCCACCCTCGAGCGGGTGGGCAACCCCATCTCCTTCACCATCGACACCACGGAGCCGACCTCGGAGGTGAACCTGCCCACGGGCCTGAGCCACCCGCAGAGCAGCAACCAGTACGGGACCTACCTCAACGCCCTGACCCTCGTCACGGGGACGGCCGGGGACCCGAACACCTATAAGTCCGCTCCCAAGGCCGTGGAGGTGCGCATCCGCAACACGTCCAACAACCGCAAGTGGGACGGGGGCGCCTGGGACTTGGTGACGGGCAACGAGCACTGGCTGTCCACCACGTTCATCCCGGGGAACCCGGACCGCTTCGAGAAGACCGCGGGCATGCCTCCGGCCACGGACACCCCCGCGGGCTTGCAGACCGGGACGCTCTACGAGATCAAGGCGCGGGCCATCGACAACGCGGAGAACACCCAGGGCAACCTGACGCCGCTGGGGCAGGGGACCACGTTCTTCTTCGACAAGCAGTCGCCGACCGTCAAGCTGAACCTGCCGCACAACGACGTGAACTACCCGGAGCTGGTCAAGTACTGCGGCCCGAACAACTACTGCATGGGCCTGACCACCCTCACGGGGACGGCTTCGGACAACCTGAACGTGCGCGCCGTGGAGGTCCGCATCCAGCGCCAGCAGAACAGCTGGTATTGGATGAAGGCCAACGGCTTCGCGGCGGAGAACACGGCGGACGCCTCCTGGACCGTGGCCTACGACTCGCGGTCCGTGGGCGGGGAGTTCGTGTGGCGCTCGACCGTGGTGCCGGTGTTCGAGAACCAGGAGTACTACCTCCACACCCGCGCCGTGGACGCGGCGGGCAATATCCTGACCTATTCCACCGCGACCTTCGTCTACGACAACATCCCGGCGGTCTCGCTGACCACGAGCATCGTGCACATGTCCACCCGGCCGAGCCTCTCGGGCATCTGGGGCACGGCCACGGACGGGACGGCCCGTCTGCCGAACCTGGACTACGCCAACCGGGTGGACGACGTCCGCATCGTGCTGCGCCGGGCCTCGGATGACTGGTGCTGGAACTGGTTCAACGCGTTCATCCAGGACTGCTCCTTCGTGGAGTCCATGGATCTGGCCGGCGCCGCTCCGGACTACACCTGGTCCGTGGTCACCAACATGCCTCCCCCGAACAACACCGTCGCCGGGCTTCAGACCGGGACCAGCTATTACGTGAACGTCCGCTCCGCGGACGGAGCCGGGAACTACGAGACGGGGTTCACGACCAAGTCCTTCATGTTCGACAACCTCAGCCCCCTCACCACGGTGACGCTCCCGGCGCCGGGCGGCTTCTACCAGCCGGTGGACCTGGGCCTCCTGCAGGGGACGGCGGCGGACGCCCCGGCCGGGCTCTCGGAGATCCGGTTCAACATGTACGACGTGAACTCGGCGCAGTGGTTCGAGGGCGTGTCCACGTTCTCGCTGGTGGGCGAGCCCTCGGGATGGGCCACGGACGACCTGGTCTGGTCGCGGTCCATGGGCGGCAAGGAGAGCACCGCGTTCGTGGACGGGCACACCTACAGGATCAAGGTGTTCGGGACGGACAAGGTGGGCAACGCGCAGGACAAGGCCACGGTCCCGCAGGCGAGCTTCCTGGTGGACGACACCTATCCGACCGCGGACGCCACGACCCCGAACGGGCTGGGCAGCACGGAGGAGGACTCGGTGTTCCTGAGCGGGTTCGCGCAGGACGTCACGCCCTCGGGCCCGTTCCCGGGCCTGTCCCAATCCTCCATCGCGGCCGCGACCGAGATATTCCTCTCCATCCGGAGGACGGACTCCTTCACCGACACCTCGCCCAAGGACACGGACTACTACTGGAACGGGTCCACCTGGGTGGTGAACTCGCCGAACGTGGGAGACAACACGGCCATCTGCGTCAGCGGCGGCCTCCCGCCGGACTATCCGGGCGACCCGGCGAACTGCCGCTGGGTCAAGGCGACCACGTACAACAGCGAGACCCATGCCTGGACCTACACGGGCCTGGGCCCGGAGCCGGCCCCGAGATGGCCGCGCGGTAAGGTGTATTTCGTGCGGGCGCGGGCCAGGGACAAGGCCCTGAACCTGCTCGAACCGGCCGAGCTCACGGCCGCGCCGCACTACTTCAAGGTCGCGGCGCAGGCCCAGAAATTCCTGGTCGAGACCGAGCTGGGGCCGTACGAGGCCGGGACGGCCAAGACGGTCAAGGTGACGGCGCTCGACGACCAGAACAACGTGGCGTCGAACTACGCCGGGATCGTGCGCTTCACGGTCACGGACAGCGGACCCGAGGCCCGCGACAACGGGCTTCCCAGCGACTACTCGTTCCAGCCGGACACGGACTACGGGGTCCACGAGTTCACCAACGGCATGACCCTGCGCATGGCCGGGGTGAACCGCTCCATCAAGGTGGCGGACATCGGGAACCCTCTGAAGTCCGGCAGCGTCAGCGGCATCCGGGTGACCGCGGGCGAGGCGGAGCGCCTGCTCCTGGTCCTGCCGGGCCAGTCCCCGGCTCCCGGCACGCCGAGCGGCCGCAGCGGGCAGGTCTCGGTCAGCACGGCCAACGTGACGTTCTACGCCTCGGTCTACGTGACGGACCAGTTCTACAACACGGTGGAGTCCAGCGAGCCGGCGAACGTCACCCTGACGCACAACGACCCCTACGCCTCCGCCATCTCCCCGGGCCCCTTCACCAACGGGGTGATGAGCGCGGCCGTGACGCTGAAGGCCAAGCGCGGGAACTGGGTCGTGCCCGGAGCCACGCCGGAGACGCAGCTCACGGTGTCCGGCGCCGGCGTGGAGGACCCGGCCTGGAACCGGGGCACGCTGCGCGTGCAGGCCAACATCAATTCCGGGACCAAGCGCCTGCTGCTGCGCCTGCCCGGCGAGGGACTCGACCCCGGCTCGCAGACCGGAAAGACCTCGGCTTTGCCCGAGGACCAGTGGGCCGGCTCCACCTTCACGGCCACGGTCTACGCCGCGGACGAGCTGTTCAACCCCTACGAGGAGTGGCAGTGGCAGATGCCCGAGGTCTGGCTCGACGCGAGCACGCCGTTCACCTCGGGTTTCGGCTCGACCAAGACCCTGACGCTGGGGACCACGACCTATCCCGTGTACGTGCTGGCGGCCTCCACGACCACGCGGATCATCGCCAACACCCTCACCGCCCCCTTCGTGGCGAACTCCACCATGGTGGCCGTGTACCCCGGGTCGCCCAGCAAGGACTACGGGGCCAAGCTCCAGCTCCTGCTCCCCGGACAGACCTCCCAGCCCGGGTCGCAGAGCGGGTACTCCGGGGCCCTCGCCACCCTGAACGCGGGCAGCACCTACTACGCGACCATCAACGTGGTGGACAAGTTCTACAACGTTCAGCGCGGCACCCCGACCATGACCTTCTGGCCCGAGGTCGAGATCCTGTTCAACGACCCGCACGGGGCCAATATGAAGGCCTGGCAGACCATCCCCGAGGAGGCGTTCATCGATACGCTGGAGGGAGGGGGTAAGACGTTCAAGTTCATCCCGGTCACGCGCACCTGCCCGACCTGCGACCCGGTCCTGGACATGATGACGGTGACCGCCGCGGATACGGGCAACAACGGGCCCAAGTATCCGTCCGCGGTCACGAGCGGGGTGGCCGTGAACCCGGGGTCCGTGGAGAAGATGCAGCTCATCCTGGCCGGGAGCTCCACCGAGGTGCCCGCCGAGGGCACGCGCCTGGGGAAGAGCGGGACGCCCGGGGTGTTCAGGGCCGGATACAATTACTCCGTGACCCTGCGCGGCGTGGACAAATACTGGAACCGCACCGGCGACAACCGGCAGGTGGAGATGACGAGCTCGGACATCTACGGCTCCACGCCCACCCGCAAGCCCCTCGGTGCCGGACAGCTGGTGACTATCGGGCTCATCCCGCGCACCGCCACCACGACGCTGACCCTGCAGGCCATCGATACGAGCGGCTTCACCTTGGCCACGCATACCATCTCCGGCCTCACGGTGGAGCCCGGCGAATTCTTCAAGCTCATGACCCTGCTCCCCGGCGAGACCTACGTTCCGGGCAAGTATCCCTATGATACGGGCACGACCGGGGGCAAGGTGGCGGCTTCCACCGATACTCCGGCCGGCAAGCCGTTCACCTTCACGGCCATGGGCGTGGACTACTATTGGAACTTGGTGGACGTGTCCTCGCAGGTGACCATGGGCACCTCGGATCCGGACGCCTCCATCCCCGCGCCCACCCTGGCGCTGGAGCATGGAGCGACCTCGTTCACCTACAGCCCGATGCGGGTGGGGGACCAGACCGTGGTGGTCTCCATCGCGGGGGCGAACCCCGCGGACGTGGAGTCGAGCACGTCCACGACGTTCACCGTCGAGGGCTCGCGCCTCTCGCTCGTGGTGCAGGGCGAGACCCCGGCCCCGGGCGATGTGGACAACGAGGGGCGCTCCGGCGCGCCGGACGGGGACCTGGGAGACGGGGCGGACGGGGACCCCTTCGTGGCGGGCTCGCCCTTCAATCTCACCGTGCGGCTGACGGACGCCAAGTTCAACCTCCTCCCCACCGTGGCTCCGGTCGACCTGCGCTTCTATTCCGACGACCCGTACGCGGTGCTGCCCGCCGCGACGCAGCTCGACATGGACGGGGAGAGCGTGTTCCAAGCGCGCCTCGCGTCCGCCACCCAGGCGGGCTCCTCTATCTGGGTGGCGGCCTACGGGAACCCGAACATCCAGTCCTCGACCCATACCGCGCTCGTGGTGGACCCCGCCGAACCCGCCCGGCTGCTGGCCCTGGCCAGGTCCATGTGCCTGCTCAAGGGCTCCACGGACGGGATCAAGGGAGTGGCGGCGTCCACCGTGGCCGGGCACGCGTATCCGATCCAGGTCTACGTGACGGACGCGTACAGCAACCCCATCCTCTGCTCGGAGTACCCGTCGCGGTGCTATAACCCGGTCGTGGAGCCGGTGCTCGGCGACCCCCACGCCCCCGCCCCGGTCCCGGCGCAGATGACCCTGGCCGGCGGCTCCGGAACGGTCAACGCGGTCTTCTACACCAACACGGTGGTGGACCCGATCGGAGGGCCGTGGTCCGTCGGGATCTCCACAGTGGGAGGCGGGCTCGAGCTCTCATCCGCCACGGTCGGCGCCATCGTCGTGGACCCCGGCCCGGCCTACGGGCTGCAGGTGCTGGTGCCCAACGAGGTCGCCAAGCCGGGAGACCTGGTCCATCTGGGCCGCACGCCCGACACGACCACGTACCAGCTGGCCGGGGCCACGTTCAACGTGACCGTGAACCTGGTGGACGCCTACTACAACCGGATCAAGCCGGGGACGGACACGAGCTTCAGGCTGAGCTCGGACGACCCGAACGACAAGCTCTCCTCGCTCGGGGTGATGATCACGCAGAACGGGCAGAAGATCTCCACCATGACGGCGCTGGCGACCCAGAACATGGTCTCGGGCTGGTCCGTCACTGCTTCCACCGCCACGGGCGACAACATCCAGGCCGGGACTTCCTCCCGTTTCGCGATCAAGCCCTCGACCGCCACCCAGTTCATCATCCGCATCTTCGGGCAGAACCAATCGGACGGACTGGGCATCACGGGCGATCCCAGCACGCAGACCGCGGGCAAGCCGGTGCTCCTCACGGTCTACGGGGTCGACCCGGGCTACAACCAGGTGGCCGGGCTCACCAAGAACGCGGGCGAGGGCATCGAGCTGAGATCCGACGACCCCTTCGCGCAGAGCTCCTGGACCTTGACCATGACGGACGGCATGGCCACGGCGGGCGTCACCCTCTACACCGCGGGCACGAGGAAGTTCCAGGTATGGGACCGGACCGGCCAGAGCCCGCTGCTGTCGACCGTCGTATCCAGCACGTTCAGCTTGGTGGCCTGGCAGGCCAGCAAGCTGCGCGTGCGCGTCCCGAACGAGTACGAGGTCCCCGGCTCCACCCTGACGGGCCGGGCGGGCCCGGTCCCGGACCAGCCCGCGGGCTCGACCATGACCGTCACGGTGGACATCACGGACCAGTTCTGGAACCTGACGCCGGGCGCGTCGCAGAAGATCCGCATCGTGGCCACGGACCCGCACGCCAGCATCACGCCGTCCACCCTGACCGTGCTGGGTCAGGCCACGGTGGACCTGGTGTTCCGGCGCAAGGGCCCGGCCCAGATCCGCGCGGAGCTCGAGGACCCCGCGTCCGAACCCTCCCTGGAGACCGATACCAGCACGCCGGTGAACATCATCGCGGGCAATCCCTGGCGCCTGCTGGCGATCCTGCCGGGAGAGGAGTTCGACGAGGGCTCCACCACCGGCAAGAAGGGGGTCCCGGACACGACGGGCCTCGCGACCGGAGTCCCGTTCAAGGTGACCGTGGGGGTCATCGACGAGTTCTACAACCTCAAGCCGGACTGGCCCACGGTCGTCAAGCTCAAGGTGCCGGTCGGGTATCAGTTCGCGGTCAGCGCGCCGACCGCTCCCATCAACACCGCGACCGCCATGACCGACCCCGAGGCCCTGCCCACGACCCTGCTGGCGGCCGCCACCTGGCACCGGCTCATCGCGGAGGACTTCAGCGGCTCCGGCCTGCTGGATTCGCCGTACTCCTCCACCTTCACCGTGCACGCGAGCACGCCCTACGGCATACAGCTGCTGCTCCCCGGCGAGCAGAACGCCGGAGGCACGGGCGAGTATCCGAACGGCGGGAAGATCGGGACCATCTCCACGCGGACCGCGGGGGTCGAGTTCACGGCCACGGTGAACCTGGTGGACCGCTACAACAACATCGTGGCCAACCTCCCCATCGCCGGCGACCAGCCGCAGGCCTACGTGCAGACGAACGACGTCTACGACATAGACCCGTCGACCCAGGATTTCCCCTCGGGCGCCAGGAGCATGGGATTCTCCACCACGCTGGTGACGAAGACGACCGCGGCCGTGCTCTCGACTTCCGGCGGCGGCACCGTGCGGAGCTGGGTGTGCCCGGAGCACGCGAACGGCGTGTGCCTCGCCGCGGCCCCCGCCGCGGTGAGCAAGCCGTTCAAGGTCTACGCGTCGCAGGCCGTGGCCCTGCAGATACTCCTGCCCGGAGAGACGGCGGCTCCGGGCCGGTGCGACGTGCACACGCCGAAGGACATCTGCCAGCCCTTGGAGGGCGGCCAGGCCGGGAAGCTGGGGAGCGCGACGCCCTTCGCCATGACGTCGCCGCCGTCCGCGTTCCAGGCCAGGGTGCGGCTCGTGGACGCCTACCATAACCTGGCCACTGAGCTCACGGGGAACTACAAGGACACGGAACCGCCCGCGACGATGCCGCAGGTGCAGGTGCGCATGCCTTCGGATCCGGCGGCGGGCTTGCCGAGCCCGGTGACGCTCCAGATCGGCGAATGGGCGTTCAGCATCACCCCGCGCACCGCGGCATCCACGTATACGGTGACGGCCGCCACCACGGAGTTCTCCGCCGCGTCCTACTCCTCGGGCACCTCGGCGCAGTTCTCCGTGCACCCGGGCCCGGCGCACCACCTCAAATTCGTGAACGTCCCGTCGAGCTCCACGGCGGGCATCGCGCTCAAGGACGTCATGCTCGTCGCGATGGACATGTACGACAACGTGCTTTCCACCGGTCCCAACATCTACTTGAACACGGCCCAGCTCACGGCCGAGGTCTTCGCCGCTCCCCAGGACGCGGAGTTCAACCCGAGCGCGCTGATCGCGTTCGGCGCCGGGGACATGGGCATGAAGGACCTCGACAGCACCTTCGTGCTGAAGAAGGCGGGCAGCCGGTGGATCAAGGCCGCGCAGACGACCAACTCGAACATCAACACGGACGTGCCGGGCCGGCCGTACGTGACCATCAATCCGGCGGCGGCGGACACGGTCGCGGTGGACCCCGGCCCCACGAGCGCCGTGGTCCAGGTGCGCTCGGGCACCAAGCAGCAGCCCGGCATCCAGGAGATCAAGGGGCAGCTCTCGGACGCGTTCAACAACACCGTGGTGTCGACCTCCCTCGTGTACGTGCAGATCGTGGACACCGTGGGAGTGGTGGGCCAGCTCGCGTACAACCCGGGCTCGGGCTGGACCTCGATCGTGGGGATCTCCTCCCAGATCTGGACCGACGAGATGGGGCGCATCGGCGCGGTCACGGGGAGCTCGAACGCCCCGTTGGGGTACTACGTATCCTCCCACGCCGGCGATTCCGCCCGCATCTGGATCGGGACCTGCGCCGCTCCCTCGGACCTGTACGCTTCCGGGCATATCCAGACCAACCGGAACCTCTCGGCCAAGCTCTTGACCATCGGAGGCAAGCCGAGCGCCCTGGCCCTGGTCTCGGTCACGGCGGCGGCCCCCGTGGGCGGGACTCCGGCCACCGGCGGCTCTTTCGTGGTGGAGCGGCGCGACGATTGGGGCAACTCCACGGACCAGGGCGTGACGGACATCAACCTCAGCCTGCCCGCCGAGCAGGTGACCGTGCACGCCGACGCGGGCTTCCAGCCCGGGATGGCCTATTCGGTGGAGGGCGACTACGGGTTCATGGAGCCGAACTCTCCCTACAACTACCAGGCCTCGCTCTCCATCGCGGACGGCATCAAACAGGCGGCCTTCCGCTACCGCGACAAGATGTCCTCTTACTCGGGTCCGGACCCCGAGAGCAACACGGGCGCGGGCGGCCGCCCCGGGTGGTGGACGCTGCAATTGCTGCCCAGCGACACGGGCATCAGCTCCGCAGCCTTCCAGATGCGGCTGAGCCCGGACGTGGTCGAGGTCCTTGGCTTCGGCAACCCCATCAACAAGCAGGAGGCCGGCCGGGTGTACGACGTGGGCGGGGTGACTCTGCGCACGTTCCTGGCCCAGACCCAGGACCTCTTCGGCAACCCCTCGGTGGCCACGCGCACCGTGACCGTGGACCTGTCCACGGTGACCCGGATCCCTTCGGAGGCCAACGACTCCTTCTCCTTCTCCGCGTCGAGCACGATCGCCGCGGGCATCGCTCCGGTGTTCGAGGCGCCCACCAGCACGCTGACGGTGGACGTGGGCCAGTACGAGGCCGCCTTCTACTACCTGGATACCCGGGCGAGCGACTCCTACCCGCCCGGCCCGCTGAAGCCCGTCATCGGCATCTCCGACGCGTGGGGCGTGCTGACCTCGTCGATCCAGCCCGTGAACATCCTGGCGCGCATCATCAAGCGCGTGTCGGTCCGGCCGCTCGCGCAGCCCGCCCTGCTCTCCGGCACCACGAGCCAGACCATCTACCTCCAGACGCAGGATGAGTTCGGCAACCCGTCCGCGGTGCAGCCCGGGCAGGAGGACGCGGGGGAGAATCACATCCTCTTCAAGGCCTACTCGAACTCCACGGGCCGCACGCAGTTCTCCTCGCCCGACCCGGGCAGCTTCGTGTCGTCGGCCACCGCCGTGACCGGGCTGGCGAGGCTGCTGACCTGGAACTACACGACGACCTTCTACCTCATCGACACCGTGGTGGGCCCCACGACCTGGAACCTGACCGTGGCGCCGGTCCGCAGCGAGCCTTCCTGGACGATCGTGCCGGCCACCTACACGGTGCGGCCCGGGCCTCCGGTGCAGGCGCGCTTCACCTCGCCGGCGCGCTTCCTCATCGCCGGGACCACGGTGCAGCTCTCCGAGACGACCGGCCTGCCGGTCGACGCGTACATCGACGTGGAGCTCTACGACGAGTACGGGAACGTGACGTCCTCGAGCTGGGCGTTCCACACCGTGCTCTTCAAATCCCAGAACTCGAGGACCACGCGGGCCGGGTTCGATCCCTCCAACAAGGTCGAGGACGGGGACAACTGGCCGTTCGTGGGGCCGTTCAACTCCCCCTTGATCCTGACCATCGCGCCCTATCAGACCAAGGCGCGCATCTATATGTGGGACACGGTCGTGGGCACGAGCACGCTCCAGGCCTCGGTGGTGCGCCAGGACGGCTTCACCATGCCCACGGTGACTCAGGCCGAGCAGATCACCCCGGGACCCGCGGACTACATCACCCTCTACCACGCCTACCCCCAGGCGACTCCGCTCAAGGTGAACGTCCCCGGCGTGGTCAGCCGGATGGGGCCCGCAGGGAAGCTGCTGGGCGTCGTGCTGCGCGACCGCTTCGGCAACATCGCGTCCGGGCATCCTCTGAACAAGCAGTACTTCGATGGCCTGGTGCTCTTCGGGACCTCGGGATCGACCTCCTCGGTGACCCTCAAGGACCTGACCGTCAGCACCACGGTGCCGAGTTCGTACTGGTTCCGCGGCGAACTCGACGCGACGCCGGGCGTGTACAACGGCTTGCAGATACAGGACTCCATCGTGGAGGAGCTCAGGCTCTACGCCACGGCGCAGGCCTACCCCGACATCTACGGCTTCACGGGGGACACGGGCAGGGTCTTCAACGACCCCGCGGCCTCGAACAGCCAGGGAGGGGTGTCCGCGGCCGACGGAGAGTTCTCGGACGGGCACCTCTTCACGGCGGGCATCGTGGTCATCCCCACGGACCTCGCGCCGGCGAAGAACCCGGACGGGACCACCACGACCGAGAAGCTGCAGGTCGGCCAGTCGCGGCCGGTCATCCGCCAGGGCGACGGCAACAGCACCCAGTCCCCGGATCCGGTGCAGATGCTGCGCCTGTCCATGTCCGTGAAGCCCGCGAGCGCCACGTTCCTGACCGCGAGCCTCGCGGGCCTGCAGGTGCAGAAGTCCGGGCTCCTGGACCCGGCGCGCGTGACGGAGATCGCTTTGTACTTCGACGAGGACAACAACGGCCTCTTCGACACCACCAACGACGTGTTCGTGGGCAGCGGGGCCCTGGTGGGCAACGGCTGGGTCTTCGGGGACACGGAGAAGGGGCTCGTGCCCCTGCACGACGCGGACCCGGCGCGCGCGACCTTGACCACGCAGGGGAAGAACTTCTTCCTGACGCTGAGGATGGCGACCACGGGCTACGCGCCCGCCGAGCTCCCCTCGAGCCTGGGCCTGACCATCGCGGCTCCCTCGGCCGTCGTGCTCTCCACGACCAGCCAGGCGGGCGTGGCGTCGAACTCCTTCGCCATCAAGACCGCCACCTCCTCGGTCGAGCGTGAGGCCGCGCTGATACGGGTCACGGGAGAGAGCATCGCGGCCTATTGGTCGCCCAAGGACGAGGGCGGCGTTCCCCTGCCGTTGTCGAGCTACACCTACGTGGACCAGGGCGCGAGCTTCGTGGGCTTCCTAAAGGTCCGGATGTGGACGGACAACTTCACCGGGACCCTGGGGACTCTGCGCGTGGTGCACGCGGGCGCGGACTCGGACGTGAAGGCGGTCCGACTCTACGTGGACACGGACGCCACGGGCGACCCGAGCCAGGGCGACGGCAAATTCCAGTATTCGGTGGACAAGGAGATCACCGATTACCAGAATCCCATCACGTTCTCGGGCCAGACCGTGAACCTGGCGCTGAAGATACGCCCGGAGTCCGAGGACCCGTACAACGAGGCGCAGCGGACCCTCTCGGTCTCGACGATCACCTACTACGTGGTGCTCGACATGATGCCCGGGGCCTCCCCGAACCTGACCCACCGCGTGGAGGTGAGCGGGGATCAGAACGTGATCCCGCTGGCGGGCAACGGCATCGTCCAGGCCTTCTCCGCCGTCGTCTCCACCTCGGTCAGCGTGCGGGCGACCGCGGACCTTGCGTACGTCTACTCGGTCAACAGCCAGGGTTGTCCCGATCCGGACGGGGTCTGCGAGGCGCAGGAATACACCGACGCCGTGGCGGGATCGATCTCGCAGGCGCTGCAGGACGCTCCGGTGGCCAAGTTCACGTTGAAGGCCTACACCGGGGCGGCCCTGCTCTCCGGCCTCAAGCTCGACCGCTGGACGCACTCCTCGCAGGTCAACCGCGTCGCCATGAACAGGGCCTCGGACGTGGAGGACATCAAGATCTGGCGCGATATCAACGGCAACGGCCTGCTCGACGCGGCCACGGACCAGATCGTGTCCCCGCTCTCGGGCGTTCTGCACCGCTTCGAGCAGGGGGTCCTGCGCACCGCCATCAGCTCGACCACCCCGGGGCCCATCGACGTCCCGGTGAACAACATCGCGACGTTCTTCCCGGCGGACGACCCCTTCCCCTCGGTCCCGCAGAGGCTTGTCCTGGGCGACGAGCAGACGGACGAGACCAAGAAGGAGATCATGCAGTGCTCCGGTATCTCCATCTCGTCGAACGCGTGGACGAACTGCCTGCGGGCCCAGGAGGGCACCAGCCAGCTCAGCTTCGCGAGCGGGACGGTGATCTCCGGGCCCGCGCGCATCCCGATCGTGGGGCTGGGCGGCGGGCAGACCATCGACGTCGCGGGCACGAACCTCTTCGTGTCCTTCAACATAAGCCCGCTGGCCAGCGTGTCGGACGACGCCAACCTGGGCGTGATGATCCCGAACACCTACTATTTCATCATCCAGTATCCCAAGGCCATGGACACGGCGAACGTGGGCCTGCCCCCGCCCGTGACCTCGACCGGCAAGACCCTTTCTTTGGTGAAGTCGCTCAAGGAGTACTCGGACAAGCTGGTGGTGGTGGCCACGGACACGGCGGATGTCGACGCCTCGGCCTCCTACCTGCAGCAGAAGTCCACCTGTCCGGTGCTCGCGTTCACGATGTACACGGACGTGGGCGACGCGCTCTGGCGCTGGGTGCTCATCACGGCGACCGGGACCTCGGCGGCGGTGGGCGCGCACGTGAGCGACGTGAGCCAGGTGGGCGTGTGGCTCGACGCGAACAACGACCGCCTGTTCCAGCCGGCGCAGGACCAGCTTTTGGGGACCGGCACGTTCGGCAACTACGGCAACCCCTCGGTGGCGCGCGTGAACCTCACCTCGGCGAAGAGCATCTACACCCCGCAGAAGGTGGAGAAGGACCGGACCTCGCAGCGCTTCTTCGTGACCTATCTCATCTCGGCGGACGCGCAGACGAACGACCCCGTGACCCAGGAGCCGCGCACCCTGGGAGCCACGCTCCTAGACACCGGGTTCCCGCAGAACAACCCGTCCGTGGACGAGCCGGCCGCGAACGCCGTGTCCCTGCCGAACCACTACGACCCGGCCTCGCCTCTGCCCTTCGTCGGCAAGCAGAGGCCCATGATCGCGGCGCCGCAGACCATGCATGTGAAGGCGACGCCCATGTTCTCCTCCAGGGAGGGGACCTTCCCGGCCCCCATCCTCGGCTTCTCGGTGACGGCCTCGACTTTGACCGAGGACTGGATCGTCTCGTCCACGGCGGGGCTGCCCTCGGGCGGCCCGACCACCTACATGACCGTGGGCGAGGAGATCATCAGCTACGACGACCTCGTGACCCAGGAGGTCCCTCCGGCCTCCGGCAACTGGGTGGGCGTGCTCCAGGGGGTGCACCGCGCCCGCCTGGACACGGCGGCGCAGGCGCACTCGACCGGCGCGATCATGGGCCCGAACCTGGAACAGGGGACCCTGAACGACGCGGTGCTCAGGCTGGAGGTGCGCAGCGGGAACTTCCAGGTGCAGTGGGAGAAGCTGCGCCTGCAGTTCGAGATCCCCTCGGCCGTGAACGTGGACGACGACAACAACATCTCCCTAGTGAGGCTCTGGAGGTCCGAGGAGCCGCCGGGGGATCCGCGCTTCAACAGGGACCCGGCCACGGGCGCCAACGAGACCGACTTCCTGCTGGCGTCGGGGAAGGTGGTGAACGGGACGGTGCTGCTCGACATCCGGGACCCGGCGCTCCTGAACGCGGACTACACCCTGGTGCCGACCTCGACCAGGACGTTCTTCGTGACCGTCGACATCGACCGGGCGGCCACTTTCTCGCACGAGAAGCTGACGAAGCAGAACCAGGTCACGGGGCGCTACTGGCCGCAGAACTCGGACTTCATCCTCGGTCCCGCGGGCGCCGGCCACTCGCCTTTGGTGGCGGCGAGCGTGCATTCCCCGGTGTTCCCCATCGTGCCGACCCTGAACACCATGCAGGTGAGCATGTCCCGCTTCTCGCCCAATTCGGCCCAGCAGAACGAGACGAACGTCTCCATGGTGAAGATCGTCGCGCAGGCGGACCGGAACACGGTGCGCTGGCAGAGGATGCGCTTCGACCACGTCGGCTCCCCCGGCTTCCTGGACACGGACGTCACCCTGCTGCGCGTCTGGCAGGACGGAAACGGGGACGGGTTCTTCACGAGCGCGGACCTCGGCAAGGACGCGGCCGGCAACTACGTGAACATGCTCTCGCTCGGCAGCGAGAACTTCGAGGGCGGCTCCAAGGAGATCGTGTTCAAATCGCCGGTGGTCGTCGGCACGATGCCGGCGGCGTTCTTCGTGACCTACGACTTCTCCCAGTTCGCCGGGGTGGGCACGGCGCACGGGCTCTCCATCACCAACACGGGCTATTTCACCATCGAGGTCCCCCATGGGGTGGCCTTCTCGAGCCCGACCTTCGAGACCAACCCCCTTGTCCAGATCACCAAGGTCCCGACGATGGTGACCCTGGGCGTCAACGACATCGTGTTCACGGACAAGATGGAGCAGGTCGGGCAGGCCCAGGCGGACGTGACCTTCCTGCGCATGAACCTGTGCACGGACGTCAGCACGGCCTACTGGGAGAAGCTGCGCGTGGAGCGGGGAGGCGGGTCGAACGACATCACCAAGCTCTTCGGCCGCAACACCAACGTGGGGTTCATCCGCCTCTGGAGCGACTTGAACCTGAACGACCGGCACGATTCCCTGGACCTGAACATCTCGGAGGCCGAGACCGTGCTGGTGAGCGCGACGACCGGCTATCAGACGGCGCTCTCGTCGGCCCAGACCGAGCCCTTCTGGATGGTGGTCGCCTCGACCCAAGGGTTCCCGCCGAGCGGCAGGGGCTATGTGTGGGTGGGCGGGGCCGAGCTCATGCGCTTCGCGGCCATTAGCGAGGGCTTGCTGGGTCCCACGACTTACCCGACGATCCTCGTCGCGCGCGAAAAGGACGGCGGCGGCTACATCGGCGCGCGGGCGCAGAAGATGGGCGACGGCCCGACGCCGCTTTTGACCCACCCGGTCGGGGCCCGGGTGCGCAAGGTGGACCTCTTCAACCAGGAGAACGACAACGACCTGCAGACCACCATCGAGCTCTCCATGAAGCAGACCATCGCTCCCACCCCGAACGTCTACTTCCTCACCTACGACATCGGCGCCACGGCGGTGAAGAACGACAAGGTGGCGGTGAACATCCTGGACAAGTCCTGGATCGGGGTGAGCATCCCGAACGACACCATGAGCACGGTGTATAGGGGCGTGACCCGCGAGGCGGTACGCGGCACCGAGACCGGGACCTATCCCTTCAAGGGGACGCTGGTGCCCATCCAGCCGCTCACCCTGCTGCTGGAGGCGCGCAATATCGCGCCCGGCGCGGCCACCGGCGGACAGACCAACGTGAGCCTGGAGCAGTTCACCCTCAAGGTCAACTCGGACTTCGTGCGCATCGCGCAGGTGCGTCTGAATCAGTCGGGAACGGTGGACAGCCCGCCGGTCGAGGGCGCGGGACAGGGGGACGCCAAGCGCGTGACGGTGTGGCTCGACGACGGCAACCGCGCCTTCACCCCGAACACGGACAAACTGATCGGGGAGGTCGTTCATAACGGCCTAGCCGGAGGCTCGGCCCAGTTCGACAACGGCAGCGCCCTGGTGGACCTGGTCGTGGACGGCATCCCGTACCTCACCGTGAGCACGAACCCGGTGAACGTCTACCTGGCGGTGGACATCTCGACCGTGGACGCGACCGGCCGCAGCACGCTGGGCGACAAGGTCGGGTTCTCCCTGGAGGCCTTCGAGGACATGCTCGGGCCGAACGCGGCCCAACTGACCGCGGCCTCGGACGAGTCGAACGAGGCCTACTTCCCGGCGCGCTCGGGCCTGGTGAACATCTCGACGGCCATCATCCCGCTCTCGAACGAGGTCCCGCCCATCGTCATCGCGGACAACGGCTACCCGGCGTTCGCCCTCCTGGACTCCTCCGGGAACGTGGTCGTCTCCACGGTCACCGGGCGGCCCGTCCCCGACGAGAGCCGATGGATCTGGGTGGATAGGAGCGCGGTCGCCGCCCTCGACCTGCAGGCGCAGGAGCCCCTCATCGACCTCAACGGCGACGGAGTCCCGGACAACTTCGACTTCCTGAATTGCGGACTCCGGCAGCAGGTGAGCCTCACGGGGACGGAGGTGCCGTCCATGGATGTGGACGGCGACGGCCTGCTGGACCTGGACATCAATTCCGACGGGATCCCGGACGTGGTGAGCGCCGACGACCAGGGGAACCTGGTCTACTTCGTGAGGGACGCGGACGGAGCGATCGAGCCGGTCTCGGACCAGGGGCTCGCCCTCTCCGCCTGGAACCCGGACAGCACTCGGCTGACCGTGTCTTGGGCCCTGCCGTCGTCCACGGAGTCCTTGGGAGGCTATCAGATCGCGGTCGGCAAGAGCTTCTCGGAGTACAACGCCTATACGGTCAATTGGCGGAACGTCGGCAGCGTGACCTCCGGGACCGTGGCGGGCCTGTCCTTGCCCATCCCGAAGGTGACGCGCCTGAGCCAGCCCATGACCGCGGCGGACACCCACCTGCACGTCGAGGACGCGACCAAGCTGCTCTCGCGCGGCAAGATCGCGGTCGGCTCGGAGCTCATGGGCGTGAGCCGGGTGAGCTCCACCGAGTTCCAGATCGTGACCGGCGAGGCGGGTTGTCCGTCCGGCTCGGGCCGCGGCTGCAGCGGATCGATGCCGCAGGTGCACATGGCCGGCGAGCTGGCGTCCGACCAGATGGTGCTCGTCTCCGTGCGCGGCTTCACCGGGACGGCGGAAGCGCCGAGCGGGTACATGCCGTCGGAGGCGGGCCGGCCCATCGTGATGTTCCGCATCGACACGACGGAGCCTTCCTCGCCGGGAACGGCCACCCCGCAGGTGCCGGTCGGCCAGGCGAGCGGCGGCAGCTTCGTGGTGAACTGGGACGCGGCCACGGACGCCGAATCCGACATGCTGGCCTACGAGCTCCAGGAGCGCAACGACACGAGCCCGGTGTGGAAGACCCTGGGCATGATCCCGGCGAAGAAGGTCGGAGGGGTGATCAACAACGCCTACAGCGTGGGCAACCCGGCCAGCAACCCCATGGAGAAGCCGCGCGCGGCGGGCCAGTTCCTCACCTACCGGGTGCGCGGGTTCAACCAGGCCGGCTTGCCCTCCTCCTGGTCGACGGAGTCGAGAGCCGTTCCCACGAGCGTCGTGGAGACGGTCGTCTCGAACGTGTCGAACTACCCGAACCCGTTCGACTCGCGCAAGGGAGGGCCGGAAGGACGGACCGTGATCACCTATACCCTGGGCGCGGACGCGGACGTGGAGATCATCATCTACGACCTGCTGGGCTACGTGGTGCGCAGCTTCAAGTTCGCGCCCAGCCAGCGCTTCAACGGCAAGCCGGTGTCCTGCGCCGGACCGAACTACGTGGAGTGGGACGGCAAGAACGGCATGGGCCGCAACGTGTCCAAGGGAGGCTACATCGCCCGCATCAAGATCGGGTCGAGCCTCGGGACCGAGACGGTGATCCGGAAGATCGGGGTCATCCACTAGTTGGGCCTTGACAAGTCAAGGTTTTGGGCCTATACTCTGAGTAGAGGTACGGGGACGATAAAGGCAAACCCGTCGTAAGACGGGGGCGCAAAGCCATGACCCCAGCAGCCGCTGGGGAGTCAGGCTACCGAAACCGATGGAACCGAGAGCCGAAGCGGGCCGGTTTGCCACAGCGATGCGCGCGTGCGCGGCTGTGGTTTTTATTATAGGAATAACCGGTTCCTCTTTCGGCGAGTCCGGGGGACAGCCAGGGGCCTTCCTGCAGTACGGGGTGGGCGCCAGGGCCTTAGGGATGGGAGGCGCTTTCTACGCGGTGGCGGACGACGCGACCGCCGCCTACTGGAACCCGGCCGGCCTGGCCAGCCTCCAGCAAAAAGAGATGACGCTCATGTCCGCGACCCTTTTCGAGGAGACTCAGTACCAGTACCTCGGATACGCCCACCCGACCGCGACGAAGGGCACCTTCGGCCTGGGCATCACCATGCTCAAGAGCGCCGGGTTCGAGAAGGTCAGCGCGACGTTCGACGCGGCCGGCGACCCGACCGCGGTCAACGCGGAGGGGAGCTTCTCGGACAACCAGCGCGCCATCGCTTTCGCCTGGGGCAAGCAGGCCACCGAGACCATCAGCTTCGGCCTCGCGTTCAAGAACGTGACGCGCCAGCTCGACTCCTCCTCCGACAGCTTCATGGCCATGGACATCGGGGCCCTGCGCCAGATGAGCCCGAACTACCGCCTGGCCTTGGGCATCCAGAACGTGTTCAGCAAGGCGAGCGGCGACACGGACGATAAATTCCCGGTCATCGTGAAGCTCGGCAACAGCCTGAGCCTGTTCAAAAACCGCCTGGTGCTCGGTTTCGACCTGCAGAAGTCCCAGACCTCGGAGATGAACTGGCGCTTCGGCGGCGAGTACTGGGCCGCGCGCTGGTTCGCCATGCGCTTCGGCCTGCTGGCCACCCCGACGATCCAGGAGACGGACTTCGGGTTCGGCTTCCGCTTCCGCCGCATCCAGATCGACCTGGCCCAGGGCATGCACGACCTGGGCGGCAGCACGCGCGTCTCCATGGGCTTCCGCTTCGGCCGCTCGCGCGAGGACCGGTCCGAGGAGCAGGTGAAGGCTCTGTCCCAGCAGGGCTTCGACGCGTTCAAGGAGGGCGATTTCCAGGCCGCGATGCTGCGCCTGAACCAGGCCCTGGATGCCAACCCGAACAACAAGCAGGTGAAGGCCATGGTCGGACGGCTTCAGACCGTGGTCGGGTTCGTCCCCCAGGCCACGGGCGGCGAGGAGTACGTCGGCTACGTCCGCAAGGGCGTCATCTCCTACGTGGACGGCCGCGACCTGCGGGGCGCGGTCAACTCCCTGCGCTACGCCTACAACATGAACTCCAAGGACGAGAACCTCCTGAAGATGCTCAACCTCGTGGAGAACGAGGCGGGCGTGAGCGAGATCACCCGCCGCATCGAGGGCCCCGAGCAGTTCACCTTCGTGGACCAGAAGATATACGACGCGCGTCAGGCCATCTACGACGGCAAGTACGACCTGGCCATCCGCAGGACGCAGGATGTCCTGGACCTCGAGCCCAACAACGTGACCGCTCTGGAGATCATGGGCTCGGCCTTCTTCCTCATGGAGGATAAGGAGAAGGCCAAGACGGTCTGGAAGAGGGTCTTGGACATCGATCCGAAGAACAAGACGGTAGGCGAATTCATCAAGCAGATCCAGTAGAATCCCCCGGCCATACTGGATTTTCTCAATAATTTCGCAAGTTTTTATCATGTATTGTATTGAAAATTTAACATGAAGGGCCTAAACTCAATCCTATGAGCCAGCTTCGCTGGTCAGCGTTGCTGTGCGCCCTAGGGGCTCTGGCTGTCCGCGTGGCCGATGGGGCCGCTTCTTTGCCCAACATGCAGCTCATAGACCTCAAACGCGAGATGGTCCGGACCCAGGAGGAACGCATCCAGAAGGACATCCTGGACCGTCTGCTCGGGCGGGGGAAGGCCAGCGCCGTGGTGGACCTGGAGGTCGACCTCCGTCAGCGCCGAGAGGAGCAGACCCGGGGCGGAGCCGGCATGGCCGAGCAGTACAAAGAGAAGGGGGCCAAGGGCATAGGCGCGGTCCCCGCGGAGGTCATACTCCCGGGGGTCTACCGTCAGAGGAACGTGCTCGACCCGACGCGCCCGAAGCCCGAAGCCATGCAGGGTCAATCCGCCCAGCAGGCCAAAACGGAAGAGGAGGAGCTCTTCACCCAGAACCTCTACGTGACCACCGCTTCCGTGAAGGTCCTGCACGACGCCGCCGTCGCGGATCTCGTGAAGAAGGACATCCGCGAGAACATCGTCGAGGTGATGTCGCCCTTCAGGAGACGCAACGGCGATCCGGCGATCACGCAGGCGGATGTCTTCTTCGTCCCGCAGAAGCCCCACGCGGAGGTCGCCGCCGCCGAGGAATGGATCGACCAGCTCAAGAAGCCCGACGTCTTCATCCCGCTGCTCTACGCCCTGCTGGGGCTGCTGCTGCTCTTGTTCCTCTTCGGGCCGTTCGCGGGATTCCTGAGGCGCTACACCAAGGCTCTGGCCGAGAAGCCGGCCGCGGAGATCAACGTCGAGTCCAATATCGAGCCTCCGGAAGAGGAAGGCGAAGGAGGGGGAGGCGGAGGGGGGGGCGGGGCCGAGGAAAGCAAGATGGACATCCTCATCGGACGCAAGCCCCCCGAGGCGCCGCCCCCGCCGCCCGAGGAGGATGAAGAGATGAAGAAGTTCGAGCCCTTCGCCTACATCAACGAGGAGAACCTCAAGCGCCTGGCCAACCTCTTCCTGCTGCGGCGCGAGGAGCCGTGGCTGATCGCCACGGTGCTGAGCTACCTCAAGCCGGAGTACGCGCGTCAGGTCCTGACCGCGCTGCCCGTGGAGCTGCAGTCCAAGGTGGCCTTGGAGGCCCTGAAGGTCCGGCAGGTCACGCGCGAGCAGATACAGGCCATCGACCAGGACATCAAGGAGAACGTGGACTTCGTGGTGGGCGGCATCGAGCGTCTCACCCGGATGCTCGAGGAGGCGGACAACCAGACGCGCTTGAACATCCTCGAGTACCTGAAGAACCAGAAGCCCGTGGTCTACGAGCATGTGCGCAAGGCCGTCCTCCTCTTCGACGACATCGCCGAGTTCCCGGACCGGGATATGCAGGCCGTCGTCCGCGCCCTGAAGGCGGAGGACATGGCCAAGGCCCTCCAGGGAGCGCCGCCGGAGGTCGTGAACAAGTTCTTCAACAACATGTCCGCGAACGCCGCCTCGCTGCTCAAGGAGCAGATGGAGTACACGCGCGACATGACGCCGGCCCAGATCGAGGAGGAACGGGCCAAGATCATGGCGCAGATCAAGGCCATGGAGAAGGACGGCAAGATCAAGGTGCGCGGCGAAGGACAGGAGGCGGGCGGCTTCCAGGAGGTCTTGGCCACGGAGGAGGTCCGCCTGCCCAAGCTGGGGGCCAAGCCCGGGAGCTCCTCCGAGGGGGCCGAGGATGAGGCCCTCTCCGGGGCCCTGCCGGACCTGGCGAAGCCGGTGCGCAAGGCCGAACTCGACCCGGCGGCGGCGGAGCGCTACTTCCAGTCCGGGATCCAGTTCCACGAGGCCGGGCAGTTCGACGAGGCGGTGCGGAGCTTTCGGCAGGCCATCGAGCACAACCCCGAACTCTGGGACGCTTACCAATACATCGGGACCGACCTCTATCAGATGGGGAGGGCGTCGGAGGCGGTCATCTACTTCGAGAAGCTCCTCGATCACCGCCCAGACCCGCAGCTCGCGGCCTGGGTCGAGAACGTGAAGTCGCAACTCAACGCGCAGCAAGGGAGCAGCCATGGCTGAAGAACTTCCCAAGAAAGGCGATCCAAAGGTCCCGCCACTGCCCGCGTTCCTGTCGAAACCCCAGGCGCAGGCGCCCAAGCTTCCTCTTCCGCCTCTCCCGGGCCTGGGCAGCGCGTCTGCTCCGCAGGCTCAGGCGCCTCAGCCGCCCATGATGGCGCAGGCTCCATGGGCTACGGGATATCCCCAAGCCCCCGCGGGTGTTCCTTATATGTACGCGCCGCAGATGCCGGTCTACATGGCGCCTGCGCCGCAGGTGCAGGCCGCCCCTGGGGCCCCATATGCCCCAGGGACCGAGGGACTAAGGAGCACGACTTCTCCCTCGGCCCCTCCGCCTCCCCCGGACGCCGATCGGCGGATCGTCGAGCTGGAGAAGAAGCTCCAGCAGGAGCGCGAGAAGGTGCTGATGGCCAGCCTCAAGGCCCAGGAGGAGAAGACGGTCGCGGCCAGGGTCGAGACCTCCATCAAGGAGATACAGGACAAGCTGCGGCGCGACAGGCGCGACGCGGAGCAGGAGGAGAGCCGGCTCAAGCTCGAGGCCCGCATCCAGGAGCTCGAGGCCCGTCTGGTCCAGGAGCGGGAGACCTGGGTCACCACGCTCAAGGGGCAGATGCAGGGCCGCGAGGTGGCGGACAAGGAGATCGAGGGACACTTCACCTCCCGCATCCAGGAGATGGAGCGGCGCTGGCTGGAGGAGAAGGCGCATTGGCAGCGGATCGTGTCGGCCAAAGACGAGGAGCTGCGCAAGGCCCGGGTCCAGCTCGAACGCCTGGTCGTCGTCGAGCCGGAACTGCAGAAGGCGACGTCGAACGCGAAGCTCCTGGAGGAGCGCCTCGCCGAGATCTCGAAGTCCCACGCTCTTTTGCAGGCCAAGGCGACGGCCGCCGCCGAGCGCGAGGGGGAGTTCCACCGCCTGAGGGCGGAAGCGGACCGCGCGACCGAGGGGCTCCGCGTCAGCCAGGACCGATTCGAGAGGGACATCGAGGCCGTCCGGAGCGCGGCACGGGACCGCGAGCAGCGCTTGGCCGCGGACAACGAGCGGCTCCAGAACGAGCTGGCCACGATCACCTCGCGCGTACGCGGGGAGTACGAAGGCGAGATCCGCCGCATCCGCGTGGAGTACGAGACCGATATCAAGAAGGCCAGGGCCCAGGCGGATCTGGCCACGGCGGCCCTGCAGAGGCTCCGGGCGGTGGCGGGCGCGTTGGAGAAGCAGGTCGCCTCCATGCGAATGCAGGCGGAGGAGGCCAAGAAGCTCAAGGAAGAGGTCCAGCGGGTCAACGACCGCTACAAGGCCGAGTTCCTGGTCCTGCAGCGCCGCTGGCAGGACCGCGAGGCCGAGATACGCAAGGAAGCGGAGGGACGCTCCGCCGCGGAGCTCGCGAAGGCCAAGGCCGAGTCCGAGAGGCTGATGGAGGCCGAGAGGACGAAGATCAAGCTGAGGGCGCAGGAAGAGATACAGCAGCGCGTCCTAAAGGCGGAGGAGGGCCTCCGGCGGGAGCTGGAGGGGGCGCTCCTCTCGCGGGAGCGCGCCATCCGCGCGGAGATGGAGCGGGAGCTCGGCGAGCGCAGCCGGAAGGTGCAGGCCGAGGTCGGCGAGGTGCGCAAGTCCTTGGAGGCCGAACTGGACCGCAGGGGGACGGAAGCGGGCAAGCGCGACGCCGAGTGGCAGGAACGCCTCGTCAAGAAGGAGGCCGAACTCGTCGCGGCCCGCGCGGCTTTAGACGAGGCTCGGGGCCGCCTGGCCCAGACCGAGGAATGGAAGGCCGAGTCCGCGCGCGAAAAATTGTATCTTGAGAAGACGTCGGCGCGGCTGGCCGAGCGGGTCCGGGCCGTGGAGGCCGAGACGGGCGCGCTCAAGGCGAAGCTGGCCGCCGAGGAGCGACGGACCCGGGAGCTGGAACTCCAGGGCGAGGCCGCGGCGAGGGCTCGGAGCTCCGCCGAGGAGAAGACGATCGAGGCCGAGAAGCGCCTGCTCGCCGCCGAGACGCAGTCCGGATCGGCCGAAAAGGCGCGCAAGTCCGCGGAAGACGAGAAACTCGCGCTCCGGGAGCAGATGGCCAAAGTGGAGGCGGAGTACGGCAGGCAGATGGAGACGTTCCGGCGCAAGCTCGACCTGACGCGGCGCGACCTGGAGGCGAGGTTCCAGGAGGCCCAGTCCGAGCGCGACGCGGCCCTGCGGCAGCTGGCCGAGGAGCGGCGCAAGGAGCCTCCCTCGCTCTTCGAGAGGCTGTTCGGGGGGAAGAGGAAGCAGCACCAGGCCGCCCCTGAGCCGCCGCCGCAGCCGCCGGTCCCGCCGACCGAGGGAGCATGATACAACTGACGCGATTGAACGGCGGGACCTTCGTGCTGAACGCCGAGCTCATCGAATGCGTGGAGGGCTCCGGGGACAGCAGCGTGGTGCACCTGGCCACCAACAACCGGTACATCGTGCGCGAGTCCGTGGACGAGATCGCGCAAAAGGTGATAGAGTACCGGAAGAAGGTGAATTCGGAAAAGAAGGCCGTCAACCCGATACAAGGGTTCGAGCGGAAATAGGGACCTATGGACATCGCAACCATAATGGGGATCCTGGTCTTCATCGGCCTGGCCGTGGCCGCCATACTCCAGGCCGAGGGGGTGAAGGGCTTCATCCCCTTCGCCAACATGGAGGCCCTGCTCCTGGTCATGGGCGGCACGTTCTGCGCCACGCTGGTCAACTACCCGCTCAAGCAGATCGTGGGCCTGGGGAAGATCCTGCGCAAGGTGATGTTCCAGTCCTTGGAGGATACCACCTACATCGTGGGGACCTTCGTGGGCCTCGCCCAGAAAGCCAAGCGCGAGGGCTTCCTCGCCCTGCAGGCGGACCTGGCGACCATCGAGAACGATTTCTTGAAGCGGGGCGTCCAGATGGTCGTCGACGGGGCCGACCAGGAGTTCATCCGGAACATGCTGGAGACGGAGATCGGCTTCATCCGCGAGCGCCACAAGATCGGGCAGGAGATCTTCAACGCCATGGGGACCTACGCGCCCGCGTTCGGCATCATCGGCACGGTCATGGGCATGGTCCTCATGCTCAACTCGATCGAAGACGTCAAGGCGGTGCCGCGCCGGATGGCCCTCGCTCTGGCCGCGGCCTTCTACGGCCTGGCCTCCGGGTACCTGCTCTTTTTGCCCATGGGAGGCAAGCTGCGCCGCCGGTCCGAGGAGGAGCTCCTGGTCAAGGAGATCGTGGTCCGCGGGGTCCTGCTCCTGCAGAGCGGCGCCGCCCCAAGCGTGGTGGAAGCCAATCTCAAGGCCTACCTGGAGCCGGCCCAGCGCATCCTGATCCGGAGCCAGGAAGAGGAGGAGAAGCCCGCGGCCAAGTAGCCTATGCCCCTTAGAGCCCCCAAGGGATTCATCGACGAGAGCGACCCCAAGGTATGCCAGATAGGGCATCCGGCGCCTCCCTGGCTGGTCAATTACGCGGACCTCATGACCGAGATGGTCTGCTTCTTCGTCATCCTCTACGCGCTCTCCGCGTCGCTGGACAAGGGCATGCAGAAGGGGCAGGAGGAGATCGAGAAGATCATCAAGGAGGAGGGCCTCAAGGGCGCCAAGGTCGAGATGACCGAGGAGGGGCTCAAGGTCACGCTGGAGGAGCAGAGGGGGGACGTGTCCTATTTCGAGAGCGGCTTCGCCGAGGTCACGGACACGATGCGGGATGTGCTCGATAAGGTGGCCCCCGCGCTCAAGACCATGGCCATGGGGAACAAGCAGATACTGGTCCAGGGCCACACGGACGATGTCCCCATCCACAACGACTATTTCTGGTCGAATTGGGAGCTTTCCACCGCCCGGGCCACGACCGTGGTGGAGCATCTCGTCCGGGAGAAAGGCCTCCCGCCGGCCTGCATGGCCGCGGTGGGCTTCGGCGAGTTCCAGCCGGTCTGCCAGGAGGCCACGCCTGAGTGCCGGGCGAGGAACAGGCGCGTGGTGTTCCTGGTCAAGAGCCCGGCTTTGAGCGGGGTGAGAGAGTGCGCGGCGGGTCCCGGCGTTCCGAGTCCCTCCACGGGGCTCCGCCAGGAAGGGGAGGAGCCCGTCCGCTCTCCCCGGCCGAGAGAGGAGCCTCCCACATGAAAAGAGCGGGCCTCTTGGCCGTCCTTCTGGTCAGCGGCTGCATGAACATGCAGATGGGGAAGGGCAAGAAACAGGTCGTTTTGAGGGACTTCGCGGAAGGCCGCGTCGCGCAGGTGGTGGTGACCGACCGCCTGACCGGGGCGAAGGAGATGCTCTTCATCTCCATGCCGCAGAAGTCCATGTTCCTGGAAGGCTACATCCAGGGCGTGGTCACGGACTACGACGACAACCCCATCCAGGGAGTCGTCGTGCGCGCCGTGGCCGAGGGCGAGGCGAAGATCGTGCAGAAGGGCGAAGCGGCCTTCCAGACCACCTCTTTCGACGCCGGGGTGAGCGACTCCAACGGGATCTACCGCATCCGGTTCAGCCTTCCCCTCATCAAGAACCGCGTGGACATCCGCGGCAAGCTCCACTACAACCCGGGCTGGGAGCAGGAGCTCTCGAACCTGGGCAAGGCCTACAAGCCGCAGGTGGACGAGACCCCCTTCCGCCTCTTCTTCGACATGAGAGACGGTATGCTGGTCTTCTCCGAGGGCATCCGCAAGGTGGTGGTCAAGGCCGAGGTCAGCCGCGAGGCGAAGGGGCGAGCCCTGCCCGGCGCAGCGGCTCCGGCGGCGGGAGGGACCGCGGCCGAGGGCGAGAAGAAGCCAGAGGACGACATCTTCAAAGCCTTCTTCGGGCAGTGATGGGCGGACGCCCAGGCGGACGCCCGGCGCTTGACAATACTCCACAATCGGCGTACAATAATGGAGTATGGTCAAGAGACTACTTTCCCCCTCGAAGACCAGCAGCTTCTTCATCTTCGGCCCTCGCGGCACCGGCAAGACGACATTCCTGAGGGATTGGGTCGAAGGGAAGAACACCCTTTGGATAGACCTTCTTGATCCGGACGTCGAGGATCTCTATTCGCGGTCTCCCGGGACGCTCGGGCAGGAGATCCGAGCCGCGAAAAACCTCGATTGGGTCGTCATAGACGAGATTCAGAAGATCCCAAGACTGCTCGACATCGCGCACGCCAGCATAGAGTCATCGCGGGTCAAATTCGCACTGACAGGCTCCAGCGCGCGCCAACTCAAGAAAGGAACCGCGAACTTGCTGGCCGGAAGAGCCTTCGTCTACGAGCTCTTCCCGCTCACCCATGCCGAACTGGGCGAGGATTTCGAGCTGTCGGCGGCGTTGCGGTGGGGGGGGCTGCCCAAACCCGCTCTCCTGCCTTCCGATGAGGACAAGGGAGAGTTCCTTAGAGCCTACGCGCGGACCTACCTTAAGGAAGAGGTCTGGGCCGAGCATATAGTCCGGCGCCTGGACCCCTTCCGCCGATTCCTGGAGGCGGCCGCCCAGTGCAGCGGAGATATCGTCAACTTCACCAATATCGCGCGGGACTCAGGGGCGGACGTGAAGACGGTGCAGTCCTACTTCGAGGTGCTCGAGGATACATTGGTCGGCATCCTGTTGGACCCCTACCATGAATCCATCCGCAAGAGGCAGAGGGCCAATCCGAAGTTCTACCTGTTCGATACGGGGGTCAAGCGGGCGTTCGCGCGCACCCTTACCGAGACGATCGAGCCTCGCGGCTACGCCTACGGGCGGGCGTTCGAACACTTCGTCATCCTGGAGGCTCATCGCATCAACAGCTACCTCCGCAAGGATTATCGCTTTTCCTACCTCAGGACCAAGGACGACGCCGAGATAGACCTCGTCGTCGAGCGTCCAGGGGCCCCGACGGCCCTCGTGGAGATCAAGTCCGCCGATAGGGCGGACGTGAAGGATGCGCATGCCCTGGAGCGGTTGGCGAGGGGCTTCGGCAACGCGGAGGCATTCCTTCTCTCCAGAGACCCCCGCCTCAGGAAGATCGGGGAGGTCTCGGCGCTGCCTTGGGATCGAGGCCTCGCGGAGATCGGCCTGGGCGCGGCAAGAGGCTCATAGGTCGGGGCCGGCGCGCGGTATTCCCCCTGTAACCCGTAAGTCGTAGAATATGGCGATGCCCCGTATAGTCGTCGCCATGAGCGGCGGGGTCGATTCCTCCGTGGCCGCAGCCCTGCTGGCCGAGGCCGGGTACGAGACGGTCGGGGTCACGCTCCGTCTTCTCGGCTCTCCCGTCCACGTCGAGGACGCCCGCCGGGTGTGTTCCAGCCTCGGCATCCGGCACGAGGTCGTGGACTCCCGACAGCGCTTCGAGCGTTCCGTTTCGGGCCCGTTCGTCCGGGAGTATCTCAGGGGACGCACCCCGGTGCCGTGCGTGGAGTGCAACCGGCGGGTCAAGTTCGGACAGCTGCTTCCCATGGCGCGGGCCTTGGGCGCGGAGTCCCTGGCCACGGGCCACTACGCCCGGCTCGACAGGGCCGGAGGGGCCGTACGCCTGCTCGCGGCCGCGGACGGCCGCAAGGATCAAGCCTATTTCCTGCACCGCCTCACCCAGAGCCAGCTGCGGCGCGCCCTGTTCCCGCTGGGCGGCATGGACAAGGCTTCGGTCCGGCGGAAGGCGCGGAGTCTGGGCTTGGAGAACGCGGACAAGGCCGACAGCCAGGATGTGTGCTTCATCCCCGGCGGGGACTACCGGAGCTTCGTCTCCCGGCGGTCCGGCCGCTCCCCGGCTCCCGGGGAGGTCCGGGACCGGGACGGCCGCGTCCTAGGCCGGCACCAGGGCCTGTCCTGCTACACGGTCGGCCAGCGCAAGGGGCTTGGGCTGGCTTCCCGCGCACCGCTCTACGTGACCAGACTCGACGCGGCCACGAACACCCTCGTGGTGGGGACTGAAAAGGAAACGTTTTCAGCCCGCTTCCGCGTGGGACGGCTGTCGTGGACCCGTCCCGGAGCCGCTCCATGGGGGCGGCCCGTTTCGGTGCGCGTCCGGCACCGGGCGCGGCTGCGTCCAGCCTCGTGCGCGAGGCTCGGACCGAGAGGGGCGGAGGTGCGGCTTTTCGAGCCCGAGAGAGCCGTCGCTCCGGGACAGTCCGCCGTCTTCTACGACGGAGAGGAGGTCCTCGGAGGGGGGACGATCGAGGAGGTCCTATGAGAATCCGTGCTCTTCTGTCCGCGGTTCTTCTCGCGGAGGGCTGTGCCATGTTCACCCCGAGAGACCCGGTCGCAACGCGGGTCTCGAACGAGGTCGCGCTCTCCGATCGACGCATGGTCGAGAGCATGACGCTCTCGCGCCTGGCCGCGATCGAGAGGAGCCTCAATGACTTCATCCAGGCCAAGCGCCGCGTCCCGCAGACCCTCGACGAGCTCATCCCGGAGTATCTCGCGGAGATCCCCGAGGTGGTCCTCGGGATCAGGGGCGTCAACGACACCCGGGGCGTGCGCCGCTACTCTCCGGAGGTGATCCAGGACGGCCAGATCAACGGGGCCATGCTGGACAACACCGGCGGCTGGGGCTACGTGTACAACCAGGACCAGGTCATCGTGTTCGTGGATTCCACGGCGAAGCGTCTCGACGGCAGCCTTTGGTACAAGGCGAGGGGGGTCTACTAGTGCGCGTCCTCATCCTGTTCGGCGGGCGCTCCGCCGAGCGCGACGTGTCCTGCGTCTCGGCTGCGGCCATCGTCAGACACCTGGGCCGCCACCAGCCTCTGTTGGTCCGCATCGAGCCTTCCGGCCGCTGGCGCTTCCAGCGCGATCCGCAGGCCTTCGCCCATCACCCTAAGCCCGCCGCCTTCCGCTTCGACAGGACTCCCGCGAGGCTCGAGGGGGTGCCGGACCCCGCGCTCGTCGTGGGCGGCGGGCACGGTCCCGCTTCCCGCCGTCTGCGCTTCGACGTGGTCTTCCCGGCTCTCCACGGGCCGTTGGGAGAGGACGGCACCATGCAGGGCCTGCTCGAGATCGCCGGGGTCCCGTACGTGGGCTGCGACGTGCTCGGCTCCTCGGTCTCCATGGACAAGGCCATCACCAAGCGGCTGGCGCGGGAGGCGGGGCTTCCCGTGCTTCCGTGCGCGGTCCTCGACCGCCCGGCGGACGCCTCCCGGGTGCGCGGCCTGCGCTATCCGGTGTTCGTCAAGCCGGCACGGCTGGGCTCTTCGGTCGGAGTCTACAAGGTCCGCGGGCCCGCCGGCCTGCCCGCCGCGGTCCGGAAGGCCTTCCGTTTCGACACCACCGTGATCGTGGAACAGGGGGTGGATGCCCGGGAGATCGAATGCGCCGTGCTCGGAGCCACGCAAGCCCCTCGGGCCTCGGTCGTGGGGGAGATCCGACCCAAGGCGGAGTTCTACTCCTACGAGGCCAAGTACCTCGACCCGGACGGGGCGGAGCTGCTGGTCCCGGCCGCTTTGCCCGCCGGACAGTCCGAGCGCGTGCGGACGCTGGCGGTGCGGGCGTTCAGGGCCCTGGGCTGCTACGGGATGGCGCGGGTGGATTTCCTGCTGGACCGGCGGAGCGGCAAGCTGTGGTTCAATGAGGCCAATACCATCCCGGGCTTCACCGCCATCAGCATGTACCCCAAGCTCTGGGGCGCCTCCGGGCTTGGATTCACGAGGCTCATCGACAGGCTCCTGTCTTTGGCCGTGGCTAGGCACCGCCGGCGCGAGTCCTTGCGCATCACACGCGACATGAAATGACGCGTCTCCGGTTCTACCTCTGCGCGGTCCTCGCCGCGCTCTGCGTCGTGGCGTCCTCCATATGGATCCGCTCGCTGCTGTCCTCTCTGCCGCCCTATGACAGGCTGGAGGAGTACACCCCCTCGCTGACCTCCCGCGTCTTCGACGCCCACGGCGAGCTCGTGGCCGAGCTGTCCATCGAGAGGCGGGCGCTGCTGACGCTGGCCGAGATCCCGGTCGACCTCCAGAACGCCGTCATCGCGACGGAGGATTCGAGGTTCTTCCAGCACTGCGGCATCTCGCCGCGGAGCATGCTGCGGGCGGCGGTCCGGAACTTCCTGGCGAGGCGCGTGGTGGAGGGGGGGTCCACCCTGACGCAGCAGCTGACCAAGCTCATCTTCCTGACGCCGGAGAAAAAGCTCATCCGCAAGATCAAGGAGATGGTCCTGGCCGTGCAGATGGAGCGCAACCTGAGCAAGGAGGAGATCTTCCAGCTCTATCTGAACCAGATCTACTTCGGGCACCGGGCCTACGGGGTGCAGGCCGCGGCCCACATCTACTTCGCCAAGAACGTCAAGGACCTGACGCTGGCGGAATGCGCCCTGCTGGGGGGGCTGGTGAAGTATCCGGGGGGGTATTCCCCGTTCCGGCATCCGGACGCCGCGGCGTCCCGCCGGAAGCTCGTGCTGGGGCGGATGCTGGAAGAGGGCTTCATACGGCGCGCGGAGATGGAGGCGGCCCTGCAGGAGCCCCTGCCGGTGGAACGCCCGGCCATGACCGGGGTCCAGGCGCCGTACTTCGTGGAGTACATCCGCCGCAGGCTCGAGCCCAAGTACGGCTACGACACGTTCTGGAGGGGCGGGCTGAACATCCACACCACGCTGGACCTGCGGATGCAGAAGGCCGCCGAGGCCGAGGCGGAGAAGGCCGCGGCGGAGTTCGATAGAGAAGCGCGCGCGGAGTGGCAGAAGCAGCTCGACGAGGACATCGAGGCCGGCATCGAGCCGCCCAGCGTGTCCACGACCCCGCCGAGCAACGTGCAGGCGGTCTTCCTGATCCTCGACGTGAGGTCCGGAGCGATCCGGGCCGTGGTCGGCGGGCGGGGAGACCAGTTCAACCGCGCGGTGCAGGCGCAGCGCCAGCCCGGCTCCACATTCAAGCCCTTCGTCTGGGCCGCGGCGCTGGGCTCCGGGATGACGGGGATGACGCTGGTCGAGGACGCTCCTTTGGCCTACTACTACGACGGGCGCGACTGGCGTCTGCTCGAGGGCGCCACGGACCAGTACGCCATCACGCTGGCGACCGCGCCCTTCGCGGGGTCGGACGAGTTCAAGGTCTGGGTCCCGACCAACTTCGACGATAAGTTCATGGGCGTCATCACCCTGCGCAAGGCCCTGGCACTCTCTCGAAACATGGTCTCGGTCCGGCTGACCGAGCACGTGGGGCCTCCGCGCGTGGTGGAGCTGGCCCACAAGGCCGGTGTGCGCTCGCGTCTCGCCCCGGTGCTCTCCCTGGGGCTCGGGACGTCGGTCGTGAGCCCGCTCGAGCTGGCGAACGCGTTCGAGACCTTCGCCAACGGCGGCATCCATGTCCAGCCCTACACCGTGGAGCGGGTGGAGGACGCGAACGGCCGGACCCTGCAGCAGCATCTGCCGAAAGAGGAGGAGGCCGTTTCTCCGGAGATCGCGTATCTCATCACGCACCTCATGAAGGTCGCGGTGGAGAGCGGTACCGGACGCAGGGCGGCGGTGCTCAAGCGTCCCTTGGCCGGCAAGACCGGGACTTCGAACGACAACCGGGACATGTGGTTCGTAGGCTACACCCCGGATCTCGTGGCCGTGGCCTGGATGGGGTACGACGATTTCAGCCCCATCGCCAAGCGGCACCAGGCGAGTTCGTCCATCGTGCCTTGGTGGACGGCCATCATGGGACAGGTCTTGAAGGATTATCCCCCGCGCGACTTCCCCAAGCCGGAGGGGATCTCCTTCCATCAGGTGGACACGGAGACCGGCATGCTGGCGCTGCCCACCTGTCCCAAGCGCGCCCTGCAGGCTTTTCTCAAGGGTACCGAGCCGCAGGATTACTGCAACCACGACCACACCCAGCCCCTCAAGCTGCAAGCGGCTTTCGGCGCCCCCGGGGACATGGGCGGCACCTTCTTCGAGGCCGAGGCCGGGGAGGGGGCCGCGCCTGCGCCTGCGGCGGGGGCGGACGGCCTGCCCGCGCTGCCGTCGGACGACGAACTGGACTCCCTGCTTCAGCCGGCCGAGGAGTAGACCCTAGGGATCCTCGGGCTGGCCGCGGTACGGCGGATGGGCAGCCTCACCGCGTCGCCGAGGCGCGCGCCGCGCACCGCGCTCACGTCCACGAGCACATGGCCGAGCCCGCAGCGTCCCACGAAGGGGACTTGCTTCCCCTTGAGCCACCCATAGTAGTGGAAAGTGCGGCCCAGGCCGATGAAGCGCTCGGCGGGCTCCATGGTGAGCCCGTCCGCGTAGCCCACGGGCAGGGCTGCCACCCGCAGGCGGCGAGGGGCCAGGTACTCGCTCGCGTAGCCGATGGAGCGCCCCTTGGGGATGTCCCGGAGAGTCACGATGCGTGCGCACAGCGTCCAGGGGCTGCGCAGGGGGATCTCCTTTGCAGTCGGATTGATGCCGTAGAGGAGGTTCCCCACCCGGACCATATCCATCTGCCAGTGCGGGAAATCGAGCAGGATGGAGCTGTTCGCGCAATGGCGGAGGATGCCCGGGAACGCGGCTTTCGCGCGGTTGGCCCGGCGCTTGAAATCCAGGAGCTTCTCCTCGGCCTCCACCGCGTTCTTGCCCGGGACATAGTCCAGATGCGCGGAGAGGCCGGCGGGAGCCAGTCGGGGAAGGCGGGAGAGCCGGCGAAGGAAACTTTCGAGCTGCTCGGGGGGAAGACCCCAGCGGCATAGGCCGTAGTCGAGGTCCACGTGGACCTCGATGGGGCGTTTGGCCGCTTTGGAGAGGGCGCGGGCCAGGTCCATGGAGTCCACTGTGACCTCCAGCCCGGCGCGGGCCGCTTCCTTGGCCTCTTCCGGGAGCGGGGGGCATAGGAGCACGATGGGGTGACGGATGCCTTTGCTGCGCAGGTGCAGCGCTTCCTCTAGATTGAGCACGCCGAGGCGGTCCGCGCCCTGAGACATGGCCAGACGGGAGACCTGTTCAGCCCCGTGGCCGTAAGCGTCGGCCTTGACCACGGCCATGAGACGCGTGCCGGACCCAAGCTGCTTTCGGACCCAGCGCAGGTTGTGCGCCATGGCTGAGAGGTCGATCTCGATCCACTTGAGCGGCCGCTTCGTCATGGCGGGAGATTATACTAGTTATCCCCGGCACCGCCGCTTTGGCGGCGGCATGAGCCCGGCGAACTGCCGCGCTGCGTAGGACGGCATCCACAGCAGATGGAAAATGGAGGAGTAGTGCCCGAACGGCACCCATAGCTGCTTCGAGTCAGGGAAGGACTCCTTCAGCTTCAACGCGTTGGCCCGCGGGACGACGGTGTCCGAGCGGGCGTTGACCAAAACGACCGGCTTGCCGCGGTTGCCCTCGCGGTAGTCCTGAGGGTCGAGGCCTTTCCAGGCCTCGCGGAGCTCCTCCGGACGTATCCCGGACGAACGAAGGAAGGCGGAGGTCATGGAGCTCTCCGCCACGAGGCCCGGGAAGTCCGCCCCGGACAGGAGCAGCACGGCTCCCTTCGGCCTTTCGTCCTGCGAATAGACCGAGGCCGCCACCATGCCCCCGAGGCTGATGCCGAAGAGCCCGATCCTGTCTTCGTCCACCAGGCCCGAGCGCCTCAGCCAGGTCAGGGCGCGCCGAGCGTCGGCCACGGACTGACGGAAGTTCTCCCCGAGGCGCTTCGCGGTGCGGGCGAGGAACACCTGGCCGCTGGGGACCGAGGGGTGGGGTTTCCGATGGAACTGGAAGGGCATCTCCAGCAGGAGGACCGCGAAGCCGCGTCGGACGAAGGCGTGCACGAAGCGCATCTCGATCCAGACGTTCGGGGCGGCCATGATCGGCAGGACCAGGATGCACGCCGGCTTCGCTCCGCCGGGACGGGAGGGCTCGGGGACGTAGAGACGGCCCCAGACGGTGGCGTTGGCCGGGAATAGGCTCTTGCGCGGCGAGGGAAATCGGACCTCGTAGACCGAGCGGCCGCGGGAAGACTCCTCCAAGCGCACTTCCGCGGGGAATTCGGCCGCGAATCCCGCTGCGAGGAGGAAGGTCGCGAATGCCTCGAGCATGAGGGAAGCATAGCGGTTCCCCGGCCCGCTGCGCCAGGTCAGCCCTTGACGAGGCGGGTGCGCCCGGTCAGACTATGCACGGAGGGTCCATGATGAAGCGCGTCCTTTGGAGGGCAGCCCTGCTCGCGGCAGCTTCGGCCGCGCTGACGGCCGCCGCCCTGTGGACGCATCCGGTGCTGCGCAGCGCATTCTTTGACGGGCTCCTGTCGGTGCTCCGGGGCTGGGACGCGGTGCACGCGGACCTGGAGCCGCACCTGTTTTTGACCCGCGAGGCTCAGCCCAAGGACCTCCGCCCCCTCGCCGAGCAGGCCCGCGCCATGGAGGATGACCTCGACGAGACCTTCACCGTCGAGGGGGGGCGGCTCTTCCTCATCGGCATGCCGCCCATCCCGTTGGGCGACGTCTGCCTCTGGCAGGGCGTGTTCGCGGCGGAGGCCGGGCTTCGCTGGTCGCTCGAGTCCACGCCCGCCAACCTGAGGCGAGCCCGGCGCGCGCTCGAGGGATTGGAGTTGCTCATGTCCAGGGGACGACCCATCGCACGGGCCGTCTATCCCGTGGGCCTGGAGACCGAGCCCCCGGGGGCGTGGTACGGCCGAGACGGGCGCTGGCAATGGAAGGAGGACGCCAGCGTGGACTCCGCGGCGGGATGGGTCTTCGGAGTGGTCGTGCTCCGGGAGACCGTCGCTCCGCTGCGCCGCAAGGCGGACGCCATGCTCATCCGGTACAGCCGGAGCCTCCGGGAGGCGGGCTACCGCTTGCGTAATTCGGACGGATCCCTCACCCGGTTCAACAGAGTCGGGGGGGCCTTCATCAACTCCCCGGTCGGGATGCTCTCCACCATGGCGGCGCTCAGAGCGGCTGCCCGGGCCGACCCCTCGGGGCCTTGGTCAATCGACCACGGCCGCTTTGTGAGCCAGGGCCAGGACCGGTGGGGCGCCTACGGCTCGGGGCCCCTGCTCTGGTACAACAAGACCACCAACCACAACATCGCCTTCCTCGCCCTGTCCGCGGCTCTGCTGACCGAGGACGCGCCGGAGCGCAAGGCGGTCTACGCGCGCGGCGTCGTCCGCCTGGGACGCGTCACGCGCAAGATGGGCGACTCCTTCTGGATCTATCTGGCCCACTGGGCCCTCGCGCGCTCCGGGATGGGCGACCCCGCCGACGAGAAGAGCGTCGCGGCATTCATAGCCGAGGCAGAGGACGATTTCAGGCTGGCGGCCATCCCGATGCGGGAATGGGACTATCCGGCCTGCAAGGTCGTCCGGGAGACGCTGAACTCGAGGCGTTCAGACCTCAGGACCCGCCTATGGCCCCTCTGGGGTCCCCGGACGCTGAGCCAGCCCCTGCCCCTGTGGCAGAGGCCGCCGGCGGATTTCGTGTGGCAGAGGTCGGCGTACGCCCTGGACGACTGGCAAGGCTACCGCCGCGACCCGCCCCAGAGGTTCTCGCCGCTGGACTTCCTCATGGCGTACCGGCTGGGCCTGGCCCTGCGCGCGGAGCCTGTCAAGCCATAGAAGAAGGCTGCCCTTCGGGCCGTCATCGAGACATCCAGAAGGTAACCGAGAGTCGTCGTCGTTCGTCGTTGGAAAGCACCTCGATGCCGTTTATGGGACGGACTCCGCGCGTTTTGGAACGGCACTCTTACGGGCTTCGGGCCCGTTCCTTTGAGCGACTTGCCCCGGCGCAAGTCGCTCAAAGGTCCCGAACAGCGCACAACGTCCACGGCGTCCTTCCCATCGCTGATTCGAGGGAGCGATGGAAAACGGCGTCTTATAAGGGCCGTTGACCCTAGCGGTGGCCCCGGGGCCACCCGAGGCACTTCATGCGACTGTGGGCGCCCACAGTCCCCTGCTCGATACTTGGGGTTTCGGGACGAAACCCCAAGTACGCGAACGGGGAGCGCGAAGTCGCCGTTGACGTTGTCGCTCGGAGGCGCTCCTATGCGTCGTAACCGCGGGGTTGCACGCGGACGGCTTTGATCCGGAAGTGCCGGGCCGAGGGCTCCAGCGGCGATTGGCCAGGGACTTGTGGTACCGCCGCCAGATGGCCTCGAAGTATTCCCATCGAGATCGTCGCCCCATCGTCGAACGCCTCCCAAAGCCTCTCGTCGGACACGGCTGCCTTTTCGATGCCCTGACGATCCGGCTTGGGGTTACATTCTATACGGCGCGATTCGCGGAGCCCCTGGCGGACGGCCGATTTGATACCATGCGGTCGCTCCCATGGTCCGAAAATCCTCCGCGGTCTCCCTGATCGCGATAGTCTCTATAGGATGTCTTGCCGCATGCGGCCGGAAGTCCGCCGAGCGACCCCCGCTCCGGTATTGGTTCTGGTGGCCGGCGATGACGCTCGACACATATAGGGCCAGCCGGTTCGATGTCATGCAGGTCGCCAAAAACGTCCATGCGCCCCTGGTCTCGACCTTCCTGGATGGCAGGCCCCAGGGGATGGTCGCCGAGGATTGGCAGGTCGACGGGACCGGCCGGACGTGGCGATTCCGGATCAGGCGCGGGCTGACCTTCGATGACGGCACGCCGATCACCCCGGAGGTGGTCGTGCGCAGCATCAGGCGCATGCTGTGGTTGACCCGCAAGGACGGCTTGGCGCTCAACGAGCTGTTGCCCGAGTCCGCGGCCTGGAGCGGGTATGAGGCCCCCTTGGGATGCCTCTATGCCGACGGGGACGCCGTCGTGTTCCACTTCAGCAAGCGGCCCCGCAACCTCTTCCAGATCATCGGCCAGCCCATCTACGGCATCGTCCACCCGAAGTGCTTCGACGGCGACGGGCGTTGGAAGGAGCCGTTCTGCACCGCGACATCGGGCCAGTATGCGATCACGGAGCGGTCTTCGGATACGATCGTCCTGCGCTCGAGGCATGTGTACCCGGAGGTGGACGACGCTCCAGACATCGTCGAGATCCACACTCCGTCCGGTGCCACAGGGGAACGCTCCAATCCGGTGACGGACGGTCGAGCCGACCTCGTCATCGAGCCCGGTTTCGCCGTTTCCCGGCGGACCAAGACGCAGCTGCGCTCCATGGGGTGGAGCGTCGTGGAGGAACCTGGCGTGGAGATGTATTTCGTGCAGCTCAACGGCAGGAGGCGTCCGTTCGACGACGGGGCGCTGCGCCGTTCCATCCGGGACGCGTTCCTGGACGCGCTGAGGCGCGATCCGCGGTTTCTGTCCGAGGACGGCGTGAACCCGTCGTTCATCCCGAAAGGCGGCGTCGGGCACCGCACGTTCCGCGTCCCCGTCCGCCCGCGCGTCCGCAAAGCGGGAGCGCGGGAGGTCGCGGTCGTCCTCTATCCTCTGGGGAGCTATCCTTTCCCGGCCGACCGGGGGGCCCAGGAGGCGGTGGAGGACTCGCTGCTCCGGGTTTTGAGGTCGCACGGGCTGACGCCGCGGGTGGAGAGGTTCACCGAAAGGTCCGAGCCGTTGAGGCGGATGGAGGAGGGGGATTTCGACGCGATGCTCCGATGGACCGGCATCCTGGTCCACGACCCTTACGCGGACCTCAGGATGATGCTCATGAGCAGGGTCGGCGCGCTGATACCGGACCACGCGGGATTCTTCCCGCGGCTGATCGCGCAGGCCGAGGCCAGCGCGGACCCGATGGAGCGGCAGAGGCTCATCGAGAGGATCAACGCGAGCATCTTCGAGGAGGCGTCCATCATCACCTTCACGCATTCGGGATTCGTCTTCATGCATCGGCCCGGCGTGGACCTGTCGCGCCACGACCCTTTCGCCGACCCGATGGAATTTAGAGCCGTGATCTGGCGGCCGACCGGCCTTGATTCGCCGAATCTTCACCTCATCCCCGGATGAATCCCTCCCGCAGGGACGCGGTCCTCTTCCTGTGCGGGGCCGAGCTCTTCATCATCCAATTCGCCATGGTCCGGGCCCTCTCCGGCATCCTGGCCGGGACCGAACTCGTGCTCCTGGCGGTCTCCGCGTCCTACTTCCTAGGCTTCTCCTTCGGCTACCACCTCTGTGACCGCATGAGCCCGGGCTGGTTCAAGGCCCTGGCCTTCGCGCAGTGGGCCACGCACCTCACCCTGCCTTTCTCCCTGCGTTGGGCGGCCGCATGGCTGGCCGGGAGCGCGCAGGCCCTGGTCTGGCTGGCTCCGGCCCTGTTCGTCCTGGGCGGCGTCTGGATATCCTCGTTCTACAGCCTGCTCCTGCCCAGGCTGCTCTCGGACCTGCCGGAGGGCGGGAGCCGGGAGTTCGCCCGCTCCTACGGCATGGAGATCGCCGGGGCCTTGGCCGGGATGGCGGTCATCTTCGCCGCGCCCAGGGTCCATCCCGCGGCGCTCATGGCCGCGTACCAGGCCGGCCTGGCGTGCATCCTGGGCCTGCTGTTCCCGGGCCGCGCGCTGTGGGCGGCCGGGGCCGGAGCCTGCATCCTATACGCGGGTCTCTTCACCCGGCTGGAGCGGGCCAGCGTGGCCGCCCTGTCCGAGGCGGTGCGCGGCATCGAGGTCCGGAGCGTGCTCTTCAGCGCGGACACTCCCTACCAGCGCGTGGAGGTGCTGGAGGATCCCGGAGGCGGCCGCCATCTCTACCTCGACGGGATACGGCACTACGGCACCGATCCGCTCGCGGATTTCAATTACTTCATCGCCGGCCTGCCCGCGTCCCTCCTCAAACCCGCCCGCGCGGTGGTCGTGGGGAGCGGGTCCGGAGAGTCCGCGCGCTGGGCCTTGGCGGGGAGCGCGCAGGTGACCACGGTGGAACTCGACCCGGTGGTCGCCGCGGCCGGGAGGGAACTGCTCTCCCGCCCCATGCCGGAGGAGGACGCGTCCAGGTGGCGGCTTGTGGAGGACGACGCGAAGCACTTCTTCGGCCGACTGGAAGGGCGCGTGGGCCTGGTGGTGCTCGACATCGCGGGCCCGTTCCAGCGCCAGGTGGCGCTGCTCTACGCCCTGGAGTTCTTCCGCCTCGTGCGCTCGCGCTTGGAGCCCGGAGGCGCGGTATCGGTCTCTCTGAACAGCGATTTCTCCTCCCGGGGAGGGGCCGCGTGCCGCATCGTCGCCACCCTCTCCGAGGTCTTCGAGGATGTCCTGGTCGTGGCTCCCAGGGGCGGCACGAGCTACGCCTTGGCCGGCGACGGTCTCGGCTTCGGCAAGCGGGAGACGCTCGCGGCCCTGGCGCAGGCCGGCCGCACGGGGGTCGGGGTCTTCGATGAGGCCGACATCCAGGAGCATCTGCGGGGGCGCTCCTACCGGAAGATCTCCATGAGCGACATGGACATCGTGCTCAAGGTCGGCCTCGGCACGCTGGGGAACAGGCCTCGCAAGAGGCCCGGGGCGTCATGAGGCGGGCCGCGTTCGCCGGCGGGCTGCTTTTCGCCACGCTGCAGTCGTGCTATTTCCTCCTGTTGGAGTGGCAGCTCTCATCCGCCTGGACCACCTACGCGACCGTCACCGCGGCATGGATGGCCGGGATCCTGGCGGGCCTGCGCTTGCGCCGAGGCGACGCCGCGCTCCTCTGGGCGAATTTGCCGTGCTATTACGGGCTCTGGTGGCTGCTCCAGCGCGTTCCTTATGACAACCGGCTCCTTCCGCTCTGCGGCCTGTGCGTGCTGGCCTCCGGCGCCTACGCGGGCCGCTTCTTCAAGACCTCCGTGGCGCGCGGCGCAGACGTCCGCGCCTTCCTGCTCCATGAGAACAACGGCTTCGTCGCCGGCCTGCTGCTGGCGTTCGCCGGCTTCTCCTGGGACGCGAAGCTCTTCCTGGGCCTGGGGCCGGCGGCCGGTTTCTGCCTGCTGCAGCTTCTTGCTCATTTACCCAGGAATTGGTAAATAACCCGGTCATGGGCGAGTCCGAACGCTCCGACGCGCAGACGGTCTCCCGGGAAGCGGAGCTCATCCGGCAGGAGGGCTTGCTCGCGGAAGTCCTCGACGCGTTCCCGGAGATGGTCCTGATCCTGGACGGGAACAGGCAGATCATCCACTGCAACAAGCGCTTCACGGATTTCATGGGGGTCGAGAGGCCCCAGGCCCTGGGCAAGCGGCCGGGGGAGGTGTTCGGCTGCATCCACTCCTGCGCCGTGCCGGCCGGCTGCGGCGCGAGCCGCTTCTGCGTCGAGTGCGGGGCGGCGCGCTCCATCCTCCGGGCGCGGAAGGGCGAGGCGGCCTGCGAAGAGTGCCGCATGACCCTGCGCAAAGGGGACAAGGAGGAGCCCTTGGACCTGCGCGTCTGGTCCGTGCCCCTCCGCATCCGCGGTCAGGCCTTCATCATGACCACGCTCAAGGACATCGCGGACGAGAAGCGGCGGCAGGTCCTGCAGCACACCTTCTTCTGCGACGTGCTCAACGACCTCACCGTGATCGCGGCCCTGGCGGAGATGAGCCTCAACGAGGATGGGAGCGTGGACAAGGAGCTCATGCGCAAGCTCCTGGCCGTGTGCCGCCGGATGGGACGCGAGATCCAGGGGCAGCGGGACCTCGAGCTGGCCGAGATCGGCCAGCTGACCGTGGATGCGGAGCGCTTCGACGCGGGGGAGCTCGTGAGGGGGCTGGTCGAGTCCTACGTCGGACGCCAGCGGGCCGTCGGCCGGAGCATCGCGCTGGACCTACCCGCGTCCCCGGAGCCCATCGAGACGGACCGGACGCTGTTGGGGCGAGTGCTCGGGGACCTGCTCGACAACGCGCTCGAGGCCACGCCGGCGGGCGGGAGCGTGGAGGTCCGCTACAGGCGCGAGAACGGCCGACACGTGTTCCGCGTGCGCAACCCCGGGACCATGCCGGAGAGCGTCCGCCTGCAGGTCTTCCAGAGGTCCTTCAGCACCAAGGGCGCGGGCCGCGGCATCGGGACCTACGACGCCAGATTCCTCACGGAGACCTACCTCCGGGGGAAGGCTCGGTTCGAGTCTGACCCCGCGTCCGGCACTTCTTTCTTCGTGGAGCTCCCCTAGGGTGGGCCGCATCCTGGTCGTAGACGACGAAGCGGACGCGGCCCTCCTGATGCGCTTCGTGCTGGAGAAGTCCGGGCACTCGGTCCAGACCGCGTGCAACGGCCAGGACGCTTTGGCCAAACTGGGCATCGAGCCCGCGGATCCAGGGGCCGTGCTGCCGGACCTCGTGCTCTTGGACGTGATGATGCCCGTGGTCGATGGACACACGGTCAGCGTGCGCATGCGGCAGGACGCGCGGACCGCGTCCGTCCCCATCGTGGTCGTGACCTGCCGGGGCGATATGCGGCATCTGTTCGAAGAGGCGCCCAATGTGGCGGGGTTCCTGCCGAAACCCTTCAACCCGAAGGTCCTGGTGGACATCGTGGCGAAGGCCCTGGCCCGTGGGGAAGCCTCGTGATGCTCTTTCTGCTGCTCGCGATGGGCCCGCTCTGCTGGGGGCAAGAGGACCTCTACGGGCTGGGTATGGAGCAGCGCAAGGGCGGCCGCGTGCGCGAGGCGCGCGAGACCTTCCTTAAGCTGTTGGAACGCGAGCCCGAGAACAACGGAGCCCTGGAGGGCTTGGCCCTGACCTCGCTGTCCTTGGACGAACCGGCCGAAGCCAGGAAGCATCTTCTCCGTTTGGACTCGAAGAAGCCGGGCGACCCTTACATCCTCGGCCTGCTGACGCGGGCGGACTCGGCGCTGGGTCTTGAGGATGAACTCCTCTCGGACCTGAGGAGGCTCGTCGCCGCCGACCCCGCGGGCCTTCGCTTCCGCCGCCGCCTGGACGGCCTGAGCTCGGCTGAGCCGGGAGCGTTCCTGGACGGGCGGTCCTACAAATCGATCGGGGTCGAAGGTCTGGAGACCGGGAACCCTCAGCGCATCGAGTACCAGGGCCGGTCCGGGGGAGCGAGGGCTCGCGCCCGCCTCGCCAAGGGGCTGGACGCCACCTTCGGCTACTCGGTGCGGCAGGAGGCGCAGAAGAATCACACCGGCCAGTTCACCTATTTCGACATCCGGGAGAAGGGGCTCTCCCTGGGGCTCGAGGCGCGGCCCACGCCCGGACTCCGGTGCGCGGCGGACTACGGCCACTCCTTCCTCGCGGGTGTCGGCATCGGATACCGGGAGTTCTCCAGGGCCCGCCTGGCCGGGGAATGGTCGCGGGACGGCGTCGCGTTGCGGCTCGCGGGCCAGCGGCAGCCGAAGTTCCTCAGGGGCGCGGGAGGCACGCGGTTCTTCGCGCTCCTGCGGGAGCTCTCGGCCGGGGCGGAGGCCGAGGCGTACCGATGGGGCTGGGGCTTCTTCCTGCGCGGAGGCTTCGCGGACTACTCGGACGGGATCACGGTGCGCAGCCATTCTTTCACCGTGCTCAAGGAGCTCGGAGACCACTTGTTCCGGGGCGGCTTCTCGCACGGCCAGCTGGAGACCTTGGGCGCTGGGCCGGACGGCCGCATCCGTTTCGTGGGCCAGGAGCGTTGGGGATCGCGCTACAGGTACCTCAAGGAGGAGTACGCCCGACTGGAAGGAGGCTACGCCTTCTCCAAGCTCCTGGACGCGAACAGGCTGCATGAGGCGGACGGGACCCTGGCGCTGTGGCTGCCCTTCTGGCGCGAGTTCGCCGCCGAGTACAGGGTCGAAGCCTGGGACTTCCGCGGACCCGTCGACGGCTATCGCTCCACGGACTGGACCCAGCACTGGGCCGGGCCGCACTGGAGGAGAGGATGGGGGAGGGGGGTCTGGTCCCACATCGCGTACGAGCACGCCTTCGCGCGCGACAGCCGCGGGAGCTACGAGGCCAATCAGTCGCTGGCCGAGCTGGAGTGCTATCTTCGGGACCGGGCTTCCCTGCTCTTCTCCGCGAGGGGCCTGCGGAGTTCTCTGCGCGACGACTCTTTCAGCCTCCAGCTCGCCGGACGCTGGAGCTTCTGAGATTGACTTATAGTAGAATAGACTCCCAGTCATGGTTGAAGCGAAGAAGATACTGATATTCGAGGACCATCCGGACATCCAGATGATCCTTCAGGTCTTCTTCAGGAAACGCGGATACGAGCCCATCGTGGCGGGGGACGGCGTGGACGCGGTGGAGATGGTCCGCAAGCACGGCCCGGCGCTCATCATCATGGACATCATCATGCCGGGCAAGGACGGGATCGAGGCGTGCCAGGACATACGCGCCAGCGGGATCGCGACCCCCATCATCTTCCTTACCTCCAAGGCCTATGCGGATGACAAGGAGCGTGGGCTTGCCGCCGGGGGCAACGCCTTCCTCACCAAGCCCTTCAACACCCAGAAGCTGGACGCGGCTCTGCGCCCTTATCTGGGTTAGCCTGGCCCAGGCCGTCCCCGCCTGCGCCCAGTTCCCACCGGGCGTGCTCCCGGATCAGACGCGCCCCTCCATCCTCTACGTCATCTACGCGAGCGCCGTCATGTTCTGGCTCGTGCTGCTGCTGATGGCCTACATCCTGGCGCTGCGTTCCTATCACGCCCTGCGCGGGGCCTACCGGGAGCGGCGCAAGGCGTTCTTCCGCAAGGGGGTGGAGCTCGTCCTGCTCGAGGAGCCGCTGGAGTCCGTGCTGGAGGCGTTCCGGCCCAGGAGGCCCTTCGACCAGGAGATCGTCCAGGAGGTCCTGCTGGACTCCATGCGTCAGCTGCAGGGGCCGCCGTTCGACGCGCTGCGCGAGGCCGCCATCCGGCTCGGGAGCATCGATAGGAACCTGCACCGCCTGCGTTCGTGGAGCCGCCACACTCGGGGCAGAGCCATGGAGGCGCTGGGGGTCATGCGGGCCGAGGGAGCCATCGTGCAGATCCTCGACATCCTGGAGCACGAGACCCTGGACCTCAAGCTCGTGGCCTTGCGCGCCCTGGCTTGCATCAAGGATCCGGCCACGCTCCCCTACTTCGTCAAGACGGCGCAGGAGCTCCCGCCTCCCATGCTCACCCGGGTCGGGTCCATGATGCTCGAGTTCGGCCACCCGGCGGTCCCGCACGTGCAGAAGCTCATCAACATGCATCCAGGCGCCTTCGCCCCCCGGGTGCTCGAGGAGATGCTCAAGGGGGTGGCCTCGGATCTGGAGACGCCCTCGTGATGGACGCCCTGCGCTCCATCATGCACGGTGGAGAGGTCGTCCTCATCTACTACTTCTTCCTGCTCAACGGCGTCTACCTCTTCCTCTCCTTGGTCGCGTTCTGGGATATCCACGAGCACCTGCTCAGGAACATCTACGGCGGCTTCGAGCAGTTCTCCCGCAGTCCGTTGACGCCTCCCGTCAGCGTCATCGTCCCGGCCTACAACGAGGCGGTGTCCATCGCGCTCACGGTCAACAACCTCCTCCACCTCGACTACATGCGCTACGAGGTCGTGATCGTCAACGACGGCTCCACGGACGGCACCCTGGAGGAGCTTCTTAAAGTGTTCCGCCTGGAACTCGACCCCGTGCCGGTGGAGATGCCCCTGCCGACCGCGAATATCCGGGGCGTCTACCGCTCCACCGCGCACCACAATCTCACGGTCGTAGACAAGGAGAACGGAGGCAAATCCGACGCGCTCAACGCGGGCCTGGGCTTGGCCCGGTATCCATACTTCTGCTCCATCGACGCGGACGCGGTCCTGGAGGCGGACGCGCTGCAGCGCGTCATGCGGCCCGTCCTGGAGTCCGCGTACCGCGTCATCGCGGTGGGCGGCATCATCCGGGTGGCCAACGACTGCGGGATCGAGAAAGGCCGCGTGACCGAGGTGCGTCTGAGCCGCGCGGTCCTGCCGGTGTTCCAGGTCATCGAGTACTTCAGGGCCTTCCTGTGCGGCCGCACGGGGTACTCGCGCTTCAACGCGCTGATGATCATCTCCGGCGCGTTCGGGCTCTTCGAGCGCGAGCTCGTCGTCGCCGTCGGAGGATACCGGCGGGGGACGGTGGGCGAGGACATGGACCTCGTCACGCGCCTGCACGCGCACATGCGCGAGCAGGGCATCCGGGACTACCGCGTGGAGTTCGTCCCGGACCCCGTGTGTTGGACCGAGGTCCCCTCCAGTGTGAAGGTGCTGACGCGCCAGCGGCGGCGCTGGCAGCGCGGCCTGCTGGAGGTGCTCTCCGAGCATCCCCGCATGCTGTTCAACCCCAGGTACGGCGCCTTGGGGCTCTTCGCCTATCCGTTCCTGTTCCTGTTCGAGGGCTGGGGCACTCTCCTGGAGGCGTTCGGCTACCTTCTTTTCGTCTTCGGCTGGGCCAGCGGGTCTCTCAACGCGGACTTCATGGTCGCGTTCCTCGTCGTCTCCATCCTGTGCGGCACTTTGCTGTCGCTGACCGGCGTCATCCTGGGAGAGATGACCCCGCATCCCTATCCCCGCCTGCTGGACTGGCTCCGGCTGAGCGCTTTCGCGGTCATCGAGAACCTGGGCTACCGTCAGCTCGTCACCGTGCTGCGCTTCTGGGGGACCCTGGACTTCGTGCTGAACAAGGGGGAATGGGGGAGCATGGAGAGGCGGGGCCTCGCGCACCGAAGATGAAATCTCCTAAGATAGGGCCGGCCGTCATCGGAACCGAGGCTGACCATGGACGAATCCCCTAGCTCATCCGCCCCCCTGCGCCTGATCGCGCCCCTCGACGGCTGGCTCGTCCCGCTGGACAAGGTCCCGGACCCCGTCTTCGCCCAGCGCATCGTGGGCGACGGGGTCTCCATAGACCCGACGAGCTCCGTTGTGCTCGCGCCGTGCGCGGGGGTGGTGGTGCATATCCATTCCGCGGGACACGCCTTGACCTTGCGCACGGACTCGGGCCTCGAGGTGCTCGTCCACGTGGGAGTGGACGCGGTGCAGCTCAAGGGAGAGGGCTTCACTCCCAAGGTCAAGGCCGGGGACGCGGTGCGCACGGGACAGCCCATGACCGAGTTCGACGCGGACCTCGTGGGCCGCAAGGCCAAGAGCCTGCTGACCCAGCTCCTCGTCACGAACGTCGAGGCGGCGGCCTCCATCTCCCACGCGTCCGGCAGCGTGAAGGCGGGCCGGGACACGGCCCTGGAGGTCGTGCTGCGGGGGGCGGCGGCCCGGGAAGCCGTTCCTCAGAAGGCCGCCGTGGCGAGCTCCGACGCCATCGTCATCTCCAACCCCACGGGCCTTCACGCGCGGCCGGCCTCCCTCGTCGCCCACGCGGCCAAGCGCTTCCACGCCGCGGTCCAGCTCAGGCGCGGCGACTCTTCGGCGAACGCGAAGAGCGCGGTCTCCATCATGAGCCTCAACGTCAAGCAGGACGACAAGGTGGTCGTGACCGCGGAGGGCGCAGACGCCCGCGATGCCGTGGCCGAGGTGTCCCGCCTGCTCAGCGGGGTCTTCGACTCCTGGGAAATATCCCCGCCGCCCCCGCCTCCTCCCCCGGCTCCGCCCAAGCCCTCGGACCCGCGCGCCCTGGCCGGCATATGCGCCTCCGGCGGCCTCGCGATCGGCGCCGCCTGCCAGTTCCGCCGTACCGAGATGAAGATCGCGGAAACGGCCGAGGATCCGGCGGCCGAACGGGCGAACCTCGAGCAGGCGCTCGAGAAGGCCAAGGGCGAGCTCGAGACCCTGCAGACCCGCTTCGCCGCGGACCGGGACCCCGGGCGGGCCGCCATCTTCGGGGCCCATCGCGAACTCCTGGAGGACCCGGAGCTTCTCGCCATCGCGCAGGCGGCCCTCGCCAAGGGCGCCAGCGCGGCGGCGGCCTGGCGCTGCGCCTACAGGGACTACGCCGGCCGCTTGAGCCGGCTCAACAACGACCTGCTCGCCGGACGGGCCATCGACATCCGCGACGTGGGTATGCGCGTGCTTCGCGTCCTGACGGGCGCCGCGGTCGAGAAGCGGGAGTTCCCGCCGGATAGCATCCTCCTGGCTGAGGATCTCACCCCGTCCGACACCGCCGGGCTCGACGCCAGCAAAGTGCTGGGCGTCTGCACCGTGGGGGGCGGGGCGACCTCGCACGTGGCCATCCTCTGCCGCGCCCTGGGCCTGCCGGCCTTGGCCGCGGCGGACCCTCGCGTACTTTCGCTCAAGGACGGCTCGCCGCTCATCCTCGACGCGGACAAGTGCCTGCTTTTGACCGAGCCCAAGGACGCGGAGCTTGCGGCCGCGCGCGTGACGCAGGCCCAGGCCCGCAAGCGGCGGGAGACGGACCTGGCCGGAGCCCGCCAGGAGGCCAAGACCATCGACGGCTGCCGCATCCGCGTCGAATCCAACATCGGCCGCATCGAGGACGCGGCCGAGGCCGCCCGCATGGGAGCGGAAGGCGTGGGGCTCTGCCGGACCGAGTTCTTGTTCCTGGAGCGGGAGACGGCCCCCTCGGAGGATGAACAGACCGCGGCCTACACGGCCATGGCCAAGGCTTTCCCGGACGGGCCTGTGGTCGTGCGCACCCTGGACATCGGTGGAGATAAAGAACTGCCCTATCTGCCGATGGCCAAGGAAGAGAACCCCTTCCTCGGCGAGCGAGGGATCCGGCTCTTGCTGGAGCGGCCCGAGCTCCTGCGGCCGCAGTTCCGGGCGGTGCTGCGGGCCGCGAAAGCCGGCGCGAAGCTCAAGATCCTATTCCCCATGGTGGCCAACGCGGCCGAGTTCCGGGCCGCCAAGGCGATACTCGAGGAGGAGCGGCGGGCCTTGGACGCTCCCCGGGTGCCCGCCGGGGTCATGATCGAGGTCCCCTCCGCGGCGGTGCTCAGCGAGTCCTTGGCCCGCGAAGCCGAGTTCTTCTCCATCGGGACGAACGACCTCACGCAGTACACCTTGGCCATGGACAGGGGCAATCCCAAGCTGGCCGGCCGCTTGGACGCCCTGGACCCGTCGGTGCTCTTCATGATCCGGGCGGCCGTGGATGGGGCCGTGGCGCATGAGCGCTCCGTCGGGGTATGCGGAGCGGCCGCCGGCGACCCGCAGGCGATCCCCCTGCTCATCGGCCTGGGGGTGTCGGAGCTGAGCGTGAGCCCGCCCGCCGTGCCTGCGGTCAAGGCGGAGATCAGGCGCCTGAAGAGCGCCAGCTGCCGCGAGCTCGCGATCCAGGCGCTCGGCGCCGCCTCCGCCGCGGAGGTCCGCGCCATGGTCACCCGCTTCCAGGAGGCCGCATGAACGCGCTGAAGGCTTCTTTCGCCTTGCTGCAGAAGATCGGCAAGGCGCTCATGCTGCCGGTCGCGGTCCTGCCGGTGGCCGGCATCCTGCTCGGCGTGGGCAGCGCCGGGTTCACCTGGATGCCGGACCTGCTCTCCCAGGTCATGAAGGAGGCGGGAGGCGCCATCTTCGCGAACCTGCCCGTGTTCTTCGCCATCGGCGTGGCTCTCGGCCTGGCCGAGAACGACGGGGTCGCGTCCATGTCCGCCGTGGTGGGCTACGCCGTGCTGCTCGCCACCATGGGGCTGCTCGCCCAACGCCATGGGGTCGAGGTGAAGTCCATCATGGGCATCAAGTCCCTCGACACCGGCGTGTTCGGCGGCATCCTCATCGGAGCGGTCGCGGCCTTCCTGTTCAGGCGTTACTACCGCATCGAATTGCCGTCGTACCTCGGGTTCTTCGCCGGGAAGCGCTTCGTGCCCATCGTGACGGCCTTCGCGGCGGTCCTGCTCGGCGTGATCCTCAGCTACATCTGGCCCCCGGTAGGCCGCGGCATCCGGGTCTTCTCGGAATGGGCGGCCTACGGGACTCCGACCCTGGCCGTGGCCGTCTACGGCTTCGTGGAGCGCCTCCTCATCCCCTTCGGCCTGCACCACATCTGGAACGTGCCGTTCTTCTTCGAGATCGGGTCCTTCACGAACGCGGCCGGCGAGGTCGTGCACGGGGACATCACGCGCTTCTTCGCCGGGGACCCGCAGGCCGGCATCCTGGGCGGAGCCTACCTCTTCAAGATGTGGGGCCTGCCTGCGGCCGCCGTCGCCATGTGGCATTGCGCCAGGAAGGAGCACTCCAAGCGCATCGGCGGCATCATGATGTCGGCGGCGCTGACCTCGTTCTTGACCGGCATCACCGAGCCCATCGAGTTCTCCTTCATGTTCGTGGCGCCGGTCCTCTACGGCCTGCACGCGGTCCTGGCCGGCTTTTCGCAGATCCTATTCTCGCTCCTCGGCGCCAAGCTGGGGTTCACCTTCTCGCAGGGCTTCATCGACTTCGTGCTCTACTACGCCAAGGACACCAAGCCGTGGCTCGTGCTCGTCATCGGCCCCATCTACGCGGGCGTGTACTACGGGGTGTTCTACTGGGCGATCCATTTCTTCGACCTTAAGACTCCCGGCCGGGAGGAGAGCGACGAGGGCTCTCCCGTGGCCGGGGGCGCGGGCGAGCACGCCAAGGCCTTGGTCCTGGCCTTCGGCGGCCGCTCCAACATCAAGAGCCTGGACGCCTGCATCACCCGCCTGCGGGTGTCCGTCGATGATGTGATCCGGGTGCGCCAGGACCGGCTCAAGGCCCTGGGAGCGGCCGGAGTGGTGGTGGCCGGGAGCGGGGTGCAGGCCATCTTCGGCACCCGGTCCGAGAACCTCAAGACGGACATGGAGATCTACCTCAAGAGCGCCGGCCCTGAGGCGGATGCGGCGCCTGATGCATCGGCGGAGCCCGTCTCGTCCGCGAAAGAGGCCGCGGCAGCCGTGGACCCGCAGGCCGGGGCCACGGCGGAGCGCGTGCTCGCCGCCCTGGGCGGCAGGGAGAACGTGCGCAAGGTCGATGAATGCGCCTACACGCGGCTGCGCGTGGAGCTCGAGGATCCGGGCCGCATGGACGAGGCCGCCCTCGCATCCGCCGGAGCCTACGGCTTCATGAAGCCCGCTCCGGGCGTGATTCACGTGCTCGTGGGCGGTACCGCCGCGCAGATCGCCGCGGAGCTCCGCTCGAAAATCTCCAGCTAAAACCCGTTGGCTGAGGCTACGTCCCTGAACCACAGCGCGCTGCGCTTCGGGGTGCGCGCGAGAGTAGCCCGGTCCACATACAGGAAGCCGTAGCGCTTCTTGTACCCGTTGATCCAGGAGAAGTTGTCCATCAGGGACCACATGTAGTAGCCGCGCACATCGGCGCCGGCCGCGATGGCCTTGTGCACGGCCTCGAGATGCGCGCGCACGAAGCGGATGCGCTCCCCGTCGTCCACGGTGCCGTTCTCCAACGCTTCCCGTCTGCCGATGCCGTTCTCTGTCACGTATACCGGCAGGCCCTTCACTCGCGTGAGCAGTTCGAAGAGACCGTCCGGGTCCACTTCCCAGCCCCAGTCCGTGAACTTTCCGCGAGGGTTTTTCACAAAACGGAAAAGCCCTTTAATGGAAAACTGGCAGTCCTCCTCCGGTTTGCCCGAGGTGTTGAGATGGAATTTGGACTCGGCAGCGTCCGCGCTCGCGTAATGGGGGTAGTAGTAGTTGAGCCCAAGGAAGTCCGGAGGAGCGGATGGGACTTGTTCCGGACCTTCGGGCAGGACTTTCCGGAGCCTGTAGAGGGCGACCATGTCTTCGGGGTAGCGGCCGTGCAGGACGGGGTCCAAGAACCAGCGGTTCAAGACCCCGTCCGCCAGCCGCGCTGCCGCGACGTCGGCTGAGGAGTCTCTCGCCGGCCGTATGGGGGACATGTTGAGCACGATGCCGGCCTTGATGCCGCGCCGCTCCTGACGCAGAGCCTGGGAGGCGAGCGCATGGCCGCGGAGCAGGCTTTGCGCGGCGCGCAGGGCGCCTCGGTAGTCCTCGAGGTGGCAGGGCGGGTGCAGGCCGGTGACCCAGCCGTTGAGCACGCTCCAGGCAGGCTCATTGAGCGTGGCCCAGAGCTTCACCCGGTCCCCGTAGCGCTTGGCGCACGCATGCGCGTATTCGGCGAAGCGGCGGGGAGTATCCGGGTGCTCCCAATCGAGCCCTAGGGGAAGGTCCCAGTGATAAAGGGTGACGTTGGGCTCCACCTCGGCGGCCAGGAGTTCGTCGAAGAGCCTGTCGTAGAAAGCCGCGCCGCGCTCGTTGAGCCTGCCGCCGCCCCCCGGGAACAGGCGCGGCCAGGAGATGGACAGGCGATAGCCGTTGTGGCCGAGTTCCGCGATGCTGCGGACGTCTTCCTTCCAGCGATGGTAGTGGCCGCAGGCGGGCTCGGGCGAGGCGCCCTCGAAGATGCGTTCAGGATGTTTGCGGCAGAACTCGTCCCAGACCGAGGGGCCGCGGCCGTCCTCGGTCGTCGCGCCCTCGATCTGGAGCGCCGAGGTGGCGGAGCCCCAGATGAAGCCTTCCGGGAAACGCACGGAGGTATTGTAGCCTAGTTCCCTTCCAGGAAAGCCCGGGCTTCAGGCACGGCGTTGATGATGGGCTGGAGGTTCGGGCAAGGGTAGCTCTCGCACCGGCCGCAGTTGTCGAGCCCTCTTTCGTTCGCGCAGGACCTGACCTTGCACTCGGAGCAATGCTTGAACCAGGGACCTTCCTGATCCTTGCAGCCCGTGCACTCGATGTCCGAGGGCTTGATGTCCGCGCCGTACTTCTCGGACCATTTCCGGGCGGTCTCCTCTCTTCGCGTGTTGTCGTCCGCTTGCGTCGCGAGGAAGGCGTCGCAGGCTGCGCAGTCCAGTCCGCAGTAGGCTCTTTCGGGGGTCATGGTCTGCCTCCGGTCAGATTCCCATTATCGTAACATACTTTCACAAAGGTCCGCTGGAAGAGAACCGTGCGCCAGGCCTGTGCGTCAAGCCGCGTCAGCGGACTGCAGATATCCTATACTGTGCGCTAGTGGCGATGATGGGGGGATGGCGAATGAATGTCCGGTCGGGCCGGAGGGTCGGGGCCGGGGTCCTGGTCGTCCTCTGCGCCAGCCTCGGCCATGCCGATATCCAGGAGGCGCGCGAGCTTTTTTCCGCAGGGCGGCTGGAGCAAGCCGGCGCCATGGCTTCAGAGCTCATCCGCCAGGGGCCCGGCAAGGTGGAGAACCGGGAACTCCTGGTGGACATCCTCATCTCCCAGGGCCGGTTCGACCAGGCCATCGCGGCCTGCGAGGATGCCGTGTCGTCGCTGCCGGAGGCTGCGGGCCTGCGTCTGACCCTGGCCCGGGTCTATAGCTGGAGGCAGCGGTTCTCCGATTCCGTCCGGGCCTACGACGGCTGCATCGCCGCCGAGCCGAAGGAGCCGGATTGCTGGATCGAGAAGGCCCGGGTCCTGGGCTGGGCCAAGCGCTATGACGAATCCCTCGCCCAGTACCGCGCGGCCTTGGCCCTCGGGGGAGTCGAGTGGCTCGGACCTGAGATGTCGGCCAAGGAAGCCCTTTGGGACCACCGGGTCCTGGAGGCGGAGAGAAGCTACGTCCTGGCGGTCGCGACCAAGCCCGACAACGGGGAGGCCCTCATGGACCTCGCCCAGCTCTATTCCAACTCCGGCATGTACCGGGCCGCCGAGGCCCGCTACGCTCGTCTGCTGGAGGTCAATCCGTACCACACGGCGGCCACGCGCTCTCGCGCGAAGAATTCCAGCCGGCGGAGCGGCCTGCACCTTTCGGCCGGGATGAGCTACTGGCACGCGGAGAGCTCGGAGCGGCAGGTGGACGTGGACCGGGTCACGCCTTTCGCGACCGCGGCCCAGCGGCTGGCGGACGACTGGACCCTGTCGGTCACCGGGTCGCGGGGCTACTACCGCTACCACGCCGCGGACTCGGTGGCCGAGAACGGCATCGGCGGGGAGGTGGCCTATTCCAGAGGGATGCGCGGCGGCGCGAGCGCCCGTTTCGGCTGGACCGGCTATGAGGGATTCTCCAGCCCCCGAGCCGCCTACGGCGTGTCCGGCTGGGTCAAGGCCGTCGAGCGCCTGGACCTGAGCCTGGCCTATGGCCGCGAGAACCTCAATACCAACCGCGTCAATATGGCGGACGGGCTCTATCAATGGACGATGGGCACTCGCGGGACTTACGACGCGGGACGGCACGCCCTCTTCGGAGCGGACTATAAGTACGGTCATGTCTCGGATGACAGCCCGTTCCATATCGCGGGGGCCGACGCCCAGATTACCTTCCTGAGCGAGCCGCATCGCCTCTACTCCATCCTGCGTTTCGAGACATGGAATTACGCGCACGACTCGAGCCGCTACTTCGCGCCGAGGTCCTATCAGACCTACTCCGGGTTGGTCGGCTACAAGCACAACTTCGGTTCCGAGGGCCTCTACTACGGCGCCCTGGAGCGCTACGCCGACCTGCAGTTTCGTCACGCGCGGGACTCGCACGGCTACGGGAGCGTCAACCCCAAGATCATCCTGCATGCGGACTTGACCCGCAGGCTCTACGCGGAGGCCTCCGCTTCCTTGACCGACTCCCATTACTATAAGGACAGGTCCGTTTTCGCCGTTCTCGGGCTCTTCCTCGGAAGACCATGAGACTTTCCCCGCGCCGTCTGCGTGCGCTAGGGGCGATGGCCGTCATCGCCGTGGCCGTCTATCTCCTGACCCGCACGGCTTTCATGGCCATGGCGGGGTACGGGACCGTGGACAGGGTGTTCGGCTGGGGCCTGCTCCTGGCGGAGGGGTTCATCCTCATGCACGCGGCCGGCTTCGCCCTCAATATCTACTTCATCTCGGGCGAGTCCGAAGCCTCTCCCCCCGAGCCGCTGCGGCCGGACCAGGCCCCTTCCGTCGCTGTAGCGGCGGCGGCCCGGCACGAGCCGCAGACCGTCCTGGAAAAGACCTTCACCACGCTGCGCCTCCTGGACTACCCGAACAAGCGGGTCTATCTCCTGGACGATTCCAGCGAGGAGCGCTATCAGAAGGAGGCGGACGAGCTGGGCCGGCGCCTTGGTTTCGAGGTCTACCGCCGCGAGCCGCGCCACGGAGCGAAGGCCGGGATCATCAACGATGCCATCGGGAGCGTGTTCGACGCGAAGTACCTCGCGCTCTTCGACGCGGACCAGAATCCCATGCCGGACTTCCTGGCACGGCTCATCCCCATCCTCGAATCGGACGAACGCATCGCCTGGGTCCAGACCCCGCAGGTCTACACCAACTTGCGCGCCGGACCGGTGGCCTACGCCTCCGCCATGCAGCAGGCCATCTTCTACGAGAGCATCTGCGAGGGCAAGACCTCTCACGACGCCATGTTTTGCTGCGGCACGAACGTGGTCTTCCGCGTCTCCGCTCTCAGGGAAGTCGGGGGCTTCGATGAGACCTCCATCACCGAGGACTTCGCGACCTCGATCAAGCTGCACATGCGGGGCTATCGTTCCGTCTACTACAACCATGCCTGCGCCTTCGGCATGGCGCCCGAGAGTTTCCCGGCCTACTTGAAACAACAGTCGCGCTGGGCCGCGGGGACGCTGAGCATGCTGCGCAAAGTCCTCTGGCACGCACTCACGCGCTGGCGCAGCCTCTCTCCCGGGCAATGGTGGGAATACTTCCTGGCCTCGAGCTACTACCTCACGGGCTGGACCAATTTCTTCCTCATGCTGTGTCCGGTGGCCTACTTGCTCTTTGGCGTCCCCTCGGTGTTCCTGGAGCCTGGGGTCTACCTCACGGTCTACGTCCCCTATTTCACGCTGTCCTGGCTTGTCTTCTATTCCACCATGAGCGCCCGCCACTACACCCTGCGCCAGATGGTCGACGGCATCACTTTGGGCTTCCTATGTTTTCCTGCTCTCATGAAGGCGGCGGTCTACAGCCTCGTCCTCAACCGCCGCATGCCTTTCGTCGTGACGTCCAAGGGGAAGACCGAGAGCCTCCCGTTCCTGGCCCTGTGGCCGTACTGGACGCTCCTGGTCCTCAATCTCGCCGCCGGCGCGGCCGGGATCATGAGCATCAGGACCCACACCTACGCGAAATGCGTCAACATCTTCTGGGCGCTCTACCATTCCTTCATCCTGACGCGGGTCTTCAGGTTCAACCGTGAGCCGGACTTGGAGGCTTAGATCCCTCGCGGCGGTCTCCTTGGCCGCCATCGCCGGCGGGCTGCTCCTATGCCGGCGGGATCCCGCGTGGTTCCGCCGCAAGACCGTGCAGGAGACCACCCATATGACTTGCCTGACCGGCGTCTTTCGAGACGGCGACAAGCTCTTTGAAGGGCGCTTCGGCATCCGGGGAGTCTTCAGCCGTTGGGAAGAGCCCTTCCCGGCCGCCGGAATGGCCCGCATCCGCGACGCGGGATCCATCCCCCTGTTGACATGGGAGCCCTATCTGACACAGGACCGCGGCAAGGATATCCTCCCCGAGATCGCGGCCGGCCGCCATGACGGTCTCATCATGCGTTTCGCTCAGGCCGCGGCCGCGCACCGAGGCCCGATCCTTCTGCGGTTCGCCCATGAGATGAACGGCGACTGGTATCCTTGGGCCGGACGCCCGCGTCTCTATGTCGCCGCCTACCGCCGCGTGCGGGACGCCTTCGCGGCGGCGGGAGGCTCGAACGTCCGGTTCGTCTTCGGGATCAACGGCGAGGATATGCCCCGCGGCCGGCGCAATCGGTTCGAGCTCTACGACCCAGGGCCGGGCTATGTGGATATCGTGGGTATCGATTCCTACAATTGGGGGGACACGCGGCCGTGGAGCCGATGGCATAGCCCGAGGCGGATCATCACCCCCGTGTATGAGAGAGTGATCGCGGCGTTCCCCGACAAGCCGATGATGCTCGGCGAGTTGGGTTCCACCTCGTCCGGCGGCGACAAGGCCGAGTGGATCGCCGACCTGTTCGCCGATCTGCCCGGAAGGTTCCCGGCGGTCAAGGCGTTCGTCTGGTTCGACGTCAAGAAGGAGTGCGATTGGGGCTTCTCGCACGAATCGGGCGCGCGAGCGGCCTTCGAGTCGGGGACGGCCGGGCCGCACTACTCCAGCGATGCCTCCGCGCTCGGCTGGCTTTGGGGGAAGGGGGCTTCCGATGAATAGGGCGGCGTTGCTTGAAAGGCTCGACAAGCTCATCCTGGCGGAAGAGCAGTCCGTCCCCATCTACCTGGACCACATCGAGGCCGTGCTCTCCTGGAGCGGGTTCTCGGCGAAGAGCCGGCAGAAGGCCCAGGCGGTCATGAGGATGCTGGCGGGAGAATCCCTCGCGCACAAGAAGATGCTGGAAGGGCTCAAGGCGGGAGTTCGGAAGGAAGGAAGAGATGTTTTCTAAGGACGACTTCAAGAAGTACTTCGAGCAGATCCGCCGCTTGGAAGAGGATATGGCGGTCGAGCAGGGGAAGCTGATCGCCGAGCTTTCGGACCCGCGTGTCAAGGCCATGCTCTCCAAGATGCGGGAAGACGAGAAGAGGCATGGCGTCGCCGTCGAGGGGCTCATCGCCATGCTGGAGCCCGAGCTCGACGCATGAGCGCGGACCTCCAGGCACGGGGCGTTGCCTGAGAGCCTGATCCCTAGCCTGAAAAGTTCGTGCGCCAGCACAAACCGCACTGGCCCAGTGGCTGAGAGAGCCACCGCCCAAGACCTAGCCAGTCAGGGCGTAGCCAGTCTTGCGCCGTCGGCGGCGACGCCGAAGGCGAAGCGTAGACAGGCGACAACGCAGGCCGCAAGGTGATGAACCGATAGAGCCCCGAAAACAGGTATGTCGTGCGAGCTGAGGTGGTGAGAAAAGCCGAAGGCAATAAGGAACGTCCGATAGGGCGATGGGCGTTTTCTTCGCACCGGGGTCTTACGAGGGCAGCATGCGTTGAAGGGACAACGACGGGAGCTGGGAGACCTGCAGGAGGGTCCGGAAGCTTGGACGCCGCCAACCCGAGGGACGACCAAAGGGAAACGGTCCCGCAGGAGTCAGAGAGCCCCATAGTACCCGTGAAGCGGGTAACGACCGTGGAGGGAAGGGGGCGACGGGAGGAGGATGCGATGGAGGGAAAGGAAACCGGTCCACAGCGGCCGGAGACTTCCTCAACGAAACTCCAGCGCGTAACGGAGCAAGCGAAACGGAATCGGAAACTGCGCTGGATGTCCATCAACCACCTGGTGGATCTGGACCTGATACGGGAAAGCTGGAGACGTATCCGTAAGGACGGGGCTACAGGTATCGATGGCGAGACGGCGCGGGCGTACAGCCAGGACTTGGGAAAGCGGCTGGAGGAGCTTCACGGGCGACTGAGAGCGGGAACGTACCGGGCACCGCCAGTAAGGCGTGTCTGGATACCCAAGGCGGGCGGGAAAGAGCGGCCGATCGGGATACCGACGCTGGAAGACAAGATAGCCCAGCGGGCGGTGGCCACGGTCATCGAGACGGTGATGGAGCCGCTGTTCCTGGACAGCTCGTACGGGTTCCGGTCGGGACGGAGCGCGCACCAGGCGCTGTGGTCTATCCAACGGACACTGATGCATCAGCCGATCCACTGGGTGTTGGAGATCGATATGGAATCGTTCTTCGACACTCTGGATCACGGATGGCTGAGGCGGATGGTGAACGTGCGGATAGGCGATGGGGTGATCCAGCGGCTGATTGGGAAATGGCTGAACGCGGGTGTGATGGAGGAAGGGAAGCTGACCCGAGCGGAGCGCGGGAGCCCGCAAGGTGGGGTGATATCGCCGCTGCTGGCGAACATCTACCTGCACTACGCGGTGGACCTGTGGTTCGCGAGGGTCGTGCGACCGAAGCTCAAGGGTGAGGCGTACCAATGGAGGTACGCCGACGACATCCTGTTGGCGTTCGAGCATGAGGCGGATGCGTGCGAAGTCCAGCGACAGCTTGGGGAACGCTTGGCCAAGTTCGGCCTAAAACTGAACCCAAGCAAGACGCGGCTGCTTCGGTTTGAGCGGCCGCCCGAGAAGGATGAGGGTGGTCCTCCGGACCGGAACGTGTTCGACTTCCTGGGATTCACGCATTACTGGGCGCGGAGTCGGCGTGGGAGCTGGGTGGTGAAGCGGAAGACCGCAGGCAAGCGGTTGCGGCGAGCAATGAGCGCCGTGACGCAGTGGTGCAAGGCGCACCGGCACTGGCGGCTCCGCGAGCAACATCGGCACCTGAGCGCGGTTCTTCGCGGTCACTACCAATACTACGGGATGACCTGGAACTGGGCTGGGCTGAGCCGCTTCCATCTGCACGTGGTTCGGACGTGGCAGCGATGGCTGAGCCGTCGTAGTCAGACGGCGTATATCCGCTGGGAGCGGATGGATCGAATCCTAGCGGTGTACCCCTTGCTGCCTCCGCGCATCGTGCATCCGGACCCGTGGCGCTTGGCCCGCAAGGCCTTCGCCTGAAGAGCGTCGTGCGGGAAATCCGCACGCGGCGTTCCGTGGGGGGGCGGGCAGGCGACTGCCCGCCCTACCCGATAGCCGGCGGTCGTTTCTGACCGACTGTGGTCGACCACCGTCGCCCCATCGGCCTGACTACACAATTACCCCCAACGCCGCAGGGTAAGGAGCACGCCTCTTCCCTGCGGTGCCTGGCCTTCCGATTATGGCCAGGCGGAACGAGCGGCCCCCGGGGCCGCTCGGGCTCCGACTTGCCCCGGGGCAAGTCGGAGCTTGCTCAACAGCATGACCGGACTCTGGGCTTCTGGAGGACTTTATTTATGCAGGGCCGCTCTTCCCTGAAGGGAAAGCAATCGCCGTTGCCGTACCGAGCGCCATCCCCTCAGACATGAGCTTCACGCCAATCCTGAAGCGGCTCAGTCCCATGGCCCTCCGGGTCATGGGAGGGGATGGCGCAACTGGGTGGCGGTGCCGTTATGTGTGGTGCGGCCTTGCAGCTGCGGAAGGGCCTTAATGAAACGGCCTCGTAGAGGCTTCTAAAACAAGCCATCGTCTCGCTAGACTCTTGCTTGCTTAAGGTCAAGAGGAGGCGAGACGATGGTGAAAACAGGTGTCGAGCAGGGGGTGGCTATAGGGGCAAAAGGGGTTCGAAAAACAGGGACGGGAAAGTCCGGCCCTTCCCGACTACGGGAGGCGGCCAACAGAACTTTTCAGGCTAGTAGCGCAGTTTTTCGGAAAGCCTGATGTCCCGCGAGGAAGCGCCGACCCGGATCTCGAACCCCTTGCCGTCCACGACCCAGGCATGGCGTTCGTCGTTCCAGGCCTGGAAAGCACGCTTGGGCAGGTGCAGGACGATCTCGCGGGACTCTCCGGGATCGAGGAGGATCTTGGAGAAGGCTTTGAGCTCTTGGAACGGCCTTTCAAGGCGCGGCCTGAGCGGCCGTACATACGCCTGCACGACCTCGGCTCCGGGCCGCGTCCCCGCGTTCTTGACCGTCAGCCTGGCCACGGCCAGAGGGCCTTTGCGCTCCAGCCGGAGCCCGGAATACTCGAACTTCGTGTAGCTCAGCCCGTGGCCGAACGGGAAGCGCGGCTCCACGTTCCTGCTGTCGTAGTGTCTGTAGCCCACGAAGAGCCCCTCGCGGTAGCGCACCTCCCTCGAGTCTCCCGGGAAGTCCGCGGAAGACGGGACATCCGCCAGCTGCTTGGGGAACGTCACGGGCAGCCGGCCGGACGGGTTCGCCTGCCCGGTCAGAAGGCGGGCCAGGGCCCTGCCCCCTTCCATGCCGGGGAACCAGGCGACCAGGAGAGCCTTCACCTTCCCGATCCACGGCTCCACATCCACCGGGGAACCCGCCAGGAGCACCACCACGGTCCGCGGGTTGGCCGCGGCCACGGCGGCGATGAGCTCGTCCTGCTCCTTGGGAAGGCCGAAGTTCTTCCGGTCCACGCCCTCGCTCTCGTACTCTTTGGAGAGCCCGGTGAAGACCACGGCGGCGTCGGCTTTCTTCGCGGCCTCCACGGCCTGGCCCAGCAGGTCCTCGGAGAAAGCCGCTTTGGGCAGGGGGTCGAGCTCATCGCCCAGAAGGGAGCCTTGGGCATAGACGAGTTCCACCTTGCCCTTGAGCAGCTCGCGCAGACCCTCGAGCGGGCTCACGGCGTAGGGCGGCGAGACCTCGGAGCTGCCTCCTCCTCCCACCCGCGCCTGGGCCGCGCTCGGGCCGATGACGGCGAGCTTTCGTACGTTCTCCAGCGGGAGGGCGTCTCCCTCGTTCTTGAGCAGCACGGAGCCGGCCTCGGCCGTTTCGCGCGCCAAGGCCTGCGTCTCGGCCTTGTTCATGAGATACTCGTTCTCCCGCGCGTCCCGGTCCAAGGCGCCCAGCGCGTCCGACACCCGCAGGATGCGGCGGACGGCGTCCTCAAGCTCGTCGCGGCGGGCTGTTTTGGCCAAGCCGCCGCCCATGAACGCGCCGGGACCCGGCATCTCCAAGTCCAGACCCGCGGAGAGCGCCCCAGGGCCCTCGTGCGTGGCGCCCCAGTCCGAGACTACCAGGCCCTTGAACCCCCACTCCTTCTTAAGGAGTTCGCGCAGCAGCCAGCGGCTCGCCGAACAGTAGGGGCCGTTGAGCCGGTTGTAGGCGGCCATCACGGTCCAGGCGTGCGCCTCCCGGACCGCGGCCTCGAAGGCCGGGAGGTAGAGCTCGCGCAGAGCGCGCTCGCCCACCCGCGCGTCGATCGTCGTCCGCAGGGTTTCCTGGTTGTTGGCGGCGAAGTGCTTGACCGAGGCGCCGACTCCTTGGGACTGGAGCCCCTCGATCCAGCCCACGGCCATGCGGCCGGACAGGAAAGGGTCCTCGCCGAAGCCCTCGAAATCCCTTCCGCCGAAAGGATGTCGGTTGATGTCGATGCACGGGCCCAGGAGGATGTTGCGCCCGCGGCCCAGCGTCTCCAGGGCCAGGGCCTCGCCCACGCGCCGGGCAAGCTCCGGGTCGAAGCTCGAAGCCAGGGAGATCCCGGACGGGAAGGCGGTGGTCTTTCCCCAGCGCACCCCGTTGGGGCCGTCCGTCATTCGCAGGGGTCGGATCCCCAGCCGCGGTACTCCGCGGCCGGCCATCTCGTCGAGGCCCGCGGTGAGGGAGGCCTTCTCCTCGAGCGTCATGGCCCGCAGGAGGGCCTCGGTCCGGTCCGGAACGTCCGGGAACTCGTAGACCCGCACATAGTCGACTTCCATGCGCGCCGGGAAGATGGAGTCATCGACTCCGTTCTCTCCTCCCCAGATGCCTCCGACGGCGACGTTGAGCAGGAGGTGGAACGGCCGGTCGAAAGGCCAGACCTGCCGTCCCTTGCCTTCGTTCGGGAAGGATAGGACGCGCTTCCCGTCCACGAGAAAATCGATCCGGGTCGGGCGCCGCTCGACGGCGTAGATATGGAACGCGGACATCGCGTCTGGGACCTTGAGCGTCGCCGTCTTCTCGGTCTTGGCGGGCCAGTTGTAGGCGCCGCAGTGGGCCGACGCTTGGATCACCCCCGGGTCATGGCCCACGTGCTCCATGATGTCGAGCTCCCCCATCTCAGGCTCGCCGAGCCCTTGCTCCGGACCCGTGGGCAGCATCCAGATGGCGGGCCAGGTGCCGCGCCCTTCAGGGAGCTTGGCCCGGACCTCGATGCGGCCGTAGGTCCAGTCGCCCTTCCCCCTGGAGATGAGCCGGGCAGAGGTGTAGGAGCGGCCTTCCCAGGGCTCCTTTTTGGCCTCGAGGATGAGCTTGCCGTCCTCGACGCGGGCGTTCTCGAGGCGTTCGCGCGTGTAGAATTGGAGTTCTTTGTTCCCCCAGCCGTCGCCGCCGACATCGTAGCCCCACTTCTGCGGGTCCGGCAAGCCGTCCACCGAGAATTCGTCGGACCAGATGGGGACCTTCCCAGCGGCCCAAAGGGATGCGGCGCACAGCAGAGCGAGAGAGATCATGGCCCCTCCAAGGCGATAGCGTCGCCGGCAGAGATCTCTCCCCCGGCGATGGCCCGTGCGAAGATCCCGTCCGTGGGCATCACGCATTCGCCGGCTTGTTGAAAGATGACGCATGGGGAATGACATTCCTTGCCGATCTGGGTGATTTCAAGGAGGATCGTTCCGACTCGAAGGCGCTGTCCTTTTCGGAGAGACTTGAGGTCGATCCCCTCGGTCAGGATGTTCTCGCCGAACGCGCCGGGCCCCACGCGGACCCCGCGCGCCAGGAGCCGGGCCACGCTCTCTTGCGCGAGCAGGCTGACCTGCCTGTGCCAGGCCCCGGCATGGGCGTCGCCCTCCAGGCCCAGACCCTCGAGCACGCGGGCGCGCTCCACGGGATTTTTGGGTCCCCTTTTGGAGCTTCGGCACACCGCCAGGACTTTAGCCAACTAGCCTCCCACGGAGCACATGGACGCGGTCTGCAGGCCCGAGCGTCCCGCGCACATGCGGTGGCAGGGGGCCTTGTGCTTGACCGCGCGCAAGACGGCCGCGGCCATATCCTGCGGCTTGGCTCCGGAGCGGAGCAGGCCGAGCAGGTCCTCCCCTCCGGTCTGCTCGGCCAGGCAGGGGAGCAGCGTCCCTCCGGAGGTCAGGCGCAGGCGGTTGCAGCGGCCGCAGAACTTCTCGGAGAGCGGGCTGATGAAGCCGATCGTGCCCATGCTGCCCGGGCTTTTAAAGCACACGGCCGGCCCGCTCCCTTTCGGCCGCAGGCGCGGGGGGAGCGTGGCCAAGGGCCTGCACTTCTCCTGCATCGTCCCCAAGGGCACCCACCGGGACTGGTTGAAGGCCGAGGCCGGGCCGATGGGCATGAGCTCGATGAAGCGCACGTGGACCGGCAGCTTCCGGGTGAAGCCCACGAAGTCCGGGATCTCGTCGCTGTTGACCTTGGCCATGACCACGATATTGAGCTTGACCGGGTCCAGCCCCGCCTTGAGCGAAGCTTCGATGCCGGCCAGCACGCGGGAGAGGCCCGGCCCGCCGGTGATGGAGCGGAACCGGTCCCGCCTGAGCGTGTCGAGGCTGATGTTCACCCGGGAGAGCCCCGCCGCCTTCAGCTCGCGGGCTCGCGAGGCCAGCAGCAGGCCGTTCGTGGTCAAGGAAAGGTCCCGCACTCCCTTGATCCTGGAGAGCCCCCGGATGAGCGCGTCGAGCCCCGGCCGCAGCAGGGGTTCTCCTCCCGTGACGCGCACCTTCCCGACTCCCAGGCCGGCGAGGAGGCGGACGAGGGACAAAAGCTCGTCATCCGTCGCCGGCTCGCGGGCCGCTCGGGCGTCGTCGACGAGGCAGTAGCGGCACTTCATGTTGCATAGGCCCGTCACGGAGAGGCGCAGGTAGTCCAGTCTGCGGCCGTAGGAGTCGATCAGATCCACCGGAACCTCAGCCTGTCCCCGCGGCGTATCCGGTCGGCGCCTTCCGGCGAGAGCGCGACCGCGTCCGCGCGGCACGCCATGGAGATCATGCCGGAGTTCTGCCCCTCGATGGGCTCGAGCCGGGGTCCGCGAGCCCTGCAGAAGACGAACTGCCGTCTGTCCGCGGGCAAGGGGAACGCCTTTTCGGCTAGGCCGATGTTCTCCCAGCGCCTTTCAGGGGAACGGCCCATCATCGCATGCAGGGCTGGCCGGACGAATTCCTCGAAGCCGATCCAGGTGCTGAGCGGATTGCCCGGAAGCCCGAACACCGGGACGCGGCCCGTCATGCCGAAGAGGAGCGGCTTGCCCGGCTTGATCGCGACCCTCCAGAAGAGCGTCCGCATGTCCAGGCGTTCGAGCGTCGCGCGGGTGAGGTCCCGGTCTCCCACGGACACGCCGCCGCTGACCAGCAGCATGTCCGCGCTCTCCAGAGCGCGCCGGAACGCCCGTTCGAGGAGTCTCCCGTCGTCCCGCACGGGCCCAAGGGGGAGCGGCTCCGCTCCGGCGGAGAGGACCCCGGCCTCCAGGCCCGGGCCGTTCCCGTCCCGGATGAGGCCGGGACGCAGAGGACCCGCGGACCTGCGCAGTTCGTCGCCGGTGCACACGATCGCGACCACGGGACGGCGCGAGACCGCGACGCGGGAGAAGCCCTGCGCGGATAGCAGCGCGGTCTCGAGCGGACCGAGGACGCGCCCCTTTTCGAGGAGGATTTGTCCCTTCCGGACGTCCTCGCCGGCGCGCCGCACGTTCTCCCCGCGAGGCACCGGGGAGCCCAAGACGAGCGAGCCTCCCTGCGCGCGGACGTCCTCCTGTTTGACCACGGCGTCCGCGCCGGGAGGGATGGGCGCTCCGGTGAGGATGCGGACCGCGGTGCCCGGAAGGAGGCGCGCGGGCCTGGCCGAACCCGCGGGGACGCTGCCGACCAGACGCAGGCGCGCGGCGCAGTCACGGGAGCGGAGCGCGTAGCCGTCCATGGAGGAGTTGTCGAAGCGCGGGCTGTCCTCGCGCGCCCGCAGCGTCCTGCGCAGCACGCGGCCCGCGCAGCGGCGGACCGGGACCTCTTCTTCACCGCATCGCGGGACGGAGCGGAGGATGATGGAAAGGGCTTTGTCTAGAGCGATCATCGGGCGGCAGACTAAAATACCTTTTTCGTCGGAGGAGCGGCAACGGCGTCCGTGGGTCCAATGGCCCATAAAAACGTCCTGGCGCGTTGTGTTAGCATGACGGCATGAAGAAACTCCTCGTTCTCTCAGTCGTCCTCACGATGTTCGCGCAGGCGTCCTGGGCCGCCGGCTCGGTGGAGAGCCTCTGGGGCCAGGCCGCCAAGTTCGAGAATACTCTCAAGGCCGCGCTTCCCGGCGATGCGCCGGATCCGGCGGCCGCGCTCCGTGTCGCCAAGCGGGGCGTGGATCAGAACTACAGGCTGGAGATGGACTACGGGATGCTCCACAACACGGCCGCCGAGGTGAAGACCGAGCTCTCCGGCTCCCCGAAGGCGGAGCGGGTCGAGTACCTCATGAAGTTCCTGTCCGACGCCCTGCCGGTCGAGGGCGACAAGATGCAGCGCCTCGCCAACAGCGTGGACTATCTCTCGTACGAGATGCCCGCGAAGCCGGACGCGGAGCTCAAGCAGGCCGTCAAGGACCTCGACGCGGGCATGGGCCGCACCCTCGAGTCCGTGAGGGGCTTCGAGGCAAAGGCGAACGCCCTCAAGGCCGCCGTCACGCAGGCCGGCTCCGCGCTCGGCGAGAGGACTCCCTGGCTGGCTGAGAAGCTGGTCGAGGACGCGGCCGCGGGGACGAAGTACTTCGACTATTACCGCCAGCGCATGGCCAAGATCGCGGCCAGGTAGAGGCCGCAGGCCAGGGCCGAGGCGTAGACGAACCAGTCTCCCCAGCGCGTGTAGAGCGTGGGGATCGAGACCACGGGGACGCGGACGCGGACCGCCGCGGCGCCTTCCCTGCGGGACTCGATCGCCATGAGCCTCCCCGCCGGGTCCACCGCCGCGGTGACGCCGTTGTTCACGCAGCGCAGCAGGGTCCGCCGGTTCTCCACCGCGCGCAGGCGGCTGAGCAGGAGGTGCTCGAACGGCTCGTCCGGCCAGCCGAACCAGCCATCCTCCGTGAGATTGACCAGCAGACGAGCCCCTGAGCGGACGACTTTGCGCACGTACCCGGGGAAGACGTCCTCGTAGCAGATGAGCGGTCCCAGGGCCGCGGGGCCGGACTCGAGCGTCCGCGGCCCGGTCCCCGCGTCGACGGGCGACCTGCGGGTCCGCGTCTTGAGCCAGCCGAACCCCGGGGGCAGCCGCTCGCCGAAGAGCATGAGGAGGCTCTTGTGGTACATCGATGCCGGGCCGGAGCTCTCGAGCACGGCGCTGTTGTAGTGAGGCCTGCCTCCTGGACCCATGGCGTGCGCTCCGTAGAGGACCGGAGCTCCGACCCTCCGGAAGATCCCCGCGCCGGTCCCGTCGAGGGCCGCCACGAACGCGCCTTCAGGCATGACCACGAGGTCGGCCCGGCCGGCGGCCGTGGCCAGCCCGACCAGGAAGCTCTTCTGCTCCTCATAGAGCCGAGGATCGGCGAGCGCGCGGCGGCGCTCGGCGAGCGGTATGGCGGGATGGACCAGGACCACGTCCAGCATGGAGTCCGGCACCGGCAGGTGCGCGAGCCGGAACCAGCCGTAGCCGAGAGCGGACAGCAGGAGCAGGGCCGCGGCCCCGAGCGTCCTCCGGCGCCACGGCCTGCCGAGGGCATGGTTGCACGCCAGCACGAGGGCGCTCACCGCGTAGACTCCGCCCAGGTCCGCGGTCTGGCACAGGAGCGGGAACTCGGCCAAGGGATCGCCGAAATGCCAGGGGAATATCCGCGGCCAGAAGCGCTCCAATACCACGGGCCAGAGCACGCGCAGGACTCCCGCGAAAGGCGAGTCGGAGCGCATGCCGAGCACCGCTCCCCAGGCCGCGAAAGCGAGGCTCTCCCACAACAGCAGGAGGATGAAGCCGGCCATGGCGAGAGTCCAGTGCAGGCCGGTGAAGCGCGCGATGAGCGGGACGATCCAATGGAAGACGATGCCGCAGCCCGCCAAGCCGGTCACGAAGCCGTAGAGGGCGCCTTTCCGGGGGCCCGCGTCCGTGGTCGCCGCGTAGAGCGGGGCGAAGGAGGCCAGCACCGCGATGCGGGGCCCCCAAGGGAGATAGGCCAGGCTGGAGAGCGCGCCCGCGGCCGCGGCCAGCAGGAGGCGAGTCGAGGATGAGCCCGTCTGCACCGGGATATGGTATAGAATTACCCCATGAACCTTCTCCTGATATCCGTCTTTCTTCTCCCGGCTCAGGCCGGACAGCGTCTCGTCATGGTGGGAGGAGGAGAGAAGCCCAAGGAAGCCATGGCTCGTTTCGTGGATTGGGCCGGGGGAGAGAAGGCGCGCATCCTCTATGTGCCTTGGTCCACGGAGGAAGGGGTCGAGGGGTTCACGGATCTGCAGGAGCTCCTCAAGCCCCTCAAGCCGGCGTCTTTCGAGCTCGGCGTGTCCACGTCCGAGCTGCCCGCCAAGAGCGCCGAGCTCCTCGCCCAGATCGGCCGGGCCACGGGGGTGTTCTTCTCCGGCGGGGACCAGAACCGGGTCGCGGACGTGTTCAAGGCCGCGCCCGGGGTCCGTGAAGCCCTGCGGGCGCGCTACGAGGAAGGCGTCGTGTTCGGCGGCACGAGCGCGGGCACGGCCATCATGTCCGAGACCATGATCACGGGAGAGGGGGATTTCTCCGTCATCGACGCGAGCACGGTCGAGGTCCGCCAGGGACTCGGGCTCCTCCCTTCAGACATCATCGTGGACCAGCACTTCATCCGCCGACAGCGGGAGAACAGGCTCTTCGGGCTGCTGCTCGAGCGGCCGGGCTGGCTCGGCGTGGGGGTGGACGAGGATACGGCCTTCCTGGTGGAGGACGGCCGCTTCGGCGCGGTGTCCGGCGCGGGGCAGGTCATGATCGTGGAGCCCACGCCCGGCGGCCGGAGGCTCCTGCTCGAGCTCCTCGCGCCAGGCGAGCGCTACGACCTGAAGGAGCGCAAGAAGCTCTGACGTCCTTATTTTTTGGTAGTATCGCTTCCCACGCGACCGTCGGCTGGAGGGCACATGGACCGTCTCATCGGCGTCGTAGGAATCCTCGTCCTGCTGGGTATCTGCTGGCTGATGTCCAACAACAAGAAGAAGATCAACTACCGCACGGTCGGCGTGGGTATGTCCCTGCAGTTCCTCATGGCGGTGCTCCTCATGAAGTGGGAGACCGGGAACAACGCCATGCAGTGGTTCGCCGGCAAGGTGACCACCTTCCTCTTCCTTTCCGATAACGGCACCAAGTTCCTATTCGCGAACCTCGCGGACCCGGCCTACATGGACAAGTTCGGCTTCGTGTTCGCTTTCCGCGTCCTGCCCATCATCATCTTCTTCGCCTCGTTCATGGGCATCCTCTACTACATGGGCGTGATGCAGAAGGTGGTGGAGGTCTTCGCCAAGATCATGTGCCGCCTCATGAAGACCTCGGGCTCGGAGTCGCTCTCCTGCTCGGCGAACGTGTTCCTGGGCCAGACCGAGGCCCCGCTCCTGGTCAGGCCCTATCTTCACGACGCTACCATGTCCGAGCTCAACGCCATCATGGTGGGAGGCTTCGGCACCATCGCGGGCAGCGTCATGGCCGGCTACATCGGCATGGGCGTGTCGGCGCAGCACATCATGATCGCCTCGGCCATGGCCGCTCCGGGGAGCCTCATGGTGGCCAAGATCATCTTTCCCGAGACCGAGCACTCCAAGACAGGGGGCGACGTGAAGCTGCCGAAGATCGACGTGGGCAGCAACCTGCTGGACGCGGCTTCGCGCGGCGTGACGGACGGGCTCATGCTGGCTCTGAACGTGGCGGCCATGCTCGTGGCGTTCATCACGCTCATCGCCCTGGCGGACAAGCTGCTCTTGGTGGGCGACCGCGTCATCGACGGCCGCATCCTGGGCGGGGCCGCGCTCGCGAACGGGGAGTTCTCCGGGGCGTTCCCGGGAAGCCTTAGGACCTTCTTCGGCTCCGTGCTCTCGCCCTTGGCCTTCCTCATGGGCGTCCCCAGGCAGGACATCTTCGAGGTGGGCAACCTCCTGGGCACCAAGCTCGCGGTCAACGAGTTCGTGGCCTACGCCAAGCTCTCCGAGCTCCTGAAGACCGGCGGCATCTCGGAGAAGGCCGGCATCATGGCCACGTACTTCCTCTGCGGCTTCGCCAACTTCTCCTCCATCGGCATCCAGATCGGCGGCATCGGCGCCCTGGAGCCCAAGCGCAGGGCCGACCTGGCCGTGCTGGGGCTCAAGGCCATGTTCGGGGGAGCCATCGTGTCCTGCATCACCGCCTGCATCGCCGGGCTGTTGGTCGGATAAGAGAGACTATTCCGCGGCGTCCAGGTCCCGCTCGTAGCGCTTGCGCTTGGAGCGGTCGAGCACCTTCTTGCGCAGGCGGATGGACTTGGGCGTGACCTCCACGAGCTCGTCGTCCGCGATGAACTCGATGCACTGCTCCAGCGTGAAGACCCTCGGCGGGACCAGGTCCAGGGCCTCGTCCGCGGCCTTGCTGCGCATGTTGGTCTGGTGCTTCTGCTTGCAGGGGTTGACCACGAGGTCGTTGGCGCGGGAGTTCTGCCCGCAGATCATCCCTTCGTAGACCGGGACCCCCGGCCCGAGGAACATGACGGCCCGCTCCTGGAGGTTGAAGAGGCCGTAGGCCGCCGTGATCCCGGCCTCCTTGCACACGAACACCCCGTTCCCCCGGGAGGCCCGCTCCCCGGTCTTGGGCTCGTACCCGTGGAAGCTGTGGTGCATGATGCCGGTCCCGCGCGTGAGGGTCAGGAACTCGGTCTTGAACCCGATGAGCGAGCGGGAGGGGATGACGTGCTCCAGGCGCAGGCGCCCTCCTCCCTCCGCCACCATGTTCTCCATCCGCGCCCCGCGCCGGCCCAGGCATTCGAACACCGGACCCTGGAGCTCGGAGGGGATGTCCAAGACGAGGTACTCGGTGGGCTCCAGGACCTTGCCGCCTTCCTTCCGGGTGATGACCTCGGGCCGCGAGACCGCGAGCTCATAGCCTTCGCGCCGCATGGTCTCGATGAGGATGGTGAGGTGGAGCTCTCCCCGGCCCGACACCTTGAACTTGCCCTCTCCCGGGAGCTCCTCGATCTCCAGGCCCACGTTGACTTTCTGCTCCTGCTCGAGACGCGCCTTGAGGTGGCGGCTGGTGACGAACTTGCCGTCCTGGCCCGAGAGCGGGCTGTCGTTGACCTGGAACTCCATGGAAAGGGTGGGCTCGTCGATGGCGAGGGGGGGCAGGGCGTCGGGATGCTCCGGCAGGGCCAGGGTGTCTCCGACCTCGCCGCCGTCCAGGCCCGCCACGGCCACGATGTCGCCCGCCTGGGCGTTCGAGGTCTCCTGCCGGGTGAGGCCGACGAAGCGCTCGATCCGCAGGACCTTGCCGGGCAGGACGCGGCCGTCCGGCTTGACCACGACCACGGGCTGGGCTTTCGACACCGTCCCGTTCACGATCCGGCCGATGCCGACCTGCCCGAGGTAGGAGGAGTGCTCCACCATGGTCACCAGCATCTGCAGGGGTTTGTCCAGATGCGCCACGGGCGCCGGTACGTGCTGGAGGATGGTCTCGAAGAGCGGGGTGAGGTCCTTGCCCGGAGTCTTCGGATCGCTCACGGCCCAGGCTTCCTTGCCGGAGGCGTACAGGAAGGGGAAATCGAGCTGCGGGTCCGTGGCTCCGAGGTCCACGAAGAGGTTGAACACCGAGTCGAGGGCCTGGTCGGGCCGGGCGTTGGCGCGGTCGAGCTTGTTGATGATGACGATGGGCGCGATGCCGAGCTGCAGGGTCTTGCGCAGCACGAAGCGCGTCTGGGGCATGGGCCCGTCCACCGCGTCCACCAGCAGGAGCGCGCCGTCGACCATCTGCAGCACGCGCTCGACCTCGCTGCCGAAGTCCGCGTGGCCGGGCGTGTCCACGATGTTGATGGTGTGGCCCTTGTAGGGGACGGAGGTGCACTTCGACAGGATGGTGATGCCCCGCTCCCGCTCCAGGGGGTTGGAGTCCATCACCGTCTCCTGGGCCTCGTCCGCCTTGACGTTGAACTCCCCGGTCTGGCGCAGCATGCCGTCCAGGAGCGTGGTCTTGCCGTGGTCCACGTGCGCGATGATCGCGATGTTGCGTACGTCCTGGCGGCGAGAGGGCATGGGATAGGTTGGTTAGCGGAAGGAAAGGATACCAATTTGCCGAGGCGCTTCCCAGCTGCCCTGCCCTTGAGGGTGGCAAACGAGCAGTTGCATACGTTAGAATGCATGCCAGGGACGGCATTAAGGAGGCGCGATGAAAAAGATTTTCGCTGTATTGGCCGTGACTGCGGCATTCTGGGGCTGCTCCAAGCCGGCCGAGGAGCCCGTGCAGAAGTCCAGCGAGCCGGCGGCTTTGCAGGTCGCCGTCGCCTCGTTGAGACAGACGGCTCCCTGCGACAAGGACATCCCCTTGGGGTGGGCGGCGAGCCTCCCGGTCCCCGCGGGAAAGGATTCGTCCGGCGCGTACCACGTCCTCTTCTATCCCGTTCCCGCGCAGGAGCCCGGCATGAGCGGGCCAGGCGGCCGGGCGCTCGTCCGCGCCGGCGTGCAGGGCGAGTCGGCCTGCACGCGGCTCCCGGGGACGCCGAAGGAGCTCTCCAAGACGCGTTGGCCGGCCCAGGCGGCGTCGCTGCCGGCGCCGGAGCTCGAAGAGAGGCTGCGCGGCGTGCATGTGCAGACCGAGAAGGTCGCGCTGCTCTACTACTGGGGGCGGAAGACCGCGTTCACCCCGAAGGAGATAGCGAGCCTCAAGCGCTACGTGGAGTCTTTCGTTGGCGTGGCGGAGCCGGCGCTCCTGAAGGACTACTATAAGCTGAACCCGGATTTCTGGGAATGGCTGCGCGGCGCGGCCGGGGTCTCCATCGCGAAGCCGTAGACCCCTAACTCGAGTACCGCTCCTCTTTCCACGGGTCGCCGTGGATGTGGTAGCCCTTAAGCTCCCAGTAGCCGGGCCTGTCCTCGGCCGCGAGCTCCACGCCGTTCACCCACTTCGCGCTCTTCCAGAAATAGAGCCTGGGCACCACGAGGCGCACCGGGCCGCCGTGGTCCGGGGTCAGGGGCTTGCCGTCGTGCGAGAGCGCGAAGAGCACGTCCGGCTGGGCGAAGTCGCTCAGCGGGAGATCGGTGGTCCAGCCGTTCTCCGCGTGGATGATGACGAAGCGCGCTTCCGGACGGGGCTTCGCCATCGCCAGGAGGGCCGAAGCGCTCACGCCGTCCCATCGGTTGTCCAGCCTGGACCAGCCTTCCACGCAATGGAGGTCGGCCAGCGTCTCCACCCTGGGCAGGGAGCGGAAGGCCTGAAGGTCCAGCTCCCGTTCCTCCTGGACCAGGCCGAACAGGCGCAGGCGCCAGGCGGCCGGGTCGATCTTCGGGAGGCCGCCGGCGTGCACGACGGGCCACTGCTCGGTCTTCTTCTGTCCCGGAGGCAGGCGTGCGGGGTCCATGACGTTTGATTCTAGGAAACTTCCAGGCGCTGTTTTTCGTACTCTTTGATGAGGATGCCTGCCGATCCGCAAGACCTCTCCGCGGTGCAGCGGTGCCTGCGAGGGGAGACCGCCGTTTTCAGCGAGCTCTTGGGGCGCTACAAGCTCCGCGTGTTCAGCTACCTCCTGCGGGTGGTGCGGAACCCGTCGGACGCAGAGGACCTGGCGCAGGAGACCTTCCTTAAGGCGTACTCCAAGCTCGGTTCGTACGACCCGGCCCATCCCTTCCTGACCTGGCTGTTCCGCATCGCGCACAACTGCGCGGTGGACCTGCTGCGCCGCCGCAGGCCGGAGGAGTTTTCCCTGGAGGATGAGGAGGAGCCCTTGGAGACCGCGGACCCGGCGGCGGACCCGGAGCGCCGGGCCGAGTCCGCGTCCACGAGAGAATCGGTGGACCACGCTTTGGCGGGACTGCCGGCCCCATACCGGGAGGCGCTCATCCTCAGGCACCGGGAGGGTCTCGACTACCGTTCCATGGCGGGCGTCCTGGGGGTCCCGGAGGGGACGGTCAAGATCCGCATCTTCCGCGGTCGGGACCTTTTGAGGAAGAGGCTTTCGGAGATGGGGCTCGCCGGGGCATGAAACTTTTCCGGCGTCCCCTGCGTATTCCTTGATGATGACCTGCGCGGGCATGAGGGAGCGGCTGCAGGAGCTGGTGGACGGCGAGGGACAGGCCCTGGCCGAGACCCGCGCCCACGTGGAGCGCTGCCCCGCCTGCAGGCGGGACTACGAAGCCTTGAGCGCCGCGGCCTCGGCCGTGGCCGGATTGGACGCCATCGAGCCGCCGAGCGGGTTCGAAGAAGCCGTGCTGCGGCGTGTCCGTCTGAGGCTGGGTCTGGGCCGGGCCGCGCGCCTGGTCGCATGCGCTCTTCTCTCCACCTGGGCCGCGGCGGGGTTCCTGCTGACGTCCCGCTTCCTGAAGGGGCATGCGTGGGGGTTCGCCGGCTTCCTGATGGACCCGCAGGCGTCTCTGCCCGGGCTCAAGCTCGGGGTCCTGCAGGCGTTCGTGCTCGTGCGCGATCTTTGGGATATCCTTTCGACCCTGCTGCAGCTGCGCCTGGGAAGCCCGGAGCTCGTTCCGCTGCATTGGCTCGTCGCCGCCTGTCTCGCGGCGGCTTCCCTGCGGTTGATCCGGTCACCGGATAACGGATATAGGAGGAGTCTATGAGAGTCCTGCTTCTTGCCGCGATGGCGTTCTTCGTCTCGTCGGCCCCGGCATCGGCCAGCCGCCGGATCCGAGTCGATTCGGACGATATCCGCCAGGGCGACGTGCGGGTGGCCAAGGGGGAGACGGTCCATGAGGATATCGTGGCCACCGGCGCCATCACCGTGGACGGCACCGTGGAGGGGGACTGCGTCTCCCTCGGCGGCCCGCTCACGGTCAGCGGCGAGGTGCGCGGGGACGTGGCCGCGCTCGGCGGACCGATCGCCATCACCGGCACGGTGGATGGGAGCTTGAGTTCGGCCGGCGGGATGGTCACGATCGACGGCAGGGTCGGCGACGACGTGGCTTCCATGGGAGGAGCGGTGACCTTGGAGGCGCGCTCCGTGGTGGAGGGGGATGTCTCCATCCTGGGCGGGCAATTGAACAAGGCCGAAGGAGCCGTGATCAAGGGCAGCGTGACGAACATGGACTTCAACGTCATCAAGAAGCTCGGACCCTTGGCCAGGCAGGTGGGCCACCGCGTGCGGCGCTTCGAGCGCGAGAGCCCGGAGCCCCCGCAGCCCTTGCGCAAAGTCCTGGGCTTCGCCGCGTTCCTGTGCTTCGTGGCGGGAGTGGGCATGATGGTCCTGCTTCTGAGCGTGCTCCTGCCTAAGCAGGTGGAGGCCGTGGCGTCCGCGATCCGTTCGGACTTCTGGCGCTGCGCGGGCGCGGGGACCCTCGTCCTGATGCTCATCATCCCCGGGCTCATCCTCATGGCCGTCTCCATCCTCGGCATCCCTCTCATCCCGCTGGCGCTCCTGCTCGTGGCGGTCGCCAAGATCATGGCCATGGCCGCGTTCAGCCTCGTGCTGAGCCAGCGCTTCTTCGCGTCCATGAACAAGCCCTTGCCCGCGACCGTGCTGGCGGTCGCCGCGGGCTACGGACTCCTCACCGTTCTCATGGCGGCGGGTCGGCTGATGGGGATCGCGGGCGGCCTCGGGAGCCTGCTGGGCGGCCTCTTCTTCCTGGCCAACCTGATCCTGTTGTGCTGCGGGATCGTGGTGGGCCTGGGTGCGGTGTGGACGACGAGGATGGGGACTAACGGGAGCTGAAAAAAGCCGGATAACATGTAACATTTTCCAAATACCATAGGGACTATAGTGGTATTGAAAATAAAACATCCTGAGGTTATCCTCAGGGGAACTGATGTTTCATTTAATGTCCCTATGGCTGGTCGCGGGTCTGCTGCCAGCCGGACCCGCGCAGGCGGGCATATACCCGCCTCCTGATCTGCTCATCCCTCAAGCAGTCTCTGTAAGCACGCCTTATCCGGCCTTCGTGTGGGACCACGACCCGGGAGCCAAGGGCTTCCATTTCCTGCTCTCCAGGGACAATGACATGGCGCAGGTGTTCGCGGATACCCCCACCTTCAACAATTTCTTCCGCTCCACGACCGCGTTGGCCCAGGACACGACCTATTTCTGGAAAGTCACGCACGACGTGACCCCGGAGGAATGGTCCTCCACCTTGACCGTGCACGTGGACTTCGCCGTTCCCAACAAGGGCCAGGCCCAGGTCTCCATGGACTCCGGAGGCTCCTGGGAGGACCTCTCCTCTGTGGCGTACTACCTGACCAGCAGCCTCTCGGTCCGGCTTCCGGTGCAGGATCCGGTGAGCGGCCTGCTGGTTTCGACCGGACTGCCCACGGGGCTCGTGGGGCAATGGCACTTGGACGAATCCTCCGGAATCGCGGCGATGGACGCGTCGACCAACGGCTTCACGGCCAATTTGGTCAACAGCCCGGGGTTGGGCCCAGGCAGGAGGGGGGGCGCGTTGGTTTTCGACGGCACGAACCAGTACGCCAGCATCCCCTTGCACGGCGAGATGGCCATGATAGACAACTTCACATACGAGGCGTGGGTCAAGACCACCGCGACCACCCGCTACGCGACCATCCTCTCGAACCAGTACTCGTACTACGGTCTGCAGATCGGGATCAACCAATCGGCCGCCGACTCGGGGGACGTGTACTGCTATTTCTACAACAAGTACCAGGTCGTCACTCCCGCCCAGATGGGGTTCAAGATCAACGACGGCGCCTGGCACCACATCGCCGTGGTGCAGTCGGGAGGCAGCACGCGCTTCTTCATCGACGGCGTCATGAGGGCCGCGTTGTCCGGTTCGCCGACCTACGCGACGCTGTACCCCACCTGGATCGGCCAGTGGTACAACTATCTCGGGTCGTATCCCATGACCGGCTCCATCGACGAGGTGCGCGTCTTCAGCGTGGCCCGCTCGACCGCGGACATCCTCGCGGACTTCCAATCCGACACCGCGGCGAGCCATGACCGGCAGAAGGCGTACACGGTCTCCTACTCCACCAACGGCGGCAGGACGTGGATACTCTCGCCCACGGCTTCCACCAGCCTGGGCGGGGCGAACGGGACCAAGGACAGCCAATGGCTCAGGGCGGACGGCCTGGAGCTGGTGAATACGACTTCCTCCTTCGCGGACACGAACAAGATCGCCTTCCGCGCCTCGGACATGGCCGGCAACGTGCTCGTGGCCACCTACACGGTGCTGGTGGACACCCCGCCTGTCTCCATCGCTCCGCCGAACGGGGCGTACGTCTTTGGCAAGCCGGTCCTGCGCTGGGACGGGTCCTCCTCGGACGTGCAGATCGCGTCGAACAACGTGTTCGCCGCCCCGGAGATCGACTCCACCACCGCGAGAGCGGTCTACGGTTCCACCAGCGCGCTGGCCCAGAGCACGACCTACTACTGGCGCGTGCGCCAGAAAGGCTTGTCCAACTGGTCCATGGTCCGCTCCTTCGTGGTGGAGGTCTCGACCCCGCTCGTCCCGGCTCCGGCCGCGCCGGTGCAGATTTCCACGGATTCGGGCGTCACCTGGGCGGAGCTGTCCGCGACCACGTATGTCCCGTGGCACGCCGTATCCGCCAGGGTGGGAGTCCAGGACCTCGACGCCGGACTGCTCGTGTCCACGGGCCTGCCCACGGGCCTGGTGGCCCAGTGGCATCTCGACGCCTCGTCCGGCCGGGTCGCGCTGGACGCGTCGCCCAACTCCTATGACGGCGTACTGATGGGCTATAACGCCAACAGCGACAAGTGGACCGCCGGCAAAAAGGGCAACGCGCTCCAGTTCGCTTCCGCCCAGAGCCAGTACGTCAACTTCCCCTACGGCGCGGCTCTCGACATGACCGGGGCGTACACCATCGAGGCTTGGTTCCGCACCAGCGCTGGTGCGGCTTATAACACCATCGTGAGCCACTACAACAGCAACGGGTATATCCTCGCGATCTACTCCGATGACGTGAGGTTCTGGTCCGGAGGCTGGGTCACTTGGGCCGGCTTGGGCGTGAACGACAATACCTGGCACCATGTCGCCGTGGTGGTCTCCGGCGCGAGCGCGGAGCTCTTCTTGGATGGGATCAGCCGGGGGTCCAATCCCATCACGGCGACCACCACGTCGGCTCAGGATACGAGGATAGGGCAGTTCTCGGGCGCGTACTTCTTCTCCGGCGTCATCGACGAGGTGAAGCTCTACAACGTGGCCCGCTCCACGGACGAGGTCATGGCCGACTACCAATCCGATACCGCGGCGAGCCATGACCGGCAGAAAGCCTACACGGTCTGCTACTCCACCGACGGAGGCAGGACCTGGGTCCTGGCCGACACCGGCGCCACGAGCCTGGGCGGTGCGAACGGCACCAAGGACAGCCAGTGGCTGCGCGCGGACGGGATCCAGCTGGTGAACACCACCGCGCCTTTCGCGGACACGAACAGGGTCTCGTTCCGGGTCTCGGACATGGCCGGCAACGTTTCGGTCTCCACCTTCGCGGTCCTGGTGGACACCATGGCGGTCCGGAGCGTGTCCACGCAGGTCTTCCCCTGCGACGGGTGCTACGCCGGAGCCGAGCCCAACTTCGCGTGGATCGGGCCCAGCACGGCCATGGCCGCCGGTTTCGGCCCCCAAGGGGCCTATCTGCTCCAAGTCTCGAACAACGACCCGAACTTCGCGCCGTCGAACCTGGTGGTGTCCGTCACCACGCCGGTCGTCATCCCCAGCACCATGGCGTACGCGGACGAGACGGTCTACGTCTCCACGTACACCCTGCCTCAAGGCGCCACCTACTATTGGAGGGTCGCCGCGCGCAGCACCCTGGGCGGGCAAGGCCCCTGGTCGCAGGTCTTCAGCTTCGTCCGGGACACGGACGCGCCCGGGGTCGTGACTTTCGCGCATCTGAGCTCCGCGGCTCTGGCGAGGTCCGAGGACGAGTTCAACGGGCTCTTGAGCGGAGCCACGGCGCAGGTGGGGCTGCAGGACCCGGTCTCCGGCATGGTCGTCAGCACCGGGCCTTTGCCCAACGGGCACGGGTTCGCGTCCGGAGGCTTCGGCGTCATGCTTTCCACGGACGCGGGACAGTCCTGGATCACCGAAACCCAGTCGCTCATCCAGGACGCGCTCGTGGACGGGGTCTACTGCATGGCTGTCTACAACGGCAAGCTCTACGCAGGCAAGGGCGGGGCCGCCGACGGCGACGGGGATGTGCTGGTCTATGACGGAAGCGGCTGGAACGTGAGCTATGCAGGCTCCAAGCTGGCCATCCGTTCCCTCGCCGTGCACAACGGCAAGCTCTACGCCGGGCAGTCCGGCATAGCGGGGGACGGCGACGTCTTCGTCTTCGACGGCGCATCCTGGAGCCCGAGCTACAACGGCAGCCAGGAGGGCATCTACGCCCTGGCTTCCCACAACGGCCGGCTCTACGCGGGCCAGGGCAGCAGCGCCGACGGCGACGGGGACATCTACGTGCTCGAGGGGAGCACCTGGACCCAGAGCTACAGCGGCGCCACGCTCTCGATCTACTCCCTGGCCTCCTACAACGGCCGGCTCTACGCAGGGCGGGGGGGCACCCTCGGCGGCTCCGGGGACGTGCTGATCTACGACGCGGGCGGCTGGCGTCTGCTCTTGGACAACGGCGGCACGGTGACCGGGGTCCACGCCCTGGCCGCGCACAACGGCAAGCTCTACGCAGGGCTCGGGGGCACTGCCGCGGGCGACGGGGACGTGCTGGTCTACGACGGCTCTACCTGGCAGACGGCCTACACCGGAGCGCAGGAGCAGATCCTCTCCTTGGCCTCCTACAACGGCAGGCTCTACGCGGGCCAAGGCTCCGGAGCCGGTGACGGGGACGTGCTCCATTACGACGGCGGCGTCTGGCGCGTCCTCTACGACGGCGGTACGCAGAAGCTCCACTCCCTGGCCCCTTACAACGGGAGGCTCTACTCCGGCGAAGGGGGCGGCGGCACCAACGGGGCTGTCCGCGTCTTCACCCCCACGGTCGAGTCCTCCTTGAGCGGCTCGGACGGGAGCATCGCGGCCCAGACCCTGCTCGCCGACGGGCTCGAGCTGCTCTTCTCGACCAACACCCTGACCTGCGGCGGGATCGATCCCTGCGGGGCCACCAACCAGGTCATATTCCACTCGGTGGACAGGGCCGGGAACGTACGCAAAGCCGGGCCCTACGCGCTGCTCGTCTCCACCCAGGTCCCCGGCGTCCCCGGGAACCTGACCGCTCTCTCGGTCACCACGGATGTCGCGTCGGTCGGCTGGGACGCGTCCATCTCGAGCCACCCCGTCGTCTACCGGCTGGAGGCTTCCACGGATGCCGCGTTCAACGGGGTCGTGTATTCGAGCGTGACAGCCTCAACCTCGGCCTCGCTTTTGGGTCTGGACCAGAACACGACCTACTACCTCCACGTGCGGGGCCAGCATGTGAGCACGGGCGGCTACTCGGCGTATCTCGACACCTGCACCGTGTCCAAGCCCTTGAGCGGGGCAGGCTTCGCCTCGGTGTACCCGTCGAGCGTGGCGGTCTCGTGGACCCCGCTGCCCGCGGCCGCGCAGGAGGGTTCTTCGAACTCGGCCCAGGGCTACCAGGTCGAGGCCTCCACGGCCGCGGATTTCACCGGGACGGTCTTCATGTCCTCGACCACGGACGCGGGCGTGGGCACGCTCCCCGTCTGGGGGCTCACCCGCGCGACCACCTACTACTTCCGCGCGGCCACGCTGAACTGGCCCGGCGCGAAGAACTTCATCGCCGCCGGGTCCACGATGACGCGGACCGGGCTGGCGCCGCAGGGGTCGATCGGCGGCGTCTTCCTGTCCAGCGTCGCGGTGAGCTGGGCATCGGTGGCGGCTGATTCCGGGTACGTGCTGCAGGCGGCCATGGCCGCGAACTTCACGGGGACCGTGCTCTCCTCGGTCACGGCGGACGGGGCTTCGACGGGGCTCACGCTGCAGGGCCTCTACCCGAACACGACTTACTACCTGCGGGCCGGCTCCATCTGGGGCAAGACCACCGCTTACGCCAGCGTCGTCCCGGCATCCACGTCCACGTTGTCCAACCTGGTCGTGGGGACCGCCTTCAACATCCTGTACCGGACTTCGGCCACGGTGACATGGACCCCGTTCCCGGCCTCTCCCAGGAGCGCCGGAGCCGAGGGCTTCCGTCTGGACGCCTGCCTGGACGAGGATTTCAGCGGCGCGCTGATCTCCTCGTCCGCCTGGGTCCCGACCCTCGACCGTCTGACCCTGGACGGGCTGTCGGTGGATACGACCTACTATTTCCGCGTCGGGAGCCTCAACAGCAACGGCGTGCCCAACTACGTCGGCATGGGGCCGAAGATGACCGCTCCGGCCGCGCCCCAGTCGCCTTCCATCGCGGCCGCGTACCTGTCGAGCGTCGCGGCTCAATGGACCGCGGTGGGCTCCAAGGACGGCTACGTGCTGGAGGCTTCGTCGAACTGGGATTTCTCGGGCGCGGTCTACTCTTCCGTGACCGCGAACGGGGCGGCGACGGCTCTGGTCGTGCAGGGGCTGGCGCCGAACACCACCTACTACCTGCGCGTGGGCTCGCTCCGGGACGGGACCACGGGGTACGGAGAGATGGCGACGGACTCCATATCGACTTTCGCCAGCACGGTCACGGGGACCGGCTTCCAGCCCGTGACCGAGACCTCGGCCGCGGTGCAATGGACGCCGGCGGCGGCCGCGTCCTATCGCCTGGAGGCCTCGACCGCGTCGAACTTCACGGGGACCCTGTTCTCCAGCGCGACTCCGAGCGCGGCGGCGGCGGGGCTGTCCATCTCCGCGTTGACGCGGTACACCACATATTATTTCCGGGTCGTCAGCCTGAACTGGGCCGGGGTCGAGAGCCGCGTCGTCGTCGGCTCGACCCGAACCCTCCCCGGTCCGTCAGTGGCCCCTTCGGTCGCGTCCGTGCGGCTCTCCAGCGTCACCGTGTCGTGGGCCTCGGTCTCGGCTGATTCCGGGTACACGCTCCAGGCGTCCACGGCCGCGGACTTCACCGGCATCGTGCTCTCCTCGAATACGAAGAACGGCGCCTCGGTCGGGCTCGCGGTGCTGGGACTCGACCCGAACACCACCTATTACCTGCGCGCGGGCTCGCTCTGGAACGGAGCCACGGTCTACGCGAGCGCCGGCGCTGCGTGCACCCTCGCGAGGCTCGTCTCCGGGTCATCGTTCCAGAGCGTATTCCTGACATCGGCCACGCTCCAGTGGACCGCTCTTCCCGTGAGCCCCTCGAGCGAGAGCGTCCGGGGTCTGCGCGTCGAGGCCTCGACCGCCGCGGACTTCAGCGGGACCCTATACTCCTCCGCCACCCGCAGCGCGGGGACGTCCTCGCTGACCGTGAGCGGCCTCACCTGGAGCACGACCTACTACTTCCGCGTCGGCAGCTTGAACTGGGCTTCCGGGGTCCAGTACGCGATGGCGGGCTCGACCATGACCGGGACGGTCGTGAGCAGCGGGACCGTGGACAACTCCGGGCCTCTCGTCATCACGGTCTATCCCAGCTGTCCGGAGCTGACGCTGGCCCAGGTCATGATACCGGCCAATACGTTCCCCGCGGGGACGCAGATACGGGTCAACGCGAGCATCCCGTCTTTGCCGCCGATCCAGAGCAGCCAAGCCAACCTGACCGCGCTGGGTCCGGGGGTCGCCATCGATATCTCCGCCGGGGGCCTGCAGCCCAACGGTCCGTTGACGATCCAGATGACGTACGACCCGGCCGCCCTTCCCGCCGGGACCGACCCCCGCAGGCTCGTGATCGCCTCCTATTCGGAGTCGAGCGGGCAGTGGACGCTTCTTCAGCCGGTGGATTCGGCGACGGGCACGGTGGCCGGGGTGACGACGCATCTGTCTTTGTTCGCGCCGTTCATCGCCACGGCCGGGACCGAGCTCGCGGACCTCCAGATTTACCCCATCCCATGGGAGCCGGGGACGGGTTCGAGGTTCGACGCCGCCAACATCAGCTTCACGAACATCCCGAGCGGGGCGGAGGTCGAGCTCTACACCATGCTCGGGGAGCTGGTGTGGGAACAGACCGCCGGCCCGAGCGGGGTCGTCCGTTGGGACGGGGGCCTGCGCAAGGGAGGGAGGGCCGCTTCCGGGACTTACATCGTGGTCATCCGTCACGGAGGCGCGACCGCCAAGCGGCGGGTCGTGGTGATCCGATGAGGGGGCTGCGGCTCTGGAGCCGCGGTCCCCGAAGCGCGGCGTTTCTCCGCTTGCGCAGGGGGCCGCGCCTGATCCTCGCGCTTCTGCTGCCGGCGGCCTTGTGCCGCCCGGCGGTGGCCCTGCCGGGCCGCGCCGGTGAGGCGGGGGCGCAGTTCCTCCGGCTCGGGGCCGGAGTCCGTTCCCTGGGCATGGGAGATGCCTACAGCGCGGTGGCCGACGGGCCCGAAGCGGTCTATTGGAACCCCGCGGGCATAGCCCAGCTCAGGGCCCCGGAGTTCTCCTACGCGAGGTCGGAGCACCTCGGCCTCTTCCATCACGACTTCGCCGCGTACGTCCATCCCGTCGAAGCGTGGAGGGGGGCGCTCGGCTTGGCGGTCACGCATGTCTCGCAGACGCGTTTGCCGCTCGTGGACAAGGACAACGTGGTCGTGGGGGATTTCAGCCCCTACAGCATGGCCGTAGCCGCGGCCTACGCCCGCGATTTCTCCTCGGGCGACCGGGCGTTCGACGAGGGGCCGTTCCGGTGCAAGCTCTCCGGGTCTTCGCTGAGCTTCGACGACTGCGATTCGCAGGATTTCAGGTACGGGGCCGAAGAGAGGGTCCTGCTCGGCGGTTTCTCCGTGAAGGGCATCGTGGAGTCGCTTCACGACCATAAGGCCTGGGCCGCGGCTTTGGACGCCGGCGTTCTCCTGAGGCCCGCCAGCGCGGAGAGATTGTCGCTGAGCCTGTGCGTGCGCCACCTGGGCACGCAGGAAAAGTTCATCCGGGAGAAGACGGATCTCCCGCTGGAGGGGGCCGCAGGCGCCTCCTACGAGCTGGGGTGGGAAAAGGGCCGCTTCGTGCCGGCCCTGGAGTTCACGGCTCCGGCTTACGGGGAGCCCTCCGGCAATCTGGGCGGCGAGTACACGACGCGGCTCGGCGAAGACGCCGGCGCGTCTTTCCGCTTCGGTTATAAGACGCTCACGGTGAAGGACCTCGGTCCGATGAGCGGCTTCACCGTCGGGTTGGGCCTGAGGCTCAGACGCCTCAGCGTGGATTTCGGCTTCCAGCCCGCAGCCGCGCTGGGCCAGACCTTCCGCATGGGAGCTTCCTGGCGGTTCTTGGGCATCAGGGACCCCTTGGAGCTCCGCCGCGAACCCCGCAAGAAGTCTCCATGGAGCGACCGCCCGTGGGAGCGGTCCCCGTGGAGATAACTTGCTAAAATCTCCCAAGCATGCCCTTCCTCCTGGCGGGCTTCAGCCATAAGACCAGCCCGGCCCACATCCGGGAGCCGCTCGCCGCCTCGGGTCCGGGGGCGCTTCAGCGGCTCCTCGCCGAGCGCGGCTGGGTGGAGAGCGTCGTCCTCTCCACCTGCAACCGCTTCGAGGTCTACGCCGTGGGGGAAGACGTGGAAGCCCTCGCCGGGCTGCTGGAGTCGTCCGCCGGCGCCAGCGCCAGGGGCCGGTCCTACAGGCTGCAGGATGGCGACGCCGTGCGGCACCTCTTCCGCGTGGCCGCGGGCCTGGATTCCCTGGTGCTCGGCGAGACCGAGATCCTTCGCCAGGTCAAGCAGGCGTATGAGTCCGCGCGGGACGCCGGGACCACGGGCAAGCTCGCCAATGTCGTGTTCCAGCGCGCGCTTTTCGTGGGGAAGGCGGCGCGCACCCTGACCGGCATCAGCGCGGGCCAGCCTTCGGCGGCCTCCGCCGCCGTGGAGTTGGCGCGCAGGCTCTCGGGCGGCCTGGATTCGAGCGCCGCCCTGGTCCTCGGCGCGGGAGACACCGCGGAGAAGGTCGCGAAGAACCTCCGCGCCGCCAAGGTGCGCAGGCTCTTCGTCTGCAACCGGACCGGCGCGCGGGCGCAGGCGCTGGCGGCCCTGCACGAGGCCGAGACGGTCCGGTGGGAGGATTTCCCCGGGCTCCTTCCTTCGGTGGACGTCCTGGTGGCAGCCACGTCCTCCCCCACGGTCCTGGTGGACCGCGCCATGGTGGAGCGCTCTCTGGCCGGGCGGGGCGACAGGCCCTTGTTCCTCATCGATCTGGCGGTCCCGCGCAACATCGCAGTCGAGCTCCAGGGGCTCGAGCGCGTCAACCTCTACGGTCTGGAGGATCTCCAGGCCATCGTGTCCGAAGGCGCGGCCCGCCGCCGCGCCGCGTTCCAGGCCGCCGAGGCCATCGTGGAGGCTCGGGCGGCCGAGCTGGAAGCCTGGATGTACTCCCTGGCCTGCGGCCAGGAGATGAGCCTCAGCCACGCATGACCCGGCTGCGCCTTGGGACGCGCGGCTCCCCGCTTGCCAAGGCGCAGTCGCGGTGGGTCGCCGAGCGCCTTGAACGGCTCCATCCCGGCATCGGGGTCGAGACCGTGGTCATCAAGACGAGCGGAGACCTCTCCCTTCCCGTCCCGAACGTCAAGACCGCCTTCGTCAAGGAACTCGAAGAGGCGCTGCTGCGGGGGGACATCGACATCGCCGTCCACTCGGCCAAGGACCTCCCTGAGAAGAGCGCGGAAGGCTTGTGCATCCTGGCCTATCCCGAGCGGGAGGACCCCCGGGACGCGTTCGTGGGTGCGGAGGCGTGCCGGACCTGGGCGGCTCTGCCGCGCGGCAGCGTGCTGGGGACCTCGGCGCTCCGCCGGAAGGTCCAACTCCTGCGGATCCGGCCGGACCTGCGCATCGAGCCTCTCCGCGGGAACGTGGACACGCGTCTGCGCAAGCTCGCGCAGGGAGCTTTCAGCGGGCTCGTCCTGGCCGCTGCCGGGCTCAAGCGGCTCGGCCTCCAGGTCCCCAGCGAGTCGTTCCCGACCGACGTGTTGGTGCCTGCGCCCGGACAGGGGGCGTTGGCCGTGCAGGCCTGTTCTGAGCGAGCAGAGCTCGGAGCGCTGCTCTCTGCTCTCGACGACCCCGACACGCGGCTGGAGGTCGAGCTGGAGCGCCGCTTTGCCGCGGCCGTGGGGGGCGGCTGCTCGACGCCATTGGGAGCGTTCGCCCGCTGCGAGGGCGAAGGAGTCCGGCTCACGGTGTTCTTCTCCGACCTCCTGACGGACCGCGCGGGGAAGAGCGCGGAGGAGCTCTCTTCTCTCGTCGAACGGCTGCGCAGACGCATCCTATGACCTCGGCCGTCCGCGGGGTCCCCAACTCCGGGGCATGGGCGTACCTGGCCCACGGCCTGCTCGCTCCTTCCCTTCTCCCCGCGGACCTGCGCATGGAGTCCGCCTCCCCGCTCGTGCTGGTCCGAGAGAAGGAGGAGGACCTCGAGGATTTGGCGGACGGGCTCAAGGCCCTGGACATCATCGCCGGTACGCTGAAGGGCGCCGAGCCCCCGTTCTTCGGCGAGGATCCTCAGCTGCGGCTCGCCTCGGTCGAGCGGCTCCACCTCGGCGCGCGCCTGGCTCTGGCCACGGTCGAGAGCCTGGGGCTGCCGAGCCCGGACCCGCTGCGCTACGCGGAGCTGCGCGCCGTCTTACGCCCCGGCAAGGAGACGGGGCGCAAGGAGCTGCTTTCGAAGCTCTCCTCGTCCGGCTACCGCCGGGTGGACTTCGTCGAGGGTCCGGGAGAGTTCGCCGCGCGCGGGGCGGTGGTGGACTTCTTCCCCATGGAGCCCACGCGGGCCGTCCGCGTCCTTTACGACGCGGACGAGATCGCGTCGCTCCGGACCTTCGACCCGCAGACCCAGGCGGGCTCCCCGGAGCTGTTGGAAGAGGCGGTCCTCGCGCCCGCGGCGGAGGAGCCGTCCGGCCGCACGCTCGCAGACGCGCTCGCCGAACGCGGACTCTGGCTGGTCGAGGAGGGGGCCCGGCTCCCGGTCGAGCCTTCCAGGAAGATCGTCATCGGCCAGACAGGACCCGTCGACTTCGGCGCGGTCGCGCAGTCCGCCGCCGGGCTGGGGGTGCGGGCCGCGGCCGAGCAATGCCGGGAATGGATCGGCGACGGCATGAGGATACTCGTCTTCTCCATGAACCGGGGAGAGGACGAGCGCCTGCAGGAGATGTTCGAGGGCTTGGTCCCGGAGGGCGTGCAGTTCCTCGTCGGGCCGCTGCGCCAGGGGTTCGCGAGCCGGAGGCTGGGGCTGGCGGTGCTGACCTCCAGCGAGATCTTCGGCCGCCGGTACCGCACCGGACGCATGCTCCGGCCCATGCTGCAGGGCCGCGCGCGCGTGCGCTGGGGCGAGCTTAAGAAGGGAGACTACGTGGTGCACGAGCATTACGGGATCGGCCGCTACCTGGGCTTGGAGGCTGTGGGCACCACCGACTGCCTCCGCCTGGAGTACCGGAGCGGGGATACGCTCTTCGTCCCCATGGGGGACTTCCGCTGCATCCAGAGGTACGTGGGCTCGGAGGGCCACCGGCCGCGCCTCTCTTCGTTGGACAGGCGGACCTGGCAGGATGTGGTCGAGCGGGTCCGGGAGGGAGTGCGCGAGCTGGCGGCGGAGCTCCTGAAGCTCGAGGCCGCCCGCCGCGCCCTGCCCGGACACGCCTTCCCGGCGGACTCGCGGATGGAGTCCGAGTTCGCGGAATCCTTTCCCTTCGAGGAGACTCCGGACCAGCGCAAGGCCATCGGGGAGGTCAAGGAGGACCTCATGACCCCCTGCCCCATGGACCGGGTGGTCATCGGCGACGTGGGGTTCGGGAAGACCGAGGTGGCGATGCGCGCGGCCCTCAAGTGCGTGGCCGGCCTGCGGCAGGCCGCCTTGCTCGTGCCCACGACGGTCCTGGCGGACCAGCACGCACGCAACTTCCGCCGGCGCTTCGCGGAATACCCGGTGCGCATCGAGATGCTCTCCCGCTTCCAGACCAAGGCCGAGCAGCGCAGGGTGCTCGGGGGTCTCGCGGCCGGGAGCGTGGACATCGTGGTCGGGACGCACCGGCTCCTGCAGGAGGACGTGCGCTTCAAGGACCTGGGCCTGCTCGTGGTGGACGAGGAACACCGCTTCGGCGTCCGCGACAAGGAGAGGCTCAAGGCTCTGCGCAAGACCCTGGACTGCCTGAGCCTCTCGGCTACGCCCATCCCGCGGACCCTGCACCAGTGCCTCTCGGGTCTGCGGCGGGTCTCGCTCATCTCCAGCGCCCCGGTGGGCCGGCAGCCGATCGTGACCCAGGTGCTCCCTTTCACCGAGAAGCACGCCGCCTCGGCCATCGCGGCCGAGCTCGAGCGGGGCGGCCAGGTGTTCTACGTGCACAACCGGGTGCGCTCCCTGCCGGAGACGCTGGAGCGCCTTTCCCGCCTGCTCCCCGGAGTGCGCTTCGTGATGGGGCACGGCCAGATGCGCTCGGACCAGCTCGAGAAGGCCATGTGGGACTTCTTCAACCGGAAGTACGACGTCCTGGTCGCCTCCTCCATCATCGAATCTGGGCTGGACATCCCTTCCGTGAACACGCTGCTCATCGAGAACGCCCAGGATTTCGGGCTCTCGCAGCTTTATCAGCTGCGCGGCCGCATCGGCCGGGAGCGGCAGAAGGCGTACTGCTACCTCTACTACCCCTCCGATGCGGGGGAGCTGCGCGACCTCAACGAGGAGGCGCGCAAGAGGCTCGAGGCGCTGCGCGAGTTCGGGACTCTGGGCTCCGGCTTCTCCTTGGCCATGCGCGACCTCGAGATCCGCGGGGCCGGGGACCTCCTGGGAGGGAAACAGCACGGGTTCCTCAACGCGGTCGGGGCGGAGTTCTATACCGAGCTTCTGGAGGGCGAGACCGCGAAGCTGCTGGGGAAGAAGGCCGCGGGCGGAAAGGATGAGCCCGCGCACATGGATCTGGGCATCAGCGCGTTCCTGCCGGAGGATTATATCCCCGGGGACATGGAGCGCATCCGGCTCTACAAGCGGCTGCTCGCCGCCGAGCCGGACGTCCTGGACTCCATCAAGCGGGAGCTGGCCGACATCTCGGGCCCTCCGCCGGCCCCGGTGGAGAACCTGTTTACGGTCCTGCGCATCCGGAGGCTGGCCAGCGGCTTGCGCGTCCGCTCGGTGGTCCAGCGGGGTCCCCGCGTGGAGATCTACTTCCAGCCGGACGCGGCCGTCCCCGTGGACGTCATCACCCGCTGGATGGGGACCTACAAGGACCGCATCGAGTTCGTCCGCTCCGCGGAAGGCGACGGACTACGGGTGGAGAACGCCGGGAGGGACCCCATCGCGTGGATCCTCGATTTCTTGGACGGACTTGCGCGCGGGCGGAAATGATACTATCTTCAGGACTCTGTCATGCATAGAAGACTATTGCTTTTGCTGCTTTTCCCGATATCCTTCGCCGCCTGCGCCCACTCCCGCTTGAAATTGGGCGTGGACTCGGAGGGCGAGGTCGTAGACGCCGAGGGGCTCGTCCCCTGCATCGAGACGGACATGCCTATGACCAAGGCCAACGCCTTGGCCGCCGCCCAGCGCTCCGCCGTCGAGAGGGTGGCCGGCGTCTTCATCGCCGCGGACACCCGGGTCAAGAAGGCCATGGCCATAGACCAGAACATCCTGGCCAAGACAGCGGGATACGTGAAGAAATACGACATCTTGGAGGAGGCGCGGGACGGGCAGTACTACCGGACCCGGATCCGCGCGCTGGTGTCCTTCGAGCGTCTGCAGGCGGACCTGCGCTCCATCGGGCTCTTGGACGTGCTCGAAGCCGGCAGCCCCCGCGTCGGCGTGCGTCTGAGGGAGTCGGTGGACGGGTCCGGGTCCGACACCCTCTCCGCGGCGGACGGTTTGACCGCGGCCCTGCTGGAGGCCGGCTACACGGTCGTGGACCGCGCGGCCTCGGAGAAGGACGCCGAGGTCCTGATGGACGGCGAGGGCAGCGCGGCGAGGCTCGACCCCCATCCCAAGTTCACCGGGTTCGTGAGCTATCGAGCCCGCGTCTCGGCCAAGGCGGTCCGGTCCGGAACGGCTCAGGTCCTGGCTTCCGCCGAAGCGGACGCGAGCGGCATGGACGTGAGCGCTCCGGCCGCCGCGGCCAAGGCGCTCCGGAACGCGGGACGGCTCGCGGGCAACGAGCTCCGTACGAAGGTGGCCGAGGCGCTCAAGACCCGTTCGGAGGTCGTCCTGCAGGTCCGCGGGCTCGGCGGCGTGGATGAACTCACCTCCCTGCAGAAGGCCCTCGACGCCATCCCGACCGTCGATGGAGTGCATTTGAGGTTCTACGGGGGCGGCGAGGCGGTGCTCTCGCTGCGTGCGGGAAGCGCCTCCGGACAGGAGCTCAGCGAGAAGCTCTCCGGACTCAAGGGGCCCGCGCTGCGGGTCCTGGAGGCATCCCCCTCGAGGATCGTGGCCGAGGTCCCCAGATGAGAACGCCGCATGAGACGAGGTGGCTGCGATGCTAGCCTATAGAAAGCTGCTCCCCCTGGCCGTGGCCCTGTGCGCCGCGTGCTGGGCCGGCTGCGAGAAGGCCGAAGAGGGCGTGATCGCCCGGGTGGGCGGTTCCGCCATCACCGAGACCGAGTTCCATCGGAGGCTCGCGGAGGTCGCGCCCGCCTACCAGAACTACGTCATGACCCCCCACGGCCGCAAGCAATTCCTGGATATCCTGGTGCGCGAGAAGCTCATCCTGCAGGCTTCCCGGAGGGACGGCGTCGACGCCATGCCGGAATTCAAGGAGCGCATGCGGCAGGCGCGGGAAGAGGCGGAGGAGCGTCTGGCGCAAGCCAGGGACTACCATCTTGTGCGCCTGTGGTTCGAACGCCTGCGCAAGAGCGGGGTCTTGAAGGTCCTCGAGGCGGAGATCGCCGAGTTCCACAAGAAGCATCCGGAGGAGGTGGTGGCGCGCCACATCCTGCTGGCGACTCCCGAGGAGGCCGAGACCGTCCTCCGGCAGGCGCGCGAGAAGGGCGGGTTCGCGGCGCTCGCCAAGAAGCATTCCCTGGACGCCGACACGGCGAGCGAGGGCGGCAAGATGAACCCGACGCTCCGCGGCGAGATCATCCCCGAGCTGGAGGTCGTTTTCGACATGCGGGTGGGCGAGATCGGCGGACCCGTCCGCAGCAAGTTCGGCTACCACGTGCTCATGAAGGAGAGCGAGCGGAAGGTCCCGCTCGCGGACGTCGCCGAGCGCATCCGGAACGTTTTGGAGAAGCAGAAGCTGGACAAGCACCTGCAGGCTCGCCAAGCTTCTATCCCCGTGGAGGTCATCGATGCACAGTTCCGCTAATCTCCTGCTCGCCGCCGTTCTGCTCGTCGGGGGTGGACTCCGCCGGGCCCAGGCCGGCGTCGTCGAGGACGTGGTCGCCAAGGTCAACGGCAAGCCGGTGTTCCTTTCCGAGTACAACAAGAACCTGAGGGAGGCCCTGGCCAACTATCAGCGCACCATGCCCCAGGCCCTGCGGGACGAGGAGATGGTGAAGGAGCTGCGCAAGAGCCTGCTCGACCAGATGATCGAGTGGGAGCTCCTGGCGCAGAAGGCCGACGAGAAGAAGATACAGGTGCACAACCGCGAGATCGACAAGGGCATCAACGAGGTCTTGGAGCGCAGCTTCCGCCTCGACGAGGCCACGGGCCAGCGTCGCTCGGACAAGGAGATGGAGGACATCTTCAAGAAGGAGCTCGCGGCCGAGGGGCTGAGCGAGGAGACGTACCGGGAGCGCATCCGGCGGCAGACCCAGATCCGGAAGGTCATCGATGAGGAGGTCCGCGCCAAGACGAAGGAGCCCGACGAGGTCCGCGCCAAGACGGCCTTCGAAGCCCTGGAAGCCGTGGTGCGGGACGACACCTCGACGCTGGCCGGCTTGGGGGACGACGAGGCCCAGGCCTACGTGCTCTTCGGCCGGCAGATCCGGAACGCCCATTCCGAGCGCGTCCGGGTGGCTCATATCCTGTGCAAGTTCTCGCCGGGCGCGTCCATGGTGGAGAAGAGCCAGGCGCTGCAGAAGGCCAAGGACCTCAAGAAGAAGCTCGCGGAGGGCGCGGATTTCGAGACCCTGGCCCAGAAGGAGTCGGATGACCTCGAGAGCGCCCCGCGCGGCGGCGACCTGGGCTTCATCCTCAAGGGTTGGATGCCTCCCGAGTTCGAGAAATCGGCGTTCGCCTTGTCCGTGGGCGAGGTCGGCGAGCCCGTGGAGAGCGACTTCGGCTATCATCTGATCCGGGTCATCGAGAAGAAGGCCAAGGAAGGCGTCACCTTCGACAAGCTCAAGCCCCAGGTCTCCCAGTTCGTCGCCTCGCTGGACCAGGAGAAGGCGCTCAAGGCCTACGTGAAGAAGCTCCGCGAGAAGGCGACGGTCGAAGTCATCCTGAGAGATTGACTCCCCTGCTGGCCGTCACGCCCGGCGACCCTTCGGGCATCGGCCCCGAAGTGGCGGTGGCCGCCATGCGCGATCCCGGCGTGCGCCGCTCCTGCCGCGTGCTCGCGGTCGGGCCCAGGCGCGCGTTCGAGTCGGCGGGCTGGACCCCGAAGCTGGCTCCCCTGCTCGACACCGGCTCGGGAGGGTGCGCCTCTTACGAGGCGGTCCGCTCGGCGCTGCGGTTGTGCCGGCGCGGCTTGGCGCATGGGATGGTCACCGCTCCGATCTCCAAGCAGTCCTGGGCTTCGGCCGGGGTCCCTTATCGGGACCATACGGAGATGCTGGCTGCCGAGACCCGCAGCCCGCGGGCCGGTATGTGGCTGGAAGGGGGAGGGCTGCGCGCCGTGCTCGTGACCCGGCATATCCCGCTCAGACGCGTGGCAGACGCACTGACTCCGCAGGCGTTGGCCCTGGCCGCCCGTCTGGCTCACGATGGGCTGCTGCGCCTGGGCGTGCGGCGGCCGAGGCTCGGCTTGTGCGCGCTCAATCCCCACGCGGGGGACGGGGGGCTATTAGGAAAAGAGGAGTTCGGCCTCAGGCGCACGGCCGTCCGCCTTCGCTCGGAGGGCGTCCACGTCTCGGACCCGCTCCCGGCGGATGCGGCCTGGCAGGCTCACGCGGCCGGGCGCTTCGACGTCCTTTTGGCCCTGTACCACGACCAGGCCCTCATCCCCCTGCACCTGAAGGCCGGGTTCTCCATCGTGAACTGGACTCTGGGGATCCCGGTGGTGCGCACGGCTCCGGGCCATGGGACCGCCTTCGACATCGCGGGCAAGGGGAAAGCGGACCCGAGCGGCATGATCGCCGCCGTGCTGCACGCGGCACGCGTGTCCAACGTCTTCTAGAGGGACACGGTGCCGTACCGCATCCCATGGCCAGGACGGGCCATGGGATTGGGCATCCTCAGGATATGTGTTGAGGCCTGGTCCGCGGTACGGCACGGCTGGATCTCAGGCATTGACGTAGGCCCATGGGGCCAAAGGGCCTATATTTGGAGATAGACCTTTAGTCCCTGGTCGCTTTCCCTATAGGCCCACATCATTAATGTAGCCATGAGATCGTCTCATCGTGATCATCGCCGATCCCGCCCAGTCACCGGCGCGCAGGATGGCCCTTCCCTCCGCTACGAAAGGATATCCGTCGAGCTCGAGGTCCTGGGGGAGATCCTACCTCCCGACATGCCAGAGCTCAAGCAGGAAGAGGAGGAGCGCAGGGGAGCTGGAGCCGCCTGGTGCTTGGAGCCTGCCGGAGCGCCGTCCGGCGTTGCCCTGGGCGCCGAGAGCGCGCCCCGGATGGGCGCGAGCCTGGCGAACCCCGGCTTCCTGGACCCGGCACGGGTCGCTGTCGCGCTCTCCAGGATCCTCGGGGGGCCGGCCACCATACTCGGAGGGCTCCTCACCTCGCGGCTCGGCGGCCGACTGGTCCTGGCCGGGATGCTGGCCCTGGGCGGGCTGCTCGTCCTGGCCGGCTTCAAGGCGATCGGCCTGCCGGGAGCGAAGACGGAGGACCCGCCCATGTCGGGCGTGTTCAACAGCCTGCCGGGGGCCTTGTCCTCGGGGATCGTCCTCGACAAGCCGAAGAACCGCTCCCTCGACTGGCTCGCCTACGCGAACCGGGGCGAGCTCGCCTTCGAAGACGGCGGGCCCGCCAAGGAGCAGGACGCCCCGGCCGGGACGGAGCAGGCCGGCCAAGAGCAGAAGCCGCCGCAAGCCAAGGTTCCGGACATTCCCCTGAACCTGGGGGGGCTGGACAATGCTGCCGTCGAGAAGGCGAAGCTCGGCCTCAACACCGACGGGTTCTCCAAGAAGCTCACCAACGACACGGGCCAGATGTTCGCGGGCGGTCCCGGCGCCTCCGTCGAGGAGAGGGAAGCCCGGGAGAAGAAGGCCGCGTCGCTGGGCCAAGCCCTCGCGCCCGAGGCGCCGCAGGCCGGCCAGCCGTCTTTGAAGAGCCGCCGGTCGACGAGCGCGGTCTCGGCGGGCAAGGGCTCCCCGGTCAGCATGGACGGGTTCCAGAAGCTGGACGTGCAGAAGGACTTGCTCTTCAAGCTCCAGCAGATCGGCCATCAGATTCTGCAGCGGGGCCAGGAGAGCGGAGTCCCCGCCACCATCACCGCGGAGGAGGCCCGCAGCATCGAGCGGGCCGTGGGGCTCTCGCAGGGAGCGGCGGACAAGCAACCCTCCCCCAACGGAGGATGACCCGGATCTCGGGTCGTCACCGCCGCAATTCTTCGTCTTGTTAAGGCATTCCAGTCTCTCCAACGCCGGCAGATGGAAATCCCTGCTGCGCGAGCGCGGATTGCGACCGCATGGAAAGAGGAACTGCCTTCCACGGCTCAGGGCTGCTCCGTACGGAACCCTATCCTGCGGCGGGGCCCTTCCGGCGGATCCATGAGGTCGCGTAGAGTCTCGAATATGCGTTCGATGTCCCCGTCGTGGCCGAGGAATTTGTGCTCCAACTCCTCCAATTTCGCCAATGCGACGCTGCGCCAGCGCTCGCGCGGATCGCGCGCGGACTTCTGAGGACGCTCGAGAGCATTGCAATCCCTTCCTGAGTGAATACCAAGGGCAGGTGTCCGCCAAAGGAACGCCTCGAAGGTGTCGGCCTCTTCGGCGGTGAGCTGGAACATGAAATCTTCCGGAAACCGATCCATATTCCGCCGGACCTGCTCCCGAAGCCGCCTTGGCTTGACCCCGTACAAAGCGGCTAACTGGGTGTCGAGCATGACGCGTCGCTTGCGAATCGTGAGGATTTTCGGCCTGATTTGCCCAAGAAGGACCGGTAGGTTGCCCATACCCATGTATACGAATGAGGTGGGTATTTAGTTCCCTGAAAAACGCGGAGCCCGCCTTTGGCTGGCTCCGCGTCAACAGGCCTTAGACGTTAAAGCTGGCTGGGCGGATTGGACAAACTTCGCAACTGGCTGCGCGATTATGACGCAGTTATGGCGGGAATAACCGAATTAAACGCGTTTTTCAGCCTGACTGGGGCGACTCATGATTAGGTCGAGGGAGAACCCGGCTAGACGTACGCACTCAATTCAACAGAAGAAGGGACCGAATGGTATCCTAATTCGACGCGAAATGGTAACCTATCGGCAAGAGAAATGGCTCCCCAGAAATCCGGATACCTCGCCAGAGTCATAGACACGGAACTGGACGTACTGCTTCCTGCTTTGGGGGCCTTGAGCCTTGAGGGCCCCAAAGCGGTAGGCAAGACAGCCACGGCCGTGCGCCGTGCGGCCACCGTACATGCCCTCGACAAGCCGGGTATCCTTTCCGTCCTGAAGGCTGATCCGACCCGGCTTCTCTCCGGACAGACTCCCATCCTGATCGACGAATGGCAGAGGATGCCTGAATCGTGGGACCTGGTGCGCCGGGCAGTGGATGAAGATTCCGCACCGGGCCGATTCATTCTTACAGGGTCATCCTCGACGACCGCGCCGACCCACACCGGAGCCGGGCGCATCGTCCGAGTGCAGATGAGGCCGATGACGCTTTTCGAGCGCGGCGTCGCGAAACCGACCGTCTCGCTGCGCGAACTTCTCAAAGGAGGGCGCAAGACCGTCGCCGGGCACATCCGGGTCGGACTCGAGGAGTACGTGCGCGAGATCCTCAGTTCCGGGTTCCCGGGCATGCGCGCTGCCGTGGAACGAGCGCGGCGCGCGCAACTTGACGGTTATCTGGCGCGGATCGTGGACCGCGAATTCCCGGACATGGGTCATCCCATCCGCAATCCGGCTGGGCTTCGCCGATGGATGAACGCCTACGCGGCTGCTACCGCCACGACGGCTTCCTATGAGACTATCCGCGATGCGGCGACGGGCGGGCAGAATGAGAAACCGTCCAAGAAGAGCACAGGGCCATACCGCGATATTCTGGAACGTCTCTGGATCGTGGATCCCATACCCGCGTGGCTCCCGTCCAAGAATTATTTTTCCCGCCTGAGCGCTGGTCCGAAGCATCATATGGCCGACCCCGCCCTTGCCGCCCGACTTCTGGGAGCCGACGCCATGGCGCTCCTCGATGCTCGCCCCATGGCCCCCGTCATCGCGCGCGACACGACTCTTCTGGGACAGCTGTTCGAGTCCCTGGTCGCCTTGGACGTGCGTGTCTATGCGCAGGCCGCCGAGGCCTCGGTCCGCCACCTGCGCACGCACGGGGGAGAACACGAGATTGACTTGATCGTCGAACGTGGAGACCATCGGGTCTTGGCCCTAGAGGTGAAATTGACCCATTCCATAGCGGAAAGCGATGTGTCCCATTTGCGTTGGCTGCGGGACTCCATGGGAGAGGACCTTCTCGATGCAGTGGTCGTCACGACCGGCATGGATGCATACCGGCGCCCGGACGGGATTGCCGTAGTGCCCGCCGCGCTTCTCGGCCCTTAGCGGGTCCGATTCAGACAAATGAAAAGCCCTCCTTTCGGAGGGCTGGACCCATACGCTCAGGTTCGCGTCAAAGCTGGCTGGCCGTCTAGGGTTCGAACTTCTAGCAGCCCCCGTTCATCCCCGGGGCGCAGCCCATGTACTTGTAGCAGGGAGGCTCCACGGACATGAGCTCGTTGACTCCGATGGAGGTCTTGTCCGCGTGGCCTGCGTCCGAGTGGTGGAGCCACTCGTGGTCGAACACGCGCATGTTCATCAGGCCCGGGGCCATGGTGATGTGACCCCCGCCCATGTTGCCGGAACCTTCCCAGGTCGCCGCGGCTCCGGCCGGCACTCCGCCGAACGCGGCGGTGGGGAAGTCCTTCCAGTTCCCGCTGTTGATCCCCTTGCGGATGTACTGGAGCTGGGAGCGGACCAGCGGGCCTGAGAAGTTGGCGTCGCCGAAGTAGACCTTGTTCAGGTAGTCCTCGTAAAGGCCCTTCATCTTGCCGCCCTCGGCCTTGGCTTCGGCGATCTGGCTGATGATCTGACGGGCCTTCTCCTTGTCCGTCATCGCCGCGTCGATCTCCTTGGGAGAATCCACGGGGACCTGCTTGATCTCCTTGCCGGAGTCCGGCTGAGGCACGTCCGTCTTGGCGGAGGGGCCTGCCGCGTCTTTGAGCTGCTTCATGGGCGATGAAGAGGCGCCGGCCGGGGCCTCTTCCTGATCGGATTTCTGCGGCTCAGGAGCCGCGGCCCCCGGAGCGGAGCTGTCCTCCTTTCGCGCAGGGGACTCGAGCGGCGAGTCTGCGGGTCGGATATTCACGTCGCTTTTGGCCTCGGGCTCTGGCTGCGCCTGCGCCCTGTCTCCGTTCTTGATCTGCTCCTTGAGCTCCTGCCATTCCTTGGCCAGCTGCGGCCTGGCGCGATAGAAATCCTCGAGCTCCTCGAGCGTGGTGATCTCGCGGGGAGGCTGGTCCGGGGGGGAGGCGATGTACGCGAAGCCGCCTTCGGCGGCGAGCAATCCGTTTATCAGGGCTACCATGAAAGCTGTTTTTCGCATCTCCATATCTCCATGATATGCCCGGAGGCCCCGGAATAATAAGGTCCCGAAGGACCCCTGCGCCCTAGGTCCTAGGACCCCGTTTGTAGAGGAGCAGGACCGCGCCCGTGTAGCACGCCAGGACCACGAGGCCCAGGGCCCGATACCCGAAGGCCATGCCGGCGTATTCCAGGGCTCCGCCCAGAGTCGCGCCGAGCAGGTTCCAGCCGAAGAGCGAGGCGGCGTCTTCTTGGTCGCGCAGCGCCGCGCTGAAGATGATGTTGGCGAAGTAGACGGGCGCGAAGGTGAGCAGGCCCACGGTCGGGCAGAGCAGGCCCGCGGCGCTGGAGGCCACGACAAGGGCATAGGAGGCCGGGAGCAGGGCCTTGCTCCGCACAACCCTCGCCGTCCAGTTCGCGGCAAGGATCAAAGACAGGATCGCGATGGAGACCAGGGCCGTGTTCTGCCACGTGGCGCCGAAGAGAAGGCTGCACTGGATGATGCTCTTGGTCTCCAGGAGGAGGAAGGCCGTGCCCATGAGCAGGAACGCGAGCTTGAGCTTGGGTTCGTGCCTTGAGCCCCCGGCCAGGAAAGGCATGAGCCCTGCGAGGAGGGCGAGAAAAGCCATGGCCATGCCGTAAACGAACGGGATGCCCCTGCCCTTGAGGTATAAGAACGGCCAATCGTCGGTCGGGACATCGGCGGACGCCGTCGTCGCCGGGGAGCTCTTCCCGGCCCGGAATCCCTTGAAATCCCGCTGCTCCCACAAGAGCTCGGCTTTGCGGCCGGTGGAGGCTTCCAGAAGCCGGCGCACCTTGTCCGCAAGCCAATCCTCGCGATAGTGGTTGTAAAGGACGATGTCTCCCGTGTCCGAGAGGAGCGAGAACGCCCTCCCCAGGGCTTCGCGGGTGAACAGGTAATTCTCCAAGCGCAGCTGGGACATGGGGCTGAACCTGACCAACGAATCCGTGAGGCCGAACACGATGAGGTCGTAGGGCCCTTCCGCCCGTTTGAGGAACGCCCTTCCGTCCGTCACATGGAGCCGGACCCTGGCGTCTTGATAGGGCTTAAGAGGATGCAGCTCCCGGCCGAGGCGGGCGATGACGGGGTCGATCTCGACCGCATCCACGCGCTCGACGCCGTTCACGAGCGCCGCAGCGGCGTCGTTGCCGGCTCCGGCGCCGAGGATGAGTACGCTCCGTATGCTCTTTCCTTTATAAGGCGCTTGATAGAAGGACCCCTCGAGGTCCTGCCGCCGGAACATCTCCTGATGCGGGATGTTGTTGACCGAGATGCGCTGGGGCCTGCCCAGGGGCCTGGAGAGCTCGACTCTCTGGTAGGGGGACCAGAGGACCTTGAGCGCACGGGAGTCCTGCCAAAGCGCGATGAGGATGAGGCCTGCCAGCGGCAAGGAGGCCAGCCGCTTGCCTGAGCAGAGCAGGAAGAGGATCGCGAAGACGAGCAGCCACGCGGCGGCGGGCCATTCGAGCCAGCTCATGCCGGCGAAAAGGAGTATGCCGCAGACGCTTCCCCCGATATCGAGCGTGTAGGCGGTCAGCGGGTCGAGGCGGGCGAAGAGTCCGGCTGTCTTCTGCGAGATGAGCGCGAATACGGCGCAGACCCCGAGGAACCAGCACGCGAGCCATGCGAGGTCCGCCGGGCCGCCGGCGGGACCTCCGGTGAAATAGAGTTCGCCTCCGACCGCGCCGCTCCAGCTGCCGAATCCCAAGTTGGGCTTGGCTGTTCGGACGAAGAGAGCCAAGCCGAAGAGGACCCAGGGGGCTGATTCGAACAGGAGCTCCGAGGTCCCGGCCTCGAAGCGCCGATACACGATGAAGCCGGCTCCCATCCCGATGAACGCGGCCATCAGCACGAGGTTCGGGAAATACCCCAGGTTCCAGACGCTGCCGGCCAGATAGCGGATCAGGATGAGCTCGAGCAGGAGCGAGAGCATGCCCAAGAGGAAGAGGTTCGCGCGGCTGGTGGCGGGCATCGGATACAGTTTTACCTTAATTAGGACCTCTCGGTCCCGGGGAAATAGGCCCTATGCGGGCATCCGGCCCACGCGGGCCTAGGCCATCTTCCGATGGGAAGTGAGACCATCGACCCACGGCAAGTTCGCGGCACGCGAATATAATAACACCCGTTCTGAATCTGCAGGAGGAGCGTAAATGAAGAAGCTGATTTCCACCGCGGTTTCCACCGTTATCGTGCTCATGAGCCCCGGCATCGGCGTGTACAACGCCTTCGCCAACAACATCGCAGCCCAAGCGGTGAACTCCGGCGCCGGCGCCAACGTGGCCCCGGTGGTGCTCAATGTCGGTACCCCTCTTTCCGGATCCTCTCTCATCGGCAGCCAATCGCGGATGAAGGTCGGCCTGACGGGAGCGCTCCCGGCGGCCGCGAACGCTCCGACCGTCCAGCCCGCGACTCTCCAGACTCTCGGCACAGCTTTGCCTCAACCTGCGGTTTCGCAGGCTGTGCGCACGCTCCAAGCTCAGACTCAAGCCGCGGTCCTTCCTGTGCAGGCCAAGTCCCAGGCCGTATCTCAGAAAGAGACTCCCGCGGCGGTCGCATCCCGCAAGTTGACCCAGGTCTCGGCCGGCGTGTCCCAGGCCTTGGAATCCGTCGGTCCCGTGGCGCAGGCGCGGCCTGAATCCGCGCATTCCCTCGGGAGCAAGGTCATGAGCCTTCTTTCCGGCGGCGTTTCGAGCCGCTACGATGAATCGACGCTCGCCCCTCAGGGCAAACGCATCGCCGGCATGCACGGGCTCTCCAGGAACGGGGAGCGGTATTTCGCGGTCCCCGCGGGGAAGGAATCCATCGAGGCGGCCGTGCGGGCCCATAACGACGAGACCCCGCAGCCCCCGGCTCCGCCGCAGGATGAGCCGGTTAAAAAAGAAACCCCGCAAGCCCCTCTGGCCGCGCGCATCTTCTCAGCCGGCGTGGCCGCGGCGCCGATCCTCATCCTGGGACTGCCCCTCTTCTTCGCCGGAGCCACTTGGGCCGGCATCCTTGTCTCCGTGGCGAGCGTGAGCCTCATGGCCATGCCGTTCATGGGCGAGAACACGCCCAAGTTCGTGCGCACGCTCCCCGGCTTCGCGGTCGCCGGGCTCGGGCTCTTCACCCTTGGCGCCGGGATCATGACCGGGACGGGCGTCGTCATGGGCGCGCTGGTCGCGCTCGGCGGCTGGGGCCTGGTGCGCTACGGCCGCATGGAGAGCCGGAACCGCTACGACGACGAGAAGCTCATCACCGCCTTCTTCGGCGCCATCGCGGCGGTGACCGGCGCGGGCCTGGTGGCCATGGCTCCCGCGGCCATCGCGGCCGCTTGGACAGCCTGGATCCCGGCCCTTTCGTCGGCCGCCGCCTGGCTGCCCTACGGCGTCATCGCGGCCAAGGTCGTGAGCTATCCGGTCGCGGCCTTGCTTCTCATGCACCTGCCCGGCTGGGTGGGCGAGGGCATCGGCGCCGTGGCCATGGGCCTCTTCATGGGCCCGCGGGCGGTGAGCCGCGTCCTCAATTCCATGAGCCGCGACACCGTCGCGCGGGAGCGGCTCTCCAAGTACAGCGAGAAGAAGCTCGAGCTGTCCGTGTGGAACGTGTTCAAGGTCGGAGCCTTCTGGATCCCGGTGTGGGTCAGCGAGGGCGTGGGCTACGCGCTCTCCCTCGTATCCGGCTTGGGCATGGCCGCGCTGCAGGCTCCGGGCCTGTTCCTCTGGGGAGCGGCGCACAAGCTCGCCAAGGACTCGGCGATCACCAAGTACCTGGCGGCCTACAACCGCTACGTGTTCGACAACGCGCAGGGCTCGAAGGCCGCGGTCTACAACAAGCTCGTGACCCCGCTGGTCCCGTACGCCAACTCCGAGAGCGCGCTCAAGAGCGTGCCGGCCATCCTCGCCATGAAGCTGGCCCAGGCCGGGTGGCTCGCCTACGCGCTGGCCGCGACCCCGGTGCTGCATGCCGTGGGTCTCGTCCGGGCCTTCTCCAAGACCTCCGAGCCGTATGACCCGGAGAAGCACGAGCCCTATCTGCGCCTGAACCGGAACGACAGGCCCCTGCCCCTGCCGGACGTGGGGGAGATCGGGCCGGTGAAGGACCTCATCCCCCCGGGCCTGTTCGCGACCGGGCTGGCCCTGCTGCCCATGGTCTTCTTCGGCCTGCCCCTCTGGGGGATGCCGGTCTTCGGGCACGTGTTCGCGGCCGCGGCCTTGAGCCTGGCTGCCATGCCCTTGCTGCCGGTCAAGACGCCGGTGTTCGTGCGGCAGAGCCCGGGCTACGTGCTCACGGGCCTCGGCCTGGCCACCATGGTCCTGGTGCCGTGGCTGACCTTCGGCAAGGGCATGGCCCTGGCCGTCCTGTCCTCCAACCCCTTCTGGATGGGGGCCGTGGCCGCGTTGAGCGGCCTGGGCTTCATCAACCATATCCGGAAGATGAGCACGGGGGAGGACACCCGCCGGCATTGGGTGGATGATCCGGAGTACATCGGCGCCTTCTTTGGCGCGCTCGGAGTGCTGACCGGGTTGGGCGTGGCTCTGACCGGGCTGCCCGGCCTGCTGGGCACCGGGCTCACGGTCGCCGCCTACCTGACGAGCGGGCTGCTTCTCATGCACCTGCCGCGCTGGTTCTGGTCCGGGGTCGGCAACGTGTTCTCCGGCATCAGCTTCTCGGGGAAGAACTTCTACGACGTGCTCTCGTTCTGGCGGCACGACACGAAGTTCTATAAGAACATGAAGGCCCACGCGCGCTACTACCTGCAGGGCGGCGTCTGGAAGGTGGCGGCCAACGCCACGTGGCTCTCCGTGATCTGGGTCCCGACCGGGCTCGTCATGCTGGCCGAGTGGCTCGCGTCCCTGGGCCTGGGCCTGGCGTGGGGGCTGGTGAAGGCGCCGACCAACTGGCTCTGGGGAGCCGCGTACAGGGCGGACCCGGACTCCAAGTCAACCCGCTTCATCGCCGGCTTCGGCCGGGCCTGGGCCGAGATGGCCGAGGGCTCCAAGAAGAGCGTGTTCGACCGGATGATCCGGCGCTACGCTCCTGCCTTGGACGACGCGCATCCGGTGACCGGCCGGCCCACGCTCAAGGCCATGGGGTCCATGGTCTGGGCGCGCATCGCGCAGCTGTTCTGGCTGCTCTACGTGGTGGCCGGGACGCCTGTGTTCCTGGCCCTTGCCGTCTGGGCCGGGATCGAGAACGCGAGCGGGCCCAAGGTCCCGGGCGAGGGAAGAGACTTAGACGACCCCAGAACGACATACTGAGGCGCGACGCATCCACAGCCCCCACCCGCGGGTGGGGGCTGTTTTGTTGTTATAATAGGGCGCGTCGAGTTATGGATGCTGGAGAGTTGGTGTTCAAGATCAAGGCTGATTTCCTCAAGAGCATAGCGCATCCGGTCCGCCTCGCCGTCATCGAACAGCTCAAGAACAGCGAACTTTCGGTGGGCCAGCTGGTCAGCGCGCTGAACGTGGAGCAGTCGAACCTATCGAAGCACCTTTCCATCCTGCGCCAGGCCGGCATCGTCACCTCTCGCCAGGAGAAGGTCACGGTGTTCTACTCCATCAGGGACAAGGATATCTTCAGCGTCCTGCGTCCCATCACGGAGATACTCAGGAAGAAGCTCCAGGAAGGCCAGAGCGTGCTGACCCATCTCGGGAAGGCGTGATTTTTTATCACTGCTATATGATAATATGGGCATATAGCAATCCACTGATGATCATCCTGCTGGGCGGAACCGTCTTGACGTCGGGTGCCGGGTGAAGTGGGAGGGACGATGAAGCAGGATTCCGCGAACACGGACGGATTGTGCCCTGGAGTGTCCGAGATCCGGACCATCACGTCCAGGATCTACGGGATACGGGTCAGACGGCATCTCCTCCCGCGGGTCAAGAACGTGAAGGGCCTCATGCGGGCCAACCCGAGCAGCGACCTCTTCTGCGTGGAAGTCAGCGCCATGGACAACTCCCGGGAGGCCGCGCTCAAACGGTTCCAGGACATCGTCTCGGCCGCGGGCCTGGGGATGTACTTCGGGGCGAGGACCTAGGAGCCGGGCTCTTCTTCCAGCGGCCGGGCCTTGAGCTGACCTTTCCCTTCCTTCACGAGCACTTCCACTCTGTGCTTGATCTCCTCAAGCCGGCCTGTGAGCCCCTTGGAAAGGCCGATGCCTTCCTCGAACAGGGTCAAGCTCTCCTCCAAGCCTTTCTCGCCGGATTCGAGCTGCCGCACGATGTCCTCGAGCCGTTCCAGGGATTTTTCGAAAGATTCCGGGGCGTCCTTCTTGGCCTTGGCGCTCATGTCGTCTCCTCGACTCTGGCGTTGAATTGTCCGTCGTGCACGCGGACGCGCACGATGTCGCGGGGGCGGACTTCGCCTGCTGAACGCACCGCGCGGCCGTCCTGCTTGAAAGCGATGGCGTAGCCCCGTCCCAGGACTTTGAGCGGGCTCAAGGCGTCGAGCTGCGACGCAAGCCGCTGCAGGTCCTTCTCTTTGTGGAGAAGGACGTTCTTCATAGCCCCGGCCGGGGCGCTGCAGGCTCGGCCGAGTCTCTCGTGCAGGAGCCGCAGCAGGGAGCGCAGGCCTGGGATGAGCCTGGAGGAGAGCTCGTCCGCGCGCTGGGCCCTCTGCTCGTAGAGCCCTCGCAGGGCGGCGGCCAGGCGATCCCCGGACGCTGAGACGTCCCGGAGCAGGACCTCTTTCTCGGGGACCACGAGCTCGGCCGCGGCCGAGGGGGTCGGCGCGCGCAGGTCCGCCACGAAGTCCGCGATGGTGAAGTCCGTCTCATGACCCACGCAGGAGACGACCGGGATGCGCGAGGCCGCGATGGCGCGGGCCACGACCTCTTCGTTGAACGCCCAAAGGTCCTCCAGGGAGCCGCCTCCGCGGCCCACGAGAAGGACCTCGGTCTGCGGCAGGAGCTCGTTGAAGTCCGCGATGGCCGCCGCGATCCGCCCGGCCGCCTCCTTGCCCTGCACCGGCACCGGGTAAACCTGGATGTGCAGGCCGTCGAAGCGGCGGCCGAGGATGCTGAGCATGTCGCGCACGGCCGCGCCTTGGAGCGAGGTGACGATCCCGATGCGGCGGGGAAGGCGGGGCAGGGACTTCTTGCGTGATTCGTCGAAGAGCCCTTCGGACGCGAGCTTCTTCTTGAGCTGCTCGAAGGCCAGCTGCAGGTCGCCTATCTGCTTGGGCTGAAGGCGCGTGCAGATGAGCTGGTATTGGCCTCTGGGGAGGTAGAGCGACACCCGCCCGAGCGCCAGGACTTTGAGCCCGTGCTCGAGCTTGAACTTCAGCCCGGAGGCGGCGCCCTTGAATATCACGGCGGAGACGGAGGATTCGGCGTCCTTGAGCGTGAAATAGGTGTGGCCGGAGGGATACGTCCGCGGGTCGGATACCTCCCCTTCCACCCAGACTTCCGGGAAGCTGGACTCCAGGAGGCTCTGGGCCCGACGGTTGAGCTCGGAGACTGAGAGGGCTTTAGTCTCGCTTCTTTCGGAGATCATCGAGCCTCTTGGCGAGCCGCGCCTCGTCTCCTTCCTGGGTGGGGCGGTAGAAGCGGACCGGGTCCGGCATGTACGCCTGCTCCACCCAGTGCCCCTGGAAATCGTGAGGATACTGGTAGCCCTTGCCGTACCGCGGATGCGGTACTGCACCGTGTCCCTCTGGAAGATGTTGGACACGTGTGCCGTGGCCGCGGCTCTCGGCGTCTAGGTTCGCGTCGCGCAGGTGCAGGGGGACTTCCCGTGCCGGTCCCTCCCGGGCCTCCTTCAGGGCCGCGTCCACACCGAGGTAGGCGGCGTTGGACTTCGGCGCGCAGGCGACGTAGACCGCGGCTTGGGCCAGCGGGATGCGGGCCTCGGGCATGCCGAGCATCTCGGCCGCGTTGAAGGCCGCGCCCGCGACCAGGAGCGCGCGGAAATCCGCGTTGCCCACGTCCTCGGCCGCGCAGATGAGTATCCTGCGCGCGATGAAGCGGGGGTCCTCGCCGGCGGCCAGCATCTTGGCCATCCAGTAGAGGGCGGCGTCCGGGTCCGAGCCCCGCATGGACTTGATGAAGGCCGAGATGTGATCGTAGTGGTCGTCGGAGCGCTTGTCGTAGCGGATGGAGCGCCGCTGGATGGACTCCTCGGCCGCGGCCAGGGTCACGGACCGGCTTCCGTCCGGGCCAGGGGGGGTCGTGAGGGCCGCGAGTTCGACGGCGTTGAGCAGTTTGCGGGCGTCCCCCGCCGACATGCGGAGCAGGTGGTCCCGCGCCTCCGCGTCGAGGCACAGCCGCATGGCGCCGAGCCCCAACTCGGAGTCCTTCAAGGCGCGATCGAGGATGCTCTCGAGGTCCGAGCGCCGCAGGGGGTGGAATTCGAAGGCCGTGGACCGGGAGAGGAGGGCGGCATTGACGTAGAACGAGGGGTTCTCCGTGGTCATGCCGATGAGGATGGCGTCTCCGCGCTCCACGGCCGGCAGGAGCACGTCCTGCTGGGTGCGGTTGAAGTGATGGATCTCATCCATGAGGAGCAGGGTCCGCTGCCCGCTCTGGGCGAGCTGGTAGCGGGCGGTCTCCAGGGCCTTCTTGAGCTCGGCCACGCCGGTCACGACCGCGTTGTACTCGGAAACCTGGGCGTTGGACTTGAGCGCGATATAGCGGGCCAGCGCGGTCTTGCCCGTGCCGGGCGGGCCGAAGAAGATGGCGGTGGAGACCCGCCCGGCCTCGATGAGGCGGCGGAGCATCTTGCCGGGGCCCAACAGGTGCTCCTGGCCGGAGAAGTCCTCCAGCCGCTGGGGCGCCAGACGCGCCGCGAGAGGCCGCATCTTGAGGGGGACCTCGGTGGGGAAGAGTTCCTTGGAGCTCACTTACTTCTTCGGCGAAGGCTCGAGCGCATCTTCCAGCGAGACGATCATGCCCTCGAGCTTGCGTTCGTCGACCACCGCCTTGTCCTTGTGCGCGGACTCCAGGCGCTGCAGCTCGGCCGCGATCTCGAGGGCCGTGAGGATGGCGAGCTTCGAGGAATCCACGACCTTGGTCTTGGCCTCGACGTCGTCCATGACCTTCCCGACGCGTTCAGCCAAAGCGTGGATCTCGAGCTCGGTCAGCCCCTCCATCTCCACGCCGCTGAGCCTGCGCCCCTTGATGACGAGGTCGACTTTCTGGGTCAGCATAGGTCGAGCGCCTTGTCGGCCTTCTTGAGGATCTTCTCGAGCTGCACGCGCAGCTTCTCCTGGCGCTGGCTCAAGGCCTTGAAGCGGCGGAATTGGAGCTCGAGATGCCCGTTCTCCTCCAAGAGCTGGCCGACCTTGTTCTGGAGCTTGGCGTTCTCGTCTCCGAGCCTCTGGATGCGCCGGACCGCTTCGCCCACCAGACTCTCGAGCCTCTGGATGCGCTGATTCAGGGGCGCGCCCATGGCCTAGGAGCGGAGCTCCGCGCCGCAGTCCTTGCGGAGCGCTTCCAGGACGCGGTCCACCGCGGCCTGGACCTCCTCGTCGCGCAGGGTGCGGTCCGCGCGGGAGAAGGTCAGCCTCAGCGTCAGGCTCTTCTTGCCCGGGGGCAGGCCCTCGCCCGTGAACACATCGATGATATCCAGGCGCTTGAGCTCCGCCAGCCCGAGGCGGAGCGCGCGGTCGCGCGGCGCGCCGTAGGGGAGCCCCGCGTCCACGACCAGGCAGAGGTCCCGGGAGGAGCCGGGATAGATCGAGAAGGGGGCGAATCGCCGGCTCCGGGCGGCGGCCAAGCCCGCGAGGTCCAGCTCGAATGCGGCGACCGTCTTGGATCGCAGGTCCCAGCGCAAAAGGAGTTCAGGGTGCAGCAGCCCGGCCGAGCCGAGCGAGCGGCCGTCGGACCGTACGAGTTCCAAGACCGCTTTGGGATGGAAGGCGGGGTCCGGGGATGCCGGCTCGCGCCAGGAAGCGTCGGCGCAAAGCCCCTCCACCACTCCCTTGACCGCGTAGAAATCCGGTTCGCGGCACCCGCCCTGCCAGTGCGGGGTGGCGGGATGGGGGCCGACCCAAAGGCCCGCCAGCCGCGGCTCCTCCGAACGACGGCGGTAGACTTGGCCGAGCTCGAAGAACCGCACGCCGGCCGCTCCGCGATGCGCGTTGAGCGCCGCGTTGCGCAGCAGGCCGACGAGAAGGGTCGGCCGCATGTACACGTAGTCCTCGGAGACCGGGTTGGCCAGCCTGGGAGCGTCCGGGGCCGGAGGGCCTCCGAGGTGTCTTTCGAGCTCCGCCTTGGAGAGGAAATCGTAGTTGTAGGCCTCGAAGAAGCCCATCCCGCACAGAGTTGCGCGGACCCGCTCCGCCGCGTCGCGCATGGGCACGGGCTCCGGCGCGGGCGTGCTGGCCGGGCCCGCGATTCCGGGTACGCGGTCATAGCCCAGGTGACGGGCCACTTCCTCGGCCAGATCCGCGGAGGACTCCAGGTCCAGCCTGTAGGAGGGCGGGAGCACGCTCAAGGCATCGGGGGAGCCTTCCACGCGCTCGCACACCCGGCGGAGGGTGTCGAGCACCTCCCCCTCGGGGAAGTCCGTGCCGAGCGAGGCTTGCAGCCTCTTGACCGAGATCGTGACGGCTGCGCGGGACTTGGGAGAGGGACAGGTGTCGCCGACCGGCCCGGCGTTCCCGCCGCAGAGTTCAAGGAGCAAAGACGCGGCGCGGGCCGCGGCCGCCGGCGCTCCGGCCATGTCCACTCCTCGCTCGAAGCGGAACGAGGAATCCGTGGCCAAGCCCAGGGAACGGCGGCTGCGGCGCACGCGGCCAGGACGGAAGTTGGCGCACTCGAGGAAGACCCGGCGCGTGGAGTCCGAGACCGCCGTGGCTTCGCCGCCGATGACTCCCGCCACTGCCACGGCCTTTTCCGCGTCCGCGATGACCAGATTCTCGGGCGTCAAGGAGTACGTGCGGCCGTCCAATGCCGCGATCTTCTCTCCCGGCCCTGCGAGGCGCACCCGGATGATGGCGCCCGCGAGCTTGTCCGCGTCGAAGGCGTGCAGGGGCTGGCCGAGCTCGAGCAGGATGTAGTTCGTGACATCCACCACGTTGTTGATGGGGCGAAGGCCTGCGGCCTCGAGCTTCTTGGCGAGCCAGGCCGGCGACGGCCCGACCTTGATCCCCTCGATGAGGCGGCCCAGGTAGCGGGGACATTCGGAGGGATCGAGCACTTCTACCGGCAGCGACGCTGGGCCCGTCTCGTTGAAAGGCTTGGACTTCGGCGTCGCGAGGTCCGTCTTGAAATGGGTGGCGAGCTCGCGCGCGAGGCCGAAATGGGACAGGCAGTCTCCCCTGTTGGGCTTTACGTCCACGTCCAGGATGGCGTCCGAGAGCCCCAAGAGCGAGAGGAAATCCGTCCCCAGCTCAGACGCGGGCTCGAGCACCATGATGCCGGCTTCCTTCCCCCCGGCTCCCGGCAGGCCGAGCTCGGCCGCGGAGCAGATCATGCCCTCGGAGACGGCGCCTCGGATCTTGGCCTTCTTGATGGTGAAGTCTCCCGGGAGCTTGGCGCCCAGGCGGGCGAAGGGGACGGTCTGCCCGGCGGCGACGTTCGCCGCGCCGCACACGACCGGATAGCTCTGGCGTCCGTCCGTAACCTCGCACACCGAGAGGCGGTCCGCGTTCGGGTGTTTCTCCACCTTCAGGACCTTGCCCACCACGACCCCGGTGAACGACGGGCCGAGCTCGGTGAGGGAGTCGACCTCGAAGCCGGAGAGGTTCAGACGCTCCGCCAGCTCCCGCGGCGGGAAGGTCAGGGGGACGAACTCCTTGAGCCAGTTGTAGGAGAACTTCATCCGAACTGCTCCAGGAAGCGGACGTCGTTCTCGTAGAACATGCGGATGTCCGGGATGCCGTAGCGGAACATGGCGAAGCGCTCCACCCCCATGCCCCAGGCGTAGCCGGACCACTCCTCAGGGTCCAGGCCGACTCCGCGCAGGACATTGGGATGGACCATGCCGGAGCCGAGCATCTCGAGCCAGCCGCTTTGCTTGCACACGGCGCAGCCCTTGCCCGAACAGATGAGGCAGCGCACATCCACCTCGGCCGAGGGCTCGGTGAACGGGAAATAGGACGGCCGCAGGCGCGAACGGGCCGAGGGGCCGAAGATGCGTTTGAGGAACTCGTCGAGGGTGCCCTTGAGGTCCGCGAGCGTCACGCCCCGGTCCACGTAGAGCCCTTCGATCTGGTGGAACACGGCCGAGTGGCTCGCGTCCACCGCGTCGCGCCGGAACACGCGGCCGGGGGCCATGATCCGCACCGGGGGCTTGTGAGCCTCCAAGAAGCGGATCTGTACCGGGCTCGTGTGCGTGCGCATCAGGCGTTGGGCCTTCGGGGAGGCGTCCGTCCCGTCGACGTAGAGCGTGTCCTGCATGTCCCTGGCCGGGTGGTCGGCCGGGATGTTGAGGGCCTCGAAGTTGTAGTACTCGGACTCGATGAGCGGGCCTTCGGCCCAGCAGAAGCCCATGGACGAGAGTATGGAGGTCATCTCGCGGATGGTCTGGGTGAGGGGATGCGGGCGTCCCTGGGGCATGGGCGCTCCGGGGAGCGTGAGGTCGAGCTGCGTCTCGGCGATGCGCCGGGAGGCGGCGGCGCGCTCGAGTTCGGCGCGCCTGGCCTCGATGGCCTTCGCCACCTCGTTTTTGAGTCCGTTGGCCTTGGCGCCGTAGACGCGCTTGTCCTCCAGAGGGAGGTCCTTGAGGCTCTTGAGAAGCTCGGTCAAAGACCCCTTGCGGCCCAGAAGCCGTACCCGCGTCTCCTCGAGCGCGGCGAGGTCGCCCGCGCGGGAGACGGCGCCCAAGGCGTCGGCGGAGACGGCCTCCCACTGCTTGTCCAGGTCCATAGATAAGGAAGATTGTACAAAAGTGGCCGCCGTGCACATATGCTACCATGCACCGATGAAGCCACGCGCGGGCGGGCCTGTATTCGTCACGTATTGCTCGAAGAACAAGAGCCGGAGGAAGGGGCTGCTGCCGGCCATCGGCCGCTACGACAGCGACCGCATCCGACAGGTCTGGAGGGCGTCGGAGGCTCTCGGTCTGCCCTTCCTCATCCTGTCGGGAAAATACGGGCTCCTCTCCCCCGCGGATAAAATCCCCTATTACGACCATCTGCTGGAGTGGGAAGGCATCGGGAAGCTGCTCCCCGGCGTGTCGAAGCGCTTGGCGAGGGAGCGGGTGACCGCGGTCGTCTATCTCACTCGGCCCCTGCGGCGCGGCTCGGCGCCGCTGGCCTACCACTCCCTCATGGAGGCGGCATGCACCGCCCGGGGGATCCGGTTCGTAGCGATCGAGATCGAGAAGGTCAGGCGGAGCGCGACAAGGCCACGAGCTGTTTGAACGAGCGCGCGTCCCGGACCGCCATCTCAGCCAGCATCTTCCGGTTCAGGGTGATCCCGGCCTTCTTCAGACCCGCTATGAACTTGTTGTAGGAGAGGCTCTCCTGACGGCAGGCCGCGTTGATGCGGGTGATCCACAGCGAGCGATATTCGCTCTTCCGGTCCTTGCGCCCTGCGAACGAGAAGGCCAACGACCTTTCTACGTGCTGGCGGACTTGGCGCCACTTGTTGCGCTTCCCGGCGTAGGACCCTTTCGCGAGCTTGAAATAACCCTGCTTCTTCCTTCTTCTTGGGGCTCCGTACTTGATTCTCATGGTGGCTCAGTGATACGGCAGGAATCTCTGCATGGTCTTGCCGTCGGTATTGTTCAGGATCGCCTGTTTTCTCAGGTGGCGTCCGCGCTTCGACGACATGGGGGTCAGGATGTGCCGCAGGCCCGCCTGCTTGTGCACCCATTTCCCGGTGGCCGTGCGCTTGAACCGTTTTTTCGCTCCGCTATGGCTCTTCAGTTTCGGCATGGGACCTCGTTCAATGCTTCGGAGCGAGAGTGATGGACATGCGGTTGCGCTCCTTCATCAGCCCGCCCTCCTGGGCGGCGATCTCCGCCAGCCGCAGCTTGATGGACTCGAGCAGCTTCTGCCCGAGGTCCTGGTGCTGGTTCTGGCGTCCCCTGAAGATCACGGTGAACCGCACCTTGTCGTGGTCTTTGAGGAACTCCTCGGCGTGCTTGACCTTGACGTCCAGGTCGTGCTGGCCGATGACGGGAGAGACGCGGACCTCCTTGAGCATCCCCGCCTTCTGATGCTTGCGGGATTCCCGCAGCTTCTTGTCCTGCTCGTACTTGAATTTCGAATAGGCCAGGATCTTGCAGACCGGGGGCACGGCTTGGGGCGCCACCTCGACGAGGTCGAGCCCTTTCTGACGAGCGATGGTCAGCGCTTCACCGATCGACTTGATCCCGAGCTGGGCGCCGTCGGAATCGATGAGGCGGACGTTGGGGGCCCGTATCTCCGCGTTGGTGCGGTTGGCGGGGGCGCGCGGCGGGGGAAAGTTCCCTCGAAATGGATAGGCCATAATTTATGAAGAGAAACGGTATCAACTTTAGAGGCCGCCCGTCAAGCGCGGGGGTGGGAGCGGCGCTCGATGCCCAGGAGCTGGAGCACCTTGTCGATGAACCTGTTCTTATTGAAGGGCTTGATGAGGAAATCCTGGGCTCCCTTGCGCATGGCGTCCTGGGCCGCGCCCTGGTGGCCTGTCAGGACCAGGACGGGCATGCGCTTGTCGGAGGGCAGACGCTCCACGCTGGCCAGGATGTCGAAGCCGCTGACCGTCCCCGCCAGGAAGATGTCGAGCACGAGGAGGTCGAAGCGCCGCTGGGCCAGGAGATCCATGGCTTCCTGGCCCCGGCTGGTCGCGGTCAGGACCAGGTTGTTGGAGAAGCCCGCCAGGAAAAGGCGGATGATCTCGATGACGTCGGTGTTGTCCTCGACGACCAGGACGTGCTTCTTGTCGACCCGCTTCTCCGACTCCACGACGATGAGGGGGCTGTCCGGCCGGACCATGGGCAAGGCGACGTTGGCCGTCGTGCCGTGGCCCGGGCCCTCGGACTCCAGCCAGATCCGGCCTCCATGGAGCTCCACGATCTGTCGGGCCAGGGCCAGGCCCAGCCCCAGCCCGGAGATCGAACGGGTCAAGTCGCTGTCGGTGTGGTAGAAGGCGTCGAAGATGCGCGGGAGCGACTCGTGCGGGATGCCTCGCCCCCGGTCGGAGACGCGGACCCAGACCTCCTGCGTGGGGCGCACCTCCACGGAGATCCGGACCGCGACGTCGGGGGGGCTGAATTTCACCGCGTTGCTCAGGAGCCCGTTGAGCACTTCCTTCATGTGGTCCGGATCGATGAGGGTCCACGCCGGGCCCTGGGGGAGCTCGCGCTCGAGCTCCAGTCCATGCGTTTTCTCCTTGGGCCAGTCCGAATCCAGCACCTCCTTTACGAAGGCGCTCAGGTCCATGGGGCGCAGCAGCACTTCCTGGGTCCCGAACTTGGCTTCCTTGAACGTGAGCAGGCGGTTGAGCATGTCCAGAAGCCGCTCTCCGCGCGTGCGGATCGCCTTGACCGCCAGGGCTTGCTGAGGGGTCAGGGTGCCCAGCTCGCCGTCCTCCATGGCCTTGGCGTAGCCCAGGATGACGGCCAAAGGCGTCCGCAGTTCGTGGCTGGCGGAGGAGATGAACTCGTCCTTCATCCGGTTGACCTGCCGCAGCTCCGCGTTCTCGTTCTGCAGCAGCTGCATCTCCATCGCGCGCCGCAGCAGGCGGGGCATGTCCTCCGCCTCCAGGGCCGTCATGGGCAGATAGTCGAAGGCTCCGCGCCGCATGGCCTCCACCGCGAGCTTCTCGCTCCCCTGCGCCGAGGTCACCACCACGGCCACCTTCGGGTATTGCTGGCGCATCTGCTCGAGGGCCTTCAGCCCGCTCTCGTCCGGGAGGAGGTGGTCCAGGAACGCCACGTCGTAGAAGCGCTCGCGCAGAGCGAGGAAGGCGGTCCGCGCGTCTTGGGCGAAGGTGATCTCGAGCGACCAGCCCTGGACCGTTTTCAGGCGTCCCTCGAGGGCCGCGGCCCCGGCGGGTTCGCCTCCGACGATGATGACGCGCAGGAGGGGGAGGGGGGATGCATCCATCCGGGCGAGTCTATCACTTATGGAGCGAACGGGGCAAAGCGGTATAATCCCGTCCCATGCTCGTGCTCGAGCACGGGCACCGGGCCTTCACCGACAAGTGGTCAGCGGGGGTTGGTGGACCGCCCCGCAAAATTTGTATCTTCATACGATTCCAATGGCCACAACGAGCGAGCTGCATCCGGATATCGAGAGGGTCCTCATCGACTCGGCGTCCATCCAGCGCCGCGTTCGGGAACTCGGCGAAGAGCTCACCCGCGACTACGCGGGACGGCGTCCTGTCCTCATCGGCATCCTGAAGGGGTGCGTGCTCTTCCTCTCGGACCTGCTGCGCGAGACCCGTCTGGACTGCTCCGTGGACTTCATGTCCGCGGCGTCCTACTCCGGGACCTCGTCGACCGGGGCGGTGCGTCTGCTCCTGGACCTCCGGAACAGCATCGAGGGCAAGGACGTCCTGCTCATCGAGGACATCGTCGACACCGGCCTCACCCTGAGCTACCTCCTGCAGAACCTCAAGATGAGGGGGGCCCGCTCGCTGGAGATCTGCACCCTGCTCGACAAGACCGAGTGCCGGAAGGTGCAGGTTCAGCCCAAGTACGTGGGCTTCAAGATCCCCAACGAGTTCGTGGTGGGATTCGGCCTGGACTACAACGAGAACTATCGCAACCTGCCGTATATCGGGGTGCTCAAGAGGCCCGCGTGAACACAAGCAAGAGAGGTTTCAGGCAGTTGGTGGTGTGGCTGGGAGCGTTTCTCCTGCTGCTGCTGCTCTTCCAGAACATCAAGGTGGCCAACTCGGAGATCGAGATCCCCTACTCCGCGTTCAAGGAGCGCGTGCGCAAGAACCAGGTCGGCGAGGTGACCATCCGGCCGGACCTCATCCGCGGGCAGTACGAGGACGGGGCCAACCAGAAGCAGCGCTTCCGCGCCTATCCGGTCCAGGACCCCGACCTGGTCAAGGAGCTGGAGTCGCACTCGGTGACCGTGTTCAAGGGCGAGCCGGACCGCAGCTGGATCACCGCCGTCATCGTCAACCTGGGCTGGGTCGCCCTCTTCTTCCTGCTCTGGTGGGTATTCGTCATCCGGCAGGTGCAGGTGGGCGGCAAGCAGGCCCTTTCCTTCGGCCGTTCCCGCGCCAAGCTGCAGACCGACGACAAAAAGAGCCGGATCACGTTCGCGGACGTGGCGGGCTGCGACGAGGCCAAAGAGGAACTCCAGGAGATCATCGCTTTCCTTAAGGATCCGGCCAAGTTCCAGAAGCTCGGCGGGAAGATCCCCAAGGGCGTGCTCCTCTACGGGCTGCCCGGCACGGGCAAGACGCTCCTGGCCCGCGCGGTGGCCGGAGAGGCGGGGACCCCGTTCTTCTCCGCCTCCGGTTCCGAGTTCGTCGAGATGTTCGTGGGCGTGGGCGCGGCGCGGGTCCGGGACCTTTTCGAGCAGGCCAAGAAGGCCGCTCCGGCCGTCATCTTCGTGGACGAGCTCGACGCGGTTGGGCGGCACCGCTTCGCCGGCATCGGGGGCGGCCATGACGAGCGCGAGCAGACGCTGAATCAGATTCTGGTGGAGCTCGACGGCTTCGAATCCAAGGAGGGAGTCATCCTCATCGCGGCCACGAACCGGCCCGACGTGCTCGACCCGGCGCTGCTGCGCCCCGGCCGATTCGACCGGCATGTGAACGTGCCCAGCCCGGACAAGCGTGGCCGGGAGGCCATCCTGAAGGTGCATGCCAAGGGAGTTCCGCTGGCGGCGGACGTGGACCTGGGAGTCCTCGCGCGTCGGACTCCCGGCTTCGTGGGCGCTGACCTGGCGAACGTGGTCAACGAGGCGGCGCTGCTCGCCGCACGCCGGGACAAGACGAGCGTGACGATGGACGAGCTGGAGGAGGCCACCGACCGGGTCATGGCCGGGCCGCAGCGCAAGAGCCGGATGATCTCGGATAAGGAGCGGCGCGTCGTGGCCTATCATGAGTCCGGCCACACGGTCGTGGCCAAGCTCCTGCCGGGCACGGACCCCGTGCACAAGGTCTCCATCATCCCTCGGGGCCCCGCGCTGGGCTACACCCTGCAGCTGCCCACCGAGGACCGCTACCTGACGAGCCGGACGGAGATCGTCAATCGGCTGTGCGTGCTCTTGGGAGGGCGCTGCGCGGAGGAACTCATCTTCAAGGAGGTCACCACGGGGGCCTCGGACGACCTGCAGAAGGCCACCGCTTTCGCCCAGAAGATGGTGATGGAGTTCGGGATGAGCGACACCCTGGGCCCGATGACATTCCGCAAGGACGACCACGAGGTCTTCCTCGGCCGCGACATCCACCGGGGGCAGGGGTATTCCGACAGCACGGCCCAGCTCATCGATATGGAGGTCAAGAGAATCCTCAATGATTGCCGCGAGCGTGCGCGCACGATCCTGGACAAGAACAAGGCCGTGCTGGACACGCTCGCCAAGCGGCTGATCGAGAAAGAGACGATCGAGTCGGACGAGCTCAATCTGATCTGCCAGGGAGCCGTGGCCTGACCTCCCTCCCCGCTAGGCGCCGTCCGCGCTTGATGGCCATCGTGAACGTCACGCCGGATTCCTTCTATCCGGCGAGCCGGTCCCCGGATCCTGGCGAGGCGTTCGAGCGCGCTCTTCGAGCCGAAGAGGAGGGAGCGGACCTGCTGGACGTGGGCGGGGAATCGACCCGCCCCGGCTCGGAACCGGTCGCGGAGGAGGAGGAATGCCGCCGCGTGCTGCCGGTAGTCGAGCGCCTGGCCAAGCGCGCGCGGGTCCCCGTCTCGGTCGACACTTGCCGCTCGGGCGTGGCGGTTCGGGCCCTCGATGCGGGAGCCTCGGTGCTCAACGACGTGCTCGCCCTGCGCGGCGACGCGAGCATGCCGGGGGTGGCCGCGAGGTTCCAGGGCGTCATCCTCATGCACATGCTCGGGACGAGCCCCCGGACCATGCAGGAGTCTCCGTGCTACGGCGACGTGGTGGGCGAGATATCGGGCTTCCTGCGCGAGAGGATCTCCGCCTTCGAGGCTGCGGGAGGGGACCCCGGCCGGGTCTGGCTGGACCCCGGGGTCGGGTTCGGCAAGACCCTGGAGCATAATCTGGAGATTCTCAGGAGACTCGAGGAGTTCCGTTCGCTCGGCCGCCCCATCATCCTGGGCGCTTCCCGGAAATCCTTCATCGGGAAGCTCCTCGGCCTGGCGGATCCCGCCGAGCGCCTCGAGGGCTCCTTGGCCGCGGCGTGCCGCGCGGCCGAAGCCGGCGTGGATATGATCCGGGTCCACGACGTCGCGGCGACGCGGCGGGCCCTGGAGGTCTGGGCCGGCATCGAGAGGACTCCCCATGGCTGAGAGGCTCTTCGGGACGGACGGCGTCAGAGGCATCCCGGGAAGACCCCCGCTCGACGGCAGGACCGTGGAACTGCTCGCGTACGCGGCGGCTCTGGAGAGCCGCGCTACGCTCGCTGTGCTCGGGCGCGATACGCGGGAGTCCGGCCCGGCGCTGGGCAGAAGTCTGACTCGAGGGCTCGCCGCGGCCGGGTGCCGCGTCCTCGATATCGGCGTCGCACCGACGCCCGCGGTCTCCTATCTGGTCCCTCGGAGAGGAGCCGGGTTGGGGATCGTGGTCTCGGCGAGTCATAATCCCCCGGAATTCAACGGGGTCAAGTTCTTCAGCAAGGACGGCCGCAAGGCTTCGGAAGATTTCGAGAGGAAGGTGGAGAAAAGGATCGGCAGCAGACTGCCCGCAGCGAAGGCCAAGAGAACGCCCTGCGGCGTGCAGGACTACAAGGATTTCCTCCGCAGCACCTTCCCGTTCTACCGAGACCTTTCCGGGCTTCGCATCGTGTTCGACGGGGCGAACGGCTCCGGGGCCGCCATGGGCCCCCGGCTGCTGCGAGACCTCGGCGCCGAAGTCCTTGAGATCGGGACTCATCCCAACGGGAAGAACATCAACCGAGCATGCGGTGCGACGGATACGGCCCGGATGCGCAAGGAAGTCCGTCGGAGGCGGGCCCATTGCGGCCTCTCTTTGGACGGCGACGCGGACCGCGTCATCCTATCCGATGAGCGGGGCGGAGAGTTCGACGGGGATTCGATCATCGCCCTCTGCGCGCTGCATCTCCACCGCCGGCGAGAGCTTCGGGGCGGGAAGGTCGTCCTCACCGTGATGGCGAATCTGGGGCTCGTGCGCGGGCTGGAGCGGCACGGCATCGGCACGATCGAGGTGGGGGTGGGGGACAGGAACGTCACCGAGGCCCTGGGGAAGCACGGGTTGGTCCTGGGAGGCGAGCCCTCGGGCCATGTGGTGTTCCGCCAGCTGGCTCCGACCGGGGACGGGCTCCTGACCGCTCTACAGACCCTGGCGGCCTGGAGGGAATCCGGAGGCGCGCTGAGCCGGCATCAGCGGCTTTTCGAACGCTACCCCCAGATCCTGCGCAACGTGCGTGTCGAGCGCCGCGTCCCGGTGGAGGCCCTTCCGGCGTTCCAGCGGCGCGTCCTGGCCGCGCGCAAGCAGCTTGGAGGGGACGGCCGGGTTTTCGTGCGGTACTCCGGGACCGAGCCCCTGCTGCGCATCCTGGTAGAGGGGAGGCGGCTGGAGCAGGTCAGCCGCATCGCGGACGGCCTCGCCTGCTTTTTCGCGGAAGAGGCGCGCATAACTGTATAATATGACGTCAGGAGGACCATCATGGGTGTGAAGCTCGGAGTCAACATCGATCACGTCGCGACGCTCCGCCAGGCCCGTCTGGAGTTGGACCCCGATCCGGTCATGGCCGCCCGCGTGGCCCGCGGGGCCGGGGCCGATATCATCGTGGCGCACTTGCGTCAGGACCGCCGCCATATCCAGGAGAAGGACCTCCACGATCTTCGCAAGCTCTTCAAGAGCGGCCTGCATCTGGAGCTGAGCCAATCCGCCGAGATGATCGGGCTCGGCATCAAAGCCAGGCCGGACAGCGTCTGCATCGTCCCCGAGAAGGCCGACGAGATCACGACCCAGGGAGGGCTCGACCTGAAGGGGGATCTCCACGGGATCGAGAAGGCGGTCCGCCGGCTGAAGGACGCGGGCATCGGCGTGAGCCTTTTCGTGGACCCGGAGGCGGAGTGCGTCCGGGCGGCGCACAAGCTGGGCGCCGACGCCGTCGAGTTGTGCACCGACGTCTACGCCAAGACTTTCGGGAAGCACAGCCAGGGAGCGGAACTCGAGCGTCTGGAGCTCGCCGGCTATCTCGCGGACGAGCTGGGGCTCGAGCTCCACGCCGGCCATGGCCTCGACTACACGAACGTGGGCCCGGTCGCCCGCATCGCGCACATGGCCTGCCTCAATATCGGCTTCTCCATCATCTCCCGGTCCGTGTTCACCGGCATCAAGGTGGCCGTGGCGGAGATGAAGAAGCTCATCGCCGCCTCCGTGTGAGCCCCTACCGCGGGCTAGGGCTGGGCATCGACATCGTCGAGATCCGTCGCATCGCGAGGCTGGCCAAGCTCAACACCCGCTTTCTGAACCGCGTCTTCTCGAAAGAGGAGATCGCGTACTGCAGCGGCAAGAAGGGAAAGTGGCAGCATTTCGCGGTGCGCTTCGCCGCGAAGGAGGCCGTCTGGAAGGCGTTGGGGAGTTCCGGCCTGGCCCTGCGTGACATCTCCATCCGGCGGGACAGACTCGGGCGTCCTCACGTCGTCCTAAGGGGCAGGCTGGCGCCTCGCGTCCACGTTTCCTTGACGCACAGCGAGGAGTATGCCGCTGCCGTGGCCTTGGTGCATCCAGGGGGGAGGGCCCGATGAAACCGTTCTCGTTCAAGGACCTCAGGCGCTGGCTTCCGTCCCGGCCCCCGGATGCGCACAAGGGGGCTTTCGGGCATGTGCTCGTGGTCGCCGGCTCCCGCGGCATGACCGGCGCGGCGGTGCTGGCGGCTCGCGGCGCCCTGCGCGCGGGGTGCGGCCTCGCTACCGTGGCTCTGCCCGAGAGTCAGCAGCCCATCGCGGCCTGCCAGCTCGCGGAAGCCATGACGCTCCCTCTTCCCGAGACATCGAGCGGCGCCTTGCGCGCGGACGCGGTCGGCAGGCTGCAGGCCTCGCATCTGAACCGAGGGTACACGGTCCTGGCCCTGGGCCCCGGCATGGGCACCCACGCGGAAACGGCTCGCGCCGTGGTCGGGCTGCTCGGGAGCCTGGGCATCCCCGCGGTCGTGGACGCGGATGCGCTCAACCTTTTGGCCCTGCAGACGCGGTCCGCGGTGCGGACCCTGCTCGAACGCCGGGGAGCGCCCTTCATCTTGACCCCGCATCCGGGGGAGATCGGGCGCCTGCTGAGGATGGACGCCGCCACGGTGCAGCGCGACAGAGAAGCCGCCGCGCGGCTTCTCGTCCACGAGTTCGGCGGCGTGTGCGTGCTCAAGGGGCGGCATACGCTGATCACGGACGGGGACAGGGTCTGGTTCAATCCCACGGGCAACCCGGGCTTGGCCAAGGGAGGCAGCGGCGACGCCCTGACCGGCATCATCGCCGGTCTCTGGTCCCAGCGTCTCCTCGCCGATCCTAAGGGGCTCGACAACGGCTTCGAGGCCGCGGCTCTGGGCGCCTACCTCCACGGTCTGGCCGCCGACCTGGCCGAGAGGGAGAAGACGGCCCGGGCCATGCTGGCCAGCGACGTGATCGAGGCGCTGCCAGGGGCATTCAAGAAGCTCGGCGGATGAGCCAGCGTACCGTGTCGGACGCCGGGGAGGACGGACTGCTGGGCGCCATCTTCCGGACGCTCGGGCGCGACGCGGCCTCCCGGCCCTGGGTCGTGCTGGGTCCGGGGGACGACGCGGCAGCGGTCCGTCTGCGGCCGGGCGAGGTCTTGGTCGCCAGCCAGGACGACCTCGTGGAAGGCACCCATTTCGAGCTTCGATGGACGGATCCCCGCCTGTTGGCCGGACGCTTGTTCGCGGTGGGGTTGAGCGATCTGGCGGCCATGGGCCGGGTCCGTCCGCTCGGGGTGCTGATCACTTCATGCCTGCCGTCGAAGCTCCCTCTCGATTGGTTCCTGGATTTCCTGCGCGGGGTGAGGGAGGCTGCTGCGCGCCACCGGGCTCCGGTCCTCGGAGGGAACCTGGCGCGTTCGGAGCGGGTGCATCTTTCCATCAGCGTGCTGGGAGCGGGGCGCGCCGGGAGGCTCATCCGCAGGACCGGCGCCAAGCCTGGAGACCTGCTCTGTGGCGTGGGCCCGCTCGGGGAGGCCGCAGCCGGGCTGGAGCTGCTGCGAAAGGGCCGCTCGACCGGCCCTTTGGTCCGGAGCTTCTGGAGCCCGGAACCGCTGTTCGGCGCTGGAGCGCGTCTCGAAGGGTTGGCCACCGCCATGCTCGACAACTCGGACGGTCTTCTGCGCAGCTGCCGCATCCTGGCCGAAGAGTCCGGTGTCGGGCTGCGCCTGGACCTGAGCCGCGCGCTGGCGTCGAGGGCTTTGCGCCGCTTCTGCAGCGAGCGCGGACTCGATCTCCGCAGACATCAGCTCGTTTCGGCGGAGGACTACGGATTGGTCTTCACAGTACCTGCCGGGACCAGGCTCTGGCCTGATGCGTACCCTCTCGGCAGGGTCGTGCGCAAGGGGAGGGGGGACGCTTTGGCGGGGCGTCCGTTCGAGCATTTTTTATGAGGTTCCATTCCCACGACGAGAAGCGGACCTTGGAGCGGGGGGCCGCCCTTTCGCGCCGCGCGCGAGCTCAGACGCTCGTCTGCCTGAAAGGCCCTTTGGGCAGCGGCAAGACCACCTTCGTGCGGGGGTTCCTGCGCGGGCTGGGCCATAAGGGACCGGTGCGCAGTCCCGCCTTCGGCTTGGTGCACGAGTATCCGCGGGTCCGGCCGCCCGTGTACCATCTTGACCTCTACCGGCTGGGGCAGGGCGAGTTGGGCAGCTTCGGGCTCGAGGAGTACCTGGCGGACCCGAAGGCCGCCTGCTTGGTGGAGTGGCCGGAGGTCGCGCGGGATTGGCTCGGCCCGGATCGGCTGGAGGTCACGTTCTCCTATTCCGAGGGCGGAGGCCGGGACCTTTTGTTCCTGGCCAGGGGTCCGAGATCCAAGAGGCTGCTGGGAGGGCTGCGGCCATGAGGATCCTGGCGGTGGACACGGCCGGCGAGCGCTTGTCCTTGGCCTTGAGCGGTTCCGCGGAGCGCGTCTGCGAGCCGGGCTTCCACGACAAGCGCATCTTCAAGGAGTTCCGCGGGCTGCTGAAGAAGGCCCGCCTCAAGATGTCGGACCTCGACGCCGTGGCCGTGTGCACGGGCCCCGGACGATTCACCGGCATCCGCGTGGGCATGACTTTCTGCTCCATGCTCGCGCGTTCCCTGGGGAAGCCTTTGGTCGGCGTGAGCCGGTTCGAAGTCTTGGCCCGGTCCTTGCCGGAGGCGGGGAGTTTCTGCGTCGAGCTGCCCGCGCTGGCGGGGGAGTTCTATTTCCAGCTTTCCGATGGGAGGAAGCTTCAGGGGAGCCCGCAGTGGGCCAAGACCGAGGGGTTGGAGGCCGCGGCCAAGGGCCGAGAGAGGGTGCCTCATCCCGGCACAGAGCCGTTGATGACCGCCTCGGGACTCCTCGGCCCGGCGCAGGATAAGCTGCGGTCCGGCCGGATAGGACCGTGCGTGCCGCTGTATCTCAAGCCGTGGCGGGGCAGCGAGAGGGCGCCCGCATGACCCCTCCCGAACCGACGTTCCGCTATGCGGAGCACGAGGACATCACGGACCTTCTCGCCATCGACAACGCCTGGCCCCACTCCCCCCACTGGACGCGGACCCAGTACGAGACGGAGCTCGCGTGGGAGCGGTCCGTGGTCCTCGTCGCCGAGTCCGAGGGCCGCGTCCGGGGCTTCGCCGTCGTCTGGCTCATCCCGCCGGAGGCCCAGCTGGCGGCCATCGCGGTGCGCCCCGAGGCGGCCGGGCAGGGTCTGGGGCGCAGCCTCCTGCGCCGCATCCACGAGGAGGCGCGCCTCGGGGGCTGCAGCGTCGTCACCCTGGAGGTCAGCCATCGCAACGCCGCCGCCCGGCACCTCTACGAGACCGAGGGGTACATCACGGTCGGCCGGAGGCCGACGTATTATGCGGACGGGTCGGACGCCGTCCTCATGGACTTGAACCTTCCAGCGGGATAGAATGGACACGGTCATGGAAAGGATCGCCGGCAGCGTGACGGAGCTGGTAGGGAAGACCCCCTTGCTGCGCCTGCGCCGGATCGGCGCGGGCGCGGAGATCCTGGCCAAGCTGGAATCCTTCAACCCCTGCTCGAGCGTGAAGGACCGGCTCGGCCTGGCCATGGTCGAGGCGGCGGAGCGCGAGGGGAGGCTCAAGCCCGGCTCGAGGGTCGTCGAGCCCACCAGCGGGAACACGGGCATCGGCCTGGCCTTCGTCTGCGCCGCCCGAGGCTACCGTCTGACCCTTGTGATGCCGGAGACCATGAGCGTGGAGCGCCGCAGGATACTCAGGCTCCTCGGCGCGGACATCGTGCTGAGCCCCGGGGCCGCTGGGATGCTCGGGGCGGTGCGCAAGGCCGAGGAGCTCGCGGCCGCGGACCCGGGCCTGTTCATGCCGGCGCAGTTCGACAATCCCGCCAATCCCGAGGTCCATCGCAGGACCACGGCCGAGGAGATCTGGGCGGACGCGGGCGGCCGTCTCGACGCGTTCGTAGCCGGCGTGGGGACCGGGGGCACGCTCACGGGTGTGGCCGAGGCGCTCAAGCCCCGCCTGCCCGGGCTGCGCGTGGTGGCGGTGGAGCCTGACGCGTCGCCGGTGCTTTCGGGCGGAAGCCCCGGCAAGCACGTCATCCAAGGCATCGGCGCGGGCTTCGTGCCGCGGGTCCTCCGTCGTGAGCTCATCGACGAGGTCGTACGGGTGAGGGACGCGGATGCGGTCGCCACGGCCCAGCGTCTGGCCCGTGAGGAAGGGGTCCTGGCCGGCATCTCTTCCGGGGCTGCGGTCTGGGCTGCGGTCGAGGTGGCGAAACGGCCCCAGAGCCGGGGAAAGAGGATCGTGGTCCTTCTCCCGGACACGGGGGAGCGCTATCTGAGCACGGCGCTTTGCGAGGAGTGACCATGGCGACACGGAAGGAGCTTTCGCTGGAACAGGTCGTGGACGCGCTCTGCGCCCCGCCTCCGGGAGTCCATCCCAAGGCGGGTCGGTGGCTCAGGCACGGCCCGAGCCCGAGCGGCAGACCCTTGCCGTCCCGGGACAAGGTCGTCGCAGCGGTGGAGACGCTCCGTTCAGCCCTCTTCCCCGGCTACTTCGGCGAGGCGCATGTCGCCCCGGAGAGCCTGCGCTTCCACGTGGGCTCGGCTCTCGATCGGGCGGGACGGGAGTTCCGGCAGCAGGTCGCCTGCGCGCTCTGCTTCGTCTGCGAGCAGGAGTCCGGGACCTGCGACCCGTCGCGGTGCGACTCCCGCGCGACCGACAAGGTGCGATCCTTCCTCGCCCGCTTGCCCGAGGTGCGGCGGTTGCTGGCCACGGACGTCCGCGCGGCCTATGAGGGAGACCCGGCGGCCAAGAGCCCGGACGAGACCATCATCTGCTACCCGGGCATGTTCGCCATCACGAACTACCGGATCGCCCACGAACTCCACGCGCTCGAGGTCCCGCTCCTGCCGCGCATGATCACCGAACATGCCCACTCCGTCACCGGCATCGACATCCATCCGGGAGCGGCCATCGGCGAGAGCTTCTTCATCGACCATGGGACCGGGGTCGTCATCGGGGAGACCACGATCATCGGCAGCCGTGTGCGCCTCTATCAGGGGGTCACCCTTGGAGCCAAGAGTTTTCCGCTGGACGAGCACGGCAATCCCATCAAGGACGTCCCTCGGCATCCCATCGTGGAGGACGACGTGGTCATCTACTCCGAAGCCACCATCCTCGGCCGCGTCACCATCGGCAGGGGTTCGCATATCGGCGGCAACGTCTGGCTCACGCGCAGCGTGCCGCCGGACAGCTGGATCGGGCAGACGACGGCCAAACGCGGGAAATCCGAGGACGCCCAGTGAAACGGCTCCTCCCGCTCTGCGCCGCGGCGCTCCTCGGCCTGCCGGCGTCTTCCTGGGCCTCGCCGAAGGCCTCGTACCTGCACTACCTCAAGGCGCTTCTGCACACGAATCAGGGAGAGTTCGGGCAGGCCCTGCAGGAGTACGAGGAGGCTCTCAAGCTCGACCCGCAGTCCGCCTTCATCTGCCAGCAGTCCGCCGAGCTTTCGCTGGAGATGGGCCGGCTGGACAAGGCTCTGGAGATGGCGCGGCGTCTGGTGGAGCTTTCGCCGGAGAATCCGCAGGCCCACTACCTCCTCGGCAACATCCATTGGGCTCGGAGCGAGCCCGCCGAGGCGCGCGCGGCCTTCGAAAAGACCCTGGAGCTCAAGCCTGATTTCCACGAGGCCCTTTTCGCTTTGGGCAATCTCCTGAGCATCGAGTCCCCGGAGAAGGCGAGGCGGTACCTCGAGGATTACCTCGCCCAGAACCCCGGGAATTCTGCCGAGGCGGCCTATCAGCTCTCCCTCATGGAACAGCGCTCCGGAAGGCTGGCGGAGGCCGCGTCGTATCTGAAGCGCTCGATCGCTCAGGATCCGGCCAACCTCCAGTCGCGCATCCAATTAGGCCAGCTTTACGAGATGATGCGGGACACTCAGTCCGCCGTGGCCGAGTATCGGGAGGTCCTGCAGCGCGATCCCAACAACGTGTCCCTCCTCGATCACCTGGGAGAGCTGCTCTACGCCGTGGACGACGCCGCTGGGGCGCGCGAGCTCTTTGAGAAGGCCAAGGCCCTGGCCCCCGCCAACGCCACGACGTGTCTCTGGCTGGCGTTGTTGGCGGAGGGGGAGCTCAAATTCGACGAGGCCGCCCAGCAGATCCGGGAAAGCGAGGCGCTTGCGGACGACTCGTCGCTGCACCTGCGCCTGAGCTATTACCTGACGCAGGGCAATCGCCTGAAAGAGGCGGTCGAGGCTCTGGAGGCCGCGCACAAGAAGTGGCCGGACAACACGGAGCTGTCCTACTTCCTTGCCTTGGGGTACGACGATCTCCAGAAGCCCGCGAAAGCGGTCGATCTGCTCCAGATGGTGGTCCGGTCGCAGCCGGAGCATCGGGACGCCAGGTTCCAGCTCGGCGCGATGTATGAAAAGACCGGGGACATCCGCAGGGCCGAGGAGCAGTTCAAGGAGCTGTTGAGGGTCTACCCGCAGGACGCCGCCGCGCTCAACTACCTGGGCTACTCGCTCGCCGACCGGGGATTGAAGATGGATGAGGCGGAATCCCTCATCAGGCAGGCCGTGGCCCTGGATCCCCAGAACGGGGCGTACGCGGATTCCCTCGGCTGGGCCCTCTTCAAGCGAGGGCGCATCGAGGAGGCTCTGCCCCAGCTCCGGCAGGCGGCGCGTCTGCTTCCCGACGATGAGACGATATGGGACCATGTCGGCGACGCGTTCGAGGCCGTCGGCGATTCCGCTTCGGCGTGGAACGCGTGGAGGACGGCCCAGCTGTGGAGGTCCGAGAAGAACGCTCCCGGGAAAACCGCGTCCGCCAAAAAGATATCCAAGGTCGAGGCCCGGATGGGCCCGAAAGAGCTCGGCGGCCTGAATCTCGCCTTCCTGCGAGACACCCGGGGGGAGCTATCGAGCTTCGGCGGTCCCTGCACGGTCGAGGGGGAGGTCGTCGGGAGCAAGTTCGTGTTCCCGGGGCTGGTCAACTACAAGACGCCGTGGGATCTGAGCGTAGAGCTGGTCGGCCCTTTGTTCGTCCCCATCTTCCGGGCCTCCATCTCCGGGCAAGAGGGCTTCGTCATGGATCCTCTCAGGCTCGAGGGGGTGCCGGACGACGTCCTCCGCGACAGCCTCTATTCGGGCCTCGTCCTGCTCCGGGAGTACTTCGACGGGTCGTTGTTCCGCGAGGACGCGGCCCTGCTGCGCAAGGGCTGGCGGGACGCGTGGGTGGAGACCCCGCGAGGGAGGTTCCGTTTCGAGAAGGGGCAGCCGCGCTTGGCCGCCGTGGAGCCGAACGCGAGCGGCGGGGTGAGTCTGGAGTTCGCCGACTACCTGCCCGTCGACGGGCACTGGGTCCCGCGGCGCCTGGCTCTGGTCGGCAGGGGCTTTTCCATGCGGTTCATCTTCTCCGCGCCGAGCATCCGATTCGTCCCGCGCCCGGCCCAGAAGGCCGCTCAACCGTAGCATCCCGTGTTGACAAAGTGCCCGATTTCTTTATAAACTAAAAAGAGTCGAAAAAGGAAGCAGATTTCTCACCTGTAGCCTCGGCTCGCCGGGCCCGGGTGATCTCGCAGGCAACTTCGGGGGGCGTATATGGAAATCACCGAGATCAGGGTCCATCTGCGCAACGAGGACAAGCTGAAGGCGTTCGTCACCGCGACCTTCGACTCCTGCTTCGTCGTGCGGAACATGAAGATCATCGAGGGGAACAAGGGGCTCATCCTCTGCATGCCGTCGAGGAAGCTCCCCAACGGCACCTACAAGGACATCGCGCATCCGATCACCATGGAGTTCCGGAAGTTCCTCGAGGACAGGATCATGGCGGCCTATCACGACGAGGTGAAAAAGTCGGCAGGGAGGCCGGTGCCGCAGTCGGTCGAGGAGCCGTGAGGGAAATGATCTTTCCCGGGTGGTGTAACGGTAACACACCAGCCTTTGGAGCTGGGTTTCTAGGTTCGAGTCCTAGCCCGGGAGTGAGGATTGAGCTATGGAGCCGATAGGGAACAGACCCAACAAAGGCGCGGGTCCCATGGCTGTACTCATCCTGGCCGCCGGCCAGGGCACCCGCATGCGTTCGAGCGAGCCCAAGGTCCTGCACAAGCTGGGCGGCAAGCCCTTGATCTACTACCTCTTGCGCCTGGCGAACGCGCTCAAGCCGACGGGCATCGGCTTGGTCATCGGGCATCAAGAGGAGCTCGTGCGCAAGACGATCTCGGATTCGCTCAAGGAGTGGGGGATCGCCCGGGCGGTCCATTTCATCGTCCAGAAGGCTCCGAGCGGATCCGGCGGGGCCGTGTTGGACTCCATGTCGTTCCTGAAAAAATACCAGACGGCCCTTGTCATGTGCGGCGACTCCCCGCTGCTCACTTTCGACACGCTCTACGCGATGCTCAGCCACCATCGGGCGGACAAGGGCCAGGTGACGATGCTCACCGCGCGGCTGGCCAACCCGAAGGGCTATGGGCGGGTGGTCCGCGCTCCGACCGGAGAGGTCCTGCGTATCGTCGAGGATCAGCTCGCGACGCCCAAAGAGGCGGCCATCAACGAGGTCAATTCCGGGACGTATTGCTTCGAGGTGGCGCTCCTGGTCGACGCGGTGAAGAAGCTCAAGCCGCAGGGGGACAAGCACGAGCTCTTCCTGACGGATTGCCTGGAGCATGTCCGGTCCCACGGCGCGCGGGTCGGCGCGTTCGTGTCCTCCAACCCGGAGGAGATCCTCGGCATCAACAACCGGCTGCAGCTGGCCGGGGCCGAGCGCGTCCTCAACCGCCGGGCCGTGGAGCGGCTGATGCTTTCGGGGGTGACCGTCATGGACCCCGCGCACACCTACGTGGACCTCGACGTGGAGGTGGCCCAGGACACCGTACTGCTTCCGGGCACGCTGCTGCTGGGGAAGACCAAGATCGGCAAGGAATGCCGCATCGGGCCGCACACGCTCATCGAGGACTCTTCCGTGGGCAACGGGTGCGAAGTGGCCTTCTCCCAGGTACGCGGCGCGCGGCTGCTGGAGAAGACGCTTGTGGGTCCCTTCTCGAACATCCGTCCGGAGACCGTCGCCGGACCCAGGGCGAAGATCGGCAACTTCAGCGAGGTGAAGGCCTCGCGCATCGGGTTCGGTTCGAAGGTGCCGCACTTGAGCTATATCGGGGACGCGGAGATCGCCGAGGACGTGAATATCGGGGCGGGGACGATCACCTGCAACTACGACGGCAAGACCAAACACAAGACGATCATCGGCGCCAAGGCTTTCGTCGGCTCCAATGTGACGCTGGTCGCCCCCGTCAAGTTGGGGCGGGGGGCCTATGTCGCGGCGGGATCCACCATCGTGAAAGACGTTTCCGAAGGGAAGTTGGTGTTCGCGCGAGCGAAGGACCAAGTGGAGAAAACCAGGAAATGAACCCGAACATGCAGGCAGTCCGCGGCGAGAGGCCGCGGAGGACGTCCGCGGCCAAGGGAGAGCCGGTCCGGCAGTCCAAGGACCCGGGAGGCTCGCCCAAGCCCGCTCCGAGCCCGTGGGGAGCCCAGCCGGCCGCCGGCGCGCTGCGCTTGTTCTCGGGCAACTCGAACCGGCCCTTGGCCGAGAGGATCGCGGCGTACCTGCGCACGACGCTCGGCTCTGCGGCCGTCGGGCGGTTCGCGGACGGGGAGATCGACGTGCACATCCAGGAGAACGTCCGCGGCAGCGACTGCTACGTGATCCAATCGACCTGTCACCCGGCCAACGAGAACCTGATGGAGCTGTTGATCATGATCGACGCGCTCCGCCGCGCGAGCGCGGGGCGGATCACGGCCGTCATCCCCTACTTCGGGTATGCGCGCGCGGACCGCAAGACGCAGCCGCGGGTCGCCATCTCCTCGAAGCTTGTGGCCAACCTCATCACGGAGGCGGGGGCCCATCGCGTGATCACCGTGGACCTCCACGCCGGGCAGATACAGGGCTTCTTCGACATCCCGGTCGACCATCTTTTCGCCTCCCCCGTCTTCCTGGAGTTCCTGGCGGCCAAGCGCCTGCAGGACCTGGTGGCCGTGTCCCCGGACGTCGGCGGGGTGGAGCGCGCACGCGCGTTCGCGAAGCGGCTCAAGGCCGGCCTCGTCATCATCGACAAGCGGCGGCCGAGGCCGAACGAGGCGTCTATCTACAACATCATCGGCGACGTCCAGGGCAAGACCGCCCTGATCTTCGACGACATCGTCGATACGGCCGGGACGCTGACCAAGGTCGCGGACCGGATCCATCAGGAGGGCGCCAAAGAGGTCTACGCGGCCTGCGTGCACGGCGTCCTCTCCGGGAGCGCCATCGAGCTGATCAACGAATCGGCCGTCAAGGAGCTCCTTTTGACGGATTCCATCCCGTGCCAGGTCCCCGAGGGGGGGAAGTTCAGGGTCTTATCGATCGCGCCCCTGCTGGGCGAGGCGATCCGCCGCAATCATTGCGGAGAATCGATCAGCGCGCTTTTCGTTTGATTCAGGAGGAGTCATGGAGAAGATCAGCATCCGCGCGGAGTTCCGGCCTCAGAAGAGCACTAAAAAGGTCCTCTCGGACCTGCGCAATAGCACGAAGGTGCCGGGCGTCGTCTACGGCGGCGGCGGCCAGAACCTGCACGTGGTCGTGGCCGGCAAAGAACTGGCCCAGGCCCTGAGGGCGCACGGATCGAACGTCATCCTCTCGTTGGTCCACGAGAAGGGCGAGGAGACGGTCATCGTCCGGGAGCTGCAGCGGCACGTGGTGTCGGGTTCCATGCTGCACGTTGATTTTCAACGCGTCGACTTGCGCAAGAAGATCGAGGTCAAGGTCCCCGTCCGCGTCTTGGGCGAGGCGTCCGGCGTGAAGAACCAGGGCGGCGTGCTGGAGCATCTCCTGCGCGAGGTCGCGGTCCGCGGCCTGCCGGGGGAGATCCCGCAGAAGATCGAGGTGGACGTGACGCCCCTCGACGTCGGGCACGGGCTGCTCGTCAAGGACCTGAAGATCCCCGCCGGGCTCGAGGTGCTGGAATCCCCCGACCGGGTCGTGGTCAACGTGGTCCACGCGATGAAGGAAGAGGAAGTCGCTCCGGCGGCGGCCGAGGTCGGCGTCGAAGGGGCGGAACCCGAGGTCATCGCCAGGGGCAAGAAGGAAGAGGGCGAGGAAGGCGAGGCGGCCCCTGCGGAGAAGGGCGGCAAGCCCGGCGCGGCGGCCCCTGCGGAGAAGGGCGGCAAGCCCGGCGCGGCAAAGCCCGGGGAGAAGGCTGCGGCTCCCGGCGACAAGAAAGCGGCCGCTCCCGGCGAGAAGAAGGCTCCCGGCGGGGAAAAGAAGGGGAAGTAGGCCCTTCGCCCTGGCGATCCGATGCCTAGCGGCATCCGGCTCGTGGTGGGCCTGGGAAATCCCGGGGAAGCCTACCAGGGGACCCGGCACAACGTCGGCTTCCGCGCGGTCGACGGCTTCGTCGAGAGCGCCGGCGGCGCATGGAAGCGTTCTCCCGTGGGGCGGGGGCTGACGTCGCGTCTGGCCTTTCCGGACAGGGTGGTGACGGCGGCCAAGCCGCACACGTTCATGAACCTATCCGGAGAGATGGTGTCCGGGCTGGCCCGCTATCACGGGGTCGGACCCGGGGAGATCCTCGTGGTCTGCGACGACTTCAGCCTCCCTCTCGGGAGGCTGCGCATCCGTCAGAGAGGTTCGGCCGGCGGGCAGAACGGACTGGAATCCGTGATCGATCGATTGGGGACGCAGGAGGTACCGCGCCTGCGCCTGGGCATCGGGCCGGTTCCGCCCGGGCAGGACTCCGCGGCCTTCGTCCTCTCCCGGTTCCCCGCCGCTGAACGCAAGGAGGTCGACTCGATGGTCGAGCGGGCCGCGGGCGCCATCCGCGCTGTTCTGGAGGATGGCCTGGAGCCGGCGATGAACGCGTTCAACCCCTCGGAGAGCTGATGGAGCCTTGGTTCAAGGTCCTCCTGGGACTCTTGTTCTTCGCGATGGGTTTGGGTTATCTCTATCGTCCCGGGCTCATCGAGCGGATGAACGCTTTTCTTCGGGAGTGCCTCCTCAACGACGCCTATATCGCATTGGAGCGCCGGAAGTGGGGGGTCTTCTTCCTCCTGCTTTCCGTGCTGTTCCTCTATATGGGGTACACCGGACTTTATCCCCGCCCTTGACCGATCCAGATGGAGAACGCGCTGAAAGCCGCGGCGGGAGAGGCCCTGGCATGGTTCCGCAGACTGTCCCCGGGCATGGCCGTCGAGGTCTACCTGTACAAGGGCCGGACCCGGAGCATCGAGATGCGCGACGGGCGGCCCGACACGCTGCAGGAGTGCTCGGAGGAGGGCTTGGGGCTGCGCGTGGTGGCGGACGGACGCATGGGGTTTTCCTACGCGGGCTCGCTGGGACCCGAGGCGTGGCCGATCCTTCATCGCCTGGCGCTAGAGCAGCTCGCGCACGTGCCGCCGGACCCGCATCGCAGCCTCCCTCGCCCGGAGCCGGCGGCGGCGCAGGCGGATCTGGACGCGACGCTCAACGACCCGGAGTTCTTCCGAGAACCGCTCACGGAGTGGACCTCGCGGCTGGAGCGGGCGCAGAACCTCGCATTGAGGACCGACCCGCGGATCCGGAAAGTCCTCAGCGCGGGCTACGGCGAGAGTCTGGGGGAAGCCGCTATCGCGTCCACTGAGGGCGTATGGACTTTCGAGACGGGGACGAGCTGCAGCGCCGGACTCACGGTGATGGCGGAGCAGGAGGGCGAGGTCCAGGTCGGTTCGGGATATTCCGCCGCCCGCCGCGCCGAGGGCCTGGATTTGGACAGGGTCGCGCGGGACGGGGCGGAGCGCGCCGCGCGCTTACTGGGCAGCCGCCGGCTCCGGAGCGGTCGGCGAGCGGCGGTCTTCGACCCGTGGGTCGCGGGGGAGTTGCTTGAGGTCTTGGCGGTCTCGATGTCCGCGGAGGTCGTGCAGCGGGGCAAGTCCCTGCTGCGCGGACAGCAGGGACGGCGGATCGCGAGCGAGAAGGTCACTTTCATGGACGACCCCCGCAGACCCGGGGGCTTGGCGAGCGGCTTCTACGACGACGAGGGCGTGCCGACCCGGCGCAAGACCATGGTGGAGGCCGGCGTACTGCGGGAGCTCTTCTATGACGCGACCACGGCGCGCCGGGACGCCCGCGCCTCCAACGGGTGCGCCGGCCGCCCCAGCTACCGCGCCTTGCCCAGCTGCACCTCGTCGAATTTTTACCTGGCTCCCGGAGCCATGACGCGGGACGGGATCATCGCGGACACGCGGGACGGGCTGCTGGTCCTGGAGGTCATGGGGATGCACACCGCGGACCCCATCTCCGGAGATATCTCCGTCGGGGTCTCCGGAGTCTCGATCCGCGACGGACAGCTCGGGCACGGGGTCTGCGGTGCCATGCTCTCCGGGGACCTGCTGGGGCTGCTCGAACGCGTGGACGCGGTGGCCGACGACTTGACTTTCTACGGCAGTTTCGCCGCTCCAACGTTCCGCGTGGCGGATGTCATGATCGGAGGTGCGTGATGCCTTTGGATCCAGAACTCCTCAAGATACTCGCATGTCCGGTCTGTAAACGGCCCTTGGAGCATGTGAAGGGGGCGGCGGAGGCCCTCGATTGCAAGGCGTGCGGAAAGCGCTACCCGGTCAAGGACGGCATCCCGGTCCTCCTCGTCGAGGAAGCCGTCTCTATATCTCCTCGTCGATGACGATATCCACGTGCCGCTCCCCCGTGGTGACGGGGCTGTGGCAGTAGCCCCTGAGGTCCCCGCGCTCGACCGCCCCGACGCGGCCGTGTGAGTTGACGAATACCCGGATCGTCAGGGGTCCCTTCCAGACCGGGCCGGGGAGCACCAGATCGTCATAGCCCATCCGGTAGTGCAGCGGCAGCTTCGGGTTGATGATGCGCTTGACCGCGACGGGGATGCCTCCCGCGTTCGTCGCGACGATGAGCAGCACGGTGTTGGGACCTTGCGTCCGCTTCTGCACGCGGGGAGAAACCGTGATGATGCCGGAGAGATAGAAAGACCGGGAGCATCCCGCGAAGGCGCCGACCAGGAGGAGCGCCCCGACTAGGAGGCGACCGGGCCTTCGATCTCGGGGGCCTCGATCCGGATCTGTCGGATCGCCAGGCAGAGGTACAGGCCGACGATCACGAGCGCCAGCAGCCGGTAGTAGGGTATGGGCTTCCATAGAACGAGCGTCAGGACCTGGAGAACGACGACCGGCGTCTGGGCGTACACGGATATCTTGTAGAGCGAAGAATAGGGCTGCTCCGCTCCCATGAAGGCGTTGACCAGGAGCGCGACCAGCGAGTACACCAGGGCCCAGAAGTGCCCGGCTACGAAAAAGAAGAACCAGGCGATCGCCAGGGTGGCGGGATAGAGCGCTTTGGTGAAGAGTTTGCCGATCTTCCGGTAGAACGGTCCGTCGATGACCATCGGAGCGGGCGGCTTCGCCGCGGCGAGGTCATAGGCTTCCACGCGCCGGTTGCTGGGGTTGTAGATGTAGGCGGTGTTCTGGGTGAGATAGGCCTGGATCTTCCTCTCGGTCATCTCCGAGGGACTCACCGCGGCGGTCCGTTCCGTGTCGATGACGAGGAGCATGTTGGGCAGGCGCGGGGGGCGTATCTCGATCGGGCCGGGCATGGCGCAGGAGATCTTGCCGTCCGCCAGGGTCAGTACCGGGACGGAGGTCGCCAGCCAGTCCACGGCCTCGTTGATGAGCGGGCGCAGGTGGATGTGCACGGCGAGGAGCATGGACAGGGCGTAGGCCAGCCCGAGCAGGCTGATGTAGCCCACGGTCGCGAGCCCCGATTTCTTGGGGACCTCCCGGTAGAACCTGAAATCCAGCACGGCGCGGAAGGGGTCTAGCAGCATGCAGATAGAATATCAAGCAGGAGGGATTTATTCAAGCAGGCGGGCGGCGATGAGCAGGCCGATCGCGGCGACGATGCAGACGATCCCCGCGAGGAGGATCCGTTTGCCCAGGCGCCGGACGGCTTCCACCTTCTTCGGATCTAGCGTTCTTCGGACCATCGCGCCGCCGTGAAGAGGAAGTCGGATAGACGGTTGAGATAGGCGAGCCCCTTGCGCCGCCCCGCGGGCAGGGCCGCGACCGAGCGCTCCGCGCGCCTGCAGGCCGTCCTCGCCAGATGGAGGAAGGAGCCGGCCCGCGAGCCTCCGGGGAGGATGAACTTGGAGAGGGGCTTGAGCCCGACCTGCATCCGGTCGATCTCGGCCTCGAGCCGGGCGGGGTCGGCGGACGCTCCCGTGCAGAGCGTCATGAGCTCGGACTGCGCTTTCCGGAGGCTTTTCGCAAGACGTCCCTTCGGGAGGAACGCGAGCGCGACGCCCAGAGCGGCCGCGGTCTCGTCGAGGCAGCCCGAAACGCGCACCATGGGATGGGACTTGCGTACGCGCCGTCCGTCCGCCAGGGAGGTCGTGCCGGAGTCGCCGGTCTTGGTGTAGATCCTGCGCGCCATCTCGTCGATGGGATGGTATGAATCTTGGGGAAGGGGGCGCAAGGAGCGAACGCTTCCCTTGACGAGCCCGATAATTCCTACAATACGGCCTCGATGGCCGATGTTCTCATCTTCGAGGACGACCCTTCCGTCGGCGACATGGTCGCAGACCTCGTCCGCGAGAAAGGGCTCACCGCGGAGCATTATCTCAGCGCGACCGGCGCCGTCCAGATCGTCCAGGAGAGCCGGCCGAGGCTCGTGATCCTGGACATCATGATGCCGGGGATCGACGGGCTCTCCGCCTGCCGCGCGATCCGGTCCAATCTCGCGACGAAGCACGTAAAGATCGTCATATTGTCCTCGAAATCCTCGCGCATCGACAAGGAGGCCGCGAGCCGACTCGGGGCGGACCGCTATTTCACCAAGCCGTTCGTCATCGGGGAGTTCACAAGCGCCGTCGCCCAGCTGCTGGGCTTCGCGCAGGAGCCGGCTCCCCCCGCGCCCACACCCCCGGCTCCTCCGGTGGTCGCCACGCTGCTGGAGCGCGGCGCGGTCCTCCAGAACGGACTCCTCTGGATATTCTTCGACATGGGGGCGGGGACGGGGAGGTGGCTGGGGGCGCAGCGCCATCTACCGGAAGAGGCCTGGATACTCTTGAGCCGCTACGACGCGGCCGCCGTGGAGGACCTGGCGTCCGGCGGGGAGCTGCTGTCATCAGGGGCGCGGGTCAAGCTCGGCGGACCGGATTCCGCGGAGGCTTCGCTCCAGCACGTGGCGCCGCGCTTGTGCCGCGACGTGTCGGGGCGGCGGGGGATGCCGCTGCTCTACCCTCAGAGGGAAGGCGAGAGCCATCTGGCCCCTGGGGTGGTGCTCACCTCCCGGCACACGCTGCATCCGGGGAGCACGCTCGCCTATCGCGTCGATCTGCAGGGCCGCCGGGTCGTCTATTGCCCCGCCCATGACATCGACCCGTCTCCACGGGCGTGGCGCAGTCATGAGGCGGACAAATTCAGAGCATTCTTCTCCAAGGCCCACCTGCTCATCCACGGCTTCCGTCGTTCTCTTTCCGATCCCAGGGTGGACGACGGGGGGGGTACGGGAGCGTGGGAGCCTGTCGTGGACATGGCGGCGGAGAGCGAGGTGTGCACCCTGGTCCTTTTGCCGCTGCCTGGAGCCGTCGGGCTCGAAGGGTTGCCGGTGAGAGTGGCTCAGCGCGTCGAGTCGAAAGGCGTCCACCTGCGCTGCGGTGTGGCGCGGGGCATCCAGCGGGTGATCCTTTAGCGGAGAGGGGCGTTTTTAAGGAAGGAAGCGGAAGCCCTTGCCGGGCACGGTCTGGATCCGGTCGGAGAGGCCGCAAGGCAGTTTCCGGCGCAGGTTGCTGATGTGGGTGTCCACGAGGTTGTCCACGGCCACCGTGTGCCAGAGTATCGAGAGGATGTGCTTGCGGCTGAGGACCTGGGGCCTTTTCCGGACGAGGTAGGAGAATATCTCGAATTCCCGCGGCGTCAGGTCGGGTATGTCCGTTCCCTTGTAGCGGATGACATGGGCTGCGACGTCCACGACCAGATCCCCCACCTGGATGAGTCTGTCCTCCCCCTTGTCCATCCGGACCCGGCGCAGGAGGGCTCGGACCCAAAGCAGCAGTTCGTGAGCTGAGAGCGGCTTGGCGAGGTACTGGTCGGCCCCCGTGGCGAATCCGCGATCCTTGGATTCGAGGTCCCCTTGGGCCGTGAGGACGATGACCGGGAGCCCTGAGAAGCGGGGGTTCGTGCGTATCTTGCCCAGGAGATCCAGCCCGCTGCCGTCCGGAAGCCCAAGGTCTAGGACGACGAGATCTGGGAGGCGCTGCTGTATGAGGTGCCAGCCCGTCTCCAGCCTGTCCGTGTCCAGGACGTAGTAGCCCTCGGATTGGAGGGCGTCGCGCGTCATGTCCCGGACCCTGGTGTCATCCTCAATGACGACGATGGTCTTCTGGGGTCCGCTCATCTTCAGCCATCATAGAATAACCTGAGTTCTAAAGCGAGCCTCAAGACATCCCTCCGAGTTCGTGGATTCTGTTGTAAAACATTGCAGAATCCTCTTTAGAAAAAATTGAATGGATAAATCCGTGGCTTTGAGGTCACACTGCAGAGAGGGCGGGCATGACAAGGCGGGAGGTCATCGATATGGGCGGGATACGGAAGATGTGGGCGGCGGTGGTCCTGACGTGCATGGCCTCGGCCCAGCCTGCGTGCCCCAACGGTGGGGAGCAGGTGGCGGTACAGGAGCTGGCCATGTCCCCGAGATCCTTGAGCCTGGGCGGCGTTCTGGCTCCCCTGGAGGGATTCCACGCGGGCGAGGCGCTGGCGCACCCCGGCGGACTGGGCCTGATGACCCGCAAGGAGTTCTCCCTGACGCACACCACCCTCTTCCAGGAGTCGAGTTTCGACGGGATGGGCCTGGCGTGGCCCACACTCCGGCGCGGAACCTTCGCGGGCGGCTATTATCGGCTGCGCAGCGGGGCGGCCGAGGCGCGCGACGAGACGGGGGAAGTCACGGGCTCGTTCCAGAACGAGGAGACGATGATCCGGCTCGGGTACGGGCGGCGGATCCTCAGGACGCTGTCGGTCGGCTCGAACCTGGATTGGATCAAGGCCTCGCTCGCGGACTCCAGTCACGGCTTCCTAGCCGTCAACCTCGGCGGGTCCTGGCAGACCGCGCGGAACTGGGGGCTGGGGGTCCGCGCTTCCAACATCGTGGCCCTCAAGCAGGGAGAGACCCAGGACAGCCTCCCATTCACCCTGAACCTGGGAGGATCCTACGGCCTGTTCCAGAACAGGCTGCACTTCAGCGTGGACACGGAGGTGATCCCGAGCCTGGTCTACCGAGTCAGCATCGATTACCTGCCCATGCGGATGCTGGCCTTCAGCCTGGGGCGCAACACGGAGTACACCGGATTCGCGCTGCGGCTCAGCGTCAAGGACTATCAATTCCGGTTCGCGTCGAACATGCATGCGCTGGGGCCCGTCCACCAGATATCGATCGGGGCTCCGTTCGGCCGGTCGATGGAGGCCGAGTCTCCGAAAGCCGCCCAGGCCCTGTATGAGAAGTCCCGCGAGTCCGTTTCGGCGGGCCAGTACGCGCAGGCGCTCGCCGCGTTGCGGGAGGCGTCCCGGTACCAGCAGCTGCCCGCGGACCAGGAGGACGCGCGGCGCAGGCTCAAGGAGCTCGTACGCGGCGGGGTGGATTCCATCGATGGGAGCGACGAGATATCCGCCCTTCTGCGCCGAGGCGTCGGCTTCCATATGGAAGGCAAACCCGACATGGCGCGCGCCGTGTTCCAGACCGCACTCTCACGCCAGCCGGCCAGCGTCCCGGCGAAGAAGCTGCTCGCGATCATGCCCAAGCCCGGCGTGCGCGATTACGTGGACTTCCGCAACGCGGAGTTCACGGAGGAGGATCCGGTCCGGCTGAAGCTCTACAAAGCCGAACAGCACTTCCATAAGCGCGAATACGACCTGGCCCTGCAGGCGTGCCGGGAGGCGCTGAACCTGAACCCGGCGGAAGTCCTTGGCTACGTACGCATGGGCTCGATCTACTGGACCATGGGCATGCGCGACCAGGCGGCGCAGGCGTGGCGGCAGGCCATCCGGATCGACCCGAAGCACGCGGAGGCCCGCAAGGCCAGGGAGTTCATGACGCAGGAGGGACTACGATGAACATGAAAGGGCGGAGTGCGGCCGCAGCCGTCCTGGGGGCGTGGATCCTCGCGGCGGAGGGCTTCGCGGTGGAGACCGTATCGATCGACGAGAAGACGCGTCTGGAGGCCCACCTTACAGGCGAGCTCACCAAGATCATCGACAGGTACCTGGGCACTCAGAAAGCCCATGTGTCCGTGTTCGTGGACGCCGAGGTGGATAAGATCGTGAGTCCCGACGACTACAAGGCTAGCGCGGCCGGGCAGGTCGCATCCAGCCAGATACTCCTTTGGAAGGACCTCTCCCGGAGGCGTCGGGTCTCGCTCATGCCCGGCTTCACCGCGCCCCAGGAGGTCTCGGTCACGGAGGAGAAGCGGAAGGCCCAGCAGCGGGACGGCGACGAATCCGCGGCCGAGAGGATCGGGCCCGTGGTGCTGGTCAAGATCAAGAAGATCGTGGCCACCGTGGTCCTCGATCGGAGCATCTCGGACGAGGACGTGCAGAAGACGAAGGTGCTCTCCGCGGAGGTCCTCGGTCTCGACCCCGAGCGCGGCGATGTGCTCAACGTCTACAAGCTTTCCTTCATCCCGGGCTGGCGCAGGGAGATCATGGAGATGCAGCTCCTGCGTCGGCTCCTTCCTTTCTTGATATGGGGCCTCTTCCTGGCCGTCATGACGGCGTGGGTGTGCCGGATGATCCGCCCCCTGCTGGAAGCCGCCTCCGGCCGCCGGCCGGCGGCCCCTGCGGCTGCGCCCGAGGTCCAGGTGGTCGCGAGTTCGGCGGAAGCCTCCGGCGAGCCGGACGCGATCGAAGCCGCGGGCTCGTCCGCGAACGAGGAGCCTAAGGGAGCGGGGACCGGAGAGGCGCCGGCGGGATCTGCGGCCCCGTTGGGCTTCATCAACGGCCAGAACGCGGAACGGATGGCGGTCCTCCTGCACGAGCTCAACTACCGGTCCGAAGAGATCGCGGCCGTGGTCGGACTGCTCCCGGCTGACGTGGGCGCTCGGGTCTTGGAGCATCTTCCCGACCCAAGGCGCGCGGAAGTCTTTTACGGCATGTGCCGCATGCGTACGGTGAAACCGGAGGCGCTCCGCGCGTTCGGGGAGAAGGTCAAGGTGGAACTGGAGCATTCCTACGGCGGGGTGTGCGACCTGGTCTCCCTGCTCGAGGCCATGGATGAGGACCGCGTGGAGAGCTACCTCTCCTTCCTGGCCAAGACCGACGCGCCCAAGGCCAGACAGGCGCGCGACCGCTTGTTCCGCTTCGAGGACCTGCTCGCGCTCCCGGAGGACCAGTTCCCGGCCTTGACCCAGGCGGGCACTACAGCCGAGTGGTCCTTGGCCCTGGTGGGGCTCAAGGTCAGAGCGGAAGGCTTTCTGCGCGTGTTCCCGGAGGACGCCAGGAACGCGATCGTCCAGCGCATGGAGTTCACGAAGGCCGCTCCCGAGGTCATCCGCATGGCGCGGACGCAGGTGCTCAGGAAGGCCAAGGAACTCGCCCGCCAGGGCCAGCTCAAGCTCGCCAAGCGCAATGCGCCGCCCCCATCCGGCCAGCAGACCCCGCTTCCGCGGCCGGCCGGTCAGGCGATCGGGTTCATATCCAAGCCCGAGATCGCAGCCCCCACTCAGATGACGCCTTTGAACGCGGTCGTCCAGGGGACCCCATACGCCCCTGGGACCGCGGGAAGCGGAAAGGGCCCGCTGCCCCAGGGGACCCCATACGCCCCTGGGACCGCGGGAAGCGGAAATGGCCCGCGGATGTTCGCGCCCATGCCTCTGCCCATGCCGCAGGGTCAGGCGCCGAACACGTTCCCGGGCAAAGGGAATCGGAGGTGACTTATGGATATCGCGACATTTCTAGGCGGGGCGCTGGCCGTCGGTTTGATGTACTTCGAGCTGACGCACGACAACCTTCTGGGCATATTCGCCAACCAGAGGGCGATCTCCCTGGTATTCGGAGGCACGCTGGCCGCGGTGCTCATGAGCTGCCGCGGAGGCCAGCTCCTCAGGGCGTTGGGGAGTCTGCTGCAGTTCGTCTTCCCGCGCTCCCTGCCGGGGGAGAAGGACGTCATCGGCTGGATGACGCGCCTGGCCGAGCAAACGGGTCGGCAGGGCTTCAACAGCATGCAGGCGCCGGCTGAGGCGGACGCGTTCCTGAAGTTCGCGGTCAAGGCCGCGCTGGAGAAGCCGGACGAGCGCCACCTGCGGCAGGTGCTGGAAGACGCGCTCCTGGAGGAGGAGAAGCGGCATTCCGACATCTCGGGAGTCTTCCTGACCATGGCCTCGGTCGCTCCCCTCTTCGGCCTGCTGGGGACGCTCATGGGCATGGTGGGCATGCTCAAGGGGATCACGAACGCGAAGTCCATCGGCCCGGCCATGGCCGTGGCCATCACGGCGACCTTCTACGGGGTGGGCCTGGCCGTGCTCTTCGCGACCCCGGTGGCGAACAAGCTCAAGGCGAATAGCCTGCGGGAGAGGCGGCTGCACGAGATCGTGACCGCGGGCATGCTCGACATCGTGGGCGGAGCCATCCCGCTGGAGGTCGAGCGCCATCTGCAGGCGTTCATGGAAACGGGGAAGCGGCCATGAGACGCGCGGCGGCTGTCGACGACATGGAGGCTCGCCTGCACAAGAGCGTGATCTGGTCCGTGCCCTTGGCGGACTTCATGAGCAACCTGGCCGCGCTCTTCCTCATGCTCTTCGCGTTCTCCCTGGACCAGACGGTCAGCGAGGGCGGACCCAGCCTGGAGGAGAGCCTGCAGGAGCTCCAGCAGGAGTTCGGCGGGACCATCTCGGCCGAACGCTTGGCCAAGCTCACGCGGCAGAAGCAGGAGACGGACGCGGCCCAGAGCCTCAAGAAGGCCATCGAGGATCAGGGGTTGGCCGGCCAGGCCAAGGTCGAGATGGATGAGAAGCGCATCAAACTCATCATGACCGCCCCGGTCCTCTTCGATTCCGGCATCGCGGAGCTCAAGCCCGGGGCGCAGCAGGTGCTCTCCGCCGTGGCGTCGAGCCTGAAGGGCTCCGACGGCGAGGTCGTGGTCGAGGGGCATACGGACAACATCCCGATCAAGAGCGGCATGTACGCGACCAACTGGGAGCTCTCTCTGGCGCGTTCCTTCGCGGTCGTGAATTTCCTGCTGGAGCAGGGGATGCCTCCGGCCCGCCTTACGGCGACGGGTTACGGCGAACACAGGCCCGTGGCGGACAATGCCAGCCGGGAGGGCCGCTCCGCGAACCGCCGCATCGAGATCAGCCTGCTTCGGAGAAAGGCATGACTTCCCGGCGAACCGTCCCCTTCGCAGCCCTGGCCGGCCTGCTGGCCGTTTCGCTCCTTCCGCCTCCGGCCCAGGCCTACTTCAAGACCAACTGGGCCCGCCGATTCGACGGTGCTGCCACCTGCTGCTCCACGGACCTGGATCAGGGAAGGAGCGTGTTCTGGGAAAGCACCCGGGATATCCTGATCATGAGCGGCCGCCAGCACGACAACATCGGGGGGCTCAAGCACTGGGTCGCGGCGTTCAAGTCCGCGGACGGCTCCACCTACGACGGCCCGAACTTCACCAGCGGAGCCGGGTCCCTGGGGGACTGGGACGCGGGCGGCTTCTTCCCCAGGGGAGACCTCGCGCCCTCCGCCGACGGCTTCCTCTATCTGGCCGCGGACACCGGCGCGGACATCGGCATCTACCGTTTCCCTCTCCTGCCCGGCGCCACCAAGGCCCTGCGCATCTCCGGCCCTGGGAGCTGCCAGGACGCGGCCCAGGAGGCGGTCCTGGACCCGGTCAGCAGCGAGCTCTACGTGGCCGGCTTCCTGGGCGACTGCTCGAGCGGAACGTTCAAGGCGGCCAGCTGGGTGGCCCGCATACCGCCGGCGTCCGCGAACCCCGAGCTCAAGCTCTTCTACGCGTCCACCGGCTCGGTCAAGACATCCGGCTGGCCGAACCGCATCCACCTGGGCCTGGATCGTCATCCGTACGTGAACTTCTACACGGGCCAGCCGGCCGGCACGATACGCCTCCAGAAGCTCGATCCCGTGTCCCTGGCAGTGCTCTCCACGTTCACCTTCGTCGTGGGCGAGCAGGCCAGGCTCTTCGACTTCGGCTTCCACCCTTTCAGC